>JGI24023J19991_10001406_pt1 | contig 18434 bp, 12 predicted proteins | sample Cruoilmetagenom1_FD_19991 | JGI IMG/M metagenome (IMG submission 19991) | reverse complement strand
AATCCTGCCACCCCGACCATTAAAAACCTATAAATAATCTGATTTATGGGTTTTTTATTTTCATGAGGTTGAAGCTTGCTTCAAAACCGAAATGAAAATAAAAAATAAAGAATGCGGTAGCATTTTGGTTTTTAATGAGCAACACACCCTCTACAGGATCAACGAACGCAATGAGCTAATCCTAGAATTTTAATGTTAATAGAAAAGCGAAGCTCTAACTTTTAATGAGCAGCATAGCTTAGCATTTTACCCTTTTGCTTTCCCTTCAGTTTTGTAATCACTCTTTTCATAAAAAAAATTTATGATATGAAACACTATTAATGAGCAACATAGCTCAGCGTGTTACTCTCTTACTCTACACTCTTTTTTATTGCCTTTTGATTTTCAAAAGGAGTTTTGTTTGGTATTGAATTCTATATTTTTCAGTAACTATTTATCGAAGAATACTCTTAATAATTGATAATGGTAGATTGTTAATATCGCAGTTTCTATAAAATTTAAACTACTTCAAGCTAGAATCTGACAGATTTAATTATTGTCTTAAGGAGGCTAAAATCATTCGTAGGAACTGAAATAGTTTCAAAAAAACTAGAGCTATTATTTTAATCATGATTATTTACTACATTTAAACAATTAAACATTTTGATGAAATTTTTTTCCACCTTTTTTCTATTGATTATTACCAGTCTTGGGTTTTCTCAAGAGTCGTCTTCTTTTTCTAAAGTTGAAAATCTTCCTAACCAATGGGTCAAAGCTATAGCACAAGATAGTTTAGGTTTTATTTGGATAGGTACTGAAGATGGGTTGTGCCGTTATGATGGCAACCAAATAAAAACTCTTAGACACTCGATTGAAGATGAAAATTCTCTTGCCGCAAATTCAATTTACGATATTACAAATACTTCTCATGAGCTTATCATTGGGACTCAAGGTGGCGGAATGAGTATTTTTAACACCCATGAAGTTAGATTTAAAACAATTAACAAGTATAAAGAAGGCACCTTTTCTTACGTAAAAAAAGCATTAAAAATTTCAAAAGATAATTTTTCCTTAATTACAGATGAAGGCATTTTTATATATAATAAAGTAAATGATTCTTTAAAAAAGATAGGAGTTGGAGGTATTAATAGTAAAGTCGCTGTTATAGATTCTATGACACTATGGATTTCTGCTAAAAATAATCTTTATAAGTATAGTCTAGCAGAAAACAAAGTTATATTTTATAAAGAATTCAAAAATACCATAGAAACGCTTGCTATGGTAAAAAAACAATTATTGGTTACTTTCAATAATCGCCTTATTAGCTTTAATGAACAAGGTGTACAAAAAGAAGTTTTAACCGAAGAGACTATTATACATGTAATAAGTAATCAATCTGAAATTGTTGTAACCTCTAAAAACGCTTTATTTCACTTCAACATAGATAGCTTTAATTTATTTAAAATAAAAACCTCGTTACAGTTTGATGAAAGTGATATAACCGCCATCTTTTTTGATAACGACAGCCAATTATGGATAGGTACAACTAAAGGTTTGTTTAAAACTAAATCACGTTTACCTATGTTAAAAAGGCGCATGATTACAGTGCATGCCAGACGTATAATAAAACAGAACGAGGTATTATATGTAACAGGAAATAATGGTTTGTTTAAATTAAAAGACACTATCGAAGAAAAAATATTGGACGGTAATTTTTTAGCTTTACAAAGTTTTAATAATCAACTTTGGGCAACCAATATAAAAGGAGAAGTATTTAAATTTAACAATGATACAATTGTTAAAAAGATACTACTTCCTAAACAAGGAGAATACCACCGTGTTTTCGGACTTGTTCAAGATAGTTTAGATAGAATTTGGTTGGGTAGTTGGCTATCTGGAGTTTATGTGTTAAATAATAATGGGGACATTTTAGCGCATTTCAAAATAGATACAGATTCTAAAACAGATGAATCTAAAATAATACAAATGTATTTAGATACAAAAGATAGATTATGGATTGCAACTTCTGCATATGGTTTATTTATGTTACCTAAGATCTCTTCTAATAATTTAGAATTAAAAAGTTTATCTTTTAAGCATTACACTTATAATTTCAATAATAAAAACACGATAAATTCTAATCTTTTATTTTCGATAGAGGAAGATAAAAAAGGAACTATTTGGATAAGTACAGATTTAGGTGTAGCTTCTTATAATGAAAAGGATAATAGTTTTAATAGACTACGTATTAATACTAGGTTGTTCGATAAAAAAATAATGGCTATTAGATGTGATAATACCAATAATTTATGGTTGTCAACAATTAGTGATGGGGTATATTTATACAATCAAACCTCTAAAAAAATAATAAATTACACTAAAAATTCTGGATTAATATCTAATGCTTTTTTATACACATCTGCTTACTACGATACCATAGAGAATATGCTATACTTAGGCACAGATGCTGGTGTACAAACTATAGATTTATCTACCTCTCAAAAAAAAATTATAAAACAGAAACCTATAATAGCTTCATTAACTATAAATGGAGAGGTTAGTAATTTTGTTAACACTCCTTACCAAAACACTATACACCTTACACATACACAAAACAATATAGCTTTATCTTTTTCTAATCTAGATTTAAAACATGCTTCTAATATAACTTACAGATATAAGTTGGATAATGACAATTGGAAAGATATGAATGCGCAGACAATTTACTTTTCAAATCTGTCTTATAACAGCCATAAACTCATGGTAAAGGCAAACTATAATTTAGACGTAAATTCTACTGAAAATGCCATTTCGACATTTACCATAGTTGTAACACCTCCTTGGTATAAAACATTTTTGGCTTATATATTATATACTATTATTACACTATTCTTTATTGGCACCATGCTCTATCTGTTTTTAAAAAACAAAATAGCATCTATTAAAGCCGAAAAAACTAAAGAAATTAACATATTACAATCTGAAATGTATGCTAACATTTCTCATGAGTTTAGAACGCCTTTAACAGTTATTGATGGACTCTCTAAAATATTACAAAAACCAAAAGATTCAACTCATGTTATTAAAAATGCACAATATATAGAGCGAAACAGTAATCAACTACTAAAATTGGTGAATCAAATGTTAGATTTAGTTTCTTTAGATGCCAAACAGATGCTAATTAATTATAAAAAGGCTGATATTATAATATTCATAAAAACAGTTACTACTTATTATAAAGCTTTAGCTCAATCTAAAAATATTAAACTTCAATTCTTATCAAAAATTCCATCACTTTTAATGGATTTTGATGATGACAAACTTCAAAAAATAATTAACAACCTATTATCTAATGCTATAAAATTTACTCCAGAAAAAGGAATTGTAACGGTAGAATTAATTGTGGAAAATAAACACCTATGTATTAAAGTTACAGACACTGGTGCAGGAATAGCTGTTAAACACCTACCAAATATATTTAACCGTTATTATAAAACTTTTGATATTGATAATAATTTAGGAAGTGGTATAGGTATGGCTTTAACAAAAGAATTGACACTACTTATGCAAGGACGTATAGAAGTGCAAAGTGCGGTTAACCAAGGTTCTCAATTTTACGTTTGGTTACCTATAACGACAAAGGCAAAAGAGCGAGAACTAAATTACACCTTACCTTTTGTTAATACAGACACCGTAACATTTGAGGATAAAAACGAGATAAAAAAATTAAATATTACTAAAACAAAAAATAATCTTTCTTTACTTATTGTAGAAGATAATGAAGATATAAAAATTTATTTAAAACAACTTTTACAAGACAGGTACCATATTTTTACCGCATCTAATGGTAAGGAAGCTATTAAGATAGCTCAAAACAAAAATTTAGACATCATTATTAGTGATATATCAATGCCTAAAATGGATGGGTTTGAGCTTTGTAAACATATTAAACAAAATGCTAAAACATCACATATACCGGTTGTTATTGTTAGTGCTAGAACAATGATAGATGCTAAGATAAAAGCCTATAAATTAGGAGCAGATGCGTACCTTTACAAGCCTTTTAACGAGCAGGAATTACTATTAATTATTAAAAATTTACTACTAAAACAACAACAACAAATAAGTTATTTTAGTAATCTTTTACAATTAAAAACCTCTCACAAACAAAATGCAGATATTAATAAAATAGATGTAGATTTTATAAAAGCTATTCAAGAGTATGCTTTACATAAAAATCAAAATCTATCAATAGACGAATTAGCAAAAAAACTAGCAACAAGTAGGTCACAATTACATCGAAAAATAAAAGCGCTAACAGGTAAATCTACTACAAACTACATAAACTATATACGTGTAGAAAAGGCTAAAAATGTTTTAATAACTACAACCTTACAAATAAACGAAGTCGCCTACGAAGTAGGTTTTGATTCTCCTACCTATTTTTCAAAAACCTTTAAAAAACTTGAAAACGTATATCACCAACAGTGTTTAGAGAAAACAGTAAATAGCTACTAAAGAAGAAAAAAAAACACCTATTTGGCACAATAGAACATACAATTGAAACAATAGTATAGCCAAGTAATAGCTAATGTATTTAGTTTTGAGCATTAAGAATCAAAATTAATCATGAAAAATATAATAGGACTGTATCTATTAATAATGCCCATCCTCATATATGGGCAATGGACACAACAAGGTAATGATATTGATGGCGAAGCTATTAACGACCAATCGGGTTACTCCATAAGTTTAAGTACTGATGGTACTATTGTTGCCATCGGGTCGCCTTTTAACGATGAAACAGACACAAATTCTGGGCAAGTTCGTGTTTTCCAAAACCAATCAGATACTTGGGTACAAATAGGTAATAACATTAATGGAACATCCTCAAGTAGCATATCTGGTTTTTCTGTTAGCCTAAATGCAGATGGTACTATTGTAGCTATTGGAGCACCAGATTATACCGAAACAGGAATGTTTGAGGTAGGCCAAGTACGTGTATTTCAAAATCAATCAGGTAATTGGGTACAAATGGGGAATCCTATTATAGGTGAAGCTCTTTCAGATCATTCTGGATACTCAATTAGTTTAAATGATAGCGGAAGTGTTTTGGCTATAGGTGCACCTGACAATGGTCTTTTAGAAAATGTTGGTAGTAACTATGGGCAAGTACGTGTTTATGAATTTCAAACAGATAGCTGGATACAAATAGGAAGCGATATTGATGGCGAGAATCCAGAAGATAATTCAGGGTTTTCGGTAAGTATTAACCAAGATGGAAATATTGTTGCTATTGGTGCACCAAACAATAATGATTCTGCGACTGGTGCAGGACATGTTAGAATTTATAGAAACGAGTCTAATAATTGGATACAAATAGGATCCGATATTGATGGCGAAGCTCTTAACGATAAATTTGGAAGTGCTGTAAGTTTAAATAATCAAGGTACTATTATTGCCATAGGAGCTCTTGACCATAATGGCATTGGCCATGTAAAAGTTTATGAAAACCAATCAGATACTTGGATACAAACAGGTAATAATATAGATGGAGAAGCTGTAGATGATGAATTTGGTATTTCGGTAAGCCTTAATGCCCTTGGAGATATTCTTGCCGCTGGTGCTCGTTTTAATAGCGATTTTACTACAGATGCTGGACATGTTAGAGTTTATAAAAACGAATCTGAAAATTGGCAACAAATTAACGATGATATAAACGGAGAAGCCTTAGAAGATCGCTCTGGGCGCTCTGTAAGTATAAGCGCTGATGGCAGTATTGTAGCCATTGGAGCCTATCTTAATGATGGTAATGGCTCTAATGCTGGTCATGTTCGTGTTTTTGAAAATACTTCAGTATTAACTATTTCTGAGCATAATTTCGAGAATGTTCTATTATATCCTAATCCAGCAACAAATCAACTGTTTTTAAATTTAGGTAAAACACATACTTCTGTAAAAGTTTCAGTTTTTGATATGGTTAGTAAACAAATCTATTCTCAAAAATATAATAACACTAATACTATTAGTATAAATACTAACAAGTATACCAAAGGTTTATATCTAATAAAAATATTTTCAGAAAACGAACAAGTTACTTTTAAATTCATAAAATCATGAAACGAGCATGCTAAAAAGCTTATCACCCAAGGAAATGATTAATAGCGAACAGTCCCGATAGCTATCGTGATGACCATTAAGAAACAATAAATATAAACACATGAAAAAACAAATCCTCATTTTATTCGTATTACTATCAGCAATAGGATATACGCAAAACGGCATTAATTATAAAGCCTTAATCAAAGACACCAATGGAAATATTATAAACAACCAAGGCATAGATATGGTATTTAGTATACAGATTGAGGGCAACTCAGTATATAGCGAATTACAACAAATCGTTACTGACAATAATGGAATTGCAATTGCAACCATTGGTAAAGGCTCTGTAATCACTGGTGTCTTTGAGGCTATAGACTGGAACCTTGGAAATACAGAACTCAACGTACAAATAGACTTTGGCGATGGCTTGATTGACTTCGGAAATAGTCCATTTAACGCAGTGCCTTATGCTATAAATACATTAAGACCACAAGGATTAAAAGCATTTGATGAAGGGAACGGAGTTGGTTGGAGATTGGCTGAAAGAAATATTGATAATCATGGAGACATAGGAATATATGCAATGGATTTAAGCTATAGTGTATCAGAATCTACATCAAGAGGTGCTACTGGGTTTGTTTCTGTAGCTATGGGAGCGAATACAACTGCTTCAAACCAAGGTTCAACAGCCATGGGGACAGGCTCAATAGCATCTGGATTTAATTCTACAGCAATGGGAAGTAGTACGTCTGCATCTAGTCTAAGTGCAACAGCAATGGGAAGTCTTACAAGCGCATCTGGAAACTATTCTACTGCAATGGGCCTTGCCACTGATGCTGATGCATCTTTTAGCACAGCAATTGGCAGATACAATTTAGGTGGTGGTAATCCACAAACTTGGGTAGGAACTGATCCTCTTTTTGAAATTGGTAACGGTATTGCAACTAATAAAAGAAATGCGCTTACGGTTTTAAAAAATGGAAGACATACAATCAACTCTAGTGGTCTCGCTGGCTTAGATATCAATGCTCCCTCAGGTACTGGTATTGCTATTAGTAGTTTAGCACAGTTTGGGATATATATAGAAGATACTGGATTTTCTGGTTTATATGTGGACAACTCACAATTTTATGGTGCTAGCCTTTTTGGAAGGTTGGCTGGTGTTTTCGCAGAAAGCCGTATTGATACAAATCCTGATATAATTCTAGGAGGAACAAATCAAGATGATGATGGAATAATTGCATCTGACCCTAGTTTTACAGGAAGTGATATTTTTTTAAGAAGCAATGATGCTGTTGTAGTACAATTGGATTACGACAATAATGAAGCAGGTAATTTTAGAATCAGAAATGGAGCAGGTGCTATAGTTTTCGATGTTAACGAATCTGGCAATGCTACTTTATCAGGGTCACTAACCCAAAATTCTGATCGTCGACTTAAAAAAGAAATTGAAAATCTAGATTATGGACTAAAAGAAATCTTACAACTACAACCAAAACAATATTTCTGGAAAAACCAAGAGCAGGATAAAAAAAAGTCACTAGGACTTATCGCACAAGACGTTCAAACAATAATTAGTGAAATCGTCACTAGCCAAGATGATGAATTGAAAACCTTGGGTATTAGTTATACTGAATTAATTCCTGTGCTCATTAATGCTATTAAGGAGCAACAAAAAATTATTGAAAGTCAAGGTAGTGCATTGAAAACTTCAAAAAGCAACTACGAGGCACTTCTATCTCGAATAGAACAGTTGGAAGCGAACTCTTCAAATTAAAATACTATGAAAACAATACTCAAACTTTTAGTGGCACTACTCATTTCTATAAGTAGCTTCGCCCAAAACGGCATTAATTATAAAGCGCTCATTAAGGATGATTCAGGAAACATTGTTGCAAGCAGTTCTGTAGAGATAAAATTTAAAATTTTAGAAAGCGATGTATTAACCAATGTATACGAAGAAACGCATTCGCCAACAACTGATAACAACGGAATCATCATTGTAAACATTGGGGAAGGTACAGTAGTCAGCGGAATTTTCGACAACATAAATTGGGGCAACGATGACCATTTTTTAAACATTAAAATAGATACAGGATCAGGATTTATCAATTTGGGAACGACGCAGTTTTCTGCGGTGCCTTATGCTTTTCATGCAAAGAAAGCTGCAAATGTAAAGGGGCTTGAAGCTATAGATGAGGGTAATGGTATAGGTTGGAGATTAATAGGCAGGAATAATAATTACGGTAACATAGGTTCAAATGCTATTGATTTTAGTTTTATCAATGACCCAACTTTAGGATTAGGAGCAACAGGTAGTTATGCTTTTAGCTTAGGATATAATGGCACTGCATCTGGAGAACACGCGTTAGCTTTTGGTAACCAAAACTACAGTCTAAATGATTACGCAATTTCACTGGGAAATAATAATGTCGTTTCTGGCTTAAACAGCACAGCTATTGGAGGTATCAACCAAGTGAGTGGTGACTATGCTTTTGCTGAAGGCTTGAATAATGAAGCTTCAGGAGACTATGCATTTACAGCAGGTATAGGTAATGTAGCCTCAGATTATTCTACCTTTGCTCAAGGGTATAACACAACGGCATCTGGTTATTGCTCTACAGCAATGGGAGAAAACACTGCTGCATCAGGAGATAGATCCTTTGCAATTGGATTTGGCACAATAGCATCACATCATTATTCTTCAGCATTAGGTTTTAGTTCTACAGCATCAGGTTATGGCTCAGCAGCAATAGGATTTAATACAACAGCATCAGGGGATTATGGCGCTTTAGCCATTGGTTTTGGGACTTTAGCTTTAGGTAACAGTTCAACAGCTATGGGAAGCCAAACTAAAGTAGAAGCTTATGCTGCAACCGCAATAGGGAAATTTAATGTAGCTGGTGGCGACCCAATATATTGGATAGAATCAGATCCCATTTTTGAAATTGGAAATGGAACCTTACATACAGATAGAAGCAACGCACTAACAGTTTTAAAAAACGGCAATGTTGGTATAGGAACACATACACCTCAAGAGCTATTACATATATCAGGTGGTCGCCTTAGAATTGGCTCAGAAACTATAGAAGATACTGGTAATAATCGCTTGTCATTTAATGCAGATCTTTTACCTGATGTTGATAACGCCATGCAATTAGGAAATGCAAATTTTCATTGGACTGGAGTTTGGGCAACAGATGGTACTATAAATACTTCCGATAGGCGAGAAAAGAAAAACATTAATACCTTAAACTATGGTCTTAATGAAGTTCTAAAAATGCAGCCTGTAAGCTTTAATTGGAAAAACAGAACAGATCAAGGTACTAAACTTGGCTTAATTGCTCAAGATCTTCTAAAACTTATTCCTGAAGTTGTAAAAACGCATGATTGGGAAAAGGATGAGATTTCTGGAGTACTAACCAAAAAAGAACTTGACCGTTTAGGTGTCTATTATTCAGACTTGGTACCTGTACTCATCAAAGCCATACAAGAACAACAGGAGATTATAGGTAATCAAAATACGAAGATTGAAGGATTGACTTCTGAATTAACAGAATTAGCACGTATGAACACACGTATTAAAGCATTAGAACAACAACTTAAAACTGCAGAACAATGAAAAAGTATTTAACATTTATAATGATATTATATATATCAACATATTCGCAAGCTCAAACTATAGAAAAGTATAGTATAGATAGTGGAGGTGCTAACATAACAGCTGGAGGAATAGAAATTTTGTACACCATTGGAGAAGTAAATGTACAAGAGCTTTCTTCTGGAACTATTTTTATATCTGAAGGTTTTATAAATTCTAGTATATCTAATACTTTAGGAGTTAATGAAGTAGGAATAAATGATAAAAATATTGTTATTTATCCAAACCCTACTTCAGATTATATCAATATAAAAACCAACTTATTATTAGAAAAAGTGGAACTCTTCGATGCATTGGGTAAAAGCATGTTAAAAACAAAATACGTAAATAAAATACCTGTAAATAATTTATCAAAAGGTATATACATTTTAAAAATATATTCAGAAAACAAAAGTATTAATAAGAAAATAATAATTGAGTAATATAAATCGTTGTTTCTAATACAATAATGAGACAATGCCTTGGGTATCTATATATGAATTCTGACAAAGAAGGGGTACTGTATCATTTTAAAACACCCTCTTTAGCTAAATTTAATAGTTTTTTAGCTTCTAAATATTTTGGCATTTATCGTCTTAACTATGGGTACTCTATTTTGATTTCAGAAAAAGAAGCGAAAGAAAAAGCAAAAATTATTGCAAAAAATTTACCAATAATAAATTAGGAAACATTGTTCATCTAGAAGATATTAATTTTTAATGTGAAATTGAGAAATCAGGCTTTGCATTTTGATTCGAACGTTGGTCAATATATTTATTCTATAATTGTAATGTTTAAGTTAAAAAGCAATAAATTTTATGGATTGTGTCAATTTATTTCAATGTTTATAGGGGTTACAGAAGCTTTTGACCCAATTGTAAAATAACTAAAATTTATAAGTAATTGATAGGTAACAAATTAGATGTCAGTAACATCGCGTAGCGTGTTACCCTCTTGCTTTACTTATTCCGAACATGCAAAGCACATCAAAAATCGTAAACAACTTGACTAAAGTCAGTTACTTTTTTCATTGAAACCCCAATTCATCATTTTCAAAACACATGAATATATAAATCTTATAAACAAATAAATTGAAATTACTATTTATTATAGACTGGGTTCTTTAAAGAAATTTCTCCAATTTTTTTTGTCAATTCAATATCCTTATAAAACTCTACAATTGGATCTTCAAATTGATACGTAAAAGTAGGACTAGGGAATGTAATATTACCTGTGTTTAATTCCTTATAAACAATACGAACCTTTATAGCGGAATAGATATACTCTGAAGGTCTTCGATTATTAAAATCTAAATCTCTATTATTTAAGAAATTTTCTGCTTTATCGGCAGCAATCGGTAATAGTATTTTTGGATAGGTATTTTTAATACTATTTAAATAAGTATTCTCAAAAGGTTCTTCAGGTAAGAACTCAAAGAAAAAAGCTTGGTCTAATGACCCAAAGCCAACATATTCTCTACTATGTGGGGGCAATTGCACCCAAAAACCACTTTTATCAAAATCATATTGTCCAAATTTATGGCGTGTAACAAAATATCCTATTTCATTACCATCTTTAAAAAAAGTAGTGCTCCATTTTCTAAGTTCTTTTAAGTTTTTTGCAACAAATGCTATGTATTTTTCTTGAGCTACAAATTCATCTCTAGTACCGCCCCACGTACCAGTAAATCTACATTTCGGATTTTTTTCTACTTCACAAAAATAAGTACGTATTAATTCATCAGAAACTAAAGTACGCATAGATCTTAATAAATGAATTTGGGCTGTCGATGAATGAATATCTTTTTTGTTATCTCGGTTTTCGCGTGTAAGCGCAGTTAAATATGTTTTATCAATATCGTCATAATATGAAGCCATATATTTCATTTTAATCATATTATTATAATTTATATATCCTTCTTTTAACAATGTGTTCTTGGGTCTATCTAAATCTAAATTACTATACTTATTTATAAAACGATATTGATTGTGTGCACCATACCTTGGCAACCCTTTATGGGTTTGCAGGTGTATAGATTTAAACTTAACAGAAGGTGACTTAATGGTAAGAACATCAGTCATATCTATAACTTTATCTGTCGCTTGAGCAAATATATCATTTTGAGATAAAGAAAATAGTATAACAATTATAAATAGAAAAATAAATGATTTTTTATGACGCATAATGTTGTTATTAATGTTTAGTGTTAATATTATCTACAGAAATTTCTCCTATTTTTTGAGTTAGTGCATTGTCTTTATAAACTTCTATAATTCTGTTCTCCAAAACAAAAGATAGTTTTAGTTTACTAAACTCAGTTTCAGAAGCATTTATTTTCACTTTGTAAACTAAAAATATTGGACTCCCTTTTTGAAACTTTAACGCTTTTGCTTTTTCAGGAGGCATAGGTAAAAAGATACCACTACTACTATGTCCTAATTTTTTCTCATTTTCATCCGTTGCTTCAAACCAAGAAGAATGAAGAAATTGTTTCCCATTCATTTGGCTAAAAATAAGATAGCCTTTTTTCTTAAAATCATATGGTTTTTGCCCCCAACCAGGAACACTTATAGCAGCCCTTGACACATAATACGCAATAAGCTCATCCTTAGGAAAAAATGTTTTGCTCCATGCTTGTAATTCTTCTAAATGATCTTTTGTAAAACTGGTAAAACTACGATGCTGTTTAAACTCATTTACATTAAAATTACGTACGCCTCCCCAATAAGATGGCCTAGGACGCTTACCATATTTACCTATTGCATAAGAACATGGTTGCGTGCTTGAATCATCACAAAAATATTTTTTCAAAACCTCTTCAGAGCACACCATACCAGCCAGTCTCAATAAATGGCTTTGTGCAAAAACGGAATTGTCAACTTTTTTATCGGCAGCTTGTGAACGGTCTTTTTTAGTGAGCTTGTTTTTATCCATATCTGCATAAGCAGTAGACATGTACTTCATTTTCACAAGTTCTTCAAATGCCATTTGAGTACTTAATTCTTTATTTATCTTTTTAAAAAGAAGGTCTCCAAATCTTGGTAAACCTTTATGAGCTTCTATTTCTACATCAATAAAGTTAGAAGAAGGTGCCTTAAATGTTATATATCCATCATTTGCATCATTAGATTGTGCATATAGCTGTATTGTTATAATACAGCTTAATGTATATAATAGAACAGCTTTTAAAATGTTTTTTTTTAATTTCATCATAAATTTATTTAACTGATAAGTTTTCGTCTATCAAAATTTCGCCAATTTTAGTTTTTAAATCTTCAGTATCATATAGCTCAATTATTGAATTTTCTAAAGAAAAAGATGATTTAATAGCCTCTCTATACGGGTCAATTCCTTTTAGCTCTACCTTTATTTTAAAAACCATATAAACAGTCTTTGTTTTTTCTATAAATTGTTCTGCTATGTCTGGTGACATTTTATACAAAACAGATGAAGTATTAGAATTTGTTAACTTACGTTCATGTATGGTTTTAGGTGCTAAATCAAAAAAGCGAAGAAAGAACCAACCACTTTGACTACTATGGAAGCTCAACCAAAAACCTTTATTTTTAAAATCATAAGTACCAAGTCTAGATGTTAAAACCATATAACCCTCTATGGTATTATCTATAAATAAACTAGCACTCCATTTCTGTAATGGTTCTAAGTATTGCGAAACATAACTTGTGTAGCCATTCAATTTCTTAAACTCGTTTGCTCCTTTACCTCCCCAAGGATTAATATTACGGATACCTCTGTAGAAATTTTTAGAATTATAATTACAATCATCTATTTTAGGATTACAAAAATACTTAGACATAAGCGGCACACTACTAACAGCATTTGCAAGTTTTAATAATTGGTTTTGTGCTTGCAACGAATTTTTTTCTTCTTTATACATACTACTAGCTTGCACAGTAAATGATTCTTTATCTAAATCTTTATACTTATCTGCCATATATTTCATGCGCAGTAGTTGTATAAAAGCTTGCCTGCTTTCACTAAGTTTAACATTTTTTAAGTCTATTTCTTTTGCTTGAACAATTTTATGGCTTAAATGACTTCCATCGGGCAATAAGGAGTAGTTGTTTTGTTTTCCAAACCTTAGAGCGCCTTTATGTGTTTGTAATATTATAGGTATAAAATTTTGCGAAGGCGATTTGAATGTTTTAGTATCTTCATACCCTATTTTTTTGATAGAATCAATTGTGTTTTCTTGTGCGTTTGTTAAACTGCAAAGCACTAAAAATTTTATTATTAATAACCTTTTTATATTCTTTATAATTATCATAATCTATTTTTCTGTAATAAAGTTTTCTAAAGAAACCTCACCAACTTTTTCTGTTAAAGATGCATCTTTATATAAAGTAATGATTGGGCTAGTAAAATGATGTTCAAAATATGGAATCTCTGGTCTACCCATATTCTTATTTGCACTAAACTCTTTAAGTATAACTTTTACTTTAGCTGTCATGAATAAGGTATTTGTTATCTTTTGACCACGGGTAGGTTTTTGTTGTACAGGCTGTAGTTTTTCAGCCGCTTCTGGTGACATTTTAAATAAAATTTTTATAGCTGGTATCGTTTTAAGTCTATTTTTCTTTATAGGCAACTTATTCTCATAATTAGCCTTTGGACTAAAATTTAGGAAAAAAAAATGATAGCTGTTGCGTTGTGGTCTTGTAGCAAGCGGAATATGCAACCAATACCCTTTTTTATCAAAATCATAATCCTTTAACTCCATAATATTTACCCAATAGCCAGTAACACTATTGTTTTTAAGTAATGTACTACTCCATTCTCTTAAGCCATCTAAATTATTGGTTACAAAATCTTTATAATTTCTTCTACGTTCAAATTCATTTGTACCCGCATTTATATTTCCAGCTTCTTTTCTACATACAGTTTGTGATAATTTTCTAAAATGCCTTTGAGCAATAACTGAGTTTTGTTCTTTCTTACTCATGTTGCTATTCGATGCATAAGTAAAAACTTCTCTATTAAAATCATTATACACAGCTTTCATATAGTCCATTTGAATTAAACCCATGTAACTTGAATGACTTCCTCCTATTAATTTTGACTTCTCCCTTGAATTTGGCTCTATTTTACCTCGAGATATCATATATCTATTTAAAACACCAAACCTGGGCAAATCGTTATGGCTCTGTAACAAAATATCTTTGTAAATTTTAGAAGGAGACTTTATGATAATGATATCACTTGTGTCAAAATTGTAAGTATTAGTTTGTGCATTGATAGAAATGCAAAAAAGTACAAAAGATAGTATACTGTATACTATTTTCTCTTTACTATAATGGTAAGTCATAAATTTATATTCTTAGTTATTATTTTTTATATTTTCCCTGCGCATACGAGGCTACAATACTGCTATTTGGGGTTTTACAATTATTGGGAAAATCAAAGAAGTAAATACAATCTGGTAAACCATTATCAAAAGTTACTTTTACCCATCCTTTACCATTGTTACCGAACCCGCTATAAACGTAGTTTGCTTTTAATGAAGCAGGCCTGCCTTTAGTGTCTTTAGATAGCATAGTTAAGCCAGAAATATTTCCAGGATTATACCGATTAAAAGACCAAGTTCTAGCTTGATTAGCAACAAGATCATCAATTAATTTATTGAAGTTTTGTAACCCCGTAGGACCTCCAGATTTTTTTATTACAGCATATTTACTGATGCCCTGCATACGAATAGCAGCCTTATTAAGTGCAAATAATGCAAGATTTTCTTCAAATCGTTTTATACCATTACTATTACATGGGTTCAACTTAAAAATTTGAGCCATATCGTTTTTCAGTCCTTTAATTTTGTGTACCATATCTATTGAATTGCCCATGGCATTTGGATCGGTAATCATTGCCATAACAGTTTGCAAGCCTTTCGATCTTTGTATGTTTTCAATTTTCATTTTTGCATTATATAAATCTGGTTTAGCATATAAGCCAGACCAAACCCATCTCCATTCTATGCAAACCCTACTGGTTTCAATTCCGTACCCATTAGTGGTGACCTGCTCCTTAGCGCATTCCTGTTGCATAATCTTAACTTTATTGGCTGGTAGATAATTAGGACATTGTTTGCCAAAAGCTCTAAGATATTGCCCAAAAATCGTAAGAAACTCTGCCTCTTCACGTTTTATTTTAATATTTTCGAAATGACCCCGATAGATATAATCGAAAAATTCGGCATAGTAAAGACCATCTGTATTAAGCTCCACGTTTTGTGGATTAATATGTAATTCTTCTGATACTTTTTCAGTAAATGAAAATACTATTAAGAGTAAAAATGTTAGACTTAATAACTTGATTTTGTTCTTCATATCTATTCTTATTTTAGTTTCTTGCTTATTTATTTTAACTTTTTTCTTAAAAAATAAAATTAAAAATTGTTGCAGAAAATGAGATTATTTTTAAATAAGACTTAAATTATTGCTCAGAAAATAGGCAAAACCACTATTTTAATACGAAATAGGTTGAATTGCCATCTACCGTTGTACTATCTATTACTCTTTTAATGAAATAGAAATAGCGTTTTCTTCAATAGATAAAATTTTAAATTTATTACTAATATTTGAAGGTAAAGATTGCCATAGATTATCTGCACTCTTTTTATATTCAATCAAAAATGTAGCGATGTTATTTTGATATTTTTTTGTTGATTTCTTAACCCCATTAACTTTTTGTAAAGATTTTTGAAGTTCGCTTAAATTTGCATTACCATAATCAACATTATTTAAAGTAATACTAACTGCATTTTTTGTTTTACTTTTTTTTGATTTAAAAATACTTCCAATATCTTTTAAAGTCTCTTTTGCTGTACTCATTGCTTCTTTTGTTTCAGAGTTTGTCTGTTTAACCTTATCGGATGTTTTAGAAATTTCGCTTTTTTCCTTTTTCTCCTCTTTCTGCTGAGAAAAGGTAGTGTTAAAGGATAAAATAAGAATAAAACATAGAAGTAATTTAATAATTTTCATAACTTTTTATTTATTAGTATTATAAATTTAGTCATATACTTTAAGTTTTTTTTTTAGAATTTGTATTCGGTGGGCTTCAGTTTATATTCGGACAATAATTTAATGTCAATAATTTTCTTTTTCAATCAATAAATTGATTATCAAATGTTTTACATTTATATTTTATTAGCCGTTTAAACATAAAATTGCATGAAACATTTAATAATTAAAATAATACTAATATGTCTTTTTTCATTTCAAATTGTTCTAGCACAAGAAAAAGACTCTATCTTCAACCTTTTAGATAGTTATACCATTAAGGACACTATTAGAAGTCAACATTTGATCAATGCTTCTAGTTTGTTTACTTATAATGAACCTCAAAAAGCGTTGAAGTATATTAATGAAGGTTTAACCATTGCAAAAGATAAGAATTGGAAAAACGGAACTGCTTTAGCTTTAAATCAAAAAGGCACTATCTATTACACAATGGCGAACAATCTTAAGGCTTTAGACTACTTTTTAGAAGCCTTGAGTTTATCGGAAGAAATTAATAATCAAAAGCTAACAATTAATTTATATAATAATCTTGCCAATATTTATGCTGACATGAAAAATTTTGATAAGGCACTAGATAATTACAATAATTGTTTAAGTATTTCCACTCAACAAAAAGACACCATCAATCAAATAAGAGCATTTAATAATATTGGTAATGTTTATAGTGAAACGAATCTAGTTGATAAATCTATCATTTTTTTTGATAAAGCATTATTCTTAGCGCAAAAGCTTAATAATATTTTTTTTGTTACTGCAATTATTAATAATAAAGGGCTAGCATATAAAAGAAAAAAAGACTATGACAACTCCTTAAAATATTACTCAGAAGCATTAGAGCTTTCACAAAAAATAAATAATAAATATATTGAAGCATCAGCATTAAACAGTTTAGGTAAAGTATCTGTGTTACGAAGTGAATTTAATCAGGCAAAAAGATATGCAGAAAAAGCATTAGCAGTTTCTAAAAATATAGATGCTGTGGAGTGGCAAGCAGATTCATGGCAAGTTTTAAATCAAGCTTACGAAAATGATAAGAATTACGATAAATCCTTATTTGCCTATAAAAAACATATTAGACTTAGAGATAGTGTTACTTCTGAAGAAAAAAAAGCTGAATTAACAAGAAAAGATATGCAGTATCAGCTTGATAAGCAAGATGCCTTGGCTAATGCTGAAATTAAACGACAATCTTTAATTAAAAATACTGCGATTGGTATTGGAGCCTTTTTATTGCTATTCGCTATTATTGGTTATTTAATCTACAAACGAAAGCGCGATGCCGAACAACAGAAAAATACAGCAGAGTTTAATACAAAAATGGCAGAAACTGAGTTGAAGGCTTTACGCTCACAAATGAATCCTCATTTTATTTTTAATTCCTTAAATTCGATAAGTAATTATTTACAAACTAACAATGTACAAAAAGCAGATAAATACTTAGCAAAGTTCTCAAAATTGACACGTTCTATTTTAGAAAATTCTGAAAAAAAGTGGATTCCACTTAGTGAAGATTTAGAACTTTTAAAACTTTATATAGAAATAGAATCATTACGACTGAAAAATAAATTATTGTATAACGTAAAAGTTGATGACACCATCGATATTAATAACACTTTAATTCCACCTTTAATTTTACAACCTTTTATTGAAAATAGTATTTGGCATGGTATTTCAAA
>JGI24023J19991_10001404_pt1 | contig 18461 bp, 18 predicted proteins | sample Cruoilmetagenom1_FD_19991 | JGI IMG/M metagenome (IMG submission 19991) | reverse complement strand
TGCCTATTATTTCAAGAATCTTAACAGCTTTTAGTACAGAATTGACCATTTTTGTTCCTATATACGAACAACGTTCTTTTATATGAACATTATAAACCCTGCAAGTATTATCTGTCAAATTTTAAATCATATAAACTTATTAAATATAATCTATATTTGACAATTCACTCATTGAATATTACTATAGTATTACCTTTTTAATTACTGGAGATAATAATGAAAACCGTTACTTTAAAAACAGATTCTATTTTTTTTGATAAGTTAACCAGCTTAGCAAAAGAACTCCAAATTACAAAAAGCGAATTTATAAGAAGATCAGTCTCAGAATATGAAAAATATCTGTATAGAGAAAAGTTAAAATCAAATATTCAGAAAGCAGTACTAAAAGTTAAAGAATCCAATAAAGATATTATTGAAGAATTTGATACAGCAGTTAATGACGGACTAAAGAATGTTTGAAAGAGGCTCCATATATCTGGCAAAATTATATCCTTCAAAAGGTGCAGAACCCGGGAAAACCCGTCCTGTTCTAATTCTACAGTCAGATTTATTAAACGAGACAGACCACTCTACAATTATAATTGTTCCATTAACGACAAACCTTATTGATAATGCCTATCCACTACGATTAAGGATTTCCAAGCGTGAAAAACTACAAAACAATTCTGATCTCCTTTGTGATCAGGTAAGAGCCATTGATAAAAACCGTCTTATACATGATAGAATTGCTTCTTTGAGCGAAGAAGAAATGCTGCAAGTTGAGCTTCAAGTACAAATATTACTGGACTTTAGCAGCCCATAAGAGGAGAGAAGGCTTTTTTAAATAACAGTTTTTATATATACTCCCCACCATGAAACTTACAATATTAAACAAGGGATTAATGGATTACGGAGAAGCCCTTGAACTCCAAAAAGGACTTCTAGAAAAACGTCAAAACGAAGAAATAAATGACACTTTAATACTTCTGGAACATCCCCCTGTAATAACCAAAGGGAAAAGAACAGAAGATCATCATATAGTTCTTTCAGATACACTTTTAAAAAGTAAGGGCATCGGGCTTTATGAAATAGATAGAGGCGGTGAAGCTACTTACCATGGCCCTGGTCAGCTGGTAGGATATCTTATTTTTCATCTTTACAAAAAACAAAGAGAATTAAAGAAATTTATTGCTAATGTAGAAGAAGTATTTATAAAATTGCTAAAAGAGGAATATGGAATAGTTGCCGACAGAGATCTAAAACACAGAGGCGTCTGGGTTGGGGATGAAAAAATAACTGCCATAGGTATTTCCATCCACAAAGCAGTTACCATGCATGGATTTGCTTTTAATATAAATACAAATCTGGATCATTTTAACTGGATCATTCCTTGTGGAATTACTGATAAGGGAGTTACATCCATAAAAAAAATAACAAGTAAAAATCAGGATATGGATAAAATTAAAAAGCTTACAGGGAAATACCTTGCCCAAATATTTAACTATGAGGAAGTCGAAATAATTAATGAGTAATATAAGTAAAACACCAGATAAAACAACAAAAAAACGCCCTTATTTGAAAAAACCAGAATGGCTGCGGATAAAACTTCAGGGTGGAGAAAATCTAAACCACGTTCAGAAAACACTTGATAAATTTGGTTTAACAACAGTCTGCGATGAGGCAAGCTGTCCTAACAGAATGGAATGCTTTAGTAAAAGAACAGCAACTTTTATGATATTAGGAAGTGTTTGTACAAGAGGATGTACATTCTGTGATATAGCCACAGGTGCTGGTCAGCAAATAGATAAACTCGAACCTCAGCATATTGCTGATGCTGTAAAAGCATTAGGATTAAAGTATGTAGTTGTTACTTCTGTTACCAGAGATGATCTTCCTGATGGTGGAGCTTTTCACTTTGCAGATGTAATTAGAGAAATTAAAAAGACATCTCCTACTGCAGCAATTGAGGTTCTTATACCTGACTTTAAAGGAAATAGAGATGCTCTTAATACAGTAATTAATGCAAAACCTATTATAATAAATCATAATATTGAAACAGTTCCAAGATTGTACAGCACAGTAAGACCCCAGGCAAAATACGAACAATCACTGGAACTACTCAAACGTGTTAAAGAAACAACAGATACAATTTATACAAAATCGGGAATGATGGTTGGTCTTGGAGAAACCCAGGAAGAAGTATTACAGTCTTTAAGGGATTTAAGGGATGCAGGGTGTGATTTTCTTACAATAGGACAATATCTGGCTCCATCCAAAGAACATCATCCTGTTGTTGAATATGTACATCCGGATGTTTTTGAAATATATAAAAAAGCAGCATTGGAACTGGGTTTTAAAGATGCAGCCTGCGGACCACTGGTACGAAGTTCATACAAAGCCCACGAAATGTTACAGGATTAAAGAAAGGATTAAAAAATGGAAATTTTATACTACAAATCTGCAATATGCCCAAAGTGCATTCCAACATCACGATTTTTAAAGGAACTAAAATCTGAACATCCCGAAATAGAAATAAAAGAGATTGAAATTATAACTCACTTAAAGTCTACAATTAAAGACAAAGTTTATTCCATTCCTGTAATTGAGGTCGCAGGGAAACGTTTCTACAGTACACCAGCTAAAGGTGAAATATTAGGACTATTGGGAATAAGATAAGAATCTAACCCAATGCATTAAGGACTTGAAGGGCGCTGAAGGCGGTCCCGAAGGGACGAAACCCCGGAATGGCCTGACCCTTTTTGTACGGAACAGGCATGCCTGTTCCATACGAAAAGGGGAATGCCCAAATAGACTAATAGCCTAACACTCACTATGTCCACAGGAATGACACTTCTTACACCCTTCAATAAACATAAAAGTAGCATTGCCGCAAACAGGACACAGATCTGCTTCTGGTTCAGCAAAAGAAAATTGCTTCTGCTGTGCAGCTAACTCATCTTCTTCATCAGGTAATACAGGAAAGTTATCATCATGAGTTTTTCCAATATGTTCTTCCAGAACCTGAGCTACAGCATCAGGAAGACTCATCACCCTGTTCTTGCCAAAACCATGATGTCTGCCGGAACCTATTGATCTAAGCTGCCCAATAACACTTCCTACCCGTTCAATAGGAGTGAGAGGACTGGGCATACGAAGAATAAGGCTGATAAGCCGGCCAAGACCTTCGGCATCAGCAGCAACATCAGACCCAACTTTTGCAACATTTATGAATACTTCAAAAGGTTCTTTAATAGCACCCTTTCCTGCATTAACTGTAATATATGCTGTTCCAATAGGAGTATGCTTTCTATATGTTGTTCCAAATAGAACTGTTGGTCTTACTCTGGGTTTAATATCTGCAACAGCTTTTACCTGTTCCTTTGTATTATCTTCATCATCTTTCTTAGCATAGAGAACCTGTTCATCTCTGGAACCATCTCTGTATATAGTACCGCCCTTACAACCTGTATCATACATAAGCTGATAGAGATCTTTTGTCTGGTTAACAGTGTAATGATTAGGGGTGTTGCTTGTTTTTGAAATAGATGAGTCTACCCATTTTTGAATTGCCGCCTGAACCTTCACATGATCTTCAGGAGAGAGATCCATTGCTGTTACAAAATAATCAGGAAGCTTTTTATCCCCGGATGTTTTTTTCCATTCGTCATAAACCGGAACTCTCTCAGTGTGAGATCCCATTCTTCCAACTCGCTCCCATTCCCAGAAATAATAAGGTTCAATGCCTGTAGAAGTTCCAACCATTGTACCTGTTGTTCCTGTTGGAGCCTGGGTTAGCAAAGTTACATTTCTAATACCATTCTCTTTAATTTTATCACGGACATCCTTTGGCATTCCCTTCATAAATCCGCTTTTCAGGTATTTATCAGCATCAAACATTGGGAAGCTGCCCTTTTCTTTGGCATAATCACTGCTGGCCAAATAGGATTCTACTGCAATAAACTTAAATAATTTATCTATAAATTCTTCAGATTCTTCACTTCCATAACGAATTTTTAATTCGATCATCATCTCTGCAAGACCCATTGTTCCAAGACCAATTCGTCTTTCAGACATCTGCTGTTCTTTGTTTACATCGAAAAAATAAGGAGTGGTATCAATAATATTATCCAGAAAACGTACTGCATAACGAACACCCTTACGAAGAGAATCCCAGTCTACATTACCCTTTTCTACAAATCGGGAAAGATTAAGTGCACCTAAATTACAAACACCCCAGGGAGGAAGCCCCTGTTCTCCACATGGATTTGTACATTGAATTGTGGAATAGTAATATGAGTTACTCATCTTATTGTATCTGTCCACAAAGAAAATACCGGGTTCTGCACTGGACCAGGCACTTTCAATTATTGCGTCCCAGATAATTCTGGCTTTTACAGTCTTATGTGTTAAAACAGATTTACCTGCATTTTTCCAGGCAGCTAAATCACCTCTCCACATTTCATCATAATCCGGATCATTTGTATCCGGAAAAACAAGATCCCAGTCACCATCAGCTTTTACTGCTTCCATAAAAGCATCACTTATAGCTACAGAGATATTTGCATTGGTAATCTGCCCCATATTCTTTTTACTGCTGATAAAATCCATAATATCAGGATGGGAATCATTTAAAATCAGCATTAAGGCACCTCTGCGGCTGCCCCCCTGCTCGATAAGACCTGTTACATAACTGTACAAAGCACCCCATGATACTGATCCACTGGATCGCCCGTTTACACCTTTTACATAGGCATGATGAGGTCTTAGAGAAGATAGATTAATACCAACTCCTCCGCCTCTGGACATAATCTCAGTCATATAGCCAAGAGTTTCCATTATACCACCCCTGCTGTCAGCAGGAGAGGGAATAACATAACAGTTATAAAAAGTTAGATTCTGGTCAGTCCCTGCACCGGTAAGAATTCTTCCTGCAGGAACAAAACGCCAGTCATCCATAAGCCATTTAAAATTACTGGTCCATTCAGATCTGGATTTTTCACTTTCACTTTCTCCAAGTGCAGCGGCAACTCTATCAATCATCATTGAGGGATCGGTTTCTATAGGTTTATCGAGCTGTTCCAGAGACAATTCCTGCTTTGTTCCATCTTCGAGCTCTACACTGATTGTTTTTCCATTTATGGCTGTAACTTTGCCTATTTCGCGCTGGCCGGTAGCCTTATTAACAACAACTATAACCGTGTCATCAATTGCAAGAGTATCTTTTTTTCCATCTTTTAAAGCATATCTGTCCAGGAAAATTTTTCTTCCCAGGGGTGATAGAGTATTTTTTTCCTTCACCAAATCCCTCCCGATAATGGTAAAATTTATATACCGAGAATATACTGAAAATCCAAGGTCTGCAATATCATTCATACTTAAATTCCTATGTTTTGAATGATGATTTTTTAATTTATGCTGAGCTATAGAAAAAGTAACAGCTCATCATTTTTTATTTTTCCCCCTGATAAGAATCAAAATTTTAGGTATTAGGGATCATGGAGAAAATCACTTTATTTGCTGTTATAGGTTTTATTCTTTTGGCTGGTCGTTCGTTCCTCACTGCTCGCCTATGCATCCTGGCCGTTTCCCTATATAGGCGGATATGGAATCCGCCCATATAGGGCCAGGCTATCCGTTCCAATTCCTCCCGGGTTTGATTAACTGGATCACATTTTTTCCGCTGGGTACAGACAAGGCATGCCTTGTCTCTACGGATACATACAATCACGATCCGGGATTTCCTCTTCTATCCTTAACGGTTCGTTCACTATTGCTTTTATTAAATAAAAAAAGATACTCTGGAACAATGAAAAATTTTAGATCATGGCTAATAAAAAATATCACATTACACCAGTATGACAGTAAACATGAGGAGCTTGCCAATGCAGGGACCCATGGCTTGGGTATTCTTCTGAGCATTGCAGCAACAGTCTTAATGATTATTAAGATAACTGGCACAAATTCCCAGGTATCTTTAACCGGAGCACTAATATTTGGATTTTCAATGATACTCCTATACTCTTCATCAACCTTCTACCATCTATCAAAGGGGCCTATAGTAAAACGACTACTAAGAATAATGGATCATTCCACTATTTACTTTCTTATTGCAGGAACATATACACCAGTACTACTTACTGTAGGAGGAACTGCAGGATGGACAATTTTTGGAATAGAATGGGCTTTAACTATACTGGGAATTATATTTACACTAATTTTCTGGGGTAAATATGGGCTTCTCCATGTTCTCTTTTACATAATAATGGGATGGCTGGCAGTATTTATATGGAACCCTCTTATGAAAACTGTCACAAGACCATTTATTATTCTTATGATCAGCGGAGGTCTTTCCTATACTCTGGGAACAATTGTTTATGGAATGAAAAAAATGCCTTTTCATCATGCTGTATGGCATCTTTTTGTACTGGCAGGCAGTGTTCTGCTGTTTTTAGCAATCTATCTGCATTTGATGTAATATTAGCTATTTGCAATGTTCCCTGTTTTCACGATTGAATGGCTTTTTACGTCGGGGATCTACCCCTACAATAGAGAAGAGCTGTTTATTAAATTGAAAATGTGATACATCGCAAAAAGGTTATATTGAATACATCTAATTTTTTATATATAGTTCCCAAATGCTAAATAAAATTATCACCAATCGAAGATTAATCCAGGGAATCCTTGCAGTTTCAGTTTATTTTGCCATAGAAATCTACAATATTCCCCTTCTCTACGTTGTCGTCTTTGGCTCCGTTTTGGGAGTCATCCTTGGAAAAGTATTCTGTAGATGGATGTGTCCCATTGGACTTCTTATGGAAGTTCTTATGGGAGGAAGAAAAGACAAAAGCGGCCAGCAGATGTACAATTATCATAAGCTGGGATGCCCTATTGCCTGGATAAGCGGATTTCTTAATAAGTACAGCTTTATAAAAATAAAAATGGATCCAGCAAAATGTACATCCTGTAACATTTGTGATGATACCTGCTATATATCAAAACTTAATCCGGAATTTTCACTCTACAAGGATGGTAAAAAACCTGCTGGAAACAGCTTCAGTTGCTCAAGGTGTCTTGAGTGTGTTGAGAAATGCCCAACAGGCAGTTTAACCTATACATTGTAGAGATGGGTTTTAAACCCATTCCTGCAAATAAAACAAAAAAAAACCTTGCTTGTGAAACCACTATTTATAAGTTATTCTATAAATTCACTATAAAGGGGATTTTATGGCACCAAAAATAGTTTATATTACCGGTTTCAGACAACATGCCGGGAAAACAGTAGCCAGCATAGGACTCATTTCACTATTAAGAAAATATATATCTCCTGAAAAGATTGGATACATAAAACCTGTCGGACAGGAACTTATACAGCTCTCTGATGGTGTTAAAGTTGATAAAGATGTAAAGGTAATTGAAAAATTCTGCGGTATTCCAGATATGGAATTGGAAAATCTTTCCCCTGTTCAACTAGGTTCAGGTTTTACAAAAGCTTATTTAAAAAACAACGATAAAACCAAAATTTCAAATGGATTTGCCCTGGATATAGAAAATTCATTTGCTTCGATGGCTGATAAAGATGTAATTATAGCTGAGGGTACCGGGCATCCGGGTGTCGGAGGAATTGTAGGTTTATCAAATGCACATGTGGGGAATCTAATTGGTGCTGATATACTATATATTTCAGGTGGAGGTATTGGAAAAGCTCTGGATATGCTGGAAGTAGATCTTTCATATTTTCTTCATATGAAGAGTAATGTTCGTGGAATACTTTTTAACAGACTAATACCAAATAAAATAGATACAGTAAAAGAATATATTACCGAAAAACTGCTACAGGAGATGTACCCTGATTTTGAACACCCCCTTAGTATTTATGGATATCTTCCCACAATTGATGATCTGCCAAACCCATCAATGGCAGTTGTAAAAAAACATTTTAAAAAAGCTGAGGTTATTGGAGATTATAAAACCGAACCATGGCACAGAACATGCAGAACCATAAAAATAATAAGCCTTCAGGAAGAATATCTGGATCTGGAAAAATTTCTTCATAGCGGAGATATTGTTGTAATAGCAGCAGGATCTAAGGGAAGAATTAAAAAAATTGTTGAATACAGTGATAAATTGTCAAATCCTATTGGAGGGATAATAATTTCCTGTGCAGTAGAGGATCGGGGATTAAAACCGGAAAATGTTGACAGAATTATTAAATCTCAAATACCTACTCTCCTGCTTTCAGATAACACTGAAACAGTAGAACGAAAATTATTTTATACCTTTGAAAATACAAAAATACAACTTTATGATAATAAAAAAATTATTGAAATTGAAGAAATGTTTAAAGAACATTTCCAAATGGAGAAATTTATGGATCACTTTTTAAACTAAGATTTCTACACAATTATCAGCAAAGGAATAATTAAATGATAAATCATATAAATAAACATGTTAAAAATGCTAAAGATTTTTTAGCTGACAATAAAATGAATCCTGAACAAGTGGATATAGACAAAGTCTGCTCCATGTTTTTAGATGAAATGGGAAATGGTCTTTCAGGAAAAAAATCTTCCTTAATGATGATACCTACATACATTGATACCGAAGAAAATATCCCTTTAGGAAAATCTGTAATTGTTCTGGATGCAGGTGGAACAAATTTCAGAACTGCCACAGTAAGATTCGATAAACCAGGTATTCCAACAATTACAAAGTTTCAAAAATTCCCCATGCCCGGAACAGGAGGTGAAGGGAATGTCAGCAAACTGGAATTTTTTGATAGAATTGCGGATTTTATGACAGAATCTGTATCTGACAGCTCTAAAATTGGATTTTGTTTTTCATATCCAACTGAAATATTTCCATCCGGAGACGGGAAATTGATACATTTTGTAAAAGAAGTAAAAGCTCCTGAAGTCGAAGGGACTATGATTGGAGAAAACCTTCTTGCTGCTATAAAACGGAAAGGCCTCGATCATAATAAAGAGATTGTAATATTAAATGATACTGTAGCCACCCTCCTTGCAGGTAAAGCTCAGGAAAAACAATATGAATCTTATATTGGATTTATTCTGGGAACAGGTACAAACTGCAGTTATGTAGAGAAAAATTCATGCCTTGGGAAGCTGCAGAATTTGAATAAGAATAACAGCCAGGCAATAAATATGGAAAGCGGTCAATTTGATCTCTTTAAAGGCGGTTTACTGGATCAGGAATTTATGTCCACTACAGATAAACCCAAAGAAGGAAGATTTGAAAAAATGATCTCCGGAGCATATCAGGGACCTTTGGCACTTTTAGTATTAAAAAAGGCAGCAGAAACGGGTCTATTTTCTAATGAATGTAAAAAAGATATATTAAATATTTCTGAATTGAATCCTGTAATTATGGATAGTTTTCTGAATAATCCTGATAATACACAAAATATGTTAAATAAATTCTGCACCACAAAATCAGATACAATAATTCTTTTTACACTTCTTGATCAGCTTATAGAACGATCAGCAAAATTAACAGCATCACAACTTGCAGCAGTCGTTCTAAAAACAGACAAAGGCGACGATCCTACATTCCCTGTATCTATTACTGCTGATGGTACAACTTATTATAAAACCAGAGGTCTTAAATTTAGAACAGAATTTTATTTAAAAGATTTTCTTGAAAATAAAAAAAACAGATATATTGAGTTCTCTCATATTGAGGACGCTCCTCTGATAGGTGCTGCTGTTGCAGGCTTGATTCAAAACTGATTCAGAGATACTTTGCAGAAGGTACAGATTCATACTTGAATTATCGTCCCTAAGCTTATAGAATTACCGATGATACAGAATAAATAATATACTTAGTATTTTTACTATATATTATCTATAGAATAGTTATGTATTTCTCAATTTTTTAAGTCTTTTTTTCCTTTATACATAATTTTTCATTGTATTATTTAAGTATTCAATATATTATATTGTAAAGATTCTAAAATTAGGAGAAATCATGAGCAATTCAACAAAACTCGATCCCACAAAAATGGAAGACTGGGAAGTTGCTGCAGAAGCAGAAAAAACCATGAAAACTGTTTATCAGCTGGCAGAGGAACTTGGACTCGAAAAGGAAGAGCTTCTTCCCTATGGACATTATCTCGGAAAACTCGATTATCAGAAAATAATGAAACGCCTGGAAAACAAACCGGATGGTAAATATATCGAAGTTACAGCTATTAATCCTACTCCTCTGGGAGAAGGAAAAACAACCACAACCATGGGACTGGTTGAAGGCCTTGGAGCTTTAGGTAAAAAGGTTTCAGGTGCAATCAGGCAACCTTCCGGTGGGCCTACCTTTAATGTAAAAGGTTCGGCAGCTGGAGGAGGTATATCACAGTGTGTACCTTTAACCGATTTTAGTCTGGGTCTTACAGGTGATATTGATGCAATTACAAATGCTCATAACCTTGCAATGACAGCAATGACATCAAGAGTTCAGCATGAGTTTAACTATGGTGATATAACACTTGGTAAGAAAAACCTGAAACGCCTTAATATTGATCCAAGAAACCCTGCTATTGGTTGGGCAATAGACTTTTCTGCTCAGGCTTTACGTGAAATCATCATGGGCCTTGGTGGAAAAATGGATGGATTTATGATGAAGAGCGGCTTCCAGATTACTGTTTCTTCTGAACTTATGGCTATTCTTGCAGTTGCAAGTGATCTAAAAGACATGAGAGCAAGAATTGGTAAAATGGCAGTTGCCTATAACAAAAAAGGTGAAGCTGTAACATGTGACGATCTGGAAGTTGCAGGAGCAATGACCGCTATTATGGTTAAAACACTTAACCCAACTCTTATGCAGACAGTAGAAGGTCAGCCAGTACTTGTTCATGCCGGACCTTTTGCAAATATTGCTATTGGACAGTCTTCAATAATTGCAGACAAATTGAGCCTTAAATTATCAGACTACCATGTAACAGAAAGTGGATTTGGTGCAGACATTGGTTTTGAAAAGTTCTGGAATCTAAAATGTCGATACTCCGGACTTACTCCAAATGCATCTGTTATAGTTGCAACAATAAGAGCTCTTAAGATGCATGGTGGGGGACCAAAAGTTGTTCCTGGTAAAAAGCTTGATTCTGCATATGTAGAAGAAAATCTTGAACTTGTAGAAAAGGGAATGGAAAACCTCATGGCCCATATCGAAACAGTCAAAAAAAGCGGTATACCAATTGTTGTTTGTATTAATAGTTTTTATACTGATAAAGACAGCGAAATTGAATTAGTAAAGAATGCTGTTAAGGCTGTTGGTGCAAGAGTTGCAGTTTCAACTCACTGGCAGTTTGGCGGTGCAGGTGCAGAAGAACTTGCTAAAGAAGTAATTGCAGCATGCGAAGAAAAACCCAACTTCAAGTTCCTCTACGAAGCATCAACACCACATAAGGACAGAATTGCTAGAATTGCAACAGAAGTATACGGAGCTGACGGTGTTAGCTACTCAGAAAAAGCAGAAGCTAAACTCAAAAAAGTACAGGAAGATCCGGAACTGGCACCAATGGGAACCTGTATGGTTAAGACCCACCTAAGTCTTTCTCATGAACCTTCATTGAAAGGCCGACCAAAAGGCTGGATTCTTCCAATTGAAGATGTTCTTATCTATCAGGGAGCTGAGTTTATTGTACCGGTAGCCGGTGGAATTAAACTTATGCCTGGTACAGCTTCAGATCCTGCATTCAGAAGAATTGATGTGGATACTGATACTGGAAAGGTTACAGGTCTTTTCTAGGATTTTTACGACATTGCTAAAAATATTAAGGCAGCCTTCACAGGCTGCCATTTTTATATCAGTTCATATATTTCCTTAATTATTTTCTCTTCTTAGTTATTCAATTTCATATCTGAAATCTTTGACCCAATACTCATTATGACATTCAAAAATAAAATATCCAGTCTCCGGTAGTCCATCGGGGTATTTAACTGATCTTAAAAGAATATCATCAATAAATATATCAACAGCATCTTCTTTTAGATGATACCTAAATGAATAGTATTGATCTTTATTAAAACTATAATCAATATCCTTACCTTCAATCTGCTTCCCTCTTATGCTTGAGAAATATCCAAACCAGTCTGTCCCAGCCATAAAATCAATTCTATTATCAGGGTTTTTCTGGAGAAAATTAAAATGTCCTGCCGGNTGCTGGGGATTAAAATATTCACCAAACTTTACAGAAAAAGATATAGTAGAGTTTCTTGGAATTTCCTTATAGAACCGAGCCTGTGCTCCAGAATCAAAACCATCATAGCTCTTAGCTCTTAAATGAAGNAACCCGTCTTTAATTTCTGCAATTTCAGAAGTTACACTAACCTGATCAAAATNNAAATCTCCTGTATCTTCAGAAAAATCAGTAAAGTAGGTATTCTGACTATTTGCATTCCATGAAATATATAGATTATCCATATACCAGACTCCATTACCTGAATTNCCTTCAATTTTGAATCCGGTAACAAATGCTTCATCAATCTCCTCTTCCCCAAACAGTTTTCCATCACGGAAAAATTGGAAATATCGCCCCTCCCGGACTATAATTTTTATTCTATACCAGGTATCCAATTCCAGTTCCGGGTTAAAGTCAAAATCTAGTTCTGAAGAATCATCTGCGGCAGTCAAGGGTCTATAGATATTAAAATCGAGNGTAGCCACAGATTCTTCTCCTGACAGCTTCTCTGATTTCCTTTTTGCATCAAATTCAATTGTAAAATTTTTACCNGGACTTATCTGAATCTCTGCCTCAGAATGGTCATTAACAAGAACCGGAGCTAATAAAAAATTAGAATTNNNATCAGGNTCATCTATTATCTGCCAGGCATCACCTTTATCAGAAGTATGAGAATTTATATACTGCAGATTTCCATTTTCAAAGTCATTGGTATAACTGAATTCAAGAAGCATGACAATTGGATTAAATACCTGTACCCATTGCTTTTCCATATTCTCTGAAGTAAATATTAAATATAATTTTTTTTCTCTTAACGAGGCTTCAAGAGCAAATTTTTCTCCTTTCCAAACCGGAGACACTGAAGTAAGTGTTTTATATGCAAGAACTTCACCATCCAGACTCATACTGAACAGTTGCTCTAATCCTCTGTTTGTCCAGGATTCAATTGTATTATCAGGTTTTATAACAAGATAGTTATATATAATATCTTTAGAAAGATATGAGTCTTCAAGCTGCCAGACTCCAACAAAATTCTGTATCCCTGAAAGAACCTCAGTTTCAGGAACTGAAGTGCAACCTGCAATAATTAGTATTAATAATACAAAATAAAAATATCTCTTAATCACTTTCATTCCATCCAATATTTAAATTATCCATATTCAAGTTACAGGATATAGTATTAAAAACTAAATTTTAATAGTTATTTTTGTAAAAACAGTGTTTATTAATTAGTAACCACAACATGATCCCTAAATATTACCTGCTAATAACTATTATTTACAAAATGTCCATGCATTAATATGTTTTATTCCCTCTCTGTTCCCCATATTGATATCATCCAGAGAAATAACCAGTTTTTTATAATTATCTTTTATCAATTCCAGATTGCCAAATTCTCTGTTGATAACAGTTTCATTAGAAAGCAGATAAGTTACCTGAATATATTTTTTATCACCATTTTTCTCAGCAATAAAATCGATCTCTTTTCCATTTATTTTACCAATATACACTTTATATTGCTGCCTTCTTAGTTCCATATAAATAATATTTTCTAAATACCTGCCAATACTAAAATCAAAGGATGAGGAAAGGAAATATTTAAATGCTAGATCGTTTAAATAGTATTTTTTTTCACCTTTTAATATTCTTTTACCCTGAAGATCATAGCGATTGGAATCGTGAATAAAATAAGCATCCTTAATAAAAGTAAGATAAGTTCCAATCGTCTCATTATTTGTTTTATATCCAGAATTTGTTAGTGTTTTTACAACAGAATTTATAGAAAAAGAGGATCCAATTGAATCCACCAGGAAATCAACAAGTTTTCCAAGCAATATAACATCTCGAATATTATTTTTCTGAACAATATCCCGCAGAATAATTGAATCTTTGAGGCTAACTATATAATTTTGCTGTAACTCCATATTGTTTAATGAATACACTTCTGGTATTCCACCATTTTTAAGATAATCCAAAAAAGAAATTTTATTTTTCTCAAGATTTTTTATCCCACAATATTCGCCGTATCCAAAAGGGAACACCTCAAAACTCACATACCTACCGCTTAGATAAGTTGCAAGATCAGAAGAAAGGACATTTGCATTTGAACCGGTTATAAAAATTTCATACTGATCCTTATATTGTTGGGACAGTGAATTTATAACTTTCTCCCATCCCTTAATTTCCTGAATTTCATCCAGGAAAAGATAGATTTTACCTTTCGGTCTGAGATTGGATTTGTAAAGCTCTATTGTATTAATTAAAGATTGTGAGTCTTTTATATAATTAAAATCATGAAGATCCATATTGATATATAAAATATTATGGGGATTCACACCTTTTTTTGATATGAGATAATTTATCAGCATCCGAAGAATATAACTTTTACCAACTCTTCGTTGCCCAAGAAGAACTTTTACCAGATTATTATTAAGATAGTTTTCGAGCCTGGAAAGATATTCTACCCTTAAGTATCCAAACCCCACAACTTCATCAGCCCAAAAATTGTTACGCTCTAAAATTTCCAACATACCTGAATTCCTTAAATATACTACTACCAGTTTCAAGTATACTTGAAACTGGTAGTTAAAACAAGAATTATTTTGAATTTACAATTCACAACCTATCTTCTTACTTAGTTTGTCTCATTCCATGTAATATTCAGGTTATCCATAATCCATCTTCCATTTTCAGGATTCCCTTCAATTTTAAACCCTGTAAAAAGAGTTTCTTCAACTTCTCTTTCGCCAAAAAGATCTCCATCCAAATAGAACTGAAAATATTTACCTTCCCGAACTGTCACTTTTAATGTATGCCATATATCCCATTCAATACCCTCTACATTATAAGACTGTTCAACATAATCTTCCCCACGATCTCCGGAAGAAAATGATCCCGGAACATCACTGTACAACCAGAAAGGGTTATAGTTATTACCCGGGTTTGCATAGGGGAAAAAATCCAAAGCCATCCAGCAGTTTTCATCAGTATCACTTGTCTTTGTTTGCTTGTAATCAAACTCTATAGAAAAATTCTTCCCGGTATATACAAATATTTCCGCATCGGAATTTTGATCTGCATATAATGGTGCAAGCATTTTATTTTCAGGATTACCAGGTTCTTCAATTATCTGCCATTCCTCTTTATCCTCAAATTGCTGTGGTAAAAAATGTTCCAAGGAATTATCTTCAAAATTATTTTTGTATGTAAAAACAGGAAGTTTATCAACTCTGTCTAAAAAACCATCCCATTTCCAGCTAAGATCTTCAGGGTATAAAACTTCCCTTAGAAGATCTTCTTGCCGATCAAACTCCACAAAATTCCAGCTGCCTTCAATTGAGGAGTTTTCCGGTGTTTGTGTATACAACTGACGCATTCGTCCTTCGGTATCCAACTCAAGAACAGCTTGTACTGTAAGACCATTATCCGACCAGACTTCGATAGTATCATTGGAATTAATTACAAGATAATTGTTAGGCGTAGTGTAATCATTTGTATATGCTTCCTGCAGTTTCCATACTCCTGTAAATTCGGCTGAAGCTGATTTTGGTGTTGAAGCACAGCTGATATAAATTATTGTAACTGCCACTAATAATGTAAGCTTTCCTAAAAAAATAATTCTTCTTTTCATTTTTTGCTCCACTTTCCTTTGTAGACTTTCAATAGTTGATTGCAATAGTAGTATCAAGCTCATCTGAAGGAAGGATATACTGAGCAGTTTCTATTTCAGTAGATGAATCAATCAATAGGTGCAAAGTATTAGAAGTAATAGAATAAGATAAAATTGTTGTAGTACCGTCATTACGAAAAATCGTAATTTCAGATCCATCTACTTGAAATGTACCACTGCTTTGTGTGTTTTTAAGAAGAGTTATCCCTGCATCAATATATGGTTCCGTAGTATCGAACTCATTCTGCCAGGAGGTTTGATCTCCAGGATCGGCATATGTGTACTCTCTATACTGATTAAAATTTCCATCTGATTGGAACTCATAAAACCAGGTTAAGATAATATTTTCTACAGATCCATCACTATCTAAATCTTCATCTTCTATTTCATTCGGATAATAAAAACTAAAAGGTCCATAACTTCCCGACTTAATTTCAAGATAACGATAACTCACTTCCCAAATATTATTGAGAGAAACATTTGAAGACTCTGAAATGTCACATCCAATGAGAAAAACTATAACTAATATAAGCAGTGAAAATTTATTCAACAAATTAATTCTTCTTTTCATTTTTCTTGATCTCCTATCCATAAGCATATCTAAAATCACCCTTTACAAAAGATAAAATAATTTTAATTAAGAACTGATATATATTTTCTTAAATGTCAGTTCTTATTATACTAATATCATCAAGATAAATAGTCATTCCGTCAGAAACCTCCCAGGTACAGTTAGTTAGTGCTACAGGAGAATCGGATTCTTCAAAGGCCAGACTATCATCTATATATAGTTTATATCCTGTACTCTTACTTACTAATTTCACTTTCACCCATTGTCCCAGCGTTGTTGAAATTGCAAGATCATTTTGAGTTGAAGTTGGATAACTATACAAATTAAAACCCAATCCTGAAAACAAACCTAAACTTGTTCGTTGATCAAAAGAGTCACCAAAATATCTAAAGGTTAAACCCAGCATGCCTTTCGCGGGATCTGTCTGTGATACTACTTTTAATGAATATGTCAACTCATAATTCCAACTTGTATAGATTGTTCGTTGATTTGGACCTCCTCCAAAAGCTGCTCCTGAATACATGGGAATATCCTCATCGGAGAGTCCTAACACTAATAGAGAATCGGTTTATGATGAGAGCTGTAGGACAGAATTATCACCATCCTGAACTATTTTGGGTATAAATAAATCACTTGGAGAATAGCAACCAAGTTCAGAATTGATTGTACCATCTTCGAAATTCTCGTCTAATAAAATTGGGTTAGGAGGAGTTGCTTCGCAACCTGTTAGTAGAACTATAATACCGATAAAACTTAATAAAATTATATATTTCCTCAATTTTTTATCCTCTCTCTTTTTTATTTATTTTATATAAAAGCAGCTCTATTTCACCACTATCCAGTCCACAGCCCCACTTCCACCAATATTGCTACCAATAGTAAACCTATTAAATAGTCGGGGTTTATCCATTAGATAAGTAAATACAACAACTCCATTTCTTAGGAGCAGAACTGTATCACCTTCTATTCTGGCTTCCTGGACAATCCATTTCCCTTTGTTTGTAAGCTGTTTATACCCAAGAGATTCCGTATCACCACCTAAAGAATCCAGATGAATATGAGCGGAGGGTCCTCCCGGATTATTGAAATAAGTAGGTCTTCCAAATTCAGGAATAGTTGCCCAAAGAATCAGATGTCCTTCAGTGTTTGTTTCTTTCCAGCAAACAGTTATAGAAGCGAATCCCTCTTCATTCTCATAAGCAATATATTGATGTGCAGCCGAGTCATTAACCCTGAGAGGGAGGAGTCCCTCCTGAATATCCGGAGTTTCCATTCTTATAAATCCAGATTCAAAATTATTATCATCGAAGGTTTCAATAACCATTGCAGGATCAAAAACCTCTGCCATATATGCAATTTCATTTTCGTTTGGTTCTTCCAGAACTCCTGGATCATCCAGATCTGCATAATGAATGGTACTGCAACCTGTTAATAATAGTCCTGTAAAAGCGAGCAGTAAAATTGAAACTTTTAAAATTTTCATTTCTTTCTCCAATATCTAGATATAAATTTACACTAAAACCTTAATCTCAACTAATTTTGAAACAAGCTTGAAATTCGATTTTGTCTTTAAAGTATCATAGAAAAAATTATGGGGAACATGTGTACTTTTGTTAAATAACTTCTCAATTTTTATATTCCTTAAATAAACATTTTCTATAACTACTACCAAGTCTAGTTTAATAAATTCCAGATGTCAAATAACTTTTTTTAAGAATTAGATTATAGAATCAATATCTCGAATATTTAAGAACCAATCCTGTTCGCCCGACATTTTATCTGAAAATCAACCATCTTTTTAAAAACATCCATCAAACCTTCTCCATTAAGTTCAGAATCACAAACTCCGACAGTCTGAAGTTCTTTTAAAAGATAATAGGAAGATTCAATTGTAGAGAGGTAGGATTCTTTCGGTTGGCGTTTTATTTCAAAAAGGGAAAGGTAGTCATTTTTAAATGAAAGCATGGGCAATCTTTGCAAAGAGAGACTCCAGTGCATCATTCTTCGTGCCTCTCGCCATGTTGCATCAATAAGAAATATAAGCAGCA
>JGI24023J19991_10001403_pt1 | contig 18467 bp, 17 predicted proteins | sample Cruoilmetagenom1_FD_19991 | JGI IMG/M metagenome (IMG submission 19991) | reverse complement strand
TTTTTACTTCCTTTTGTCTTCCGACATTATGTCTCCTTGACACCAAAGGTCTATCATCTCTCTTTACTTTTCACCTTTATCGGCACACTCCTCTTTTTGCAAACCGTTGAAAGTTTTTGGGTCTATTTGGCAGCCAACCTGCTCTTTGGTGCATCTATGGGTATCTCTCTTCCTTATGTGGAGACCATTGCACTGGATTCTCTTTCTAAACACCATTACGGGAAAGTACGTCTCTGGGGATCACTGGGGTTTACGGGGATTGCCTTGTGGCTAGGTAAAGTCCTAAGCTCACCTTACGAAGCACTCTATTACTTAAGTGCCATGGCATTTTTAACACTTCTCTTTGGTGCCATACTTACCAGATACGATAACATGTCCCACCCTGTAGCACAAGATGATGCCTCTTTTTCTCTTCTTAAATACTGGGCATTTTGGACATCTATCTTTCTGATGCAGGTTGGTTTTGGCGGCTTTTACAACTTTTTCACCATCTACCAGACAGAACATGGTGTCTCTTTGGAGATGATATCCTGGATGTGGAGTTTTGGTGTGATATGTGAAATAGTCATGCTCTATTTTCAAGGCCCTCTGCTACAACGCAATCTGCTTAACATTTTACAATTTGCGACACTTATAGCGGCTGCTAGATGGATGATACTCTACCTTTTTCCTGATTCTGTGACTTTGGTCTTTGCTTCACAGTCACTACATGCGATCAGTTTTGCACTTTACCATACCGCTGCTATCACCTATGTCTTTTCACTCTACACACAAAAGAAACTGGCACAACAGTTTTTCTTAGGCATTGCCTTTGGTCTTGGAGGCTCTGTAGGTGCAGTGCTTTCAGGTAAGATCTATGGGGAATCCCTCTTTTTGGTCGAGTCATTCATCACCTTTTCGGCCTTTGTTGTACTTCTCATACACCAAAGACGAAAAAGAGAGATACAAGCATGACAAATGTTTACAGTGCTGTCATATTTGCAGGAGGTAAAAGTTCCCGTATGGGAAAAGACAAAAGCCTTCTTCCTTTTGCTACCTACGCCACACTCAGTGAATTCCAGCAGGAACGGCTCAAACCATGGTTTAAAAAAGTCTATATCTCAGCAAAAGAAAATAAATTTGATTTTGCCTGTGAGTGTATTGAAGACAAAACACCTGTAAGTTCTCCTCTCATCGGACTACTCTCCATTTTAGAGAGCATTGAGGAAGACGAAGTGTTTGTACTGAGTGTAGATGCACCTTTTGTAGATACGGGTGTTATAGAGAAAATTCTAAAGAGTAATGATTCATCTTATGATGCGATCGTTGCAAAAAGCCCATCTGGTATACAGCCACTTTGCGGACTCTATAAAAAATCTATTTTACCTTTGATCTACCATCAAATAGAAGATAACAGCCACAAACTTCAAGCACTACTAGAACTTGCCAGGACACAGTATGTAACTTTTAAGGATGACCTACCTTTTACAAACCTCAATCATCCACACGAATATGAAAAAGCGATTAACTCTCTTTTTTAGGTGTATCGAGGATCATACATCCCCCACCTTCGATCATTTGTGTCATGAGTTTTCTAGAGAAAAAGACAAACTTGTCAAAGAGTGCACTTTTGTATTTATCTTTGTGGTAAATCATTAAAAAATCTCTCTTACATTCAAAGTCTTGAACAGGTACTTGGAAAAGTTTGCCCTCTTCGAGTTCACTCTGTACAGATATCTTAGAGATACATGTTAAACATTCACGGTTCATCAATATCGTTTTAATTGACTCTGTATGCCCAAGTTCCAAAAATATGTTGAGTTCATCAACCTTCTCTTTTATGTAATCTAAAAACACTTCTCTTGTCCCTGAACCTTCTTCACGCAGCACCCATCTCTTGTCTGAAAATTTATCTATGGTCTGTGATAGACATAAACTTTTATCAGCAGTTACAACCAACAGTTCATCTATACTGATCTTCTCTCTGATGATCTCAGGTCCGGAGATGAAACCTTCAACAAAACCGATATCGATGCTTCCCTCTTTGATCATTTCAGCGATCTCTTTGGTGTTACCCTCTTTAAGTGTGATCTTTACATCAGGATAGGAACTCATATAAGAACAGATGATCGCAGGCATCAGATAATCAACGATCGTTGTACTCGCACCTACACGAATAACACCTTTGTTTTCAGAATTTTTAAATTCATACTCAATGTCTGAAAGCTTTTTATATATAGGAGAAACCTCTTTATAAAAAGCACGACCCACTTCATTAAGTACCAATTTTTTATTGATACGGTCAAATACAGGTCTTCCCAATATATTTTCCAACTCTTTGATTGACATTGAAACTGCGGATTGACTCAATTTCATCTCTTTAGCGACATTAGTCAGATGCCCGGAATTGACAACATTTAGAAATATTTGCATCTGTCTTAAAGTTAATTTCATTTTCTCTCTTTTATAATTATAAATTTTAAAAATTATATTATATACTTATATATAAACTACATTATATCAAGATTATAGTATAGTTCCGTAATTTTAATCAAATTTTCTGAAGATATACTAAAAAGGAGGTAATAACGTGCCATTTTCACCGTCAAATCGTAATGGAACACTTTCTGGTATATTTTTTGTTGCTATCTTTGCAGCAGCAGCGACTTTTATTGCTGACCTTAGTCTTATTCGTTCTCTTGGTCTTTCACCTCTTGTTATAGGTATAGTGATGGGGATATTCTATGCAAATACCTTGGACAACAAAACACCTAGCGCATGGCAATCAGGTATTAGCTTTTCAGGAAAAAAGATCTTGCGTATTGCCATTGTTTTTTATGGTTTTAGGATTACATTTCAACAGATAGCAGAAGTAGGTATGGATGGCTTTCTTGTCTCCCTCATTATGCTCACTTCAACACTCATTTTGGGTTCATGGTTAGGTTACAAAATATTTAAGATGGAGAAAGACACTTCTATTCTTACCGCTTCTGGAGCAGCAGTCTGTGGTGCCGCTGCTGTACTGGCAACAGAGCCCGTATTAAAATCAGAAGAGTATAAGACCGCTATCGCTGTTTCCATGGTTGTACTTTTTGGAACCATTTCTATGTTCCTCTACCCTCTTCTCTATACTGCTATTTTTGAAAATGCTACAGGGTTCTTACATATGTCGGCAAGAGAGTTTGGTATCTATGTGGGAGGGACGATCCATGAGGTGGCACAAGTTGTTGCTGTGCCAGCTTCTGTGCCAAATGCCTCTGAAGAGATGGCAAATGCAGCAGTCATCGTAAAGATGACACGAGTCATTATGATAGCACCTATGCTCATCGCTCTTGGTCTCTATTTGGCCTATACTGCCAAAAAAGAGGGTGAGGAAGCCAATGGGAAGATGAAACTTGTCATCCCATGGTTTGCCGTTTATTTTATTGGTGTCGCAGGATTTAACTCATTTCAGCTAGTACCGCAAAATATCGTTGATATCATCAATGAGATAGATACCTTTTTACTTACTATGGCCATGGTCGCTTTAGGTATGGGTACTGTATTTTCCAAATTTAAAGGTTTAGGTTTAGCCCCTGTCTATACGGCAACAGCAATGTTTACCTGGTTAGTGATCGGTGGTTTTGTAGTGACAAAGCTTGTTTGTGCATAAAACCCCTAACACATAGCTATTTTCTACGACGATAACTCAACGCTTCAAGTATATCTTTTTTCTCTATCTCTACATTAGCATTCAAGTCTGCAATAGTTCGTCCTATCTTTTTTACAGAGGCGATACTCCTATGTGAAAGAGCAAATTTACTAATGGCAGATTCGAGGATCTTTTGTGCATCATTACTGAGTACACAATACTTCTCTATCTCATCTTCTGCCAGTTTTCCGTTTAATCTTACCTGTGCTCTTTGTTTTTGCATTTTAAATGCTTTGATGACTGCTTCATGCATCGCTTTTGAAGTAACATCTGACCTATCATCGCTTTGCACCTCCTGCATCACCACAAAAAGATCTATACGATCTAAAAACGGGTCAGACAGTTTATTTGCATAACGTTTTATCTCTACTTCTGTACAGCGGCATGATTTGACTTTAGAAAGTAGATTACCACAGGGGCATGGGTTTTGTGCGGCAATGAACATAATATCTGCTTCGTACTCAATCTTAGCATTGACCCTTGCAATATGGACTTTTTTATCTTGTAGCGGTTCTCTCATAGCTTCAAGTACTTGCTTGGAAAAATGAGGAATTTCATCAAAGAATAATATGCCTTTAGAAGCCAAAGCTACTTCACCTATTTTGGCTTGTCCAGAACCACCGCCAAATATAGATGCAGAAGTAGCAGTATGATGAGGACTTCTCATGGGTCGTATAGCCTTAAAACTAGGTGTCTGCCCATCTAAGAACTGATGCTTTGCAATGGAGAGCAATTCAACTTCCTGCATAGGTGGCAAGATATCTTTTATCCGTTTGGCTATCATACTTTTACCACAACCTGGGTTACCTTCCATAAACAGGTTATGCATCCCTGCAGAAGCTATGAGTGCTGCACGTTTGGCTATCATCTGTCCTTTTACATCAGAGAAATCGCTCTCATACTTCTCTTCATAATAGTATGTCGTTTTATCTAGTGTAAAAGCATTTGCATCATAATCAAACTTTTTCACATTTGCAGTAAATTCTCCTTTACCCAGTAAAGCTATCGCTTCACTAAGAGTCTCAACAGCGATAAAGTCTATCCCAGAGATATGACTCAAATACGAGATGGCTTCCCTGGGAACAATAGCTCTTTTAATCAACCCCTGTTCTTTAAGAGACAAGATTAGTGGGAAAAGCATTGATGAACTTTTCACACGACCATCAAGCCCAAGTTCTCCAAAAACAAAAAGTCCCTCTTCTTCAAAACTCTTTTTATTAAGTGCCACAAGCAGTGCCAAAGAAAGGTCAAAGTGACTACCGCTTTTCTTGATCTCAGAAGGACTAAGCCCAACGGTTATCTTTAAAGGAGGAAAGACAAATTCATTCACAAGTAAAGCAGACTTTACCCTCTCCTTTGCCTCTTGTATATCTGAGTTAGCCAGACCGACTACTGCAAAGCCCGGAAGACCTTTTGTAAATGTTGCCTCTACTTCTATCACCTGCGCATTAACACCTTCTAGTGTAGCACAGGTGAGTCGGTTGACTATGGCTTCTTTTCTGGGTTTTTGTTTTACTTTTACTGACTTTTTTGGTGGTGTACCACTATCCACTTTTGCATTCATAGTTGTAGTCTGACACAGTTATGAAAAAAAAGTTAAAAATATGTCAAATTGTCATATTTTTAGTCTATTCTGACCACCCAAGGCAATGAGCCTCTCTAACTTAAATAGTGATATAATGCCAAGAAAATTAAAGTGAGCATAGGCATATGGCAGAAAAAGATGAAAGTTATGCATTTCCATGGGGATTTCATTTAGGGGACTTAAGGAACGAAGATGAGAAAATTCCATTATATACACACAGTAATGATGGTGGTTTTTGTTTACTTTATGATGATATTTCTGAACGAAAAGCCGATAACTTATTGGAAAGTCTCAGCTTACAATTACTTTCAAGTATGCCTCATGGGAGTTTAAAAGTAGAGCTTTTTGACTTTGGGAAAAAGAAATTTTACCACCTCTCCCCCTTGCAGCATATGGAGCTTTTTAGAACTGCTTATAATCCTGAGATGATGGGAGAGCTCTTTAAAGAGATTGAAGGGACTATCATATCACGTTATGAAGAGTTGATCTGTTGTAACAGACCAAACATCAATGAACACAATCAAAAATCCAAACTCAAGCAGATGTACCATCTTGTATTGATCAACTTACATCATTTTCCAACCGAAGAAATTGAGTTGAGACGTATCCAAAACTTTGTAGAATCTGCCCAAAAAGCAGGAGTGTATGTCATTGCATTTGGTAATCTTGAGATTGAAAAGAGTGAAAATAAAACAACTCAAACCATACTGCAACACTTCAAGAAGTTAAAAGTGACTGACAATGAGTTTGAGATTACTAAAGAGATTTTTGAGTTTCCTGAACTTTTAGAGACACATCGTTTTGAATCACTTGCTTTAGACAAAAGTGCTTTGATGCAAAAAACACTTACAAATGCAAACCTTGANAACCTTATGAATCCNGAATCTATTAAACTGGAAGAAAATACCAAGGTAAAATANTATNGTGTCAACTCTATATTATCGTCCCTTAGTATAATTAGTATACTACATATAAAAAGGACNCNNANTGGACTACATAGAAAAAACCATGAATCTTGCAAGATCAAGCAATTGTCAGGATGATACAAACTTTTTTCAAGCTATTGAAGAAGTACTTGTTTCCATTAAACCTCTCATTGAAAAAAATCCAAAATATATCAACCACAATATTATAGAACGAATGATATATCCAAACAGGGAAATTCGCTTTAAAATAGAATGGCTCAATGACCAGAATGTCACAGAAGTCAATAACGGGTACAGAATACAGTTTAACAATGCACTGGGTCCCTACAAAGGAGGTGTCCGCTTTCATCCCTCTGTTAACCCGGATATTTTAAGATTTCTTGCTTTTGAACAGATCTTTAAAAATGCCATTACAGGACTACGTATAGGTGGAGCAAAAGGTGGTTCAGACTTTAATCCAAAAGGACGCAGTGACAGTGAGATCATGAAATTCTGTCAAGCTTTTATGACAGCCTTTTATAACAGTATCGGATCAGATGTGGACATACTTGGTGGAGATATCGGCGTAGGCGCTCGTGAGGTGGGATATCTTTTTGGTCAGTATAAAACACTGACAAACACTTATGATAGTATTATCACCTCAAAGCCTCTACCATTAGGAGGAAGTTTAGGACGCACAGAAGCTACAGGATATGGGCTTATCTACTTTACTCAGACACTTTTAGAAGATATGGGAGAAACCCTCAAAGGTAAGATCTGTACACTTAGCGGATCGGGCAATGTTGCCATTCATGCTATAGAGAAACTCTATGATATGGGTGCCATCCCTGTAACTTGTTCAGACTCCAAGGGGGCTATACATGATCCTAACGGTATAGACTTGGAACTTCTCAAAAAGATTAAACTTGAAAGAAGAGCTTCTTTGGAATACTATGGCCTTGAAAAAAAATCTGCTACTTATATCAAAAGAGATAATTATGTAGGAGGAAGCTATGTATGGGACATTCCTTGTTTTGCAGCTTTCCCTTGTGCAACACAAAATGAACTTGGAGAAGAGTGTGCACGAAAACTTGTAGAGAATGACGTAAAACTCGTCGCTGAAGGTGCTAACATGCCAACCACACCTAAAGGCATAGAACTGTTTAAAAGCAATGACGTTATATTTGCACCTGCTAAAGCTGCTAATGCCGGTGGTGTTGCAGTCTCTGTACTTGAGATGAGTCAAAACTCTTCACTGCACTATTTGGCATTTAGTGTAGTAGATAAAAGACTTCAAGAGATTATGTCAGGTATCTATAAAGATATAAAACGCACATGTGATGAGTATGATCTTGATATGGATCTGATTGCAGGAGCAAATATATTGGGGTTTAAACGTGTTGCAAATGCAATGATCGCACAGGGAGTTTAGACTCTCCCCTCTTTTTGTTTTCTCTTCCACTCTTTTTCGAACTTCTTTCGTTTTAAGATAGAAAGTTTTTCGACAAATAACTTCCCGTCTAAATGATCCATTTCATGTTGTATAGCAACTGCAAGGAATGCATCACTTTCAACAGTTTGTCTGTTTCCTGTTCTGTCAAAGTATTCTACTTTCACATATTTAAAACGTTCTATATCTTCATAAAAACCAGGTACTGAGAGACATCCCTCTTGGAACTTTTCAGTACCCTCTTTCTCAACGATCACAGGATTGATCATCTCAAGAGTATTTTCTTTAGGCTGATCGCTATGCTCTACACCTTCACCATACTCTGTGTCTATTGGCTCATTAATGATCAATATCCTACTATCTACGCCCACCTGAATGGCAGCAAGACCTACACCATTTCTTGCACACATCGTCTCATACATGTCATCAAGAAGATCATGCAATGCGCCATCAAAAGACTCTACCTCTTTAGAGATTAGCTTTAGTCTTTTATCGGGGTATACCACTATCTCTCTAAGCATGTTTAGGCAAAACTCTTTTCTAATACTTTATCTATCAGACCATACTCCATAGCTTCTTGGGAAGACATAAAGTTATCACGTTCAGTGTCTTTCTCAAGTTGTTTTGCTTTCTTACCACAGTTCTTTGCCATGATCTCATTAAGTGAATCTTTAAGTCTCTGTATCTCTTCTGCCTGTATCTGGATATCCGTAGACTGTCCTTGCGCTCCACCTGATGGCTGGTGGATCATAATACGTGCATGTGGAAGTGCATAACGTTTACCTGGTGTACCTGATGAGAGTAAAAATGCACCCATAGATGCTGCCTGCCCCATACAAATAGTCACAATATCCGGCTTGATATAGTTCATCGTATCAAACATAGAAAGTCCAGAAGTGATCACACCACCTGGAGAGTTAATGTAAAAATAAATGTCTTTGTCCGGGTCTTGCGCCTCAAGAAAAAGAAGTTGTGCAACGATGGTAGAGGCTACCTGATCATTCACTTCACCGCTTAACATGATAATACGGTCTTTAAGAAGACGTGAATAAATATCGTAAGATCTCTCACCTCTACCGGTTTGTTCTACAACGTATGGGATATAACTCATTTAATGCCTTTATTAATATATATGTAAATTGATTTTTTCATCCATTCAAATATACATTAAATAGGTTAACAAGTAGCAACGACTGGTTGCTACTTAGTGACTTGAGGAGATTAACCTTCAAGTCCTAACAGTTTACCAAAGAGCTTGTCTTCGATCATACCCATCTTCACTGCTGGAAGAAGGTTGTTCTCTTCATAATACTTGATGATCTCTTGTGCATCCTGACCAGATCTCATCGCTTCATAGTAAAGTGCTGAAGTTACTTCTTGATCATCTACAGTTACATCTTCTTTTTTAGCCAATGCGTCTACGATAAATGTTGCTTTTACTGATGCCATTGCATCTTCTTTTACTTCATCACGTAAGGCATCTACTTTTTCAGGAGCATCTTTAAAACTGTTAAGCTCTTCTTCTGTCATCTCTTGAGCTTTAGCATTTACTTTGGCATCCACTTCCTGAGCTACGATGTTATTTGGCAATGCAAAGTCAAACTTAGCAACCAATGCTTCAACGATCTGAGGTTTTAGCTCATCATTGTAAAGTTTAGATATCTCTGCTGATTCGATCTGTGTTTTTACTCTTTCTGTAAGCATCTCAACTGTTGCATTCTCTTCACCTTGAAGAAGTTTCTTTGCCAACTCGTCATTGATCTCTACTTCTGTTTGTTCCTGGATCTCATGAAGTTTTACTTTAAATGTTGCTTCTTTCCCTGCAAGATCTGCCGATTGATATTCAGTCGGGAAGGTAACAACTACATCTTTCTCTTCTTCATACTTCATACCAATGATCTGCTCTTCAAATCCTGGGATGAACTGGTTTGAACCGATCTTAAGACTAAACTTCTCAGCTTTACCACCCTCAAAAGCAGTGTCATCAACAAAACCTTCAAAATCGATAAGTGTCATGTCACCATCTCTTACCATACGTTTTCTTTTGATCTTTTCAAAAGGAGCATTGCCAGAAGCAATCTCGTTCATCTTCTCATCGATCTCTTTTTGATCTGCAGTTGGTTTTTCAAACGCTGGTAGTACATCCATGTATCCTTCAAGATCAAATACAGGTCTCACAGAAACCTCTACTTCTACTTCGATACCATCATCTTTTTTATCATACTTTTTGAATGTTGGTTGTCCAAGCATATCCGCTGCATTGATACCTGCTTCTTTGATTCCTAGATCGATAAGCTCTTTAAGTGCCTCACCCTCTGCATCCTGTGCAAGTTTATCACCATGTAGTTTTTTAACTACATGTGGAGGTACTTTACCTTTTCTAAATCCATCTACCTTCATCTCTTTACCTGCTTGAACAGCCATGGTATTAATGTACGCCTCTACAACATCATTTGCTATAGTACCAGATACGATCACATTTGCTTCATCTACTTTATTTACTGTAACTTTCACTACAATCCTTTAATATATAATTGCGTGATTTTATCTAAATAATGTTGAAATGTTAATAATAGAGGAATTTATAGGATTTTTTAGTAAAGAAATATGTGTTCAAACGGGATGTTTGAACACATAAAATACAGCAGATTACTGTACTTTTTTAGTTTGTAAGTACTTTAAGTGCCGCTTTGAGTTTTGCAACTTCTGCTTTAAGTGCTTTGATCTCTGCATCTTTTGCATCTGACAAAACTGCTGCACTTGTATTTGCTGACTGCTCTTCCATTTCAAAGCCCAACTCTTTAAATATACTGACCACTTCTGCATCGATCTCTTTCATATATTTGATACGGTCAGCATCCACAAAATTCAAAGCATTTACCCAGTTATTGATATCTGCATATCCTACATGAAGTTCATTTTTCCCTTTTGGAATGTAGAAATAAACAGAACATGGTGCAAACAGACCCGCTTCAGGGATTCCTCTGTTAAAGATAGAGTTTGAGAATTCAAAGTGACAAAGCAGAGATACCCAATATGCATCATATTTTTCAAATTCTAACTCCATATCATCATACTCAAACTTAAAGTCTATAAACCCTGCGATAATAAATTCATGTTTTGCAAAACGTCCGTCATGATCTCCGATAAACTCTTCAATAAAGTCGTCCATATCTTCAGGTTCGTCAAATTTCTTGACCATTTTTGTAAGTCCTCGCTCAGGAAGCGCTGTGGTATGTTCAAATCTTTTGGTTTGCATTGGTTTAAACTCTTTATTGACCAAAGCATCCCAAGGCTCTATCATATCTCTAAACTCTTGTCTTAAAGTTTCATCTTTTTCTCCAATAATGTCTAGCATGGTATCTGGAGCAAGATGTCCATACCATGTAGTGTCGTCATTTTCAAAATCAAGCGTTTTATAGGCTAAAAAGTTAAATGGTGCATAGGCCCCAAAGTCAGGGTTTTTAAGAAGTAAAGGTCTCATTTTTTCTTTGTTGACAATATTGAAAAATGAGATCATTTCAACATTTTTTTCCTTGAACTTATTATGGTAATGTTCCTGAATATTTTTGGTCGCAGCTACCGTACTGTATCCGATATCATCAATCTTTTTAATGAGTGCATCCAGCTCAGCCTCTTTATTTCCTTCAGAGCCCTGAAACTCTGCTGTCAATTCCACTTTAGCGATGTTTGAACGTACGTCCGCATAGGCAAAACCTGTCATTATTATACAGGCCAGTAGTATGTTATTTAATTTCATATTTATCCCCTTATATTATTAAAATAATTACCTATGATAATGCAGATTCCATTAATTGAGGATGAATCTCCATGAAATTTACTGCCTTTTCAGACCATATGTCACTTATTGGGTTATAATTCACTTTATGTACAAACAAACACATAAACAGGTCCAAAACTGGTATCAGGGTCATGGAAGAAAAGAGCTTCCATGGCGTCTAACAAATGACCCCTACCATATCTATCTTTCTGAAGTGATGCTTCAGCAGACTCAAGTCAAAACAGTACTAGAACGGTATTATTTCCCTTTCCTAGAAAAGTTTCCCACGCTGAAAGCCTTAGGGGATGCACACTTGGATGATGTGCTGAAGATGTGGGAGGGACTTGGGTACTACAATCGTGCTAAAAACTTACATAAGACGGCCACACTTGTGACTACATTGCCCAAAGAGATAGAAGCGCTTATCAAACTACCGGGTATCGGTATAAATACTGCTCACGCATTGGCTACCTTTGCATTTAAACAACCTGTTCCTATCATGGAAGCCAATGTTAAACGTATCCTATGTCGGGTGAACAAATTAAAAACGCCCACAGATAAAGTACTTTGGGAGATCGCTTACAAGATGGTCGATAAAAAGGATCCATTTGACTACAACCAGGCGATGATGGATATAGGTGCGACCATATGTACCCCAAAAAAACCACTTTGCAACCTCTGCCCACTCCATGATATCTGCCAAGGGAAAGAGGAGCCTACCCTCTATCCAACAAAGAAAAAAAGAGTTGTACCTACACGTGAACAAAATATTATGATATCTCTCTACAACGATAAACTTTCACTGTCTCAACGTAAAGGTAAGTTTCTTCATGGTTTGTGGGGCTTTGAGTCTACAGAAGTACCCCTTTGTGCTTCTGAGTACATTGGTGAGGTAACCCATGTCTACACACATTTTAAACTTGTCTGTAAAGTTTACGTTTATGATGAACTGGACAAAGAACAAGAAAATTATTTCACCACACCAGAGATACAACAACTTGCCATTTCTAAAGTAGATGAAAAAATAGTTAAATTGTATTTAGATACAATACAGACATATTAATATTTGGAAAATATGATGACAAAAGATGAAGAATTCGAACAAGCTATTACAAAAGTACTCGAACTGATAGGTGAAGACCCAAAAAGAGAAGGACTTCTTAAAACACCTTCACGTGTTGCAAAAGCCTTTGACTTTTTGACAGAAGGGTACCAACAAGACCCAAAAGAGATCCTCTCTCAGGCACTTTTTACCACCTCAAATGATGAGATGGTCCTTGTACGTGATATAGAGTTTTACTCCATGTGTGAGCATCACATGCTACCTATCATCGGACGTGCACATGTGGCATACATCCCAGATGGCAAAGTAGTAGGTCTCTCCAAGATACCCCGTATCGTCAATGTTTTTGCAAGACGTCTACAGATTCAAGAACAGATGACAGAACAAATAGCAGATGCCATCTCTGAAAGTATCAGTCCTAAAGGGGTTGCGGTGGTGCTTCATGCACGTCACATGTGTATGGAAATGAGAGGGGTTGAAAAGGTAAATTCCACCACGGTCTCTTCAGCACTCCGTGGTCTGTTTAAAAGTGATGAGCGTACTAGGTCGGAGTTTTATAATCTCATTAACACCCCTGCTCCTTCACACTTTTAAGATTCTATATAAACCGCTTGCTCTTTATTTTCCTTGCAAGATCCATGAGAGTGCTTTTTCTCTCTTTTTAAAGTGTTTTGTTTTCCCTTTCATCAGATGGCTCATCATTTGTACTGAGACCTCTTCCCAGTCCTTATCACCAACGATCGCCATTTTAGTAAAATCATTTCGATGTTTCAAACCAAATTTAAGATCATCCCATGCTGCTAAAAATTCCCAGCCTTTAAATCTTTTCATATCTATCAACAGATCCGCTTCCAACCCTTTTGCTTCTTTTAACGCTTTATCTACCATAGGGACAAAAAGTGTATAGTCTTCATGTGTCAATTTACCAAGCATGACTATCTCAATAAAGACTCTTTTTTTATTTCTTTTTATAGCAACACTGATGCCGTGTTCTTTTATACTGTCTGCCATCATTTATCCTTTTATGTTTTATTACTTTAGTATAACATATTTGCAGGTTGATACATATCATGACGTTATAACCTAATTAGGAGTATAATCCTCCTCTTTATCTGTATAATTTATGTTATCTTAAGAATAAGTGCGTATTATGCAGAAAATCAATTAGGACTAAATTTGTCCTAATTAAATTGAGTATCGTTTTCAAAGGAAAAATATGAACGTATATTTAGACAATAATGCAACGACTTTGGTAGATCCACACGTCTTTGCAGCAATGGAGCCTTATTTTGTACAAAAGTACGGTAACCCAAACTCATTGCACTCATTTGCATCTGAAACACATCCTGCCATTAAACAAGGTATGGAACGAATCTATGCTGGGATCAATGCAAATCATAAAGATTCTGTGATCATCACTTCATGTGCTACAGAGAGTAATAACTGGGTACTTAAAAGTATTTACTTTGACTATATTTTAACAGGTAAGAAAAACCACATCATCATTTCTGAAGTGGAACACCCTTCTGTTATCGCTACAGCAAAATGGATAGAAAGTATGGGATGTAAAGTAACTTATCTTCCTATCAACCATGAGGGACTGATAGAAGCACAATCTGTAAAAGATGCTATCACAGATAAAACAGCTCTCGTCTCTGTGATGTGGGCAAATAATGAAACAGGTGCCATCTTCCCAGTTGAAGAGATAGGTGACATTTGTGAAGAGCATGATGTTCTTTTTCACACAGATGCTGTACAAGCTATAGGTAAAACACCAGTAAATGTACAGGGGTTCAATGTAGATTACCTTACATTCTCTGCTCACAAATTTCATGGACCAAAAGGTGTTGGTGCACTGTACATGAAAAAAGGAAGAGAACTTTCTCCTTTACTGCATGGCGGTTCACAAATGGGTGGATACCGTTCAGGTACACTTAATGTACCTGGTATTGTAGGTATGGGAAAAGCAATGGAACAGGCTATCGAAGCACTGGGCTTTGAAATGTCAGAGATCAGAGAAATGAGAGACAATTTTGAAGAAGAACTTCTTCAAATTCCTGATACCTTTGTGGTAACACCTAGAAATAAAAGAACACCAAACACCATCCTTATCTCATTTAGAGGTATCGAAGGTGAATCAATGTTGTGGGACTTGAACCGTGAGGGTATCGGTGCGAGTACCGGTTCTGCCTGTGCATCTGAAGACTTAGAAGCAAACTCGGTCATGGAAGCCATCGGTGCAGAAGAAGACCTGGCACATACAGCCATTCGTTTTTCATTGAGCCGTTACACAACCCAAGAAGAGTTAGACCATACATTAGCAGTGGTTAAAAGAGCAGTTGCAAGACTTAGAGAGATCTCATCTTCATTTGCATACGCACCAGATGGTCACGTTTGTGGTCTGTCTGAGGGACACTAATTATAGGACGAAAATGGGCAAAGCCCATCTTTAGTCAACCACCTTCGTGGTTGATTGCTGACGCTATGTCAACTTCAGCAGTTGACTCATCGCACTAGTGCGATTTTATTAGGAATTTAAAAGGATATATTATGGGTATAGATAGTTTAGTAGGTGGTACCATCTGGGATGAGTACAGCGAAAAAGTAACAAACCTGATGAATAACCCACAAAACATGGGTGACATCAAACAAGAAGAAGCAGAAGCAATGGGTGCAAAACTCATCGTAGCTGACTTTGGTGCGGAGTCATGTGGAGATGCAGTACGTCTTTACTGGGCAGTAGACCCTGATACAGACGTCATTAAAGAGTCTAAATTTAAAAGTTTTGGTTGTGGTACAGCCATCGCATCTTCAGACACTATGGCTGAACTTTGTAAAGATAAAACCGTACAAGAAGCTGTAAAGATCACTAACATTGACGTTGAACTTGCTATGCGTGACACAGCAGATGTCCCTTCAGTTCCACCACAAAAAATGCACTGTTCGGTGATGGCTTATGATGTGATCAAAAAAGCTGCTGCACAGTACATGAATGTAGATATGGAAAGTTTTGAAGAAGAGATCATCGTATGTGAATGTGCACGTGTAACACTTGACACACTTAAAGAAGTGATCCGTCTTAATGACCTTACTACGATCGAGCAAATAGCAGACTACACTAAAGCAGGTGCTTTTTGTAAATCATGTATCAAACCTGGTGGACATGAAGAAAAAGACATCTACCTTGTAGACCTTCTTGAAGAGTATGAAAAAGAAAAAATGATAGCAGGATCAAGTATAGGTGGAACTACATCTGCAGTAGACTTTGCTAAAATGACCGTAGTTCAAAAGCTTAAAGCTGCTGAAAAAGTAATCGATGAAAACATCCGTCAAATGCTGGTTATGGATGGTGGAGATATGGAAATACTTGATATCAAAGAGAATGGCGCAAACTTTGACATCTACATCAGATACTTAGGTGCATGTAATGGTTGTGCNTCTGCAGATACAGGTACACTTTTTGCCATTGAAAACATCTTAAAAGAGAAGTTAGACCAAAACATAAGAGTTTTACCTATCTAACTCTCTCTTCCTTTTCTTCCTTTTTTAAACCCAAGACTAACTTGGGTTTATCGTCTCATTATCTAAAACAACTCTACATAAGATCATTAAAAACTATACTAATCCTCCATCTTCTCCCGTAATGTTATTCAAGATATGATATGCATGATTGATCGATTTTGCTATAGACCCTCCACTTTTAAAGACGATATCTCCTGCAACATAAAGTCCTTTAACACTTGTTTCAAAACTTTCATTTGTCACAGGAAGATCATGTTCGTCTGTTTGCATATTTGATTTTCTAAAAAATTCCATCGGGGTTGTACCACCCAGTGCATAGATCACTCTATCATAAATAGTATGGCAACTGTTCTTGTAATTGACCTTGACCTTTCCTTCAGCATTTTCTATAGAGTCGATATCTGTACCGTATTTTACTCGTAACTTTTCTTCATCATCGTAGCGTTGGATTATCTCTTTATTGATCTCATTCACACGTGAAAAGCTCTCTTTACGGTACGAAAGGGTGACATCATTGATGTTACTAAGTTCAGTTGCATACTCTACAGCTGAATCTCCACCACCCACAACAAGTATCTTTTCACGTCCAGGAGAATCATAGGGGCTAAAGTTAACGAATTTTTTTATACTTGAGGGTATCTTATAGTCTGGTTTGTTTGGTTTTCCCATTTTTCCAATGGAGACAATTACATTTTGACTCATAAAATTACCCTTGGGGGTCACCACCGAAAATGTTCCATCCTCTTCTTTGATTACTCTATCTACCTCACAATTAAAGATGGTATCGATCTGTTCATGATCAAGGATGGTATCAAAATGCTCCAGTGTACTCTCCTTCGTACCGTCAAAGAATTCTACATTCCCTTCAAGCTCTATACTCTGTCCCTGCCAGTTTCTATCAACCCTTTTAGCATCTTTATAATACTGCCTGATAGTCTGTGAATGGTTATCACTCTTCTCAATAAGCAGTATCTTCCCAATACCAAAGATCGTAGCCTCTACTGCTGAAGCGATACCTCCGGGTCCGCCACCGACGATAATAAGATTATATAAATTTTTCATTGATAACCTCCATATAATAAATTAATAATTGATTATAACATAAGAAAATATCAAATATATTTTCCAACCTCAAAATGTATAACTTATCTTCATTTATTGAACACTGGTTATTTTTTATTAAGTCAATTGAAGTTACAATAATTTAGTAAACAAACATATAAATAAAAGGAATTCAAATGAAAATATCTAAAGCTTTACTCACACTCTCAATGGTTACTGCAGGTACCCTTATGACAACAAATATTGCTATAGCAGAGGAAAACATTGTACAAGAAGCTGTAGTCATCGTTAATGCACCTGGTCATGTAGAAGGTATTGCCATGGTTAAGGCAACGGCTACCGTCCAAAAAATAGATAAAGAAACACGTACAATAACACTAAAAAAAGATCATGATGAAATGATAGATATAGTTGCTCCAGATACTGTTCGTAACTTTGACCAAATAAAAGTGGGTGACGTTGTTCATGCTCAATATGAAACATCTGTTACATTTCAAGTAAACAAAGAGGGATCTACAGAAGTAGGTCGTGTAGCTCAAGGAACAGTAGCACGTGCAAAACTTGGTGATAAACCCGGTGCAGTCATGACACGTGCTGTAGCGATGCGTGCAAATATCACTAAAGTTGACACGGAAAACAAAAAGATCACGATTCAAGGAGAACACAAAACACTTGATCTAGATATAAAGAATCCAGAGCATTTTAAAGTAGTAAAAGTAGGTGATCAAATTGATGCATTAATCACTGAAGCCATTGCTATCAGTGTTACAGGGGCTGAAAAGAAATAATCATTTTCTACCCTTTTGCGGCTCAAATGCCGCAAACCTAACTACCCTAACACTAAAATATTTAAACAATAACAATCTTATCCAGCATTAACTGTAATGTTACTTTTCCATTAAATTTATTTTCATTGACAGTGTAAACGATGTCAACTTTGTCATCTATTGTAAACTTCTCTGTTGTCTTAAACTTTACACCTGTAAATACCTGTCCATACTGTTCAAACAAAAAGCGTAGATGTTCACCCTCTTTTCCCATGGTATTTACATCTGCTATGCGCACAGCCGTTGTAATGAACTTTGGTTTGGTATTTGCAAGTCCATAGGGTTCATACTGTTCTATGAGTCTTATAAGATCAAAAGAGATGGTTTGAAATGCCAACTCCCCTACTATCTCTGGATCTACTTCTTGTTTGGTATAGTTTTTCTCACTGTAGTTCTTTTGTAAGGATTCTCTAAATATTTCTAATTTTTCCTCTTTCAAACTCAAACCGATGGCTGCCTGATGCCCACCAAATTTTTCCAAATGTACTCTACAACTATCTGTAATAGCAAAAAGATCACAATCATGAAAACTACGGCCTGAACCCTTCAACATTCCCTCACCATTGGATGAAAGGATAATTGTTGGTTTTTCATGCTCTCTG
>JGI24023J19991_10001399_pt1 | contig 18492 bp, 20 predicted proteins | sample Cruoilmetagenom1_FD_19991 | JGI IMG/M metagenome (IMG submission 19991) | reverse complement strand
TGCATGGGCAAAGGACCAGTGTAACGTCAGGTGCCGCACTGCGATATCATCTACTCGGCCCGGTGATCAGTCGCGCGCCGCGCTTGCGAGTGAGATATGCCCAAAACCATTGCACCATCACCAATGTGGCCGCGCGCGCGTTGATCAGGAAAAAGATATGCACTACTCCCCAGAACCACCATGCAAGCCGTCCCTTCAACCGTAACCAGCCCGGATCTACGACCGCCGCATTACGCCCGATCGTGGCGAGATTGCCGGCATGACGATATTTAAAGGGTTCCTGACTCGATATCAGGTCTGTGCTTCGCAAGCGCTCCTGCAAGGCGTCTAGATCAGTCGAGTGTTCGTCGAGGTAGTACCTCGTCATTGCTTACCTCTGTCTGAGTGTAGGACAATTTCGGTCTAGCTGGCGCGGGCCCCCTTTCCCGATTGCGTACCGAATCCGGACATGGATGCTCTGCCCAAGCATGCCACAGCGCTGTCTGTCTTGGCCTTGAATAAGATCAATCCAACGATCTCAAAATCTGGTTCTTGGTTATGGTAACGAGAGCTGCTGTCAATTGTCTGCGAACGGCGACTTTGTCCCGCATTGCTTCGGTTCGACAGGTCCGTGTTGAATGCCCGCTTTGGGTCACAAGTGGAAGTAACCCGGTTCAACCATTTGAGTCTGCTTCACCCCCAACAGCAGATATTGGCGGCCCGAACGTCCGCTTAGCATCAAAAAAGCGGTCGCAACCCTTCATGGTTGAAACTTGGTGCCGCTCATTTGACTGTGGGAATGTCTCTCGCGGCGTTTCGCGCGTGGGCGCCTGGCTAGCGCTCACTTGAGGGTTGGAGAAGCCATCTCATCACGAAGACCGCGCAGGTAGCGCCTAAAATCTGCGCAACGACGAATGCGGGCACGTCCACGGGCCGTATCCCGGAGAAGGTGTCGGTGAGGGCGCGGGCAATGGTGACGGCCGGGTTGGCGAAGGAGGTGGAGGCGGTAAACCAGTAGGCGGCGCTGATATAGAGCCCGACCACCCAGGCCACACTCTTCGGCTCAAAGCGGATGCTTGCCAGGATCGCGGCCATCAGCCCGAAGGCCGCCACGAATTCGGCAAACCACTGCGCGGGACCTGTCCGCTGCGTCACTGCAATCTGGATCGCGGGCAACTCGAACATCAGATGGGCCGTGATCGCGCCGGCCACTCCGCCGGCAATCTGGGCAATGATGTAGGGTGCGGTCTCCTTCGCCGGGAGGGAACGGTTTGCGAGAAAGCCGATCGAAACCGCCGGGTTGAAATGGGCGCCGGAAATCGCGCCGAACATGGTGATGATCACGACAAGAATGGCGCCGGTGGCGACCATATTGGCGAGAAGTGCGAGTGCCACATCGTCGGTTAGCCGGTCGGCCATGATGCCCGAACCGACCACGGTGCAGACGAGCAGGCCCGTCCCCAGTGCTTCGGCCACGAGCCGTCGTGAAAGATCATAAACACTCATGTGCCGGTGCTTCCGGATGCGGGCGCGCTGCCGTGCGCACCGATCTCTTCAAGTGCCTTGCGGAGTGAAGGCGGGTCGAGCTTGTCCAGGGGGAGGCTCAAGAAAGCCGAAATTCTGTCATTGAGCATATGGTAAGCCTCTTGAAATGCGAGCTGCTTTTCTGCCTCGTTGCCTTCAGCGGCAGCCGGGTCGGGAACACCCCAATGCGCGGTTGCCGGGTGACCCGGCCATACCGGACACACCTCGCCCGCGGCGTTGCTGCAGACGGTGAAAATAAAATCCATATTCGGTGCATCATCGCCGGCGAACTCGTCCCAGTTCTTGGAGCGAAACCGGCTTGTGTCGAAGTCGAGCTTCTCCAGTAATTCCAGCGCGTAAGCGTGGACTTCTCCCTTGGGCTGTGAGCCGGCGGAATAGGCGTTGAAGGTGTTGGCGCCATCGCGTGCGAGGATCGCTTCAGCGAGGATCGAGCGCGCCGAGTTTCCTGTGCACAGGAACAATACATTCAGCTTCCCCGTCGTCACGACGCTAGTGTCCCTCGGGCGAATTGCATGAAACAAGCTCAAAAAGAGGTGCGCAGACCTCCGGCGCTCCCCGGCAGCAATCCTGCATAAGGAACAGAAGCAGGGCGCGGATGTGCGTAAAATCCGCAGTGTACTCGATGGACCGGCCCAACCGGCGCGATGTGATGAGACCGCAACGCTCCAGCACGGACAAATGCGCGGACATGGTGTTCTGAACTACACCCAGTTTTTTTCCGATTTCGCCGGCGGGAAGGCCGTCCGGTGCTGTCTTGACCAACAGCCGGAATGTCTCAAGGCGGGTTTCCTGGCTGAGTGCGGAGAGTGTCGCAAGGGCATGTCCAGTATCCATATATCTAGATTAATAGATATAATTGAGGATATCAAGCTGCCTTGTGAGGTTTCATCGACAGCGAAGGCCTGCCGGGGTTGCCCGCATTTTGCTATATAGCTCTCACAGCAGACCCGGGTCGGGATTAAGGAGTGCGTGCGACGATGGTCGAGGAACAACAGTCCGGCATGAAACTCGTCGATCTGGCGCAAGGGTGTGCCGGCTACGGTGTGAAACTTGAAATACTTCCCCTCAGCCTGCGCGTGCTTCTGGAGAATGCGCTGCGGCGTGAGGATGGCGAGAGTGCGGAGCGGATCGTTTGCCGCAAGGTTGGCGAGCCTGTGAAGTTTCTGCCTGCCAGAATTCTGCTTCAGGATCTTCTGGGCGTGCCGGCCATGGTGGATTTATCCTCCATGCGCGACGCGGCAAAGGCCCATGGTGCGGCTCCTGAGGCCATCAATCCGCGTCTGCCCGTGGATCTCGTTATCGACCATTCCCTGATCCCGGTGCATTTCGGTTCGCCGGGCGCGAGAGAGAAAAACGAAGCCATTGAGCTGGAGATGAACAGGGAGCGCTACCGCTTCCTGCATTGGTGCCAGTCGTCGTTTTCACGCTTTCGGGTCATTCCACCCGGTAAGGGCATCATGCATCAGATCAACATCGAGCATCTGGCCCGTGGCTATCAGGTCGATGAGGAGCGGGGGACCGCGTATCCGGATTCGGTCTACGGAACCGACAGCCACACGCCGATGGTCAACGGGATTGGCGTCGTCGGTTGGGGCGTCGGCGGGCTTGAAGCCGAAATGGCGATGCTGGGCCGGGTCACATCGTTCCCGGTGCCAGAAGTGATCGGCATAAGGCTGGTGGGAAAGCGAAATCCGGGGATCACGGCAACCGATCTGGTGCTGACCATCACCGAGCGGCTGCGCAAGCTGGGTGTCGTCGGCAAATTCGTCGAGTTCTGCGGTGACAGCCTCGATGCGCTGCCCGCCGCCGACCGCTGTACGATTTCGAACATGGCGCCGGAATATGGCGCGACTTGCGTCTATTTCCCGATCGACCGGCAGACGATCGACTATCTCACGCTCTCGGGCCGAGACGCTGAACATGTTGCCTTTGTCGAGCGTTGCGCTCGCGCGCAGGGGCTGTGGCGCGATGCGGACACCCCGGTACCGGAATTTGACGATCTGATCGAAATTGACCTTTCCGAAATCGTGCCCTGCGTCGCCGGGCCAAGACGCCCCCAGGACCGCGTGTCCTTGAGCGACGCGCACAGGAACCTGGAAAGCGAATTCCCTCTAAGACCCGAAACCGAGCGTCACACCGCTGGAGACAGCGGCTTTGATCTGGGCGACGGGGACATCGTGATTGCGGCGATTGCCAGTTGCACCAACACGTCGAACCCGGCAGTGGTGATCGGTGCCGCATTGCTCGCCCGCAACGCCATCGAGAAGGGACTGTCGGTCAAGCCGTGGGTGAAGACGAGCTTTGCGCCGGGGTCCCAGGTCGTGGTGGACTATCTGAACAATGCGGGCCTGCAGCAGCATCTCGATGCACTGGGCTTTCATGTTGTCGGCTTCGGATGCGCCACGTGCAATGGTGGGTCCGGTCCGATCGCCGACCCGATCCGCGAGACGATCGAGGAGCATGATCTCACCTGTGCCGCGGTGCTGTCGGGAAACCGCAACTTTGCCGGGCGCATTCATCCACACTGCCGGGCCAACTACATCATGTCGCCGCCGCTGGTGGTGGCCTATGCGCTGGCAGGCAGTATGCGCGCCGATATTTTTTCAGGCACTCTCGGCACTGGAAAGGATGGCCAGGAGGTGCACCTCAAGGACATCTGGCCAAGCGATGCCGAGATTGCCGAGGTTGCCGCACGCGCGGTCAAATCCGGCCTGTTTGAGGACTCCTATGCGACAGTGTTGCAGGGGAGCGAAGGGTGGGATGCGTTGAGCACGCCTGCCGGCACCACGTTCGATTGGGAAGAGGACAGCACGTATCTGAAGAGCGCACCCTATTTTGAAGGGGCGGCAGGCAAGGCGGAGGCCAGGAGCGATCTTCACGGCTTGCGTCCGCTGGTCATGCTGGGCGATTCCGTCACCACGGACCATATTTCACCGTCAGGCGCGATCCTGGCGCAGAGTGCTGCGGGCGAATATCTGAGCGGGCAGGGCGTTACGCCGCTGGAGTTCAACACCTTCGGGACGCGCCGGGGTAATCATGAGGTTGCCAAGCGTTCCGCCTTCGCCAACAACCGGCTCCAGAATGAAATGATCCCGGACAGCGAGGGCAGCGTCACGCTGCTGATGCCGGAGGGCGAGCAGATGTCCGTGTTCGATGCGGCGAGCGAATACCAGTCCAGGGGCGTTGGGCTGGTCGTGATCGCGGGCAGGGAATATGGCTGCGGTTCCTCGCGCGACACGGCGGCGAAATGCGTCAATCTCTTAGGTGTCCGCGCGGTCATCGCGGAGAGCTATGAACGCATCCACCGCAGCAATCTGATTGGCATGGGCATCCTCCCGCTCCAGTTTATGGAGGGCGAGGGCCGCAAGGAGCTCGGCCTCACCGGTGCGGAGACTTTCGACATCTTGGGAATTGACGATGGTCTGCGTGAGCGCTGTGAGCTGACCCTTGTCATTCATTGTCCTGACGGGTCATCGAAATCCACGCGCGTGCTCGCCCGCCTCGACACACCCGACGATGCGACTTACGTCAACAGCGGAGGCGTGTTGCCATATGTCTTCAGGAATCTGGTAGCACCGCAGGCGGCGGAGTAATCCGAGGCGTTTTTGCCTGTCAGCAATCCTGGAATGGACAAAACTTGCCGTTTCCATGCCGCTTCCATGCACGTCGCTGGGTGCGCCGTTCCTGTTTCCTCAAGCGCTGCTGGCGTTGCATCAAGCGCCACTCTTCGGCACGTCCGACCAGGTATGGCCTTGGTTCATACGAGCGCCGGTAGTCGCGCCAGCTTGCGGCCTCGTAAATCCCGCCATAGCCCTCGCTATAGTTAAGAGAGTGCCACGCGGCGGCGAAGTGCCGGTTCGATCGCCGCTTGGCCTGAAATGCCTTGACCCTGGTCTGCCTGCGGGAAAAGCCGCGATCGGCTTTGCGCGCGCCGTTCACAAATTTCCGCCAGATCATCGCCGGCAGGCTGCCTCCGGTCACACGACGCATGCTTGAATTGTCGTCGTTACCAAGCCAGACGCCAACCACGAGGTTGCCGGCAAATCCGACAAACCAGGCATCGCGGAAGTCCTGGCTCGTGCCGGTCTTGCCGTATGCGGGAACGGCCACGCGCGCGCCTCTTCCCGTGCCGTGCTGCACCGTTGCCGACAGGAGCTGCCTCATCTGGTTGCCCCTTTCCAGTTTCCATTTGCCGGATCCGGAAGGAATCCCATGATCAGGCATCTTGCCGGAGGCGCCAAAAGAGGAAATTCCCCAGGGTTTGACCGGATAAGCGTTCGCGGCGATGGCGGCATAGGCTGAGGTGAGTTCCAGCAGGGTGACTTCCGAGGCACCAAGCGCCAGGCTCGGAGTGGGGGTCAGCGGCGTCGTCAGGCCAAGATCCCGCGCTGCGCGGATGACATGCCTGCGCCCTGCGGTCTCTGACAAGCGCACGGCGACCGTGTTGATGGAGGACGCAAAGGCCTGGGTAACGGTGACTGGGCCGCGATATCCGTTGCCGTAGTTTCGTGGCGAATAGGTGCCGATTGTCAGTGGCTCGTCATACACATACATGTTCGGATCGGCGCCGCCGCGAAGTGCCGCTAAATAGACGAACGTCTTGAAGGCCGAACCCGGCTGGCGCATCGCCTGGAAGGCACGGTTGAAAGTGCTCTTCTTGTAATTGCGGCCGCCAACCATGGCCAGAACGCGTCCATCCGGGCGCATCGCGACGAGTGCTGCCTCGCCTGCGCGTTTGCGTTTCCCCTGCGTTTTCATGATGCTCGCCACGGCCCATTTGGCGATTGCCTGAAGCCGCGGTTCGAAGCTGGTCTGAACGGGCAGGGGNGCCGTCTTTCCATCTTCCGGCAGTTTGATTGTCTGNGCGATCCAGTCGGCATAATAGCTGCCGATCTCTTTTTGCGGCGTTTGGCGCGGTGCTGAAACCTGAAGCTCTTTGAAGTCAACCTGATCGAGATCACCGGTTTCGACCATCGACTGGAGCACCAGCTGTGCGCGTGCCCGGGCACTGCCTTCGTCGGCCGCAAGGGTCGTGGGAGAGCGCAGGAGTGCCACCAGATAGGCGGATTCGGTCACATTCAGTGCGGCGACGTCCTTGCCGAAATAATGGTCGGCGGCGGCGCGCAGGCCATAGCAGCCCTGGCCGAAATAGGCAGCACTCACATAGCGCTCAAGAATCTCGTCCTTGGTGAGAGAAAATTCCAGCTTCAGCGCGATGATCGCCTCTTCCAGTTTCCGGTTGAAGGACTTCACGCTCGACAGATACGCCATCTTAGCCAGCTGCTGGGTCAGAGTGCTGCCGCCCTGCACAACGCGTCCGGCCTCGTGGTTCACTTTGGCGGCCCGGGCGACGCCGATAATGTCGATGCCGAGATGACTGTAAAAGCGCCGGTCCTCCATCGCCAGGAGGGCCGCGATGAAATGATCGGGAAGTTCGGCGGTCTTGACCGCCGCATCGACGCAACCGCCGCGTTTGGCAAACGGCTTGCCATTGGCGGCGAGCAGGATGAGCTCGCGGTCGGTCCGCAATGCAAGCGTCTTTTCAAGCGGGTAGCGCTCAGCTGGCGTTGGCGTGAAGAGAGACGTCGCGGCGGTCAGGACGAGACCCAGGAAAACCAGAATGTTCAATGACGATGACAGTGCGGAATTCGTGAGCGAATTGGATCGCGGAATGAGGCTCAACCGAGAGAACCGTACACGGCGCTCGCCCGACAGTTCACGGCGCTCACGCAGCGCCTCCATGGCTGATAAAAGTGTAGTGTATATGGCGCGAAATGCAGGGCTGACGCGCTCCCATAGGGTTCGGTAGGCCGTCCAGGGATCCCGATTTTTATCGTCGTCGTTACGCATATGACCGCCCTGTTCGTAATCCTAATACCTCATTTGGGCGTAAAACTGCCGATTCCAAGGCAAGAAGAGCGAATAAATGTTTGGTGTTGTTCGGTTTTAGTGGGCATGGCTAACGACAATTGAGTGTCTTTCACGTTGCGCTTTCATGTTCGACGCAGATTTTTTCACTGTCTTCATCCGACAAATCGGCTTCGAGCAGGCTGCAGCGATGGGGTGACGCCTTGGACCCGGTCGCATCGCGTCGGAAATGGCGGCAGGTGTGGCAAAGCCCGAACATCCGCGCATTGTTCAGATCGATCAGGTGGTGGAGGATGCGTGAGAGATGGTCGCGGGCGACCGGGGTTTCACGCCCAAGTGCGTCCTCAATGACACCCGCCACGCGTGCCACGGGATCACCGCGCAGTTTCGCGTGTCCCTGTTTGGTCAGATCGAGATCGACGGAACGTTTGTCGCGTGGGTTGGCCGTGCGGCTGACATAGCCCTTGCGCTCCAGGGCTATGAGCGTTTGCGATGTGGTGCCGCGTGTCGTGCCGAGATAGCGGGTCAGCGCCATGGGGTTTCGCGAAAAGCGATTGGCACGCGACAGATATCTGAGCGCGGCCCATTGCGCGGGATAAAGATCACCCACCTGTTCGTCGCTTCTTACAAGCTGGCCAATCCGTTCAAGCAGATTGGCGACAGCCAGGGCATCATCACTCATTCACAACCTTCAAATTAATAGTAGCGAGTCGATACATCTATTGACTCCGAGTTCCATCCTCCATATAGGAAATGTATCGAGTCGATGCATTCTATACAAGAGGAGTTAAGATCATGTTTCGATCAATTGGTTCACTGGGTTCAGCACTTGGCGCTCTGGCATTTTCGACCACACTTGCCGGCGCGCAGGACATTGCATCCACATCATCGGTGCCGGACAAACCGGCATTCGATATTCAGAAGGCATCGGTCAAGCACGACGGTGCAAGCCTGACCTTTCGGATTGATGTTGCCGGGAAAGCGGGCGCGGAAAAGCCCAAGGCCATCGGCAAACTGAAAGGGTCCACCGTCTATTCATATGTCTGGCCCGCGGGCTTTGATCCGTCAGCCGTCGGATTCAGCAAAAAGTCGGGCATCCTGGCGTTCGCCGTCACATCGCATCCCGACTTCGACGACACACCCTGGTTCGATGAGGATGGCGATGGCGACCCGGCCAACGACGGCCGCGTATGGCACTCCCATTGGGTCGTGCTGGCCAAGACCAAGGCCTGCGGGCCTTCGGGACTGAAGGTGCGCGATATCAAGAAAGGCGAGACATTCGACCTGCCGAAGACCTGGCCGAACCTGCCGATCCTCATCGACAGCCCGGGCTGGCATCCGCGCTTCACGCCAAACTCAGTCGAGGTGCGGGTGCCATTCGACAAATCGGTGAAGCTTGCAGGTGTTTCCTTCGATGGCGTGACATCGGCGTTGCGGGTGAATGCCAATGCACATGTGCCCTTGCTCTGCGTCAATGCCGTTTTCGATGTGGCGTCAGGGGATTTAAGCCTTCCCGGGCTGATCAACTAGTAGGCGTTTTGCTTGCAATTGCTGACGTCGCAAACAGTCCGCTGCGGATTCCCCTCCGCAGCGGGCACGCGCCTATTTGAGGAGGAAGTTCCTTACGGCGTATTGCGCGCCGAGCGGCAGTCCTTGAAGAATGAGAACAGGCAATCGTAAGCCGTTTTCGCTGCGCTGCCGACCGCACTTCCCGCCTTCTTGGTCGTGGAACCGACCTTTCCGGCAGCCTTGCCGACGGTGCGTGTGGTCTTGCCTGCCGCACCGCCCACTGCCTGTCCAGATTTCTTGATGCCCTTCTTGGATGCACCGACGGCACCCCTGGTCATGCCGAAAACGGTCGCGGAGTTGCGGTCTTCGTCTGCAGGCTGCTCAGTCTCAAAGGAACTGTTGTCGTTCCGCCCGCGGAAGCGCTGGATCGCCTGACGCGCTTCGGGCGAAATCTCGGGCGCCACGAATGTATAGGCCTTGACCGGACCGGCGCATTTGGAAATGGGGGTGTTGTCAACGGCACAGGAGCTGTGACCGCCATCCTTCGATGTGCGCACGATGCAATAGAGTTGCAGGCCGTCGCCGCGTGCGATGGGCTGGGGCGTGTCGACCTCGCAAACATAGGTTTGTTCGGGGTCAGCACAGCGCACGCAGAACCGTTTTGGTTCCGCTTGCACGCGCTCGGCCATGGCAAGAACCAGCAAGAGACCGGCAAGAATTGCGAACAGTGTGGCTTTCATCATTTCCCCCACATGTTCAATCGGGATCGCGTGGGCACAAGAACATCCGAATCTTCGCTGCGGGCAATTGCAGTATCGCCCCTGGGGCTGCATTTTGGCAAACGGGGACGGGGTTGCGGGGCCTTAAATTCCTGTAACGAATGTGCGTGGCCCTTGGCGGGTTAGGGGTGGCAGGCACGCCGCGCAAATGGCGGAAATGTAGGAAAAGTCAGCCCCATGACGCCGTGGTTCTTTCCCCCGTAGAGGCCGTATCGCGCAAAATATGCCGAAACAAAAAGTGTCTGTGCGGGCGGTCGGTCGGATGACGGCAACGCCCTGTATGGCTGTTGCACTGTTCCCGCAGACAAAAAGCCCCGCGGATGCAGCGGGGCTTTTCGTAAACTCGTTCAGGCCGGTTGCCTAGTTACACCCCACCCCGTTGGTGAAGTTGATGCCATCAATTTCGATGGTGCCGGTGTACTGGCCGCCGCCCGCGTTGGTGAAGCACAGTGAACCGCCCGGCGCGTCTGTCGTGACGTTGTCGACGCTTCCGGCCGCCAAGGTGTTGTTTATGCCGAGGATCTCGAACACATTCTGGCCAATGCCTGTGAAGGTGTTGTCCACGATCTTCAGGTTGTCGTTCTCTCCAAAGAAACGCAGGGCGTCGGTGGTCGTGTTTTTGATCACGTTGCCAGCGATGACGACATTGTCGTTGTTGTCGGAGTTGAACTGAATGCCGTCGTCGACATTCGTGATCTTGTTGCCCGCGACCACCACGTCCGTGTTGTCGCCCTGGAAGAACACGCCATCGTTGGTCATGTTCGAGATGGTGTTGCCCGCGACCACCACGTCGGTGTTGTTGCTGCCGAAGTCCACGCCGCCGAGCGCGTTAAGGATGGTGTTGCCAGCGACCACCACGTCGGTGTTGTTGTTGTCAAAATTGACGCCGATACGAGCCACATTCGATATCTCGTTGTCAGTCACCCGCACATTCGAGCTTCCACCTGTTTCGAAAATAACGCCGTCCCGGCCCACATTCTTGATGGTGTTGTACGACACGATCACGTTCCTGCTGTCGGACTCAAACTCAATACCGCCCCGGTCGATGTTTCGGATGGTGTTGTGCGTCACCCAGACGTTGGCATTCCGGTCATCGAAGAAGATGGCATCATTAAAGACGTTGTCCGAGATGGTGTTGTGCGTCACCCAGATGTTCGAGTTGTCGTCGTCGAAGCGTACCCCAAAGCTGGTGATGTCTGTAATTTCGTTGCGTGTGATCGACACATTGCTGTTGTTGGAGCCGAAACGAACGGCGTCGCCACCGATGTCCTTGAACGAGTTTTGCTCGATGACGATATTATCGAAGTTATCGAGAGCGAAAACACCGTGATTGTTGAAGATGGCGCCACCCGTGCCCCCACCGCGAATATTCAGTCCGGCCACATGGGTATTATTGTTGAGAGTGATAACACCGGTCCCAACAGTATTGTCATCGGAGAAGAGCGTTGGGCGTTTTCCCGGTGCGGTGAAGGGCACCACTTCGCCGGTTTTACGCCCGCGAATGAGGATGGTTGAGGCACCACCCTGGACGGTCTGGTTGCTCTGAAGGGCCTGGCCGTCGGTGGCTGAGACGTCGATCCTCTTGTTGCCCTTCTGTACGATAATCAGGCGATTGCCGCCCTTGTTAACGGCACTTGCAAGCTGGTTGGCGTTCTTGGCGAAGCTGACGGAGTTCAGCGCCACGTCGGTGGCGTCATCTATTGCGCCTTCCGTCGTCACGGTCGTGTCGGTGCGCTCATCTGTCACGATGTCGGTGTCGCGCTCAAGCCCGTCCGTCATGCGCAACTCTTGTGCGCTCAAGGATGCCGTGCGCACGGCCGCGTCGGACCCGCGCCCGCCGAAGGGAATGCGTAATCTCGCACCGATCTCGAATTTGGTGTCGCGGACGTCGTCGTATGAGAGTTCGCTCTCGATGGTAAGGCGCGAACCGGGAAGCGATGCAATCACGTCGTTGATGCGGTATTCAAGCCGCCCCTTGGGTCCCGCGATCGCGTCCCTGGCGTCGTCATTGTCGAACCAGAACCCGCCCGCATAAGCGCGCAATTCATGACGCTTGGCCGCTGCCGGAGTACCTTTCAATCCACCACCGCCGCCGCGGTTGCCACCGAACAGGAGAATGCCTGCTTCTGCATCGAAGCCGTAAAGTGCAAGTTCGCGCTCAACCGTGTTGGTGCCTTCCACAAGGATGTTGTTGCCCTGAAGCAGCGCCTGGAAGGTGTTCACATTGGTCACGGTCTCGGAGTCTTCGAGCGGCACGTAACCGTTGGCGCGGAAATCGAACCGCTCAGAAAGCGCTTCGATACCGAATGAGATCTGATTGAAGGTATTGTCGTTGGTGGTTTCGCGAATATCCCATCCGCCCCACAGGCCCAGATTCCAGCCAGACGGCATCATCTGCCGGTAGCCAAGCGCCACATTGGCTTCCTGGACATCGTCTTCGAAGAATTTGCCGCGCGCATCAAGGAAAAACAGCGTGGTTGCCGACTGCATCAGCGGCGTGAACAGGACGATCTCGCCACGGCTTGAATCGTCCGTGCCGTAATAGCCGCCAAGCTCCCACCAGCCCACGAACTTGTTGGGAGACCCGACAGGGGCGCCAATGTCGCCGCCCGCTCGCACCGGAGTGATGGTCAGGAACGCAATGGCCACAAAAATAAGTGACCAAGCTGCCAGACGTGTGAGATGCGCCATCATCACCAAGCCCCCGATATGCTGTCTCGCGTTTGTTTTTATACGGTTTTCTGCACCGACCTTATCCTTTACCCCAATGGCCTGACAACGGACCCGCCCCGGAATCGACCGTTTGTGCACACGACACGGCCACAATTGGTCCGTGCTGTTGCGGAAATGATACAACTTTGGAGGGAGTCTACGCCAAAGAGGCAGGATTCTCTCTTAAGGGTTGTAGTGGAACTGCCGCCGGGCGTGGGAATTCGCGCGCCGGAACCTCCATCACACCCCAAACAAAAAGCCCCGCTGATGCCGCGGGGCCTTTCGCTTTTTCCCTCAGTCCGCGCGTCAGTTACATCCGGCACGGTCTATGAATGTCTGGTTGCCGCAGGAGCCGCCAAGCTCCTACCAGCCGATAAATGCGTTGGGGGGTCCAACCGTCTCGCCGCCTGCACGCGCCGGCGTGACATTCAGAAACGCGAACGCCAAGCATGCAAAAATTATCGCCGCCAGATGGTTGTAACGGACCGTCATCCTGGACTCCCCCGATGCGGCACATAACGCATTACTGGGATGGAGCTTAGGCCAAAGCGAACTGATTCGGCTACCGGCAGCCGAGCGAAAAGACTCAAGGCGGCTGATTTGCCCCGTAACCGGTGCGGGTCGGCAAGCAAAACAATTTGGCGTTGCAGGTGCTGGTTGTCGCGGAAGTCAGCGCCCGGTGAGGGGGCCTACCCACAGAGCGTGGGCGCTCCCGCGTCGTGATCACGGGTCACCCGGCTCGCCGACTGGCCGATGATTTTTCCCTCCTGCACCAAGACCGCGCCATAGCCCCTGTCGCCCGCCTCGACGCCGCGCTGCTTCATCTCGAAGGCGCGCGCGATAAAGGCCGCGTCGGTCTGGGACGCAGGTTGGGGAATGGGTTCAAGAACGTCCTTGCCCGCAGCCGCAAGCGCGCTCGCCCCATAGGGGGCCAGCAGCACAGGCGCGCAACTGATGGAGGTGATGAGGGTTCGTCTGGAGAGGGGGCAAGGCTTGTGTGTGTTCCTTTCGCTGCGTCGCGGACGCACCCATCATGTCATGTGAGTGCGCAATCGGGCAGCCCTCTGCCGTTTTCATCGAAGATGGTGTTGCTCATGTGCGCGGTTACCAAACCCTTCACGCCAAAGCGCTCCTTGTCGCAACACCGGCCGCTTTTAAGCGATACGTGTGCCTCAGCAATCGGCGCCGAAATCTGCGAAAGGGCGGTTCGCTATTTTTTACCAAAGCCCCCTCTCACAAACATGTGTCTACTCTTTGTTGCAAATGACTGGCATTTGCAATTAATGCATGGTCTTCTTTCAGGCCTTGTTGGGAATTCGCGAGGTGAAGCTCATGTCGAAATGGATTGTCCAATGTCTTTTGGCGGGTCTCGCCGGGTTCGCGTCCCCTGCCCTCGCCGCCGGTGATCTGACCAAACAGACGCCAGTGGAGGTGCGGGTGGAACTCGGCACCGCGGGAGGCGCACACACATTCACACCCAGTAATCTGACTTTCGAGACGGGCAAGCTCTACAAGCTGGTGCTGACCAACCCGAGCCGCATCAAGCATTATTTTACTTCGCCGGGTCTGGCATAAAGCGTGCATACGCGAAAAGTTCAGGTGGTCGACACCGGCGGGACCAAGGCGGAAATCAAGGGCGTGATCAGCGAGATCGAGGTCTATCCCGGCGGCACCGCGGAATGGTGGTTTGTACCGGTTGCGGCGGGAAATTTCAGCGATTTGCATTGCCACATCAAGGACGGTGACGGGCGCACCCACGCGCAAAAAGGCATGACCGGAACGGTCACGATCAGGTAGGCAGACGGCCTGTTCAGCGACACCGCCCAGCCATGGGACTGGGTTGATCCCCGTCTCGCAAAGTGACGGTGTTGGACACCCCAAGGCGATGCATGGTCCCAAATCGCGGACAGATTCGGAGACCAGCGCTCGGTCTATGTGCCGAGAAGGAATTCCATAACACCGTTCCATTGGGTCGCAATCACGACCATGCCAAGCACGCTGAGTATTATTGCGGCACCAAAAAGGAGCGCTGCCGAATAACGGAATACATTGCTGACGATCTGCATTGGCTTTCTCACTTTGCTGGTTTTATTTGGCTGAAATCGCGGCAAGCGCGGCGGAAAAGGCCATCGGCTCGGCGGGAAACTCTACGGTTTCACTGCCGCTTTCCGATATGGCATCCACCTTCATCAAACGGCCTGTCCGGCAGAGGTTATCCCGACAGGTTATGGCGCCGGCACCTGTGGAACAGGACAGGACCGGGCCCCATTGAACGCCCCGATCGTTGTATGCCCATGACAGTTCGAAGCGGCCTCCCTGCCGGGTGCAGGCCTTGTGCAACGCGAGATGTTGCAACGCCGGGCCTTGACCGGCATGGGCGGTTGACCCGGATCTTGATTCAACCGCCGCGGCGGCGGCGACCACGCCACCGACTGCCAGTGCCACGGCGAGGATGCGGGTTCCGCGGTTGCGCACGGAGCTCTTTGTGAGGTTCGCCATATCTCTTTTCTCTCCAGCTGTTTGTGTTCAGTGATCGGCGAGGGCATCCAACCCTTTCGGCCGATTTTCGGCCCTCCGGTCGGACATGTGCGACCATCGCAGCCTGCCTTTCTTTGCTTCATCAGCAGATAGGGAGTGCCTGTTGAAATCGGCGTGGAAATTGGCGTGGAAATTTCTTTGGCAACCGTGGAAAGTGCAAAACATGCCCTGACACGTGCGCCTCACGACAAACACAGTCTTTTGTTTTGTCCCGCTGACGTCACAGACGCGGGCCACAGGAGGGCGCAATGATCGAACTCTATGAATATCCGCCGACGCGCTCGCAGAGGGCAAAATGGGCGCTTGAGGAACTGGGGCTCGACTATGAGTCGTGCGTCGTCGATTTGATGAAGGGCGAGCAGAACACCGACAGCTACAGGGAGCTGCAGCCTTTGGGTTCAGTCCCCGCGCTCAAGGCGCCCGACTATGCGATGTTTGAGTCCGTGGCCATCGTGATGCAGCTCATCGACGAGCACCCGGAAAAGGGACTGGCGCCCGCGCCCGGCTCACCCGAGCGCGCGGCCTACTACCAGTGGAACGTGTTTGCGGCGGCGGAACTCGATCCAGCCGTCATGATGTTCTTCGACAATACGCTGCGCCCGCTTGAGGGAATGCGCCCGCCCGGAACGCCTCATGACGCGGGGCTCGCGGAACGGGGACGGCGGGAATTTGAGGCGCTTGCGGAGATCCTCTCAAGGGCGCTTGACGGACGCAACTATCTCGCAGGGTCCGACTTTTCCGGCGCCGACATCACTATTGGCCATAGTTGTTTCATGGGGGTAACGGTCGGGTTGATGGCGCAAGGTGATTACCCCGTGCTCGACGCCTATTTTGGCAAGCTGCAGGAGCGGGAAGCGTACAAACGCGCCTATGCGGGGCGGTGAGGGCAGGATGCGTCGCTCCAGGCGCCGCCAAATGGAATTAGAAAGGTAGATCATGCGCCCGAGAGACGTGGTGAAGGCCTGGGTTGAAGCCTTCAGTCGCGGCAATTCTGATGAGATGGCAGGCTTCTACGAAGAAGACGCGGTGAACCATCAGGTGGCCCGCGATCCGGTCAAGGGCCGTGCGGCAATACGGGACATGTTCGCGCAGGATTTTGCCACGGCGGAAATGGTTTGCATCATCGAGAATATTTTCGAGGACGGCGACTGGGCGATCCTGGAATGGAAGGACCCGCTGGGATTGCGCGGATGCGGCTTTTTCCACATCGCCAACGGCAAAATTGCCTTTCAACGAGGCTATTGGGACAAACTCACCTTCCTGAAGCAACATGGCTTGCCCATAGAGTGATCTGAGGCTGTCACGGTCGTTTCTGTTGGCCGGGGCTACTGTTCAGCGGGATTGCCACGAGATGCCAAACGGTCTGAAGTGGCTGGAACCGTTTCCGATGGTCAGCTGGACCGATCCCTATGCGCCGCTGATGCATCATGCTGTTGAGAGCCGTTTTAGCTGAGTTATCGCCTCGGGCGCGTCTTGACAGCCGCGCGGCACGCGCTGAAAAGATCGGCGCATGATCCCGCCTGAGTTTACACTTCCCGTCCTTCTCATCTGCGCACTGGGGTTTCTCGGTGGCGGCGTCGCCAAGGGTGCTGTCGGCGGCGGGCTTCCGGCGGTGGCTGTGCCGGTTATGGCGACGGTCATCGAGCCGGCAACGGCCGTCGCGCTCACCTTCGTGTCGGTCGCGCTGGCCAACATATGGCAGGCGCTGCAAGGCGGACACTATCGTGCGGCGCTCGCGCTATACTGGCCCTTCACCCTTGCCTTCGGTTTGGGGATTGCGGCGGGCACACAAATCCTGGTCGCGCTTGACCCCAAGATCATGGCCCTTGCCATCGGCGGCTTTGTCATCCTCTCCGCACTGTTGCAATGGCGGCTGAAAGGCTTCGTGATTCCCCGCGCCGCCGCGCGCTGGAGCGATCCCGTCTGCGGCATGGGGCTCGGCATCATGAGCGGCGCGACGGCCATGTTCACGCCCCTCATCGTGTATTTCTCCGCCCGCCGCCCGGAAAAGGACGTGTTCATTGCCCAAATCGCGCTCTGCATGATCTCAGGCTCCGTTCCGCTTTACGCCACACTGGCACTGAAAGACGTGCTGAGCGGTCAGGAGGCTCTGCTCTCCGCGCTGGCCTTTCTGCCTGCAGCCGCCGGCCTGTGGGCCGGCAAGTGGATGCGCGACCGGATGAGCCAGGAGACCTTCCGTCATGTGCTGCTGATCGCGCTGGTGCTGCTCGGGCTTGCCCTCATCGTCAAGGGGCTGGGTTGAGTTTGCACGAAACGAGGAGAGTATGGGGACGCCGGCGCAGATCTCGCCGCCCGCATGCGCCAAGGCGTCCCCTGTCATGAGCGCCAACTCATGACGGTGGCTGAAAACACGCCCCGGCCGATGAGCCGGACCAACGCCGCGGTGCCGTCACGCCGCACTGATGTTGGTGTTTTCGCCGCTTTGATTCTGCTGTCAGTTTACTGCAAAACATCTCTCCTCGCCATGCTTTCAACACATTGTTGCCCGTTTTAAGACATGCAAGAGACATTTTTGCCACACTCTGTTGCCGATATGCGGCGGGAGCGGAGTGGGCTGAGGGGAAGCCAGCCGGTTCTGTGGCGAGGCAACTCGCAGTCCAAAAACCACGACCCGGGCAATGTGCTTGCCTTCCCTCTTCGATCCGCATCCGCCAACCACTGATCGGACCTGTGCGCAGACAAACTTGTTGACAGATGTGCCTCTATATATAACCATATAGTTATGGAACAGCAGGGTTATGTAAATGCGCAGCCAGAGCTCGATGCGGTGTTTGCCGCACTGGCCGATCCGACGCGCCGCGCAATCCTTTCGCGGCTTGCGGGCGGTCAGGCGTCGGTCAATGAGATCGCTGCACCCTTTGACATAAGCCAGCCGGCAGTCTCACGGCATCTGAAGGTGCTGGAGCGCGCCGGGTTGATTGAGCGCGACGTCGACGAGCAGCGCCGTCCGGCGCGGCTGAAGGCCGGGCCGATGGAAACGGCGGTGCGATGGCTTGAAGAGTTCGAACAGTTCTGGTCGTCGAGTTTTGATCAACTTGATGGCCTGTTGGATCGGTTGAAAAAGATTGAGACGAAGGGACCNGANNATGAGTGATTTGAAGGAGTTTGTACTGGATCGCGTGTTTGATGCGCCGCGCGAAATGGTGTGGCGCGCCTGGACCGAACCGGAATTTCTTGCGCGCTGGTATGGCCCGGGTGTGGAAACCATCATCCACAAATTCGATCTCAAGCCCGGCGGGGAGTGGCTCAACGAGATGAAATGGGGTGAGAACTCCATGCTCAGCAAAGCCGTCTTCACGGAAGTGACGCCGCCGGAGCGGCTCGTCTGGCACCATCATTCCTCCACGGATTCAGATTGGAATACCGTATCGAATCCGAAAATGCCGGACTGGCCGCGCGTGCTGCTGACAACCGTGATATTTGCCGACGAGGGCGGCAAAACCAGGGTGCGGCTGATCTGGGAACCCTATGAAGCGAGCGATGCCGAGCGCGCCTGTTTCGCCGAGGCCGTGGCCAATATGGGCAAAGGCTGGGAAAGCGG
>JGI24023J19991_10001398_pt1 | contig 18502 bp, 18 predicted proteins | sample Cruoilmetagenom1_FD_19991 | JGI IMG/M metagenome (IMG submission 19991) | reverse complement strand
GAAATAGCTTGCTATTCCTGTGGTTTTGCTCTCTCCGATCAGCCAAACCTGGACCAAATCTGAGCGCCAATTCTGCGAAGTTATTTTTTCGCGAACCCTAAGATAAGGAGATGGAAGTGAAAAAACTTTTTTATTATCAACTGGTTTAATGTGTTTGCTTCTTTTTCATTCATAGCCGGAACGATCCTGCACCCACACAAACTTACCGTTCCGCAGGCCGGGTATGTTCACAAGTTGACCGATTCGGACGTCAGCATGGGAATCGGCTGCTTTTTCACCTATGGCGCCTAAACTGAATATCAATTTGAAACCCCATGGTTTCCCGCTGACATTAAAAAAGCACATTCCACAATGGGGGTCGTTAAATTCTCTTAAGCATGGGCGTGTAGCGCCTGGAAACAATCGATCGCATTCAAGCTGATTCATGACGATTGTTCACGGTTTGATATTCTATGGTTGAATGCAGGCGGATACCATGGTAGGGGCCGATATGGTTCGTTATTCATGACAGGCTCAATCGTGGCTTCGGTTTGACCTGTTGCCCCTTGAATCAGAAAATCTTTTTTTGAGAGGAGAGGCTCATGCTTGAAATCAAGAATTCGGTTGCGGTGGTAACGGGTGGGGCCAGTGGTATTGGTCTCGCATTTGCCGAATACTGGGTAAGAGAAGGCGGAAAAGTAGTCTTGGCCGATGTTTCGGAATCTGCCCTGACCCAGGCAAAGGCGGATATCGGAGAGCAGGCGGTCACCCTGGTGTGTGATGTCACCAGCGAAGCGGATTGCCGCAAGCTGGCGGAAACGGCCATGGGCGCCTTCGGCAAGATAAACCTGGTGGCGCCATTTGCCGGCATAATCAAAGACGGATTGATGCTCTCCCCCGATCGGGAAACCGGGAAAGTGGTTTCAAAAATGTCCCTCGAGCAGTTTCGATCCGTAATCGATGTCAATTTGACGGGGGTGTTTCTCACCGTGCGTGAGTGTGCGGAACAGATGATCAACAACGGGGACCGGGGGTTGATATGTCTGATTTCATCCACCGGTGCTTTTGGAACTGCCGGTCAGATCAACTACTCGTCTACCAAGGCAGCGGTTTCGGTCATGCCCAAAGTCATCACCGCCGAATTTTTCCGACGGGGAGTTGCCGACCGCATCCGTTGTGTGGCCGTGGCACCGGGCTATGTGGCGACCCCCCTTCTCGAGGGGATGAACGAGAAGGCGCTATCCCGCATTCTGGATAATGTCCCCATCGGACGATTGGTCGAACCGGATGAAATTGCCTCCCTGGTTGGCGAGCTATACCGCAACGAAGCGCTTACCGGCGATGTCTATTTCATCCATGGCGGTCTGCGATTAAGTTCAAAGGGATAGCGCGTCAATCGGCCAAACCCGTTTTAGAACACAGATTCAGGCTCATTCCAAAATCATCAGTGCATCCACTGCAATGGGTTTGCTTCCGGAAATAATAAGCGGGTTTATGTCGATTTCCTTTATTTTTTCATTTTCCAGGCCTATCTTGCCCACATTGATCAGGATATCCGCCAGGATATCGATATCCACTTTTGCCATGCCGCGCACTTCCTCGAGTATTTTGCGCCCTTTTATTTCATGCATCATGTCAAGCGCATCACTTTTTTCTAAAGGGGCCAGCCGAAAAGATACGTCTTTTAGAATTTCGGTAAAAATTCCGCCAAGCCCAAACATGACGGCCGGGCCGAACTGTGGATCGCGGGTCAAGCCCACCACGAGTTCACGCGCGCCTTTGACCATTTCCTGAATCAGCACGGTTTGTTTACCGTCCATGCCCGCAATAATTTCGTTATAGGCCTGGGTTGCTTCGTCTTCATTTCTCAGGTCTAATTTAATCAGATTGCTTTCCGTTTTATGTGTCAGTTGAGATGAACACCCTTTTAGGACGAGCGGGTATCCCGTTTCTTCGATGGCATTTAAAAAATCTTTGTAATTATCGACAAGGATCTCCTTTACAACCGGAATTTGATATGCCGAAAGAACTTGTTTGGATTCATATTCGGAAAGCGAACTTTGTCCGTTGTTAACGGCATTTTTTATAACGTCCATTTATTTCTCCATTGAGTCGTTTCGTGTTTTCTAAATTATTCGGGTGAGGGGAATTAAAAATGAAAAATTCTTTTTTATTCAGCTACGTATGATTTCTCCATATTCGGAAAGCGCCGAAAGCGCCCTTGCCGTCCTTTCAGGCGTAGGATAAACCGGGATTGAATTGCTTTGCAGGTACAACCGCTCAGAATGAAATTTGTACGCCTGGGCGACCATGGCAACCGCGACCGGCTTGTTATATTTGTTTTTTGCTCCAACGAGGGCATGCGCAATCCCGCTGTTTAAGGGCGTAAACATTTCCTGCTGGCACATGATAAATCCTAAAGAATCGACCGTTTCATCAGCCAGAACGCAATCTATTACCGCGCTGATCGTCTCAATATCCTGAGTAAAGGGCATATCTATAGGATTGTATCGAAATGTGAAGGGGGGAAGTAATTCGGTAAGCCTGTCAATGGTATGGTCTGTGAATTTGGTGATATCCATTCCGTTTTTTATCAGCGTATCGGTCATCACAATTCCCGGGCCGGCAATTGGAGAGCAAACCGCAATACGGTTGCTTTTTGGCGGTCGGGCCAGCGAAAATATTTTGGAAATGTCAAACAGTTCGGTACTGTTTTCCGCCAGGGCGATGCCGGCTTGCCTGAACATGCCGCTGTACATTTCAAAGTTGCCGGCCAATGTGCCGGTATGGGAGCAGGTCAGGTGGTCCATTCCTTTTGCGGACCCTCCCTTATAAGCAACAATAGGTTTGTTTCGCACGATTTTTTCGGCCGCTTCAAAAAGACCCCTCGGGTTGTCGATTCCCTCTACATACAGTGCAATAACTTTCGTGGCATCTTCTTTTTCGAGGAATTTCAACAAATCCACAAATTCAACGTTACACCGGTTACCAAGGCTCATTACTTTACTCAGCCCGATATTGTCGTCCATTGTGATATATGAAAAGAAATGGCTCATGCCGCCGCTTTGCGATATAAAAGCAATATCTCCCTTTTTCATATCGGAAAGCATTGAAGTAAAAGAGGCATTCAAATCAGCCAGGGGGTTGACCATTCCGAAAGTGTTGGGACCGATTATTTTTATGCCGTAATGGTTTGCCGTTTTTACAATGTCGTCTTGAAGCCGCTTGCCGGTTTCGGCTTCAGCCTCTATAAAACCCGCCGTGATTATCACGGCGCCTTTTACATTGCATTTGCCGCATTCTTCAATGACGTCGGGAACTGCCGGCGCGGGGACGGTAATAATGGCCAGGTCGATTTGATCCGGCACATCGCTTAGGGTCGGATAGGATTTTAAGCCGAAAACCTCGGGCGCCGAATGATTGATCGGATATATTTTACCCTTGTACTTCCCCCTGTAGATGATGCTTTCCATGCAGAAAAAACCTGCTTTTCGAAATTGATTCGACGCTCCGACAACCGCTACCGATTCCGGATAAAAAACCGGATAAAGATCTTCATAAATACTCATTCAGACTCCTTTTTTATTGACTCCGTCAAACCAACACGCCGGTATCTATGCGCCAAAAAAAATATTTTTACTCTACACCACGCAAAGCCATTTTTCAAGAAATTTTTCTCGACCTATAGCCGGCGTCTGCCTATGGAGTGGTCGCAGGAGGGCGGTTATTGGGTTCATCTTGCTGAGTAAACAGTGGGAAGGGATCGAATGGAGTATTTTTTCTTGACAAGTATGGTGCACTATTCTAAAAACGAAAGCTTGATATTATTGTATGCCGAAATGATCGTTGATATTTTCAAAGAGGGAATGACACAAAATAATTCAGCTCGTAATGAGGCTTGGAAGCCTCAAGGAAAAATGCAAACCATCCAATCCAAGAGTGAACTCCGTAAGGCGATAAAAAGCGTCAAAAGCAAGGGCAAAACCATCGGCTTTGTTCCTACCATGGGGTTTTTGCATCAGGGCCATCTGTCCCTCATTCGTCGTGCACGAGCGGAAAACGATATCGTGGTGGTAAGCGTTTTCGTCAACCCGGCCCAGTTCGGTCCCAATGATGACCTGGACACTTATCCCCGGGACGCGCAGCGCGATTCCGATCTGATGGCGGCGGAGACTGTGGATTTCGCCTTTTTCCCCACTGCTGATGCGCTCTATCCGAAAGGCTATATCACTTACGTTGAGGTTCAAGGTCCGATGACCCAAGTGCTTTGCGGCAGATCTCGCCCCACCCATTTCAGGGGCGTCACGACCATCGTGGCCAAGCTGTTTAACCTGGTTTCTCCGGATCGTGCCTATTTCGGACAAAAAGATGCTCAGCAGGCGACCGTGATCCGGAAAATGGTGAGAGACCTTGACTTCGATCTGCAAGTTGTGGTTTGCCCCACCGTCCGCGAAGCCGACGGCATTGCCATGAGTTCTCGCAACACCTACCTTACTCCCGGGCAAAGGACGGATGCCCCGGTGCTGAGACGCGCCCTGAACGACGCTACGAAGATGATTGTAAAAGGAGAACGCAACCCAGTCGTGATCAGGCAAAATATTGAAAAGCAGATCGATGGCGTTGAGGGTGCAGTCATCGACTACGTTTCAGTGGTGAATGGCCATTCTATGGAGGAAGTGAAAACGCTGAACGGCGAAGTGCTCATTGCGGTGGCCGTCAAATTCGGCGCGACACGACTGCTCGACAATATTCGAGTTGAGGTATGATTATCAAGATAGTTAACATGCTAAATAGCGGAATCTTTCATGGAAAGGTTTTGTTTACGGGAATCTTTTTGGGTTTCAGGGGTTTCGAAATGACGGTCACAAAAAAATGAAATACATGGTGCAGCCATGGGGCTGAAGCTGGAAGGATATGCGGGCAGCGGCACATTTGCCCATGGGATTCACCCGTCGGACCATAAGGCGCTGTCCAAAGATGCGGCTATCCGGGTGATGCCTACACCGGATACGGTTGTTTTATCCCTTCATCAGAATATCGGCGGTCCGTGCGAACCGCTGGTCAAATCCCGTCAGGCGGTCGTGTGGGGTGAGTTGATCGGCAAGGGCAGCAGCTTTGTCTCCTCGACGCTGCATGCATCGGTGCCCGGCATCGTCCAGCGCCCGATGCGAGTGACCCTGGCCAATGGCCGGCACATGGACACCCTGCCTATCAAAACCCAAGGCGAGGTCCCGTCGGATCGGGAACTGTGGGATGAGATCTTCGGCGGCGACTGGCCCACCACCGGCCTGGAGGCCTATGAACCGGCCTTGATCAGCCGTGATATCAACGACGGCGGACTGGTGGGGTTGGGGGGCGCGGCTTTTCCCACCCACGTGAAGATTACACCCAGCGACAAGAAGCCCATCCACACCCTGATCGTCAACGGCTGTGAGTGCGAGCCCTATCTCACGTCCGACTACCGGCTCATGCTGGAGGCACCAGCACCCATTATTACCGGCGCCCTGCTGGCGGGCCGCAGTGTGGGGGCCAAGCGAATCGTCATCGGTGTCGAGGACAACAAGATGCCGGCCATTGAAGTGTTGAGAAAGGCCACGGACGGCACGGGAATCCGGATCGCCGTGGTCAAAACCAAGTATCCCCAGGGCAGTGAAAAACATTTGATTCAGGCCGTGATCAAGCGCCAGGTGCCCCTGGGTGGATTGCCTTCGGATGTGGGGGTGGCCATGAGCAATGTGGGGACCATGGCGGCCGTTGCCCGGGCCGTGATCCATAAAAAACCCCTGACGCACCGGATCATCAGCGTCACCGGCGGCGGCATCGCCGAGCCGTCCAATGTGCTGGCGCCCATCGGTGTTTCATTTGGTGAATTGGTTGATTTTTGCGGCGGCTTGCGGCCCGATGCCGCCCGCATGGTTGCCGGCGGCCCCATGATGGGATTTGCCTTCGCCAATCCCAATACGCCGGTCACCAAAGGTACCAGCGGGCTAACCGTGATGACCCGGGACGAAGTCAAGGCCGGCGAGGAGACCGCCTGTGTGCGCTGTGGAAAGTGCGTGGATGTGTGCCCAATGAAACTGGTCCCCACCAAAATTGCCATGGCATCGAGGCACCGGGACATCTCTTTGTCCCGGCGATACAACATCATGGCCTGTTTCGAGTGCGGTTCCTGTGCATACACCTGCCCGGCCCGTATTCCTCTGGTCCAGCTGATCCGGGCCGGCAAGGCCCTGGTGGCGGCGGCGGGTCGGAGCTGACGGTATGACCACGGAAAAACAATTAAACATGCAGGATTCTCAAGTGAAACCGATTGATGAAACCAGACCGACGGCGCCGGTGATTCACGTATCGCCGTCCCCCCACTTGGCCCAATCGACCACCAGTACCCGGCGGATGATGGTGGATGTCCTCGTGGCTTTGGTGCCGGTGGTGGCCATGTCTCTGTTCGTCTTTCGCGGCTATGCCCTGTTCCAGCTGGCTGTCTGCCTGGGCGGGAGCCTGGCGGCGGAACTGCTTTTCGTGAAGATGCGCGGGCGGCCGTCGACCCTGAAAGACTTTTCCGCCATCGTAACCGGCATCATCCTGGCCATGTCCCTGCCCGGTACGGCGCCCTGGTACGTGGGCCTGATCGCCGCATTCGTGGCCGTCGGTATCGGCAAGATCATTTTCGGCGGGCTGGGTATGAATTTGTTCAATCCGGCCATGGTGGGCCGCGCATTCGTCATGATTTCCTTTGCCGGCGCGTTGGCTGCATCGGGCTTTGAGGACGTGCGCAGCGCCGTGGACGCCGTCTCCCAGGCCACCCCCATGAATGCCTATAAGATGAACGGCGTGGTCGCGCCGTTGGCCCATCTCTTCTGGGGGACCACCAACGGCAGCTTGGGCGAGACCAGTGCGCTGGCCTGCCTGCTGGGGGGGCTTTATCTGATTGTCCGGCGCACGGTCTCCTGGGAGATCCCGGCGGGGTTGCTGCTTGCCGTGCTGGTCATCGGTGGTGTGGCCGATCTTGCCGGACCCGCGGACGGATGGACGGTACTCCACCATATTCTGGGCGGATCATTGCTTTTCGGGGCCTTTTTCATCGCCACGGACCCGGTAACCAGCCCCCTGACTCCCAGGGGTAAATTTATTTTCGGCCTGGGCGTCGGCATGCTGATTATGCTGTTGCGGCTTTTTTCCGGGTACCCGGAAGGGGTGATGTTTGCGGTGCTGTTGATGAACGCCGTGACCCCGTTGATCAACCGGTGGGCCATACCTGTGCCGTTTGGGGAACAATAATGAGTTCTGAGAATCAAAAAACCATCGGCGGTCTGAAATCGAGCAATCTCGTGCAGGCCTGGCTGGTGCTGGTACTGGCCATGGGATTCGGCGTATCGCTGGCCGGCGTTCAGTTGGCCCTGGGGCCGATAATCGAGAGTAACAAAATCAATGAAACCCTGGAAAAGATACCCGAGCTGGTGCTGGGAAACGCGCTGGCCGCCAAGATGGCCACAGAAAACCAGACCCTGGAGATTGCTCCCCGGCAGGTGACCGTGACAAAGGCGGGCCGGGCCAAATTCTACAGCGTATACGAGGCGCGCTACCAGGGCGACCTGAAGGGCTGGGTGGTGAAGACCAAAGGCCAGGGGTATGCCGACACCATCGAACTGCTTCTCGGGCTTTCCCCGGATCTTCACGCCATTACCGGTTTGTTTGTCCTGGATCAGAAGGAGACGCCCGGGTTGGGCAACAAGATCGTCACCGATGCCTGGCGGGGTCAGTTCATCGATGCCCCGGCGGACCGGTCCCTGGTGGTGGTAAAAACCGGTGCCGCCCAGCCCGGTGAAATCGATGCGGTTACCGGCGCTACCATTTCATCCAAAAGCGTGACGGCCCTGATCAACACGGCCATCGGTGACCTGCGAAAACCACTGACCGCCGGCACGGCCACCGTCGAGGAAGGGGGCAAGGACAATGGCTGACCAACCGACCGCCACCGAGCGGTTAATCCAGGGAATCCTGCCGGAAAACCCGGTTTATCGACAACTGTTGGGGTTGTGTCCCACCCTGGCGGTGACCAACAGCCTCATGGCCGCCGTCACCATGGCCGGGGCCGTTGGCTTTGTGCTGCTTTGCGCCAACGTGATCATCAGCTTGATTCGCGACCTGCTCAAACCCCATCTGCGCATCGTGGTCTTCACATTAACCATCGCCACCTTCGTCACCATTGCCGATCGCTTGCTGGCCGCCTACCTCTATCAGATGAGCAAGACCCTGGGGCCTTACATCCCGCTGATTATCGTCAACTGCATCATCATCTGCCGTTGCGAGGTGGTGGCTTCAAAGCAGGCTCCCATCGTCGCCGCGGCGGATGCCATCGGTCAGAGTCTGGGCTTCGGACTGGCCCTGTCCAGCATCGCCGCCATCCGAGAGATTCTGGGTACCGGCGCCCTGTTCGGACTTCGGGTCATGCCGGCACTCTGGCCGGACTGGGTGATTATGGTGCTTCCTCCCGGTGCCTTCCTGACCTTCGGTCTGTTGCTGGGAGCCATTAACTGGATTACCGACAAAAAGAAAGCTTAGGGAACCAACGATCCTATGAATTATCTCATTGATATCCTGCTCATCGCCCTGGGCGCGGCGCTGATCAACAATTTCGTCCTTTACTACTTCGTGGGCATTTGCCCCTTTATAGGTGTTTCCCGGCACGTTGAAATGGCAGTGGGCATGGGCGCTGCGGTCACCTTCGTCATCACCATCGCTGCCTTCATCGCATGGACCATCACCACCTTCGTGCTGATGCCCGGCGCCCCGCTTACCCGGCTGGCGGCGAGCCTGTTTATGCCGCCCGAGTCGGCAGCCCGGGTGGATCTGACCATCTTGAGCTACATCGTCTACATCTTTGCCATCAGTGCGTCGGTGCAGTTTGTGGAGATGTATGTACGCCGATTTTTTCCTTTGCTATACAAGGCCTTCGGTGTGTTTTTACCATTGATCACCACCAATTGTGCCATCCTTTTCGCCTGTCTGACCATCATGAGCCACGTGGTGGGCGCGGAGAACCCGGCGGACCGGTGGGACCTGGGTCGCGCCTTGACCCTGGCCTTCTTCGGCGGTGTGGGGTTTACTATCGCCATTGTTGTCATGGCCGGCATCCGAGAGGAGTTGGAATTGTGCGACGTGCCCAAACCGTTTCGGGGGGCCGCCGTCACCCTGGTGGTGGGCGGAATTCTGGCCATGGGATTCATGGGATTCACCGGGGTCGATTCGGGACTCAGGGAGGCCATGACCGCCAAGCCGGCGGTGACGGAAGTAACCCCATCATCGCCTGCTCCGGTATCGCCACAAAAGCAGACCCGCTCACGGACGTTTGACGTCCATTCGTCTTCAACAACGGTTCAAGGCCCTGCCGATATAAGATTGGGGGAATCATGTCCTGGGTAATTATCGGACTGGCCGCCACCACCATGCTGATTATGGCGCTGGTGCTGTCATTCGTATTGGGATGGGCCAATCGGGCCTTTCACGTGGAGGTGGATCCGCGGGTGGATGCAGCCATCGATGTGTTGCCCGGTGCCAACTGCGGTGGCTGCGGATATGTGGGCTGCGGTGAGTATGCCGAGGCCATCGTGTTGGATGAGGCGCCGGTGAACCTTTGCACCGTGGGCGGAAAAAGCTGTACGGAAGCGTTGGCCGCGGTCATGGGGGTGGAGGCCGCCGTCAGCTATCCATGGCGTCCGGTAATCCATTGTGGCGCCCGCACCAGTGACCGGCTGGGTCGAAGCCCCTACATCGGTGAACAGCGATGCGGGCCGGCCAACCTGGTGACCGATGTTCAGGGCTGTATTTACGGCTGCCTGGGATTCGGTGACTGTACCCGGGCCTGTGATTTTGACGCCATCCACATCGAAGATGGGCTGGCCCGGGTGGATTATTCGACGTGCGTGGGCTGCGGCGCCTGTGCCAAGGTCTGTCCACGCAACATCATCACCATGGCACCGTTCAAAAGCGACCGTATGCTGGTGGTGCAGTGCTCCAATCTGGATGCCGGAAAGGACGTCAAGGCGGTCTGTAAGGTGGGGTGTCTGGGGTGCCGGGCCTGTGAACGGAAATCGGAACTGTTCACCGTCCAGAACAACCTGTCCAACATCGATTACGACAACTATACCGCGGAGACCCTGACATCCGGACTGGTCGCCGCTGAAAAATGCCCTCGTAACCGGTTGGTTTTCGTCGGCATTCCATCGGAGAAGGATATCCTTGCCGCCGCCAAAGAAGAACTGCCCGATCTGATCAAACCGGATTTCAAAACCACGGTGGATGATACGGAGTGGCGGGGGTAGGCGCGGGACTGAACCTGCATAATCGACAGGATGTGGTGGAGTCCGATGGGGACTTTGATTGTTGACATTGGAACAAGAGTGTTATTTGGTACATCCATCTAATACAAAATCATCGGGAGGAACTGGGTGAAAGAGACCATTTTCCAGAATAAAATTCTTGTGGCTATCGACGGCAGCGAGCAGTCTTTGTCGGCCGTCCGGTACGCCGCTAATATTTTTCCTCCGGATCGCACGCAAATCGTTCTGTTTCATGTTCGCGAACAACTGCTCGATCTCTTTTCCGACCTGGATGCCTATCCCCATTTTAAACATAGGGTAACCGGAGTGAAGCACTGGGCCACCGAACAAAAGAGAGAAATCACCGACGTCATGGACAGTGCGTTGGTTTACTTCAAGGAAAAAGGCTTCCCCGAATCGGCCATTGCCAGCAAGACTCCGGTCAAGAAATTGGGGGTCACCCAGGATATCGTCAAGGAATCCTACGACGGGTACCATGCCATCATTGTGGGACGCACTGGATTGAGCCGGTTAAGAGACTGGTTGGCAAAGAGCGCAGCCATGAAGCTGGTGGAAAAGGTCAGGCATATTCCCCTCGTGGTGGTGGGCGGCAATCCCGACACGAAACACCTGCTGTTGGCATTTAACGGCAGCCATGGGGCCATGAAAGGCGTGGCGTCCGTCGGTGCGCTGGTGGGAACCTCGAATCATCGTCTGCATCTTTACAGCATCGTTACCAACGAGGAGAAGTTCTGGGTAGGAGACAAGACGTTCTTCACTCCCGAAAAACTCGACGATTCCATCGAAACCGGAGCTAACCCGATCGGCGCGCAGCTCGAAGAGGCCCGCGATAGACTATTGGCCGAAGGAGTGGCACCCGACCTACTCTCAATCAAGGTTCACGCCGTTGACAGTGGGCGGTCGACCCGCCTCGTCCAGGAAGCCATGGAGAATCAATACGGCAGTATTGTCGTGGGCCGCCGCGGGATGATCACGTTTTTCGATGCGATTTTCGTCGGACGGGTCAGCGACCGGGTGCTCAAGTTGGCCGACCAACTGGCGGTATGGGTGATATAGTCGATAATCGGATGTTGTTCACTCTTATTTCAGAGCAGATCCTTAAAATCATTAATTCCTTGAAGATTGGTGATCATCAAAAAACGGCCGGGGTCTTCTTTTGCGGCTCTGGTGGCGTACAAGCGCCCCGACCACTTTTAACGTGGAGGACTCAGAAATGAAGAAAACGGACGTGCTGGTCATTGGCGGCAGTGCAGCTGGCATTGTGGCTGCAACCACTTCAAAATCATTTTATCCCGATAAGAAGATCACACTGATTCGGAAAGAGGAGCAGGTTCTCGTTCCTTGCGGTATTCCATATATGTTTGGAACATTGACGGGTAGCGATCAAAATCTTGTTCCTGATGCGGTGCTGGCGAATGCAGGCGTGGAATTGGTCATCGGTGAAGCGGTTTCAATCAGCCAGGAAAAAAAGAACTGCAAATTAGCGGATGGATTGGAAATCGGTTTTGAAAAGCTTGTTTTTGCAACCGGGTCGAATCCGGTCAAGCCTCAATGGCTGAAAGGCTTGGACCTGGACAATGTTTTTTTTATTCCAAAGAATAAAGAATACTTAGATAAACAGATAACTGAAATGGAGGGATGTAATAAGGTGGTGGTGGTTGGGGGCGGTTTCATTGGGGTTGAAATGGCAGACGAGATTGCTAAATCCGGAAAGGATGTCACGCTCGTCGAGCTATTGCCCCATGTGTTAAGCCTTGCCTTCGATAAAGGACTCGCCATCCTTGCGGAAAAAGCCCTTATTGCCAGGGGGGTAAAGGTAACCTGTGGAAAGGGTGTAAAAAAAATCCTCGGGAAGGGGAGTGTCTCCGGCGTATTGTTGGACGATGGTGAAATAATAGAGACTGATGCGGTCATCCTGTCGGTGGGATATCGACCCAGCGTGACACTTGCTCAGGAGGCCGGCCTGAATATCAACGAGATGGGATTTATCAAGGTAAACGAATACATGAGAACCGACCATCCGGATATTTTAGCAGTCGGGGATTGTGCCGAAAAATTCAGTTTTATTACCCGAACACCGAAAATGACCATGCTTGCATCCACATCGTGCGCCGAAGCACGGATCGCGGGAATGAACCTTTACAAGCTGTCCACCGTTCGATCTTTTACCGGCACCATATCAATTTTTTGTACCGCCATCGGCGATGATGCGTTCGGTGCCGCCGGCGTGACCGAAAACCTTGCCAATGAAAGGGGTTTTGAAATTTTGACGGGGTTGTTTGAAGGTGTGGATCGGCATCCGGCCACCTTGCCGGATACGCATAAACAAATCATCAAATTGATCGCTTCACTCGATTCCGGAATTATACTGGGGGGGGAGATATTTGGTGGAAAATCGACAGGAGAACTCATCAACCTGATCGGTTTTATGATCCAAAACAGTATGACGGTGGATGCGCTGTTGACATCTCAGATCGGGACGCACCCCCTATTAACGGCGGCGCCAACTGCCTACCCGCTCATCAAAGCCGCAGAAGTAATCGCCAAGAAGCGAAACAAATATTTGCACTAAGGGTTCGCGAAAAAATAATTCCACATCTTTCTTGCCTGTGTATCTGTTACCTGCGTTACATCCGCCGAACCCAAAGCCAGTGCCTTCTGGTGGAATTATTTATTTCCAGGACCCTATACCGCTGATGCTCACCAATTTACAGGATAGAAAGGGCCCGGCACGAGGTCGGGCCCACTTTTTCAAGCGCTCGCTCCGCTTCATCTGTAATGGTGACGAAAAACCGATGTATCACAGGGTCTTTTCGACTCAGACAGCTGTCATCTGTCCTCCGTTTGCCGGGTGTCCACGATGATATGGCGAAGCATCTCCCAAGCCCGTTCTTCCTCCAGGCGTTCCTCGACCTTGCGGGTGTCCTGATCGACGCTGCCGGTCTCGTAGACAATGGCTGATCGGCTACCCGGTCGCGTAATGGTCCTGACGCCCGCTTTTCCCCCGGAAGGGGTTTCCCGCCCGGCCTGGATTTCGCTTTGCAGCATTATCCGGATGGTCTGTTCGGAAACACCGTTTTGTTTGAGCAGTAAGATCTCTTCCACGGTCAGTGCCTCCACGTGAGTGGGCACGCACCACCACAGATAACAGACGATAAGCATGAATCGGATCTTCATTGCGTTACCTTTCGATAGGTCTTGATAGCGTGTGCGCTTTTTCCGACAATACCCCGATAAAAATAGTAATAATGTTGGCTTGATGTCAAGCGGCTTGTAGTGCCCACGGCAGCCGTGTTTATCAATCCTAACCGCTATCCTGCGAGGAGGCCATGCTAAAGCTAAAACAGATCGTGGTGTCCAAAGAGAATTCACCGGGCCCTCTTTTCGAAGCGACCCATGCGTTTGGAAACGCGGGGATCAATCTCAGGGCCCTCAACCTGGTTGACACCGGTGCATTCGGCCAGCTGCAGCTGATGGTCTCCGACGTGGCCAAGGCCCGCCGGTTGCTCATGGAAATGGATATCCCTGCTATGGTCAATGAGGTGTTGACCGCTGAAATCGAAGATCGGCCGGGCCGGTTGGCCATCGTGCTCAAACCGATCCTGGATGCCAACGTCCAGGTGGTGTTCATGTATGTGTTCCTGCGGAAGGACAGTGACCGGGCCGTCATGATTTTTCGGTTTTCCGACAATGACAAGGCCATCGCCATCATGAAGGAAAACGGCATGACATTGTTGGACGCCAAGCAGTTCGGTAGCCTCGAAAACTCACTTGCTGCGTCCTGAAGATGATAAAAGGCGCCGGTTCCGGCACACATCAGCCTCCTCCTCCCCCTCCAGGAAATCCTGCCCGGTATCATCTTTAAAAAAAAGAAAATCAATCCTAAAATTGACAAACTTCGGCGATTCGTGTTTAAAAGAACGACGGTTGCAGGTGCGGGACCGCCGTCCCGTTAAAAGGAAAGATGGTAAAACGCCATCGCATACCAGCCGTTGCTGTGATCGGGAACGAACGCCGCAAAACGCCACTGTCGATTTGACATCGATGGGAAGGCGCGGTCAGTAGGAAAAGTAACGGGAGCGATCTCAAAGTTGATTGAGCCCTAAGCGCCCGAAAGCCAGAAGGCCTGCCTGTCTATTGCCGAGGGCATCGTGTATGCCCGCCTTAACGGATACCCGCTGGAAGCTGTCCGTATCGTTTTCGTCCGGTTGTTCAGGCGAAGGGATACAGGCGTATGCGGCCGCGGGTTTTTTATGGGTTCCGCTTTTTTCTGCTGCAAGCCTTCCTGAGTTTTCCCCCATTGCCTGTTCAACCCGAACAATCGTTTATCCAATGAGGGGCATATAGACAGATGCAACAGGACAAATCCTTCGGCAAGCGTATTACCCGACTGATCGACAAAGCGGACATGACCCGAAACGAATCCCGGGCTGCATTCACCCGAATTCTACAAAACGAAACCACGCCCATGCAGCAGGGTGCTTTCCTGGCGGCCTTGCGCGCCAAAGGAGAAACCGCGCAGGAGGTGGCCGGCGCCTGGGAAGCCATCTATCAATTGGACACCACCAAGGTGACAACCGATGACAATGACCGGTTGGTGGAAAACAGCGGTACCGGCATGGATACCTTCAAAACCTTCAACATCAGCACGGCGGCCGCCATCGTTGCGGCATCGGCCGGGGTTCGGATGGCCCGCCACGGTGCCCGCGCCATCACCTCTGTCTGCGGTACGGTCGACATGGCCGAGGCATTGGGGGTGGACGTGGAGTGTGATGCCGACCTGGTGGCCCGCAGCATCAGCGGTACCAATATCGGTCTGTTCAACGGAATGAGCCCGAAGATCCATCCCATGGCATTGGGTCGGATCCTTTCCCAGATCCATTTCGGCTCGACCCTGAATATTGCCGCTTCCCTGGCCAACCCGGCAATGCCGCGGACCGGTATTCGGGGCGTCTACTCGCGGGAGAAAATTTTGTCGGTGATCCGAGTGATGAAAGCGATCGGCTACCGGCGGGCCCTCGTGCTTCACGGGGAGGTTGACGGCACGGACACGGGCATGGACGAAGCCTCGGTGTGCGGCACCACCTGGTGCGCCGAGTTGAACGAACAGGGCCACATCCACGAGTTCACTCTGGAGCCGTTACAGCTTGGACTATCCCCCCACGATCCAGCCGCGCTTTCCCCTGAATCGGACCTGAACAAGGAATCCAGGCGTTTCGTTGCCCTCATTCGGGGAGAGGAAAATGGAAGCGGCGCCCGCCGGCAGGCCATCGTGCTCAACACCGCACTGATTCTGAAGGTGGCCGGAAAGACCGATACCATCGCATCGGGAATGGACGCGGCGGCTGCCGCCATCGATAATGGAAACGCCTGGCGCACCCTTGAAAGCTGGGTGGCATCCCAAAACCGGAAACCGGAATCCGGGCTGGTGACGCTTCGTCGGTTACAGAACTGAAAACGAACAACCAAGGAGATGCACAAATGAAACTGGTGCTCACGGGATTGGGCCGGATAGAAACCCGACGGTCGGAGATGCCGGAACCTGAAACGGGCATGTCCCGGTTGAAAGTCAACTACTGCGGAGTCTGCCGCACCGACGCCAAAATGTGGAACGAGGGACACCGGGACCTGCTGTTTCCCCGGGTGCCCGGGCATGAAATTCTGGCCGAGGACGAAAATGGCCAGGCATTCACCGTCTGGCCAGGCAGTGCATGCGGCTGCTGTCGGTACTGCACCACCGGTCGCGAAAATCTATGTGAATCAATGAAGATCATGGGCTTTCATTTCGACGGCGGGTACAGCGACCATCTGCTGGCCCCCACGGAGAGCCTGATTCCGGTACCTGCGGATATCGCCTCCCACCGGGTTTGTTTCGCCGAACCGATGGGTTGCGTGCTCAATGCCCTGGAAAAGCTCGACCTGAGACCCGCCGAGCGCGTCGTCATCTTCGGCGGGGGCACCGTCGGGCTGATCGCCGCCCTGGTGGCCAAAACCAGGGGAACGATTCCCCTGGTGATTGAAAAGAACGCGGAGAAAATCGCCAAAGCGTCTCCGTTTCTGGAAGCCGAACAAATCGCGTGTCTCCGGGAAACTACGGACAGCGATTTCGATGTGGTGGTCAATGCCTGCCCCGACACCATTGCCTTCTGCCAGTGCATAGCCAAACTGGGCAAAGGCGGCCGGTTATCTTTTTTCAGCGGATTGACCAAGAATCAGCACATCGAAACCAACCTGGCTAACCTGTTGCATTACAAAGAGGCCGCGGTTTACGGGGCATACGGGTTGACCCGCCGGCACATGTCGGCGGCATTGGATATCATTCGGCAGCATCAGGACGCCGTCGACCTGCTGGTCGAATCGATCGTTCCGCCGGATCAGCTCTCGCGTCGCCTCCCCGATCTCCTCTCGGGTCGCGCTTTTAAAATCATTCTGGATTTTACCGGCGAGGCGAGACATTACTCGCCTGCCGGCGGGTCAGAAAAGGTCAACACGGTTGCTGCAGCCACAGAATCGATCGCTGCTGTTGCCCAAGGCCGCCTTTTCAAGAATGTCTGCAATACGCTTGCGCCGGTCTCTCCGGCCCTGCTTCCCGCAGCACGGCAGAAGATGGACAACAAGACCAAGCCTCTGGGTGCCCTGGGCCGCCTGGAGGAGCTGGCCATCCAGCTGTGCCTGATCCAGCAGACCCTTTCCCCGCAGGTGGATCGAAAAGTCCTGTTCGTGTTTGCCGCCGACCACGGCATTACCGAGGAGGGGGTATCGGCCTTCCCGTCCGAGGTCACCGGCCAGATGGTGAACAATTTTCTCGCTGGCGGCGCGGCGATCAACGTGTTGTGCCGCCATCACGGCATCGATATGCGAATCGTGGACACAGGGGTAAATGGTGACCTCGACGCACATCCCAACTTGATCGACCGGAAAATACGCCGCGGGACACGCAATTTCGCCCTGGAGCCTGCCATGACCCGAAAAGAGTCGATTCGGGCACTTGAAGCCGGCATGGCGTGCTTCTTCGATCTCAACGCCCAGCGCCCTATCCATATCATCGGCCTGGGTGAAATGGGTATCGGCAACACCACCTCGGCGTCGGCCATCATCTGCGCTGCCACCGGTATCACCCCGGCCCAGGCCACCGGCAGAGGTACGGGCATCGACGATGCAGGGGTGCGCCATAAAATAAAGGTAATCCAAAAGGTGTTGGACTTTCACCGGCCGAACCCGCAAGACGGCCTGGACATCCTGTGCAAGGTGGGCGGATTCGAGATCGCCGGTATCGCCGGAGCGGCGCTGGCGGCAGCCTCCGAAGGGGTTGCCGTGGTGCTCGACGGGGTCATTTCCACGGCCGCCGGACTCATCGCCCACCTGATCCGGCCCGAGGTGGGCGGCTACCTGATCAGCGGCCACCGGTCGGTGGAGATCGCCCAGACAGCGGCTTTGGAACAGATGGGGCTGAAGCCGGTGGTCGACCTGGACATGCGGCTGGGAGAAGGCACCGGCGCCGCTCTGACCATCGACATCGTCGTTTCTGCCTGCCGGATCATGAACGAAATGGCCTCATTTGACGAGGCCGGAGTCTCTAATAAAGACCGATAACTCTTTTTAAAAAAATAGGGCGGCCATATCCTCACTCTTGACCGCAGGGAGAGTTTTGGTGTCACATCTCGAATAGTGAATAAATGTGGTTGTATTTAACCCGCAAATCAGAATTTTTTGCATTTCGGTTCGCATAGAACTTAAAATGTGGCTTACCGCCGAATAGGTCATGCCAAACAGGCGTNCTGTTTCTTCGTTGGTCAGCATGCATGTTTTCCACGCCAGATAGACCAGCAAATATCGATTCTTCTTTATTNACCTGGGTATTCTTCGATTATGCTGGATACAATCAAAATCGCAATTCAAAATCCCGGCTGTTTTTTCCAATACTTTTTCCCAATGATACAGCCCGTCTTCATATTCTATTCGCCATGCTCTTCCCATCAATACATACTATAAGAAAACCATATCCGGGTCGAGCATTTTATTCACTATACAAGATGTGACACCATGCCTCCGCGCGTGTGTGAACTCTTGAAACGGGGCGTTTCCTGTGCCTTTGCCGTGACGACCGGGTGTGCCCGCAAAGGCCCCTGGCGCATGAGCAAAGTTAAATGGGTAAATATCGCCTTGCCCGATGCCTACTTTTC
>JGI24023J19991_10001397_pt1 | contig 18509 bp, 22 predicted proteins | sample Cruoilmetagenom1_FD_19991 | JGI IMG/M metagenome (IMG submission 19991) | reverse complement strand
GACACGGTATATGCCTTTGGTAAAGAGGTAGATATCTTGACCTATGAAATGGAAAATATCAACATAGAAGCATTGCTTCAACTTAAAGCAGATGGTTTCAATGTGGTACCTGACCCGGAAGTACTTGCACTTATTCAAGATAAGGGCTTACAAAAAGAGTTCTATCAACAACACGCTATTCCGACATCACCTTTTGCTTGTTATGGGGACAGTGATGCAATCACTAAGGCCATAGAAGAAAAAGTCTTTGAGTATCCTTTTGTTCAGAAATTGAGAAAAGGCGGATACGATGGTCATGGCGTAGCCTTGATACACTCTGAAGAAGATAGACTGCTTGATGGCGCTTCCATGCTTGAGAAAAAAGTTGAAATAGACAAAGAGATAGCAGTCATTGTGGCAAGAAATGACTTGGGTGAGGTACGTTGCTTCCCCACAGTAGAGATGACATTTGATGCAAAAACCAATTTAGTAGAAGATCTGTTCTGCCCTGCAAATATCAGCGAAGATGATGTAAAGACAGCTGAAGATCTAGCGATAAAAATTATTGAAAATCTGGAGATGGTTGGACTTTTGGCTGTAGAGTTTTTCATAGATATAAACGGAGAGATACTAGTAAATGAAGTTGCCCCGAGACCACATAACAGCGGTCACCATACCATAGAGTCTGTGATGACCTCACAGCTAGAACAGATGCTCCGTGCGATATTGGGACTTCCTCTTGGTAGTACCAAACTCATTATGCCATCGGTGATGCTTAATCTTTTGGGTGAAGAGGGGCATGCAGGAGAGGTGCGTTATGAAGGGCTTAGTGAAGTCTTAGCACTTGAAGGTGTAAAAGTACATCTTTATGGAAAACAGCAGACAAGACCTTCTAGAAAGATGGGACATGTTACCGTCCTTGCAGACACAGTTGAAGAAGCAATGGATAAAGCAGAAAAAGTAAAAAGTATACTAAAGGTGAAATCATGTCAAAAGTAGTAGTAAGTATAGTCATGGGATCAGACTCTGATCTTCCAGTCATGGAAGAAGCGGCTAAGNTGTTAGAGCAGTTTAATGTGGGTTATGANCTAGATGTTGTCTCAGCACATAGAACACCGGAGAAACTTTTTGAGTTCTCTGCTAATGCACACAAACGTGGGATCGAAGTGATCATTGCTGGTGCAGGTGGCGCAGCTCACCTTCCAGGTATGATAGCTTCTATGTCTCCACTTCCAGTGATTGGGGTACCTGTTAAGTCAAGTAACTCGATAGATGGCTGGGATTCGATACTCTCTATACTTCAAATGCCAGGAGGTGTACCAGTAGCAACTGTTGCATTAAACGGAGCAAAAAATGCAGGTATCTTAGCTGCTCAGATAGTGGGAACTGCTTCATCAGAGACAAGAGAAGCCATCATTGCGTATAAGCAGTCATTGAATGAGCAAGTGATGGAAAAATCTGCACGTGTGAAAAGATAAGAGGTTAGTGTGAAACTACAAGAAATCTACAATTTTTTGGACAAGATTAGTCCTTTTGAGCTTCAAGAGAAATGGGACAATTCTGGACTCATTGTAGGTGATCTAAACCGGGAAGTATCACAGATAGTTGCTTCTTTAGATATTGATTCTACTATGATAGAAGAAGCAAAAAAGGGGACTCTTTTTGTGGTGCATCATCCGCTGATATTTGATAAACTTACACAACTTGATTTTGCAAAGTACCCATCAAATCTACTTGAAAAGATGATACTAAAAAAGCAATCGTGTATCGCGTTGCATACCAATTTTGACCAAACACATCTTAACAAATATGTGTTTGAAAAGATTTTAGGTTTTAAACTTGATAGTCAAAATCCTTTTTTATGCACAACGAAGGGTGCGTGGAACTATAAAGCGTTGTTGAGTCTCATAAAAGAGAAATTGGATTTACCGACACTCAGAGTAGTAGGTAAAAAAGAGAAGATAAACTCTATTGCTTTATGTACAGGGGCTGGAGCTTCACTGATGGATGAAGTGGAGGCTGACTGTTTTTTAACAGGGGATATAAAATACCACGATGCTATGAAAGCGATGAGTGAAGATTTGATGATGGTAGACATCGGACATTACGAATCTGAGAAGTTTTTTGCAGAGATACTGATAGGTGAATTGAAAGTTTTACCTATTTTAGCTATAATTGCGAATTCTAAAAACCCATTTCATACTGAAACAGAGAAATAAGGGTATTCGTTACACTTCCTAAAGGACAGAGATTGAACAAACATTTAAATGAGCTGATAGAGCTATCACAAAATGACCTAGCGATAGACAGCTATAACCCACAACTAGAAGCAGCTGACAAAAAATTAGCAAAAGTACAAAAAAAGATCAACGCTGCACAAGCCGAGTTTGATACTTTGACTACTGATATCGCTGATAATGAAGCAAAAGTAAAAAGTTTTGATGAGCAATTGACTTTGCTTAATGAACAACTTACACTCAATGCTAAAAAACTCAAAGAGATCTCAACAGAAAAAGAGATGAAAGCACTTTCTTTAGAAGAAGATATCGCTAAAGAGAAGATGACTTTTGCCAACGAAGAGATCGAGAGACTTCAAGGTATCAATGCTACTAAAACAGAACTTCTTACAGAGGCTACTGAAAAAGTGACTGCTATGAAAGCTAGCTTTGATGAGGTCAACAAAGAAGTATCTGCTGAAAAGGCAGAGATAGAAAAATCTAAAGCTTCACTTTTCAAAAAAAGAGAAGAACTTACGAGAAACCTAGAGCAAAAAGTACTTGCATTTTATGAGAAGATCCGTATCTGGGCAGGCAATACCGCTGTCGTACCTGTAAAAAAACAAGCATGTTACGGATGTTTTATGAAACTAAATGACAAAACATACTCAGAAGTCATCAAAGGTGATGAGATTTGTAACTGTCCTCACTGTGGTAGAATTCTTTATATAGAGCCTGTTACAGCAGAAGTATAAATGATACACTATGGAGAAAATATTCTTTTTTCTCTATAGTCTTTTTTCTTTTTTAGTTTACCTCGCAGCATTACCTTTTCTCCTATTATTTTCTTTTAAAGCCAAATACAGACAGTCTATACCAGCTAGATTCTTTTTATGGAAAAATAAAGCGTTAAAGCCTAACGGTGTTTGGTTTCACTCTTGTTCTTTTGGAGAAGCAAAAGCTATACAACCTTTGGTAGATGCTTTGCCCCAAGAGAGTTTACGTATGAGTACGACAACACAAACAGGTTTTGAAGAGATAAGTTACTACAGTAGCGAGAGTCGTTATTTGCCATTTGAGCCTTTGCTTTTTTGGTGGATAAAACCACAAAAAGCATTGGTAGTGATGGAGGCGGAGTTTTGGTACCTACTTTTTGCTTTGGCACAAAGAAGAGGTGCGAAGACATTACTTATCAATGCACGTATGTCTGACAGGTCTTTTCATAAGTATCAGCGTATAGGATGGTTATATAAGTGTATATTTAAACACATAGATGAAGTCTATGCCCAAACAGAAAAAGATAAAGAGCGTTTGGAGTCTTTAGGTGCTAGCAATGTGGTGGTCACTGGTAACATCAAACTGGCACAGTTACCAGCACCTACAAGAGAGCTTGTCAAGCCAGAAGTGTTACTGGTATGTGCGGCAAGTACCCATGAGGGAGAAGAACGTTTTATCTTTGATGCGTTTACAGCGTTTAAAAAAGAACAACCTCAGGCTAGGCTTGTCATCGCACCACGTCACCCGGAGCGTTTTTCTAAAGTAGAAAAAATGATGAACAAATTTGTGAAAAAACAGGGCTTTAGTACCCAAAAATATTCGCAAAATAAAACCATGCAAAGTGATGTTATATTTTTAGATGTTTTGGGTGAATTAGTAAATATTTATGCCATCAGTGACATCGTCATCCTAGGAGGAGCATTTACTCCCGTAGGTGGACACAATGCAGCAGAAGCGGCCCAATTTGGATGTAAGATCATTTCAGGGAAACACTACTTTAACCAAACTGATATCTTTGAAGCCATAGAAGGCATCGCAGTCGTAGAAGCGTCAAATCTTTCAAGAAGACTGCTACAACACGGACTACTAAAGCCCACGAAGATAAAAAGTAAAACAGATATCTCTGCTATGGTAGAGAGCATAAATAGTGCTATAATTAGCAAATAATACATAATGGACAAACAATGGCAACCGATAAAGCATATAAACTACTAGCACTTCAAAAAGACATCTCTAACAAAAAAGCAAAAGACCTCATAGATAGAGGGCTTGTGTATGTGGAAGATAAAAAAGTGAAGATAGCCCGTGCAGAGATACATACAGAGACTTTTTTCCGTGTGGAGTATCCTGCAGATATAGAGATACTGTACCAAGATGAAGACATTATAGCCATCAATAAGCCTGCACAAGTAGACTCTTATGACATTCAAGATGCCATAGATGGTGCAGTACTTTTGCATAGACTTGATCGTGACACTTCAGGGATTTTACTTTTAGGTAAAAATGAGGCGTTTGTAGACAAAGCCATCAAAGAGTTTAAGGCACGTAGGGTTGAGAAGCATTATGTGGCGTGGATAGAAGGTGTACTGTATGAAAAAGTAGAGATCAACGAGCCTATCTTTACAGTGAAAAAAGGTAAAGCCTTTTCACTCATAGACCCTGTACGTGGAAAACAAGCACATACCATAGTCAAACCTGAAGAACTACAGGGAAAGAAATCTAAAGTACACATAGAGATAACAACAGGACGTACACACCAAATACGTGTACACCTTGCACATATAGGACACCCTATCGTTGGAGATGAGCAGTATGGTAGTCGTACACAGGCTAAGCGTGTGTTGTTGCATTCGGCTAAGATGAAGATACTGGATTATGAATTCAACGCCAAAGAACCAAAAGAGATTTTACAATACAAATAATGAATTAGTAACATCCATTGCATTCATTGAGCTTTCCAAAAATCATCATTGAACCGTCAGTTCGATTCAAATTTTTTAAAAACTCATTAAACGCAAGCGATGTCACTACTTCCAAATTGGCGAATAAGCCCAATTAGGGTAATATTTTAACAATAGATAGAGAAAATAAGGTTAAAAAATGTTAGATACATTAACAGATAGTTTTAAAAATGCCATAGGTAAGATACGCTTTCATGATGATGAAAAGGCTCTTAAAAAAGCAACGGCTGAGCTTAAGAAGTCATTGCTTAAAGCAGATGTACACCATAAGGTAGTCAAAGACCTCATAAGTACAGTTGAGCTTGAGACGAAGCAACACGGTGTAGGGAAAGATAACTTTTTAAAAGCACTACAAGACAAACTTACTGAGATACTTACCATAGAAGGTGCACCTAAAGGCTTTACATTTGCCTCTAAGCCACCAACAGTTGTGATGATGATAGGTTTGCAGGGGTCGGGTAAGACAACTACAACAGGTAAACTGGCGTACTTTTTAAAAGAGCAGAAGAAGAAAAAAGTATTGGTTATCGCAGCTGACCTGCAAAGACTTGCAGCCGTGGAGCAACTCAGACAAATCACATCTGGGATAGAAGTTGACTTGTATGCAGATGAAGATGCTACACCTACACAAACAGTAGAAGATGGACTCTATAAGGCAGAAAAAGAACTCTATGATGTTGTACTCATAGATACAGCAGGTCGTCTTGCCATAGACGATGAACTTATGGAAGAGCTAGCCAATGTAAAAACAGCAGCAAATCCTGATGAACTCTTTTATGTAGCAGATGCGATGACAGGTCAAGATGCAGTAAGAACAGCTCAGACGTTTAAAGATAAGATAGGCATTACAGGTGTCATACTTTCTAAGTTTGATGGTGATGGTAAAGGTGGAGTAGCACTTGGACTCACACAGCAAGTAGGCGTGCCACTTCGTTTCATTGGTAATGGTGAAAAGATGCCTGACCTTGAGCAGTTCATTTCAGACAGAATTGTAAGTCGTTTGATGGGTGCTGGAGATGTAGAAGGGCTTGCTGAGAGAGCCGCTGCTACCATAGACCCAAAAGAAGCCAAGCGTATGACGCAGAAGATCAAAAAAGGTCAGTTTAACTTTAACGACTTCTTGGGTCAAATGGAGCAGATGAAAAAGCTAGGGTCTATGAAGTCTGTGATGGGTATGATACCAGGTATGGGAAACATGGCAAAGCAGTTAGGAGATATGGATCTGGAAAACTCTGATGAGATAAAACAGATCAAAGCATTGGTCTCTTCTATGACAGCAAAAGAGAGAGAAAACCCAGACCTACTCAACAACATGCGCAAGCGTCGTTTAGCAGCGGGTGCTGGACTAGACCCGATGCATGTCAACCGTGTACTTAAACAGTTTAAAAATGCTGCGAAGATGGCAAAGAAGATGTCCACAAAAGGTGGGATGAAAGAGATGCAAAAGATGATGGCAGGGATGCAAGGCGGCGGTGGGGTAGCAAACTTACCAAGATAACCCTTCCTAGAGTTTAATAGTATTTTTAGACTCTTTATGGTAAAATCGCGTTCCAAAAAGAATTTATATAGTATTGATGAGTGTTTTAGTCATTAAAAAACAGTTGTCAGTACTTTATCTCATGATGCACCTTTCCTCAGGTAGTATCGCAATAAATGAAAAACAAAAGGCATTAACATGACAATGATTAGAATGACAAGAATGGGTAGAAAAAAGAAACCATTTTACAGAATAGTAGTAACAGATAGCAGAAAAAGAAGAGATGGTGGTTGGATCGAAGTAATCGGTAACTATAACCCAGTATCTGTAAACAAAGATCTTACTTTAGATGAAGAAAGATTAAACTACTGGCTTTCAGTTGGTGCACAAATGAGCCCAACAGTTAAAAGACTAGCAGGTAAAAAATAGTCTTAGATGGTCACTGAATTCCTTAACTCATATACTAAACTGTTAGTAGAAAACCCAGAGGATATCTCGATAGAGATAGTTGAGGTTGATGAGGGATATGATGAGATTACTATCTTTGCGCATAGTGAAGATATAGGTAAACTCATCGGAAAACAGGGACGCATGATAAACTCTATCAAAACAGTGATCTCTGGATGTAAAGCAAAAGGCGGTAAAAATTACCGTGTTAATGTAAAAGCAGCAGAATAACTGTATGTCAAATGACAACTCTCTTATCGCTCAGATAGGGCGAACTATTGGACTTTGGGGTGACCTAAAGTTTCATCTTCACACAGATTTTCCAGAACAATTTAAAATAGGCAATACTTACAAAAGTAGCCGTGGTGACTTAACCATTGCTGACATCAACTTCACACGTGGTATCATCAAGTTTAGAGGTTATGAAAGTATAGACTCAGCCAAAAAACTGACCAATGTTAAACTTTTTGCCAACATAGAACAAACCAAAGAAAATTGTGACTTGAAAGAAGGACAGCACTTTTGGTTTGACGTGATCGGTTGTACAGTAAAACAAGATGATGACGTTTTAGGTTTAGTTGAAGACATCCAACGTATGGGTGATACAGATTATCTTGTGATTAAAACAGAAGATAGCTTGGTGAACGATGGGTTGTCTAAAAGCTTTTTACTCCCTTATATAGAACGTTATATCATTAAAGTGGATACAGATGAAAAAATTGTTTTCACCAAAGATGCTAAAGATATACTCGAGGCAAGTTAATGCATTTTTCTTTTGTCACACTTTTCCCTAACCTTATCAAAGGGTACTTTTCAGAGAGTATCTTAAAACGTGCTATCGAAGATGATAAGATCTCTATAGATTTTTACAATCCCCGTGATTTTACTACTGATAAACATAATCGTGTAGATGCACCCATGATAGGTGGAGGAGCGGGGATGCTTATGACCCCTCAACCACTTATGGATACTTTAGATAAAGTTAAAGTTGATTCACCCAAAGCGCACATCATCTTTCTTTCACCCGTTGCAAAAACGTTTACTCAAAATGATGCAAAACGTTTGGCAAAAAAAGAGCATATAGTCTTTGTGTCAGGTCGTTATGAAGGCATAGATGAGAGAGTGATAGAAGTACAGGCAGATGAACTGTTTTCCATAGGTGACTTCATCTTAACTGGTGGGGAACTGGCGAGTATGGTGGTATGTGATGCCATCTCTCGTAATGTAGAATCGGTGTTAGGAAACAGCGATTCTTTGAGTGTAGAGAGTTTTGAGGATGCATTACTTGAAGCACCGTCTTTTACGAAACCTAAAAATTATGAAGAAAATGAAGTTGTTTCAGAGTTTTTAAAGGGTAATCATAGTAAAATCACGGACTTAAAAAGAGGGCTTGCTTTGTGTAAAACGAAGTATTTTCGCCCAGACTTATACAAAAAAGGTATAACATATGAGAAATAAATTCATTGAAAGCTTCGAGCAAGCACAACTAGAAAACAGAAACGTTCCAACATTTAGAGCGGGTGATACAGTAAAAGTTGCTGTTAGAATTAAAGAAGGTGCTAAGACAAGAGTACAAAACTATGAAGGTCTTTGTATTGCTATCAGAGGTCAAGGTACAGGACGTACATTTATGGTAAGAAAAATGGGCGCTAACTCTGTTGGTGTTGAAAGAATCTTCCCACTTTACTCTGACTCTATCGAAAGTATCGAAGTACTTAGACGTGGTAGAATCAGAAGAGCTAAATTGTTCTACCTTAGAGAGCTTAAAGGTAAAGCAGCGCGTATCAAAGAACTCAGAAGAAAGTAATCTTTCTTTCTGCTTCATCGCATCTTTGCAGGAGCTGTTCAGTCACTTACTGAACGTAAGCTCCATCTCATCAACCTACAAATATACAATAAATCAAAAAGAAATCTAAACTTTCTGTATCCTCTCACTATTAAAGAAGTAAATTCGCTATAATATTTTTTAAAAATTATTTAGGGATATGCCACTATGCTTGCAGCCATCAAAAACAGATTTATAGCACTTTTACAACTTATACTTGTCATCACTTACATCATCTTTGAAGAGTTGATTTGGGAGGGGATTGCTAAGCCTATTTATGAGGCTATACATTCACTGAAAATCTTACAAAAAATTGAAGTCAAATTACAACATGTCAATCCTTCAGTGGTGTTATTCATATTTACTGTCTTACTGATTATCGTTGAGGCATTTGGTATTTATGCGGGTATGCTTTTTGTATCGGGGCAGGTTGTTTTAGGTTTGGTTTTATATATCTCAAAGATACCTATAGCAGCATTTACATTTTGGCTCTTTAGGGTCACTGAAGATAAACTCATGCAGTTTGGCTGGTTCAAGTGGTTATATGATTGGATCATGAAGGGTATAGACTGGTTAAAGTCACGTGAGATTTATATACAGACTATGGAAAAGTTAAAAAAAGTAAAGGCAAGTATCAAAGCGTATACAAGTGCTTTTAAAGAAAAATACTTTAATAAAGAAAGCCCTTTTATAGAAAAGATCAAACGTCTTTATAAAACAGTCAAAGCGTCACTCAAAAAATAGATATGACCATGACAAAACGTATTTTCTTTTGGGTCATTCCCTTAGCACTTATTAGCATTATTGTCCTGTTAAGTATAGAAGAGAGCCGTACGTTTGTCGTGGCTTTGGTTTTACGTATATTCTTTTTTGTAAAGCACAATATCTTAGCACTCTTGGCAGCTTTTTTTCTTGTTAAAGGTAAATTTATCTTAACACTTTTTCTTAAAAAGATAGCACTTTTATCTGCTACTGGGCTGGGTAAGCGCTACCTTATAGAAAAAGTGATTAACAAAAATATAAAGCTACATTTTCTAGATCATATTGCGGATGATATAAAGCGTTTGTTGGTGTATATAAAAAAGAATTTTAAAGATTTTCCTATCGTTAAACAAATTATCGCAGGTTTAGCATTCTTAGGATCATTAGGCTTTGTGGGTAAATTTATGGGTGGAATGCTTGCTATGAAAGTCTTTGTGGCTAAGTTTTGGAGTTTTATCTTAGGACTGGTACTGAAGTCTTCCACGGCCATTGTTTATTTCTTTACTGACTATCTTTGGGGTTCATGGATAGCACCTATCATTGAAGTATTTATCTTCTCTTGGGTACTTTCATGGATGGAGCGTGTACCATTTCTCAAAAAATACCTTACTAAAATATATCGTTTTTTTCTTACACTTTTTCAATGGTTTGAAGAGTGGGTAGAGAAGATATTTCATATACCACTTAAACGTTTTTTTAAATTTTTGGCAAAGCGTATTAGAAGATATATTTATAAATTTATAGGATATACAAAGGTCTCAGCCTGGAGGCGTTTGCAAGAAGTACGTACTTTAACACCTAATAGCCACACGCAGTTAATGGCAAGACGAAAAGAACGTAAAGTCTTGATGAAGCGTAAAGTCCATATTTCGAGTCGTGAACGCTTAGTGGAAAAAAGAAAAGCTAGAAAATAAGCCTACTTGTGACCACTTCCTCCTGTTCTAGGTACCAGTTGGTTCATCTTCTCTCCTCCTACGTTATACGCCTCACCAAAGCCAAAAGTAGCTTCTCCATACATGGGTGTTAGTGCATAAAGGTTGAAGTCTGCCATGCCCATGAGCATACTGAGTGTTTCTCCTTGCTTAGAGACAAAAGCTTTCATGATGCCATCAAAAGAGTCATCCTCTCTACTAATAGCTTGCACATCACATTGTAAAGAAATACGTTTTCTTTTAAACATGTTTTCTGTCATGCTTTCATCTTCTATAAAAAAGGCAGAAGCTTTAGGGTTTGCTTGGATATTTTGAGCATGTGTTGCGATGTTGGAGATAAAGATATATACCACTTCTCCATCATAATAAAAAGGGGCATAAGAGCTAAAAGGATAGTCGTTCTTAGCGATGGTGCCTAGTACGGTGGTTTGGAATGGTGCGAGTAATTCACTGAGGTGTTGCATGGCTAAACTCCTGTCTTAGTATGATCTATTTTTCATGGCTTGCTGGGCTTCTCTATCGAGTGTTTTTGCTTTCATATCTGCACGTTTGTCATGTGTTTGCTTACCCTTAGCTATAGCTATACTTACTTTGGCAAGGTTTCGCTCATTGAAATAAATCATTAATGGTACGATAGTGTAACCATCTTTATGTACTTTTGCATAAAGTTTTTCAAGTTGTTTTTTATGTAAGAGTAGTTTTCTAGGTGTTCTTGTGTCTGGCACATAGTTTCGGTTGGTTGTTTCCAAGTGTGCGATATGTGCATTCATAATGTGTAGTTCACCCTGTATAAAGCGGCAAAAAGCATCTGCAAGGTTGGCACGCTTTGCACGCAAAGCCTTGACTTCAGCTCCAGCAAGTACGATGCCTGCTTCAAACTTCTCAAGTATCTCATAATCGTGTCTGGCTTTTTTATTTTGTGCAACGATGTTGATAGCCACAGATATCCTTAGGTGTTATATTGTTTGAGGAATTATATCATATAATTCCACTATGGAAAATGCAGACATTAAACCCTTGGAAATACTTTATCAAGATGCGTACTTAGTTGCTATCAATAAGCCATCGGGATTACTGGTACATAAATCACCTATAGATAAACATGAAACAAGGTTTGCACTGCAAGAGGTACGTGACCAGATAGGACAATATGTATACCCCATACATCGACTTGACAAGCCTACTTCAGGGGTACTACTCTTTGCACTTAGTAAAGAGGTAGCACAGAACATGTCAGAGGCATTCCGTGAGAATGAAGTCAAAAAAGAGTATATCACCATCGTACGTGGGTATGTAGATGAAGAAGGTCTGATAGATCATCCTCTAAAACAGATGTTAGATACTAAAGCGGAGAAAAAGTTAGGTATCACCAAGGAGGAACAAGATGCAACTACAATATATACACGTTTGGCTACCGTAGAGTTACCGTATGCAGTGAGTCGTTACCCTGTGGCACGCTACAGTCTTGTTAGACTCTACCCTCAAACAGGACGTAAACATCAACTGAGACGGCATATGAAACATATACATCATCATATGATAGGGGATACCAAACATGGAAGGGGCGAACACAATAAACTTTTTCGTGAGAAGTTTGGACTTGATCGCCTATTGTTACATGCACATAGGATTTCTTTTGTGCATCCTATAGATCAAAAATCTATAGTGATCAATGCTTGTCTTGATGATACTTTTCATCAACTGTTTGAGGATTTTGGATGGGGAGAGCACATAGTTAGCCATTAACTTTTGAGTAACGCTTATTTAATATAATTAATTATTATATTAAATATTATATGGAGACTAAATATGAACTTATCATTAAAATGGCACTATCAATTACTATTTTTACTTTTATTGAGCATGGCATCTTATGCTGAATCACAAAAAGAAGAATTAGCTTTAGAAGATCAAAATAAAACTTTTGAAAACCTCAATACAGAGAAATCAGATGCAAAACATATCATTGGAGGGGTAGAGAATATACGACTTGTTCCGCCCAATGCAGTACTCAAGGCACGTATCGATACCGGTGCAAAAACAACATCTATTGATGCGAGAAATATTACGCCTTTTGAGCGTGATGGGAAAGAGTGGGTACGGTTTGTTTGTCTGGAGGGAGATAAAGAACATACTATTGAGAAAAAGATTCTTAAAACAATTTTTATTAAGCGTCATGGAGGCGAAAGTCAAAGCCGTTATGTAGTCAATATGCGGATAGTACTGGGCGATGTCTCTCAACTTATACAAGTCACGCTAAATGATAGAAAGACTTATACGTATCCTGTACTCATAGGACGTAATTTTTTACGTGATTATTTTATTGTGGATGTTTCAAAGAAGCATCAACTAAAACCTATGGTCTTACCGAAATAAAAAGGAGGTTTCATGTCTAGAAAATTTCAAGTATTATTGATTGCATTTATGATTGCCTTTATAGGTTTATTTTTAGTTTGGTATAAGGTCAGTGTACTGGGCATACCATTTATGCCACATGAAAAACGTTCGGTCTATAAAGTAGGTGCTGAGATATCCTTTGAAGGGCAAAATAAAGCAGCCTTGGTATCTATGGCACTTCCCGGAGCTCAAGAGGGGATACAGATACTCTCAGAGGATGTTGCATCCTCTGGGTTTGGTTATGCAGAGGCACAAACAAAGAATGGGAAAAGAGCCGAGTGGAGTAAAAGAAAAGTTGATGGCCCTCAAATACTTTACTACTCTCTTGAAGTCCTCATTGAGCCTGGAGAGTATAACCCTAAACCACCGCTTGAGACATTTGAGCAAAAAAAAGAATCTTTAAGTGACCTCCCCAATACCTTGAGAAATACTGCAAAAAATCTTTTGGATGAAGTACGTGAAAGATCTGCAGATACACACTCATTTGCAGCGCAGTTGATACAAGACTTTAATGCTAAAGAACCTTCTCAGGCTGTGAAAATTCTTTTAGCCCAAGGAGGAGAAGAAAAATTTGAAATATTACATCGTTTGTTAAGATACAGAAATATAACAGTACGCAAAGTGCATGGGCTTTATTTGGAGAATGCACGTCGTAATATTGCGTTAACACCTATGCTTGAAGTCTATGATGGTGATACATGGCAACTCTATGATCTGAACAAAGGTAAAGTACCCAGAGATACAAATTTCTTTATCTGGAAGCAAGGGGGTGATTCACTCATCGATGTGACTGGGGCTAAAAAATCTAATATTCGTTTTTCTATCAATGAACGTCAAGTCCCTGTACAATACCTTCTTGATAAAAAAGAACTTGTAGAAAAAGCAGCCGTATTGGACTTTTCACTTTTTTCTTTACCTGTATCAGAGCAAAATGCCTATAGACACATTTTGTTGGTACCTTTTGGAGCATTGGTGGTAGTGTTGTTACGTGTATTGGTTGGGTTACGTACATCGGGTACATTCATGCCTATTTTGATAGCCTTAGCTTTTATGGAAACAACCTTAATCGCAGGGTTGCTCATGTTTATCATTATTGTTGGTATAGGTTTGATCATCCGTTCGTATTTAAGCAGTCTTAACCTGTTACTGGTGGCCAGGATTTCAGCTGTCATGATAGTAGTCATCCTTATTATGTCTTTTATGAGTATTTTAAGTTTCAAGTTGGGTATAAAAGAGGTGCTTACCATTACTTTTTTCCCTATGATCATCTTGGCATGGACGATTGAAAGAATGTCTATACTTTGGGAAGAAGAGGGTGCACATGAGGTCTTTATCCAAGGTGGTGGGTCGTTGATCGTTGCTACGATTGCTTATTTTGTGATGAGTTACTCTTTTGTTTCTCATATAGCTTTCAATTTCCCTGAGTTGCTCTTGGTGGTATTGGCTATGATTATCTTGTTAGGACGCTATAGTGGATATCGTTTGAGTGAGTTAATTCGTTTTAAATCATTGGCGGAGTAGTGTGATGTTTGCCAATCCTTTTAAACTTAAAAAACAAGGTATATTGGGTATGAATAAGCGTAATATCCATTATATAGGTGGGGAAAACAATCGTAAGTATTACCCTTTGGTGGACAATAAGCTTAAAACTAAAGTCATAGCACAAGATGCAAGTATCGCAGTACCTAAGTTGCTAGCTACCATTGAACGTCAGTCACAGCTGCGTAAGCTAAAAGACATTTTAAATGGCCTTGATAAATTTGTTGTAAAGCCTGCACAGGGAAGTGGTGGGAAAGGTATCTTGGTGATTGTAGAACGTGAAGGAGATACTTTCATCAAGCCAAATGGACAAAGACTGGCACTTCGAGACATTCATCGTGATATCTCTAACATACTGAGTGGTCTTTACTCTCTTGGAGGGAAACCTGATGTTGCGATGATCGAACAATTGGTAGAGTTTGACCCCATATTTGAACGCTACAGCTATGAAGGGGTGCCAGATATCAGGGTTATCATTTACAAGGGGTATCCTACCATGGCGATGTTACGGTGTTCAACAAAAAAAAGTGATGGGAAGGCAAACTTACATCAAGGTGCGGTGGGTGTTGGTATCGACATGGCATCCGGTAAAGCACTGTTTGCTGTACAACACGATGCTCCCGTGACACAGCACCCTGATACGGGTTATGATTTTTCACAACTTCAAATACCGCATTGGGAGCGCATACTTACTTTGGCAGCCTCATGTTATGAAGTGAGCCATTTAGGATACTTAGGTGTAGATATCGTACTCGATAAAAATCTAGGGCCGTTGATACTCGAACTTAACGCCCGTCCAGGATTGGCAATACAAATTGCCAATCAAACAGGTGCTGTGAAGCGTTTTGATATGATAGATAAACAAGTAAAAGGTGCAGATGTTGCTCAGAGGGTTGCTTATTCCATAAATCACTTCGGTGTAAAGTAAGGTATTACATAAAACCTTTGGTTGCTCTTAGATACAATACGTGTATAAGGATAGACTCATGAGTGATGAACACAAAAACAACCCTATGCATGGTATAAAACTTGTGCGGATACTTGAAGAACTTGAAGCACATTATGGCTGGGAGACTTTAGGTACTTTTGTCAATATAAATTGTTTTCACTATGATCCCAGTATTAAGTCATGTTTGAAATTTTTACGAAAAACACCTTGGGCACGTACAAAGGTAGAAGATTTATATTTAATAATGCTACGAAAGAAAAAAGAGCTAGAGGAGAATAGTTAAACTCCTTCTCGTGTACTTAATGAAGCACAGACTCTTTTTTAAACTTTTTTGCCAAAGTATAGTAGAACGTTGCACGGTATTTTGTGCGTGTGGCTTTTAACTCTGTACAGACATCTTGTATGGCAGCATCAAGTACACCTTTACTTGCATCAATCCCTAACTTTTTTATCAAGAAATTTTTACGTACAGTATCTAACTCTTTTGGGTCTGAACATGAGACGAGTTCAGCATCTTTCTTATAGATAGACGGTCCAAGGTTATTCACAATGATAGCCACAAACTCTTCATCTACCTCACCATAGTGTTTTTTGATATCTTTGATATACAGTGTGATTTTAGTAGCTTTCTTTGCTCCTCTTGGCGCAGCTTTGGCCTTAGATGTTTTTGTCTTTGTCTCTATAGTTGTTGTTTTTTTAGTAGTTGTTTTCTTTGGTGCAACTTTTTTTGTTTTGCTACTTTGGGATTTACTGTTAGTAACGGTTTCTTTCTTAGCCGTACTTTTTGCATCTACTGATTTTGTTGTTGTCTTCTTCGCTGGAGAAGTTTTAGTGGCAGCTGTTTTTTTAGCAAGAGATTTTTTAGCAGGAGATTTTTTTACTGTGGCTTCTTTTTTCTCAGCATTTTTTTTAGGCGTTGCTTTTTTTATAGTGTCTGTTTTTGTTTTAGATACACTTGTCTTCTTAGCGACAGGTTTAGGAGTAGCGGTATTTTCAGACTTCTGAACAGGTTTTGTTTTTGTTTGTTTTTTGGTCGTTGTGCTTTTCTTTGAGGGAGGGGTTGTTTTAGTTGCTGTTTTTTGACTAGGTGTTACTTTTGTTTTACTCTCAACTTTTAAAGCTTTGGCTTTTTCTCTTGCTAGTTTACCAGCCTCTTTAGCTTCTTCCTTCTCTCTTTTGACTACTTCTTTGTAGAGGATTTCTTTTTCATTGGGTGTACCTATGCTTAAAAGAGATTGTTTCACATTTGAAACAGTCTCTTTTATAGTTCTACTCTTGGTAGTAGGTGTAGAGGTAGTTTTATCTTTTGTTAAAATTGGAGGTGTAGTACTCTCTTCTGAGTCCTCTGCAATGATGATCTTGACGGCCTTTGAGTACAAGGCATCTATTTTCTTAAATATACTTTCCTTCTCCATCTAATACTCCTTTGATTTAGTACTCTTTAATGGCATCATTGATCTGTACATAGGCCGTAATTGGAGTAGTTTCAAAGTACGGTATGTCATACTTTTTTGCAAACTCCTTGGTCATTTTTTGTACTTTAAGTAGGTTAAAACGTGGCGCTTTTGGAAAGAGGTGGTGTTCTATCTGTGTGTTAAGTCCACCGTAGAACCAGTGTACGAGTTTTCCCCCTTTAAGTGAGCGACTTCCCCTCATCTGTAGTTCCATCCAAGAGAAGTCTTTGGCTTCTTCATCTGAAAATGTCTCACATCCTAAGTGGTTGGTAATGAACCCAAAGGCTAACCAAGGAGAGACGATGAAGTTTACAGTCAGTGCCACATATAAAGTGTTGAGTCCTCCTATCTGGTAGACTAGTGTACCCCAGATGAGTGGCCAGTGAAACAACATGAGTGCCAGCTCTCCCCAAAGTTTACGCTTGATGACAAAGTTGTATGACTGGATGATAAAAGCAGGGAACATAAAGAGCATCGCACCCCAAAAAACAGTATGTTTATGCTTTTTCAAAAAAGGACTGTTTCCTTTTGCGTTATGTGTAAATGCACCATCTAGAGCACGGATGTCTTCATCTTTTTCTACGATGTTACAGTAGGTATGGTGGTTGACATTATGCTTGTAGTCCCACCAAGAAGAGGAGTTTGAGAGTATAAAGGCAGAAAAAGGGTAGCTCAGTTTTTTTGAAAGTGATTTGTCTTTAAAGTACTGAGTGTGCAAGATATCGTGTGAGACAAACACAGAACGTGTAAAGATGATAGTGATAAAAAGTCCCAAAAGTACAGGGTTCCAAAGAGGAGCTGTGTAGAGAGCCACTATCATAGACATAAGTACTGCAGCCATTTCTATAGAGCCACGAACAGGCACACGGTTTAGTAAACCAGCCTCACGGACTTTTGCTTTTAGTTCATTGAAGATATCAGGATATGTGGTGGGTTGGGACATAAGTACTCTTTATAGTTAATTGTATTTATTATAACAAGTATTATTTAAAGTCGTATGGATAGGGCAGAAGGTTGTCACTAATCTTTCAATTTAAAATACGTACTTCCCGAACCAGAAAAAAACCAACCCTCTTTGGCTACCTCTTTTAGTGAAGGGTAGGCTATGAGAGAAGCAGCGTAGAGGTCGTTCAGTTTGATGGGGTCTGCTATCTTCTCTAAAATGGTTTTGGAGTCTAGTTGGTCCCAGCCTAAAAAGGAAGAGATCTTGATGTCATCTAGCAGATGTTCTTTAAAGGTTTTGTAGACTAGCGAAGTATCGCAGCCTATGTTTGGCGTATAGAGTTCAAGTGCTAGAGGTTCTTCTTCAAAGGATTCGACCACTTCTCCAAAGCCAGAGACATTGGCTGAAGGGTAGTTATAGATGAAAAAAGGAAGGTCTGCACCTATGGTGCTTCCTATTTTGGCCAATTCATCAGTACTTAGTATAAGGTTACATACTTCTTTGACCAAACGTATAAAAGCAGCAGCATCCGAACTGCCACCTCCTAAACCTGCTTGAGAAGGGATACGCTTGGTGACAACCACCTTATGTTTATAAAAGTAGTCGAGAATGTCAAGGTCACCTGTATAGTCATTGAGCGCTTTATAGGCTTTATAGATAGTATTTGACTCAAGAGGCACACCCTCACATCCCTCTATAGTAAAAGTCTCACACTCACAAGGTTCAAATGCTATGGTGTCATACAAATCTTCCACACGCATAAAACGAGAGAGTAGGGTATGGTAACCATCTTTATGACCAGTGATCTTTAAAAATATATTGACTTTTGCATAGGCTTTAATACTATAGAC
>JGI24023J19991_10001396_pt1 | contig 18512 bp, 22 predicted proteins | sample Cruoilmetagenom1_FD_19991 | JGI IMG/M metagenome (IMG submission 19991) | reverse complement strand
CTGGAAGATGATTTAAATACTCTGCTAATTTCAGATTGGGACCGAAGTCGTTCAATCCTAGTAAGGTTTCTTCTCATCAGCAACTGAAAGTTTTTTTCTACCCTTCCTTCTTCTTCTGGCTAAAATTAATCGACCAGCTTTTGTTGCCATACGGGCTCTAAATCCTAATTTTCTATTTCTTTTTACCCGGCTTGGCTTGTAAGTGAAACTCATAGTCAGATCTCCTTATATTAATCGCATAAAGCGCATTTATATCTAATTTTAGTATAATATACCTATAACATTCGGTTCGCCAGTATACTTTTATAGTTGGATGGTGTCAATGGTAAGAAGTGGAGCCCACAGGGTCGATAAATCGATCCTGTAGACTCCCCCTACGACTTAATTACTATTGTAACTATTTTTTAAAATAAACCTAATATCGATAATATCCAATTCAGGATAATTTTTGTGAACATTCTTTAAAATATTTTTTTTTCGCATTTGAAGAAGTTGAATCCATCCTGGATGATCAGCCTCAACTAATAATATTCCATTTTTTAAATCTTTTACAGAAGAATGACTTAGCATATCTTCTCCTGCAATATTCCCCCAGCTTTTAAAAACAGAAGAATACCCGTTTTCCATATTTATATGGAAATTACGCATATAATCTCCCAGAATATCTCCTGCTTTTTTCATACTTTACTTAACTCTCCATCTTTTACATTTAATACTGCCGTATCATCCATTTTATATTCATTATAATGTTCACCAGGTAAAAAAGTAAAAAATATTTGCTCATATTCCGGTAAAAACTCTAAAAATTTCATTCTCCTTTTATTATCAAGTTCCAAAAGAACATCATCCAGTAATAGAAGTGGTTTTTTATTTGTTTTATCAGAAAAAAATATTGATTGTGCCACTCTTAATACTAGTGAAATAAGTCTTAACTGACCTGTGGATGCAATTTTTGCAAAATCCCGGGATAAATAATTGTATTTCAAACCATCCCTATGAGGACCTGTACTGGTTGTACCCAGTATAAAATCTGTAGAAATTTTTGATTCAAGGCGTTCTACTATTTCATTTTCACTGGTACAGTTTTTCCAGGAGGGAATATATTCAATGTATAACTCCTCGTCAAATCCGGAAATTTTCCTGAAAAGAGGTGAGAATGTTTTATTAAAATCACTGATTGTAATATCCCTGCTTTCCTGTAACTTCAGGCCGGCATTTGCCAATTGATGATTATATACATCCAGAAGATCTTTTTTTCCATTTTTTATTTCATAATTTCTAATTTTTAAAACTTTTCTATAATTTCGCAAATTATCAATATATGAAGAATTATAAAGACTTATAGTTTGATTTAAAAACCATCTTTTACGTTCCGGTGTACCATTTACAAATGATAAATCTTCATGAGAAAAAATTATGCAGGGAATATTTTGGATTAAATCTTTTCTATCCCGTACTGCTTTTCCATTATAATTAATCTTTTTTAACTTTTCCTGTTAAATTAACAGAAACTGAATTGGATATTTCATTATTACTGGAATATTCACCATAAAGAGTCATTTCTTTACAATTATGTTTAATTAATAAATTATCCTGATGAGTTCTAAAAGACGATCCATAGGATAAAATATAAACAGCTTCAAGAAAATTACTTTTACCCTGACCATTTTCACCAGTAAGAAATATTTCCTTATGATCCACTTCTATTTTTTGATTTTTTAAATTCCTAAAATCAAAGGTTTTTAGAGAAGTAAATCCCACTTATAAACAACCGTTAATCAAGCTGCATTGGCATTACAATATGAAAATAATCTTTTTCAGGAATTGAAAAAATTGATATTGCTTTATTTGCTTCAGTAAATTTTATACTTATTTCTTCATCATCAATTACTTTTAACGGATCAAGCAGATAAATATAATTCAAAGCCACTGTCAGACCATCTCCCTCATAATCACAATTAATTTCTTCCTTGGCAATTCCTATTTCACTCTCTTCGGAGTTTAATGTTATTGTCCCATTTGAAAAAGTTAAATATATTCTTCGGGATTTTTGTTCGACTAATAACGAAACCCTTCTTAAAGCTTCTACCAGATCCTTTTTATTTACGTTTATATTAAATTCCTGATGTTCCGGAATAACTCTGTTATAGTTAGGAAATTGACCTTCTATCAAATTTGAAGATATTTTTTGATTATCAAATTTAACAAAAATAGTTTTTTCTGATACTGCTAAATAAAGACTTCCCTCTCCACTTGCAAGTTTTTTAATTAAATGAAGAATTTTTGTAGGAATAATAACTGCATCGAAATCAATTATCTCTGTTTCAAGATCTTTTTTAATATAAGAAAGTCTTCTACCATCAGTTGCAACCATGGAAATTGTACCTTCCTGGTGTTCAAGGTATACTCCATTCATAAAATACCTTGTTTCATCATCAGAAACAGAGAATATTGTCTGACCTATCATCTCAATCAAACTACTTTGAGATAATTCAAAATACTTATCGTCTTCGATTTCTTTTATTTCAGGGAATTTTTCTGAAGCTATTGATTTTAACTGAAAATTTATTTTTCCAAAAATCGGATTTATTAATAATCTTCCATCTGCAAGATTAAATTCTACATCACCATCAGGTAATGATCTAATAATTCCAAGGAATTTATCACAATATACTGTTGTACTTCCAGCTTGTGATACTTCGACAGGTATTTGTGTTTCAAAACTAACTTTTAAATCTGTAGCTTTAATTTTTAAAATCCCATTATCAGCTTCCAGGAGTACATTAGATAAAATTGATAATGAATTTCTGGATGAAATTATATCCTGAGCTATTGATATTTCTTTAAGTATTACATTTTTATGACAGGTAAATTTCATTTATCATCTCCTTTGGTTGCATAGGCGAGCAGAAAGCTTGCTTTCGACCAGCTTAACTCTTATTAATAATTAATATAGTAATAGTAATAGTAAGCACTGTTTGTATGTTAATATCTCATATAAAATCAATACTGACAATGTTTTACTGACCTTAATAGATTAGATAGTTTATTAACAATTTTATAACATATTAAACTTACTTCAATATTATCCACCTAATAGTACTACTATATCAACAGTTAATTAGAATTTTGTTCCACTTTCTTTTATTTTTTGTATTAGATTTCTAATATATGGTTCTATACTTGGATCAGCCTGCATTTTTGAATCAACTCTCTGACAGGCATGCATTACAGTTGTATGATCTCTTCCTCCAAATTCAAGACCCACTTCTGTTGTAGAATATTCTGTTAATTCCCTGGTTATATACATTGCAATTTGTCTTGGAAATGCTATTGCCTTTGTTCTTTTTTTCCCTCTTAGATCATTAGGTGTTAAATTAAAATAATCCGATACTATTCTTTGTATGGTATCAATTGTAATATTGCTTAATTTTGGATTAGCAAACATATCTTTTAATTGATTTTTTGCAATACTGACAGTTATCTCTTTATTAAGAAGATCTGCGTATGCTATTAGTTTTGTAAGTGCAGCTTCCAGATCTCTTACATGGGTTGTAACATTTTTACATATAAGTTCAATAACCTCATCAGAAATTGCAACATTCTTTTCTTCTATTTTTTTCTTAAGTATTGCTATTCGTGTTTCAAAACTTGGAGGAATTAAATCTACATTTAATCCTCTTTCAAATCTACTTCTTAATCTATCTGTTAAATTTTTTATTTCCGATACAGGACGGTCACAGGTAAAGACCATTTGTTTGTTTGAATCGTAAAGTGCATTAAATGTGTGAAACAGTTCTTCCTGGGTAGCATCCTTGCTTTGAAGGAAATGTATATCATCAATTAGAAGAATATCTACTTTTCTATATTTATTTTTAAAGTCATGTTGTTTTCTATCTTTTATAGCCTGAATAAACTCATTTGTAAATTGTTCTGCAGTAACATAAACAACTCTAATATCTTCAGAATTTTCATAGGAATATTTTCCAATTGATTGAATAAGGTGTGTTTTCCCCAATCCTACTCCACCATAGATCAGACATGGGTTGTAGGCTTTTCCTGGATTTTTTGCAATTGCCATACAGGCATTGGCTGCAAAAGAACTATTGTCTCCAACTACAAAATTATCAAAACTATAATCACTACTAAGATCAGGATGATTTTTATTAATTACAGTTTCAGGTTTTGGTTTATTCTTTGTTGTTGTAACAGACTTTTTCTTTGGTTTTTCGTTTTTAGCTGTTATAGGGGATGTTTTGATAGAAAAATCAATCTCTATACTGGATCCTGACAGGTTATGAAGAATATTTTCCAGACTGGATAAGTATCGTTCTTTAACCTGATCCCTGTAGAAGGATGAAGGTACAGAAAGTATGATTTTTTTCTCTGTAGATTCAATATAACTGATGTTATCAAACCACATAAGAAATTCCTGTTCAGAGATTTCAGATCTTAGCTGATTGAGTGTCTCTTTCCAGAAGATGCTGTAATCCCATTTACTTTTATTCATTTATTACTCACAAGTTATTAACAATTTAATTACTATTTGCTTACAAACAAAAATTGGAGAAATATCTCCAAAATGTTTAACTGATTTATTTATAAAATATAATTTGTTACAATATAACAAATTAGCTAAAAATCAGAAATAATTACTATTATCGGTGAATTATTTAAAGACCTTTAGAAAGAAATTAAAGCTATCTAGTGAATTATCCACAAGCTATCAACAATATGTTTATCAGTGATCCTATTCTAGTATAGAGATATAAAATTGACAAGTCAGAATTTCACTTGTCTTTACTTTTTATCTATAAAAAGGTATAGTAATTCATTCTCTAAGAGAAATTTACAGTATAGTTATTATTTGCAGTTTTTTGCTATATTGCTTCTATGATAAAGCATTGAAACACAATAAATTACTTTAATTAAAAACAGTGCAAATAGCTATCTAACAACAGGTTGAAAATATATGGAAGATAATTACTCAGCAGAACAAATTCAGGTCCTGAAGGGCCTTGAGGCTGTTCGCTTACGTCCGGGAATGTACATTGGTACAACAGGTCCTGAAGGTCTTACACCATTTAGTGTATGAAATAGTAGACAATAGTATTGATGAATCTTTAGCAGGGTACTGTAACGAGATTACTGTTACTATTGAAAAGGGCAATATAATACGTGTTGTTGATAATGGAAGAGGAATTCCTGTAGATGAACATCCTATAGAAAAGATAAGTGCTCTTGAGATAGTTATGACCAAGTTACATGCTGGTGGTAAATTTGATAAGGGTAGTTATAAGGTTTCCGGTGGACTTCATGGAGTTGGTGTTTCTGTTGTAAATGCTCTTTCCACCTGGTGTATTGCTGAAGTGCACAGACAGGGACATATATTTACTCAAAAATATAAAATAGGGATACCTCAGGGTCCTGCGGAAACTATTGGTGATAGTTCTAAAACCGGTACTATTATCAGGTTTAAAGCGGATGATTCTATTTTTGATGTTACAGAATATAGTTTTGATATTTTGTCAAACCGTTTACGGGAACTTGCTTTTCTTAATAAAGGTATAAAAATAATAATAGTAGATGATCGCCTTCCTCAGCAAAGACAAAGAGAGTTTCAATTTGAAGGTGGAGTTAAATCATTTGTCAGTTATTTAAGTGAAAACAAAAATCCTATCCATAGTGAACCAATATATTTTGAAGCCAGCAAAGACAAAGCCGAACTTGAAATTGCTCTTGAATATAATGAAGGATATACAGAACATATCTATTCATTTGTCAATAATATAAATACCAGGGACGGCGGTACCCACCTTGCAGGATTTAAATCTGCTTTAACAAGAACGATGAATGATTTTTTTAAAAAATCAAAACTTGCTAAAAAGATGGATAATCCCCTTTCAGGCGATGATGTCCGGGAGGGACTTACTGCTGTAATATCTATAAAACTCCAAAATCCCCAATTTGAAGGACAAACAAAGGGTAAACTGGGAAATTCAGAGGTTAAAGGTCTTGTAGAATCTCTGGTAAATGAACATCTTACCAGTTATTTTGAAGAAAATCCTAAAACAATTGATAAACTACTGGATAAGGTTGTTAATGCTGCAAGAGCAAGAATGGCTGCCAGAAAGGCCAGAGATCTTACAAGAAGAAAAAGCTTTCTTGAAGGTGGAGGTCTTCCGGGAAAACTCGCTGACTGTAGTGAAAAAGATCCCTCACTTTGTGAAGTATATATTGTCGAGGGAGACAGTGCCGGTGGAAGTGCTAAAATGGGAAGAGACAGAAAGTTTCAGGCCATACTGCCTCTATGGGGTAAAATGCTCAATGTAGAAAAAACCAGAGAAGACAGAGTTCTTGCTAATGAAAAACTTCAACCAATTATTACAACCCTTGGTACAAACGCCGGAAGAGAGTTTGATCTTTCNAAACTTCGTTATCANAAAGTAATTATTATGGCAGATGCTGATGTTGATGGTTCNCATATTAGAACCCTGCTTTTAACTTTCTTTTTCAGATATATGCCTGAACTTGTAGAAAAGGGACATATTTATATAGCTATGCCTCCTCTTTACAAGATTACAAGGGGTAAAAAAGTATTTTATGCCTATGATGATAAAGATAAAGATAAAATATTCGGTCAATTTCCAGATGAAGAGGAATCAAAAATAGGAATGCAGCGTTATAAGGGTCTTGGTGAGATGAACCCTGATCAGCTTTGGGAAACTACAATGAATCCTGACAGCAGACTTATGATGCAGGTAAAGCTGGAAGACGAAATTGAAGCAGATCTTATGTTTTCTACACTTATGGGTGAACATGTAGAACCAAGAAGAAAGTTTATAGAGGATAATGCCCTTTTAGTTACCAATTTGGATGTTTAATTATTTATAGAAAATTTTAATATATCGTAGAGACGCCCTATAGGGCGTCTCTACGTAGGGATACGGATTGTTGTATCCCGGCAATTAATCAGGAGAAATTCGTGGATACAAATATCGGGAAAATAATCCCTGTTCCTATAGAGGATGAAATAAAAGAATCTTATCTAAACTATGCAATGTCTGTAATTGTCAGTCGGGCCCTTCCTGATGTAAGAGATGGTCTTAAACCTGTACACCGTAGAATTTTATATGCCATGAATGAAATGGGTTTACGTTCAGATAAGGCCTTTAAAAAATGCGGACGAATTGTAGGTGATGTACTGGGTAAATACCATCCTCATGGTGATCAGTCTATCTATGATGCCCTTGTGCGTCTTGCTCAGGACTTTTCCATGCGTTATCCGGTTATTAGACCTCAGGGTAACTTTGGTTCTGTTGANGGTGATCCGCCTGCAGCTATGAGATATACAGAATCAAAAATGGCTAAGATTGCTGATGANCTTCTAAGAGATATAAAAAAAGATACAGTAGATTTTATTGCAAATTATGATGACTCCATGAAAGAACCTTCTGTACTTCCAGGAACTGTTCCATTTCTTTTAATAAATGGCGGGAGTGGAATTGCAGTAGGTATGGCCACAAATATTCCTCCCCATAATTTAACTGAAATAGTAGATGCCATTGAAGCCTATATTGATAATACTGATATTACAATTCCTGAGCTTATGGAATTTGTAAAAGGTCCCGATTTTCCTACTTCTGGAATTATATACGGCAGACATGGAATAAAGGATGCTTTTGAAACTGGCAGAGGTAAAATTACAGTAAGGGCCAGAGTTGGACTGGAGACTACAAAAACAGGTAAAGATGTAATTATTGTTACAGAACTTCCTTACCAGGTAAATAAAGCTAATTTAGTTATTAGAATTGCTGATCTTGTTAAAGATAGAAAGATAGATGGAATTTCTGATTTACGTGATGAATCTGACAGAAATGGAATGCGTATTGTTATAGAATTAAAGCGTGGTGCAATAGCAAGAGTAGTTCTAAACAGACTTTTTTCCCATACTGCTTTGCAGCAGAATTTTAATGTTAATAATCTTGCTTTAGTTGATGGCAGACCTGAATTATTAAATCTAAAGCAGATGATACATTATTTTGTTAAACACAGGGTAGATGTAGTTACCAGAAGAACAAAATTTGATCTTGCAAGAGCTGAAGAACGGGCTCATATTCTGGAAGGTTTAAAAATTGCTCTGGATAATATTGATGAAGTAATAAAAATAATTAAAGAATCCAGTGATGTTGCAACTGCCAGAGAAAGTTTAATGGCTAGATTTAATTTTTCTGAACGTCAAACCCAGGCTATCCTGGATATGCGGCTGCAAAAGCTTACAAGTCTTGAAACTCAGAAAATTATTGATGAATTAAAAGAAATTTTAGAATTGATTGCTTATCTAAAGGATCTATTGGCAGATGAAAAAAAGATTTTAGCTGTTATTAAAGAGGAAACTCTTGAATTAAAAGTTAAATATGGGGATGAAAGAAGAACAGAAATAGTTGCTGATGAAATTGAACAGCTTAATATAGAGGATCTTATTGAAAAAGAGGATATGGCTGTTCTAATTTCAAATAAGGGTTTTATTAAAAGAATAGCTGTTTCTGCTTATAAAAGTCAGGGTCGGGGAGGCAGGGGATCATCTACTGCTAAACTAAAGAATGAAGATTTTCTTGAACATGTATTTATTGCTTCTACCCATGATTACATCCTTTTTGTAACTAGTGAGGGTAAAGCTTATTGGATAAAAGTTCATGAAATACCTGAAGCTTCCAGAGCCGCAAGGGGAACTCAGTTAAAAGCACTGCTTGATATATCAGCAGATGAAGAGATTAGTTCTGTAGTTTCCCTTGAAGCTTTTACTGAAGATAAGTTTATTTTTATGGCTACAAGCAGGGGTGTAGTTAAAAGGGTAAAAACCTTTGACTTTAGAAATGCACGTACAAAAGGAATAATAGCTATTAAACTTGACGAAGGGGATAGATTAGTAGATTCACTTCTTACATCAGGCGATGAAGAGGTAATTATTATTACAAGAGCTGGTAGTGCGCTTCGTTTTAATGAGGAACGTGTAAGGTCAATGGGCAGGGCAACCCGGGGTGTTCGCGGAATAATGTTAAAGAACGATGATGAGCTTGCTGGAATTCTGCGTATCATGGATGATAATAAAATATTGGTACTTACAGAAAATGGTTTTGGTAAAAGAGTTGAATATGAAAAGTTTACACCCCATGGAAGAGGTACTGGTGGACAAAATGTATATAAAACAGATGAAAGAACAGGAGAAATTATAGGTGTTCAGTCTGTAAGTGAAGCAGACGATCTGGTTTGTATATCATCCCAGGGAAACACAATAAAAATAAATGTATCCCAAATATCTATCCAGGGTAAAAATACCCAGGGAATTACAGTAGTTAATTTAAAGAAACCGGATGTTGTTGTAAGCGTAGCAAAAGCAATAAACGATAAAGAAGAAAACGAATCCGACGCGTAGAGGCGCAATTTATTGTGTCTGTTGTATAATATAACAGATGTTTCACGTGAAACATCTGTTTGCAAATCCCCGTAGGGGCAGATTCCATATCTGCCCTTTGTTATGTTTAGAAACAGATAATAAGAATCCTTACAGATGTAATCCTATAAAACGTTATTACACATGATGATTTATTAAAACATATTAAAACAACCAAAACAGATGTTATGTATATTTCTGGTTGGATACACACCTGATAAATTTAAAAACAAAATAATTTATAAAAAAAGGGTGTGTTATTCAGCGTAAGGAAAGGAACAGGCATGCCTGTTCCCTACGGGGTAACAACGGTAACATAATAATATATTTGTTATGGTTTGTTCATTTCTACACCGATTGTGGCATGGTGGTGGTATACAATTGTGGTTTATGAATACATTTTGTTTGATATAAATATATTCTGTACACAGTGTAAGGGCAAAAGATTTTTTGCCCCCACAATGGTGACACTACTAATAACATCCAATGTTTTTACCCAATAGGAAAACATCTTCTGATAACATGCTGTTTGGAAACAAATCTCTGATAATGATATCAATGTTTCACGTGAAACATTATTTATATTGTTTTATAACCTTTTCCATTTTGATCCACATTGCATCTTTTTCAGGTGTTGTCTGGAAGGTAGCATAGAGATTATTTTTAATAAGATCAAAAATTTCCTCAAGAGTGAATATATCGTTATCCAGAAGATTGAAATATTCATCTATCAGTTCCATACCAAATATGGTTGGATCATCGGTGTTCACTGTTACATACATACCATGATCATAGAATTGTCTAATAGGATGATCTTTATAAGATGATACATATTTTTTAGTAAAGATATTGCTCATTGGACATATTTCAAGGGGTATTTGAGTTTCTTTTAGATAGTCCATGAGCTTTGTATCCTGTATTGCACTTATGCCATGTCCAATTCTGGAAACCTGAAGATCATAAATGGAAGACCAGATTGATTCAGAGCCAACATCTTCACCTGCATGGGCTACAACCTTAAGTCCGGCATTTCTTGCAAGTTCAAAAACCTCTTTATACTCTGCTGCAGGTCCTTTACTTTCGGCACCACCAAGGCCAATACCAATAATAGAAGGTTTTTTATGTTTTAGTATTAAATTTAAATTATTTATGGCATTTTCAGGGCCAAAACTTCTGGAAACATCTATTAGAAATTTAATATCGATTCCGTCTTCTTTTGATTTTTTTAGCACCCTGGTCAAGATATTCCATCATTACATCAAATGAAAAGCCATTCATTAAAAATTTTGAAGGTGCAAAAAATACTTCTGTATAAATAATATTATTACGTTTAAGGTACTCTCTGGCATCTTTTATCTGGAGAGTAAGGTCAACTTCTTCTCTATAACAGTTTTGAATTACATTAAGAAAAAGATCAATAAAATCATTTAGATTTTTTACCTGAAATCGTTTAATAATATCTTCTCTATTATTAATTCCGGGTATTTCAAGTTTATGTTTCTGAATTAATGACCAAATTGTGTCTACACTTGCCATTCCTTCCAGATGTAAGTGGATTTCTGTTTTTGGTATAGAAAAAAGAATTTCTTTATAGTCTTTTGAACTTAGTTTTTTATTCCGCATTTGCCTTTCTTCTGATTGTTAATAAGCTTCCTTAGTAATTAACGGCAGGAATACTCATAATCATTAATTAAGTTTAAACTATAGTAATATTTGAATGTGATTCCTATACTACTTCTACAATAGTACTACAATATTTCGATATATCAATTGTTTTTTCTCATTAAAATAATCAAAAATAAAAAAGACCCTCATATTTGAGGGTCTCTTTAATAATATTAGTAGTATTTAAACTGCTTCTACTGATTTAACTTCAGGTAATGTATCTTTTAGATACTTTTCTACACCCTGCTTTAGAGTTATTTGTGACATAGGACAACCAAAGCATGCTCCGGTAAGTCTTACTTCTACAACTCCTTCATCGTTAAAGTCAACAAATTCAATATCACCACCATCTGCCTGGAGGGATGGTCTAATATCATCAAGAGCCTGTTTTATTTTTTCTATCATTTGTAATTCCTTTGGTTATAATGATTGTTCCTCAGGAAAAATACTAAAATAGTCGGGTATGGTCAAGAGGGAAAATTGGAATGGGAGAAGCCTCTCTGTTATACGAGCATTAGGGATAGCAGCGGAAATCCCGCAACGTGATGTAATATAGCGATAGAGACAAGGCATGCCTTGTCTGTACCCACAAAATCAAAATGTGTTCCAAGTTAAACAAATTCGTGAGGAATTGGAATGGATAGCCCGGCCCTGTGTAGGGGCGTAATTTATTACGCCCATATACAGGGCAATGCCCAGAGAAAAAAGAAATTTGGGGTTACAGAAATGCTTCTATCTAATATATACTCAATTCTATGAATGGGAAGATTATTGTATTTGCAAATCAGAAGGGGGGAGTGGGTAAAACCACTACTGCTGTCAATGTTGGAGCCTTTATGGCTGAAGAGGGTAAGAAGGTCTTACTTATCGATTTTGATCCCCAGGGTAATATGTCAAGCAGTGTAGGTTCAGATAAAGAAAAACCTGGTATTTATGAAGTTATTACAGGTAAAATATCTATGGAAATAGCTATACAGGAAACAACAGTTCGAAATCTGAATATTGTTTCATCTAATGTAAATCTTGCAGGTGCAAATGTAGAGTTAATAGATGCCGATAGAAGGGAATTTTTTCTAAAGAATGCTATTTTAGATGTTATAGACAAATGGGATTATGTTTTAGTAGATTGTCCTCCTTCTTTGGGTTTGTTAACTTTAAATGGTTTAACAGCGGCAGAACAGGTTTATATACCCATGCAGTGTGAATATTTTGCTCTTGAAGGCCTAAGTATGTTGCTAACTACAGTAAAACAGGTTCAAAAGGGTTCAAATCCAGCTTTAAAACTTGGTGGTATAATTTTTACAATGTATGATTCAAGAACCCGATTAGCCAATGAAGTAGTTCAGGAAGTTACTGGTTATTTTAAAGAGAAAGTTTTTAAAACTGTTATTCCAAGGAATGTCAAATTATCCGAAGCTCCTTCACATTCTGTACCAATTAATCAGTATGATATGACCTGTATTGGTGCAAAAAGCTATAAAAAACTTGCCCTGGAGGTATTGGATCGTGTCTAAAAGAGCATTGGGAAAAGGTCTTGATTCCCTAATTCAACAGTATGATGAAGGATCAGAATCAACTTTTGATGAAGGTGTTAGTGATATTCAGATTAAGCTTATAATACCTAATCCTGACCAGCCTAGAAAAACTTTTGATAAAGAGGCTCTTAAAGAGCTTGCAGATTCTATAAAAGAACAGGGTGTTATTCAGCCAATTATTCTTGAAGAAAGTGGCGGCAGATATATTATAATTGCAGGAGAAAGGAGATTTCGTGCTTCCAGGCTTGCCGGTTTGGATACAATTCCAGGGTTAGTCAGAAAGTATACCAGGGAGCAAAAATTAGAGATTGCCCTAATTGAGAATATTCAAAGGGAAGATCTTAATTCCATCGAAGAAGCTAAAGCATATCTTTCTCTTATGAATAATCTTGATCTAAATCAGGAAGCGGTTGCTAAGAAAGTTGGGAAAAATAGATCTACTATAGCTAATAGTTTAAGACTTCTTAAACTTCCGGAAGATATGCAGGAATCACTAATTAAGGGTGATATTTCTGCCGGTCATGCCAGGGCAATTTTATCTGCTCTTAACCCTTCTGATATGAGGATACTGTTTTCGAGAATACTGTCAAATGGGCTTTCAGTAAGGGAATCAGAGCAGCAGGCAGGGGATCTTAATAATGGAGTAAGAAAAGTTCCTTCGGTAAGCTCTAAGACAGAAAGCAGCAGAGATCCTGAAATTAGTAGAATTGAACAGAAATTTCTTGATGTTTTGGGAACCAAAGTTACTGTAAAAGGTGGACTAAAGAAGGGGAAAATTGAAATAGACTATTATTCACTGGATGATTTGGAAAGAATTTATGACTTACTGGTTAATGAATAAGTTAAAAATATCAATTATCTAATTTAAAATAATTATCTCTATATTACTTTTATAATAATCTATATAGTTACTATATTGTTTTTTTTTCATAGCTATGGTATTTTCTTTTGAAAATAATGAAATTCGGAGGAAATATGGATATATCAGAGCTTAATGACGGGCTGTATGCTGAAATTGCAACAAATAAAGGGGAAATACTCCTAAATCTTGAATACGAAAAAACACCAATGACTGTTTCAAATTTTGTTGGTCTTATTGAGGGAACTTTAAACAGAGAAGAAGAGGATGAACCCTTCTATGATGGTTTAAACTTTCATAGAGTCCTGGATAATTTTATGATTCAGGGTGGATGTCCACTTGGAACAGGTACTGGCGGTCCTGGATACAGTTTCCCTGATGAGTTTGATTCTTCCCTTAGACATGATGCACCAGGTGTTCTTTCAATGGCAAACAGTGGCCCTGCTACAAACGGCAGTCAGTTTTTTATTACCCATGTGGAAACTCCATGGTTAAATGATAAACATACTGTTTTTGGTAAAATTGTAGGAAATATGGATGTTGTAAACTCTATAAAGCAGGGTGACAGGATTGAATCTGTAAAGGTTCTTCGTAAGGGATCAGGTGCAGAAGCTTTTATTGTAACAAAAGCCGGCTTTGACGATATGGTTGAAAATGCAGGATCTGCAGAAGCTGCAAAAGCAAAAAAAGAGGCTGCAGGTGTTCTTACAGAGATTAAAAATAGGTATCCAAATGCAAAAGAGANTAAAAGCGGTCTTCGTTATGTTGTTCTTAATGAAGGTACTGGTGATTCCAGTCCTGGAATGGGAACAAAGGTTACTGTTCACTATGCAGGAACCCTTTTAAATGGTCAGGAGTTTGACAGTTCAATTAAGAGAGGGGAACCGGCAGAGTTTGCTGTTGGACAGGTAATTGAGGGTTGGAATGAAGCTCTTCAGACTATGAAAAAAGGTGAAAAAAGAACTCTTATAATTCCACCGGAACTGGGTTATGGTAAGAAAGGTTACCCGGGAGTTATTCCTCCGGACAGTTTTTTAATATTTGACGTAGAGCTTATTGATTTTTAGATGCAGCAGATAATATATATTGCTATAGGTGGAAGTGTTGGAGCAGTATCCCGATATCTGGTTTCGAAGGGTATTAATATACTTGCTGTAGGTATTTTCCCCTATGGCACTTTAGCAGTAAATATTGCAGGAGCATTTCTTATAGGTTTTTTGTTTTCATTTTTTAATGATATTGTTATTCCTGTTCATTATAAATCAATGATAACTGTAGGTTTTCTTGGTGCATTCACTACATTTTCCACCTATTCTCTGGAATCTGTTAATCTGTTTATGAGCGGTGAATATAAAATTGCCGCTTTAAATATATTACTTAATAACTTTTTTTCTCTGGCTGCAGTTATGGGGGGAATTTTGATTTTCCGGATGATTCAGCAGCAGGGTGCATAACAGCTTTTTGCGATGAATCACATTTTGAATTTAATAAATAGCTCTTCTCTAATATAGAGGTAGATCACCGACGCAAAAAGCCATTCTCAGGATGCATAGCCGAGCAGTAAACTTGTTTGCGACCAGGCAATCGTGAAAATAGGCCACATCGCAGAAGGCTTATATAAAAATAAATTCATAAGTTAGCAATATACTATGTTATAATTATGTAGAGGAGGGTTTTTAACTATCCTCTGCTCAATTTATGTAAGCATAGGTTTTTGCGATGTCTTTAATCAGGAGTACGCCATGAAAATATCAGAAAAAGATGTTATTCTACGGATCTATCTGGGTGAGAGTGATCATGTAAAGGGAAAACCTTTATATGAACAAATTGTTCTTGAAGCAAGAAAACTCCATCTTGCAGGAGCAACAGTTCTTCATGGTATACTTGGATTTGGTGTGGACAGTCGACTTCATACGTCCAAAATATTGTCTCTGTCAGATGATCTCCCGGTAATAGTGGAAATTATTGATACTGAAGAAAATATTTCTAAATTCCTTCCTTATATAGATGAGCATGTTACAGAAGCTCTTGTTACTATGGAAGATGTAAAAGTACTTAAATATCGTCGTGGATAGTATTATCACTTCCTATATTAATGTCAGCATAGTTTCTAAAAACCTGTAAATAGTAAATCAATTGCTGATATAATTTCTGTACGTCTGGATGCTCCATTAGTGATAGTTGTACCCAGCATTCCAGATTGGATTGCCGCCATTTCAGAGATAAATGCAATATATTCATTATTTTTAACTTCAATGAGAACATGTATTTTACTTATCATCTTATCAAGGTTATTTTCTGTTCTACGTAGAGGTACTACAATCCTGGTTCCAAGTATAGATACTGAGTTTGATTGTATTTCCATAACAAATGGAACTTCTTTTTTACTTGTTTTATTGTTATTTATTGAAATATCAAATTGAGCCATTAAAACAAACGTACTCCATCACTAAAAACACCATTTTTAGTGATATAATTGTTATACGAGGATATATTTTGGCTATTTTTTTTCTTCCATTCTTCTTCTTCTACTATTCGTAGTTGTTTTTTAATTGCTTCTTCAAGTAAGGAAGACAGAATTAGTTTGTGCAGTCGGGCTGACTCAAGTAAGGATTTATCTATAGAAACATTGGTTCTTGCTTTCATAATAATATTTTAACACATTCAGCGTGTGTAAACAAGTGAGTATGATTATACGTCTTGACTCTAACTAGAGTTAAATACTAATCTTTTTTTAAAATAAGGAGAAAATTGTGAAAAAACAATTATTCTTGATTATATGATTTTATACAGGTAACCATATGGCATATATAAATGAACCAGTAAAAACTCCATGGTATTTAAAGCTTGGAATTAGAATTGCAGAGAAAAAAACCGGTAAAAAAATGCTTCCAGGACGTTTACTTGCCTGGTATCCAAAAGCTGCCCTTGGAGCTGGTGTATTGGAATCTTTGGTGGCTCATGATGAAAAGGAGGTCTCAGCAAGGTTATTAAAACTTATCCGGGTTCAGGTATCTTTTTCATCCAGTTGTACTTTTTGCATTGATATGAATTCCTTTGAGTTTAAGAATGCCGGAATATCTGATGATGAAATACTTTATTTGCAGAATCCGGAAAACAATGAATTATCAGGAAGTCTTTCGGGTAAAGAACTAATTGCTTTGAAATATGTACGTGAGCTAACAGCTACTCCTATCAGTATAAAAAAGAGTACATTGGATAAGTTAAAAAATTATTTTTCTGACAGAGCTATTGCAATTATTGTAAGTACTGCTGCCCAGGTTAACTTTTGGACAAGACTTATTCAGGGACTAGGTATTCCTCCTGCAGGGTTTCATGAATCCTGTACTGTACTAAATCTTGATAAATATGGAACTTTAAAAACTAATGAGGAAGATAAATGAAAAAAAAAGAGATTACTTTTGATATGGTTACGACAAAGGGTGGCGATATGGGAGAAACCAGTCTTTACAATGGAGAACGTCGTAGAAAAGATGATCTTATAATGGATGTAGTAGGCGATCTGGATGAACTTGGGGCATTTTTAGGGCTTGCCAGGGCTGAATTGGTAAAGACAGGTAGAAAAAAAGAATCAGATATTATTATAGAGATTCAAAAAACACTTTTTATAATTGGTGGTGAGGCGGCAACTCCGGAAAATGATAAACTTTTTAAAAATATTTCAAAGATGACTGAAAAACATATTCTCTTTCTTGAAAGAGAGGAGAAAAATTTATTAAAGACTACAATTATTAGACCTGTATTTGTAACTGCAGGCGGGAATAGTGTTTCAGCAACAGTGGATGTTGCAAGGGCTGTTTGCCGCAGAACTGAACGGCATATGGTCAGTCTTATTAGAGAAAGGGGTTTTGTTTATCTTGCAACAGGGCAAAGATATTTAAACAGGTTATCTGATTTGCTGTTTATACTTGCCAGGAATCTGGAGACTGAAGAATTAAAAAGCTGACTTTCAAAATCAAAATGGAGAGAGATTTACTATTTATCAGAGTTCATTATAATTAAAATATTCCCGGTGCAAAAACATCATAGATGAGCAGTTCTTCTGTAACATCAAAAATTTCATGTTTAATACCAGTCGGGACTGTTATTTGCACTCCCTTTTTTAGATTATATAATTCATCATCAACTTTCATTTTCCCGGAACCGGCTAAAATATAGAGATTATCGTCTTCATTTTGGTGAATATGGGAAGGTACTGTTGATCCGGAATTTATTCTAACTATTGCAATACTTTCCTGAAAGTCGTTTTCAATACTGGATCGTAATTTTTTTATTGCTACTCCAGCCAATCCTGAAGGATGAGGCGTCCAGGTCACATCATTTTCATTTATAGAATAATTCATTTTATCTCCCAAAATATATTTATTTGAAAAATTTCTTAAATGCGTCTGAAACACCATCACCAATTTTTGCGACACCTTCTCCCAAATCCCTTACAGCCTTAAGTACTGGATCAGTTTCTTTTTCAGTCTCATTTTTATAGTATTCAAAACTATCTTTTATATCCTCAGAAATCCTGTTTTGATTATTAGCACGTTTATGATAGTCTCCACTTAAAATTTTTGAATATTCTCCTGCAGCAATCCAGTTTCTAAGTTCAGTCAAACGGATAACGGGAAAAGGATGAGATGTCCATATAGTGTTTAAAACTTTGTGTATCCCGTCCAGCAATCCTTTACTTTTTTCGTACTCATCTGCCTGTAGAAAAAAGTCATTCATATTTAATTCTGATGGATCATCTCCTCCGGCCATGCGCATAAGTACCGAATAACTGGGATCTTCATTTTGTACTGCAAGTAAACCGGCTCTGTCTGCAGAGAGTTCACTTTTTCTATCCCATTCTTTCAATGCTGCGATTATTGGTAGAACAACTAAATCAGAAACAGGAAGTGCTGTAAATGAAATATTCAGCATAAGCCAAAGTAATGTTTTATACAGAGAGTGACCGCTTATTAGATGTCCCATTTCATGTGCCAGT
>JGI24023J19991_10001395_pt1 | contig 18517 bp, 16 predicted proteins | sample Cruoilmetagenom1_FD_19991 | JGI IMG/M metagenome (IMG submission 19991) | reverse complement strand
ACCTCATCATTAGAGCTCATGTGGTCAGAGAACGGTGGGAATTCATTCTCAGTGAGAGTAGCAAATATCCTTACGACCTGTGAGCCAGGCTCAGCTATGACAGAAGGCGCTACCGCCGTCTCGGTAAGGCCGCTGTTACACGCAACAGCGATAATCGGGTTATCCCGGTCTACGGATAAGTATCTGAATGACCCTGCGGTAAAAACAGCACTAACGATATTCCAGTTGCAGGAGATGTCTTCTGAAGCGGCATTGTCTGTGAACCGTCCCCAGATTCCAAGCGCGATTTCCCCTTCTCCACTAATGCCCGTATTAATGGTATCCCATGTGCCGGGAGTAGGATCAGAATACATAATGCCAGAACCATCCGGTAATATACTGCAGAAAATAAGCTCATAATCTCCAACTTGGCCTGATCCGGTTGGAACAACTGAGGACGTGAACGGTTGGGCGTTCCCAGCATTTGAACCTGCATCGTTGACCAATACGGTAGCTTGTGATTCACTGAATACATATAAGGTTAATACAAGTAGTAGTGGCAATAACTTTATACTTTTCATCATCAATCCTCCTTCTTCATGAATTATAGCGATAGTATCATATATAGTAATCTATAGATAGGTGCTTTAGCGTATATAGTGGTGTAACCGGATCAGGTTAATTTCTACATATGAAAAGATAAGGAGTATTTAAAGATAGAGGTAAGAAGGGTTTTAGAAAATCCGGCGGCTCTTTTTCAAGAAGCGCTAATCTTAGGCAATTTTATTCTTTAGATGATTTCTTTTCAGGTGGGTTGGGAAGCCCTGTTAGTCCCCAGGCGATGACGAGAAACAGCGCCGTGATAAGCGGTATATGAGGGTTTAATTGATAGAGATAACCCGCGCTCATCCCCCCAATCGCGGCTCCTAGAAAGCTGGACAGGTTATAAACTCCCGTAGTTACCCCTCTCTTTTCCTGTCCCACTCTCTGAGTGAGATATGCGGGGAAAACGGATTGAAGGATGGTGTGCCCCATGAAATACGCCATTCCGGCCAGATACAGCACCAATGGCAATACCGAGCTTGCGGGATAGACGAGAAAACTGATGGCTATCAGAGCCCATGCGCTGGTCGTTGCGATCTTCAGCTTCCCTCTTTTCTCTGAATACCTTACGTATGGGTAGGCAAAAAGAGCGGTCGGGATCAGCGCAATAAGATAGACCTTCCATAAATCGGCTTCACTTACGCCAAGTTCCGTCCAGCTTAAGGGATAGATAAAGACAAACATGTTTACCGTCAGTGAGATTACCCCTGCTGAGAGGAATAATCGTCTAATTTCAGGGCGTTTTAAGTAGCCTAGCACCGCTGATTCTTCCGTGGCCAACTCTTTCTTCTCTATTTTCGGGAAGAAGAACATTGTCACCAGTATCGCCAAAACGCTTAAGGCTGTAAGTACATAAAAAAGCGAAGAGAATCCTATCTCAGCCGCAAGCAGAGGGCCGATTATTATAGCTATCAAAAATGAGGCCCCTATTGTGATGCCGACAATCGTAAAGGACTGCGCTCTTACCTCGTGACGGGTTACGTCTCCAAGGGACGCAATCGCCACAGAGCTTATAGCGCCTGCTCCCTGAATGATACGGGCGATTATAAGCTCATTTATATTCTCAGACATGCCGCCTATTACGCTTCCAATCGCAAATAGAGACAGCCCCAGGATCAGCACCGGTTTTCTTCCGATCTTGTCGCTTAGCCATCCAAAGGGTATCTGCAAGACGCTTTGCACAAGGGCGTATATCCCAAACGCTATTCCCGCCAGAGCCAAATCAGCTCCAGGGTACTTCTCTGCATAGACGCTGAATACAGGCAGGATCAGAAATATGCCCAGCATCCTGATCGCCATTATAAGCCCTACCGCCGCAACCGCTCTAATTTCAACTTGATTAAGTTTCATGCTCTTATCTATGATGTCCGTGTGCTTAAAAGGTTTTAATTCTAACACGACTCCTTAAAATTGATATAAGGTCATTGATACTCTCTAATGAGCGTGTTAATTTCTAAACATACATGAGGGATATAAAATCTGCACAAAATATAGAATCCGACTCTTTTGACAGAGAACAGTTCGCAGAGCTGCGCTCTGAGTCCCTGGAGCTTCGTGCGTTAATAGAAAGCGGCTCCAACCTTCTTCCTAATTTTGACGCGCTAACTCTGGATTTGTTCTCTTCCTTCTATAAGCATAACGTTTTATTTTTACCTGAGGACAATACAAAAAAAGGCTCAGCTCTGGCAAGAAAATTGCTCGATAAGGTCTTCCACGATCCCGGTTACGAGAAGCTAAGAGAGGAGACCGTGCTCGAGGGTTTTAAATCAGCCCTGGCAACGATAGATATGGGCAATCAAATTCTGAGTTGGATTAGATCAGATGATGGACCCGGGGAAAGGTCCCTTTTAAAAGAGTGGGAGATTGACCAGGCTGAAGAACAGGCTCAGGAAATACGGGACGAAATGGAAACATGGGACGAGGTGTCTGAAGAGGAGGGGGAGCTTGATGAGGTGCTTGAGAAGGCAAAACAGGACAAAGAGTCAGAGCTCTCGGAACAAGAGGAAGATCTTGAGCGATTAATACAGGAGCAGGACGAGAGACATGAGAAAATGGATTTCGAGATGGACAAGATGGTTAAATCATCTCTTAAGCAAACGAGCGAAAACATAGAGGAGTCAGAGGATGAGCTTCTCGCGTGGGATTCATCTATGGGCAACCCCGTCGGGGATAAAGGAGTTGGAGAGAAATTGGACCTGGCCTCAAAACTTTACAAGAACGACAAACTAAGACAGCTCTCACGCCTGGTAGGAAGTCTTAAGGACGAGATGATGTCTTCGAGGCGCAAAGTGTGGTCTAAAAGAGGGACTGAAATAGTCGACATCACTGTTGGGAATGATATCGGCAAGATAATTCCCACAGAGCTTGTATCCCTTAGACATAAGATGCTTAAGCACGATTTTAAAAAGCGTTTTGTCGAGGGCCAGCTTTTGCAGTATTCCCTCAAAGAAGACAGGGGCAGGGGGCCTATGGTGATATGCCTTGACGGAAGCTCCTCTATGGAAGGTGGAAAAGAGCTATGGTCAAAAGGCGTTTGTCTGACCCTTCTTGAGATTGCCAAAAGAGAGAGACGAAAGTTTAATGTTGTAGTCTTTTCCTCCGGAGGCGCCCCGCTTAAAGTATTTGAATCCATAGGTAAGGAAGGGCTCTCGGGATGGGGGATGAAAGAGTCTGAGATATTGGAGCTTGCCGAGTATTTCCCCGGAGGCGGTACCAACTTTGAAGAGCCTCTCACCAAAGCGGTCTCTCTTTTAGAGAGCTCCAAATTCAAGGGTGGAGACATAGTTTTTATTACAGACGGCGAATCCAACGTAGGCGACGCATGGCTAAAATCCTTTGAAGAAACTAAAGATAAACTGAAGTTTAAAGTTTACTCTGTGCTGATAGATTTATCAGAAAGGGAATCATGGGGTACGCTATCGCACTTCAGCGACAAAGTCACCTCGGTATCCAAACTCACTTCCAAAGATGCGAAGGGGCTTTTTCTTGATCTATAGATACAACTAGGAGATATATATGGGCAAAAATGACAGTAGTGATACAGGTACAGTGAGCGTAATGGTAGAGGTGCCGAAAGGCTCAAGGAACAAGTACGAATACGACAAGATCAGAAGAAGGATAAAATTGGATAGAATGCTTTTCTCCTCGGTCCATTATCCCTGCGACTATGGATTTGTGGAGGATAGCCTTGCGCTTGACGGCGATGCTCTCGATGCCCTGGTGCTTTTGTGGGAGCCAACGTTTCCAGGATGTATAATAGAGTCCAAACCCCTGGGTATGTTCATAATGAGCGACGAGAAGGGGCCTGATGAAAAGATATTGTGCGTTCCTGTTGCAGATCCACTATGGAACTACATAGAAGAACTAAAAGAGGTTCCTCCACATTTGCTCAAAGAAATAGAGCACTTTTTCTCGATTTACAAAAAATTGGAACATAAGGATGTAGAGGTTGACGGCTGGCGCGGAATCAAAGAGACCCTCATTACTATTGAGGAATCAAAGGATAGATATAAAAAAGCTCTAAGGTCTAGATATCCGATGTATGAATAGAGATATTTTTCAAGCTACAAGTCTCTTAATTTAAATAGTGCAGATGATAGAAGCCAGACTCTATTCTTCTGTCTTCAAACTCTTTGTTGCCGGTTAAAGGGAGTACGGCTCCGACGCTAATTACTTAGGCTGACCTTCTAAAAGGGGGTCGATCTCGCTCTTAAATGCGCCAAAAGGTCTTGCCCCGCCTACCAGAACCCCGGTGATCTCCTTGCCCTCGCCCGTTTTTCCGATAAAGAAAGCGGGAGTGCCGGTGACGCCGTATTTTTGGGCGTCCGCCATATCTTTTTTTATTTCCGCAATCTTTGTCTCGTCATTCATGCATTTTTCAAACTGCCCGTAGTCAACATCAAACTCTTTGGCAGAGATCATTATGCTTTCCCTGTCTAGCTTGCGCGGGTTCTCAAACATGTAGTCGTGAACTTCCCAGTACTTTCCCTGCTCGCCCGCACAGTTGGCGGCAAGAGCGGCGGGTATGGCCTTTTTGTGGAACGGTAGCGGGTAGTCTCTAAATACCATCTTTACCTTTCCCTTGTCGATGTACTCTTCTTTGATCTGCTTGTAGGCGTTATCATAAAACTTCTTACAGAAAGGGCACTCGTAATCGCTGAATTCGACTATCGTTACAGCAGCGTCCGGGCTTCCCTTTACGGGGTCGTCGTCTATGCTCACGGTCGCTATTTTAGGCTGTCTGGCATTACGCGGCGCGGCTTTCCTGATGGCCGGGGAGTTCTTTATCTTCTCAAGCTCTGTTAGTATCTTTGCGGTCAGTTCTTTTTGTGATGAGAGCTCAGTATTTAGATCTTTAATGGCGGATATAGCGAATAAGCCCAGTACAATTGAGACTAAAACCCCTGCGCCAATCAATATAAGAAATGTTTTCATGTTAAACCCCTCGATGTTTTATTCTCCACTATCACTATCTGTCATTCCCGAATGTTTTTATCGGGAATCCAATTTATAATTATACATTACGGAGCCCGCTATTGCGCAAGCTCCTTCTTTAAAATATTCGTAAGCTGCGTTATTATCTCAAGCGCCTCCGCTAAAAAAGCACCTGTTTCCCCGAATATCACTGTGAAAACAATTATCAACAGGGATATATCTAAATAGCGGCAGACAAATAACATCTCAATTTAAAATAGTAGCAGTTCGATACAGCCCTGTTTTTAGTTTGATTTGTTTTCACTTTAGTTCTATTATTGAGCGATATAAATATGTCATAAAAAGGAGTCTATTTATGAAATACATTTTGTCCGCGTTAATGCTTTTGTTTGTCCTGGCTTCAGTTCAGGGCTCATTTGCTGAAGTAACGAATAAACAGATGAGCGCTCAGATATTTGAAGGAGAAGTTATAGTAGACGCTCCGCCGGAGAAAGTTTGGGCAGTGCTGACCAACTTAGAGCAGTTCGCGGGATTTATGGGTTTCCAGTGGCAGTCGGGCAACAAGACAGTTTCTAAAGTAGGCGATACGGCGCGTATGAAAGTCTGGTCTGATGACACAACCTACTTCTTAACTTACGCAGAGCCCAATAAAGAATTAAGACTTGCGCTTGAGCCGGATAATGCTTCATATATCTGTCAGAAGAGATGGATACTCACACCAGAGGGCGATAAAACCAAGGTTCAGTTAATAGATATCTACACCGAATCAAGCCCGCAAAGTGAGGAGAGCATCAATTCTCAGATAGAGGGCTGGAACGGGCATTTGGCTAAGTTGAAAGAGATGGCTGAGGGCTCATAGATAATCCCTTAATATTTTGAGGTCTATAATGAGAAGCCATACTTCGGCGGTAGCCATTATACTGCTTCTTGTGTTCTCACAAAATGCGTTCTCCCGGGATAGATCTGAAATTCAGACATTCGAGGGAGAGATAACCATTTACGCCGATGCCGGGTGGTAACGACCTAAACAGCCGCGAAGGGAGCTCAAAGATGAATAAACACCCATATATAACAATATTACTGCTCTCCACTCTATTCATACTAGCAGGATGCAGGCAGCTCCCCGATCTTCAGCCGGAGCTGACAGGGACCTGGACGAGGACCATCGGGAGCGGCGTAGACTCGATAGAGGGGATACTGACGTTCACCTCGGAGGCCACGTACGAATTCACATACAAGGGAGACGCGCCCGGGCATGAGGATACAAAGGGCAGGTACAGTCTATTGGGGCATAAAATAACCTTTGAGGACGACTCCTGCGTAGATCCGGGGACATATATTTTCCTCGCCGAATCCGACGTGCTGAAATTCACGCCGGTCTCTGAGGACTGCGAAAAGAGGAAGGAAGCCATTGCGGGGAAGTGGAATTCGGTCAAGAAATAAATAGGGAATGCCGGCAGACAGCGGGATTACACACAACCGTATTGAATAGACTCCTGAATTCAACTTTGAACTGTAACTTTAACTTTACAATATTTCTGTCATAACTTTTCTGAGCGATTCCACAGCCACACTGTAGTTGCAACGGTTGGAATAAGCATGAACCATGTTCCAAATAGACCGATTGCAAATCCTGCAAATGGAGCGGGTAACAGAGCTCCAAAAACCATTGTTAGAACTAACACTCCAAGAGGTGACAGAGCGATAAACCAGCGTGGATACAATGTTCGCCCACTTAAGATTCCAACACCATGCCAAATTGCGCCTATATAAAAAGCCAATTCTGCCGTCAAATCTCCCATGAAAAAATGATCGACTATTAGACGGTTGGCCGTTGCATAAAATATAGCATCAGTAGAGCCTACCAAGGCTTTTGCCTGCGATAGCACGCTCAAGAATGCAAACCCGGCATGCTGTATTCCTCCAATCATCAACAAGGCATAAGCAAGAATTACACACGGCACGGTGGCAAGCCAAAACCCGGCACGTCTCATGCCAATCCACCAGAGGTAATATGACAGGGCGTAAATGGGGTAGAGCCAACCGGCTGTTTGTGCCATCATTATCATCCAATGAGGGCGGTGGCCTGCAGTACTAATCATCTCCCATGCTGCAGGAGAAAAATAATCAAGACCGCTGAGTGTAGGAAAATAAGCATAAATATAGTCACACACACCGTTCCAGAGTATCAGGATAGAAACAACAACGCCTATAAGGCGGAGACGATTTCTGAGAAAATTACTTTGTCCCATCATTCATTTACGGTTCCATATTTTTTATATCTATCAAGATTAGTTGCTATATAAACGATATTTATCTTTTTGTGCTCTTATCTAAAAACCTCATTAGGTGTAGTATAGCCCAAGCTTTTTCCGGGCTCCAGTCTGTCTGGAGTTTTTTTCGCACGAAATCCTCAACTTTCCTGGTGAATTTGACCTTAATCCGTAGATTAGATAGCTCTGATTACGTGTTAACTGCTTGTAAGCCATCTGCAACCTCCATAAAGAAGAGCAGCATAGTAGCTAACCCTTGTGTCTGACACAAAAGTTGCAGTTATTACTTGAATCCGTTACGGCATATACTTCTTGCAAACTAAAATTCCATAGTCTCCCCGTCTTGGGGAACAAGGAGCCTTCCGTTTGGGATATTTGAATTCTTTGCCAGCGCCCTAAGTTGAGAGCGTGACACTATGCAATGGTCTAGCGCCTCTAGGTGAGTGGCTACTATAGTGGCNTTAGGGTTCTCCAGGCAAACAGAGNTTGTCTGCTCTCCGTCCATTATAATAGGACCGCTTCCAAGAAACTGCGCTCCGCCGGAATGGGTGATAATAACGTCNGGTTCAATATTCTTTAAAACTTGCTTTACCTCATCAGTGAGAATCGTATCGCCCGCCCAGTATAGCGTCGGCTCGTCGGGAGCTTCGAATATAAAGCCCGACACATTCCCCATCTTCTGTGCCCATACGCCGCTTCCGTGCCGCCCCGGTGTGCGCTTGATTGTTACCCCTCCCCACTTGGTGGAATCAATTACCGCTTCTGCGCCGCTTAAACCGGATTGCCTCAGATACCGGTCATCGATTGGCTGACATAAAATAGGTGTATCCTTCGGAAGCAGGTCCGCCACTACCTGGTCAAAGTGATCGGGATGCAGGTGAGAAACAATCACGGCGTCAATGCCGTTTACAACTTCTTCCGGACTGCAGGGGAGATCTACCGTAGGATTAAGCGATACGCCCGCAAACGATTCAATCGTGTGCTTGGATGAGAGAAACGGGTCTAAAAGAAATTCCATGCCCCCGTAACTCAACCTCATGGTAGAATTCCTGATTAATCTAAGATTCATGGTATGTGTAAACTAAATGTAATTAAGACTCCGCCGATACCTATATGTACAATCAGATATATTGTAAAGTATACCTAAAACTCTAAATAAAAGCTTTTGTTTTCCCACATTTTCCTAATCTGCTAATCCGCAGCGATCAGGGTATGAGTTCTCCCAGCTCTCCCTATACCAAAAACTCTGTTCTCTCTAATTCCAAATTGCTATGCCTGCGTTCATCAATTCTGATATAATGTTTCTATAATGAAACACGAGCTGGATATGGAAGGCGCGCATGGATAAGGTGCAGATAATTATTCAGGTAGTGGGCGGAATAGGTCTTTTTCTTCTAGGCATGATTGTCATGACTGACGGGCTCCGCGCACTCGCTGGTAATGCCATACGCTCAGTATTAATGCGTTTTACAAAGAGCCCGGTTACAGGCGCTCTCACGGGAGCCGCGAGCACAGCCGTTTTGCAGTCCTCAAGCCTCACCACCGTTGCAGCCGTCGGTTTCGTAGGGGCTGAGCTAATAACTTTCCCCGACGCTCTGGGAATAATCTTCGGTGCGAATATAGGCACAACGTTTAAGGGCTGGGTAATCGTCATGCTGGGTTTTAAGTTAAGCCTCAGCAGTGTGTTCCTGCCGCTTGTTTTCTTGGGAGCGGTACTCCGTCTTTTTACCAAAGGGCGTCTCTCTACCCTAGGCTACACGATTGCCGGATTCGGTCTTATCTTTGTGGGCATTGCTTTTATGCAGCAATCAATGCTCGAAATGCACGACTTTATTTCATTCGAGAACCTGCCCGCTGATACTCTCTCCGGCAGACTGCTTCTCGTTTTAATTGGAGTTGCCTTCACGGCTATTACGCAGTCCTCAAGCGCCGGGGTGGTGGCTGCTTTAACAGCTTTATTTGCCGGTCTAATTAGTTTCAACCAGGCCGCCGCTCTAGTGATCGGAATGGATATAGGTACTACTACGACGGCCGTTCTTGCAACTATCGGCGGCTCCGTCGGTGCAAAGAGAACCGGATTCTCTCACGTGATATATAATTTGTTAACGGGGATGGGCGCGCTTTTTTTAATAACCCCGTATACCCGCGTTTGGGAATATCTGGCGCCCGGCGAGCTTATCAACAATGCTGAGATTGCACTTGTAGGATTCCACACGTTCTTCAATACTTTAGGCGTGATAATAATACTCCCTTTTACAAATCACTTCGCCCGTTTTATGCAAAGACTCGTTCCCGACAAACCATCTCCTTACATAGAGAACCTGGACTATGCCATGCTTGAAGACACCGATCTGGCGCTGAATGTGGTACAGTCGGCTATCAAGAACGAATCCATCGCTCTCTTCGGACACGTAAACGCTATACTCGGCAATGGCTGGACAGGCAAAAAGGTCGATTTAAATGAGCTTCAATCCGCATTAAACGATACGCACTCGTTTGTAGACCATATAAATATTAAGGCTGATGAGGGTGCTAAGTGGGAGAGGCTTGTAAATATCAATCATACGCTCGATCACTTACAACGCCTCCACGAGAGGTGTGAGGAAGATGAGGACCGCGCCGTGACCGCAAGGTATACGACGGAGCTGGCAGGGGAATGCCGCTTGCTTACTACCGCCATAAAAGAAATAATTGTGGATATTGAAAACAATAACTGGGCCCACGCTTATGAAATAGCCGACAGTGCAGGCTCGGCGATACACAAGAAAGTAAAACCATTTCGCGCGGACGTGATGTCAAGGGTGGCGAGCGGAGAGCTTGACGTCGGCCGGGGCACGAGCAACCTTGAGGCTATACGCTGGCTGAGGCGCGTAAGCCGCCACGTAACCAGAATCACCCAGCACACCCAGGCCTCACTCCTTGCGGCCGGGGAATAATTGTCAACAATTAAATAACTTGGTTATATTCTATCAATATCATATTGGAGGGAAATCATGAAGAAAATATTATTTAGCTTAGCATTGCTCTTAGCCGTCTCAGTATTTGGATACGCTGATCAGGCAACGGGGCCAAACTATCTGTTCGTTATAAACTTTGACAACGGCACGTATGCAGGCGGGAAGCTGACCTTAAACGGCAACGGGCAGAGTAATGTGATCTATTTCTCGGATAAGCCGCAAGTTGAGTCAGGACACATGGGTATTAAAAAGTTTGTAACCATCTGGGGAGAAGGGGAGCAGAATTTCAATTCTATCCCTCCAAACTGCACGCTGTCGATAATTAAAGATGAAGTGGAAAACAATAGTGTTTTTATCCTTTCAAACCCTGAGGTTAACGGTACGGCAATAACCTTTGATGCTGAGCTGGTACAGGGCAAGTCAGCTGCAAAGTTCGAAGCGGGCGGCTTGTTCTTAGATACAAAACTTGGAACGACAAGTAACAATTAGCTCTATTTCCTCGCCCTTGTGACTATCGTGGTGGGTGAGAACTTGTTAAGCAGAGTTTCTTCATCCGACCACCAGTCCTCGTATAAATCAATAATTGAGAACCCCGCTTTGGTCTGGCCGCCGATAAGCGTTTCGAGACTATGCCCGAACACAAGCGGTACTCCGTTGTCTATCATTTTCTGCCTTTTCTTCTGAGTTATAGAGGTGAAGTCCGAGTAGGGGAGTTTGTGTTTTACTGTTAGATTTCCTGACTGCTGTGCCTCGGCGTGATCGAAGAGAAAAAATGACGGGTTGATTACCCCAGAGAATAATTCACCTCCGGGCCTGAGCACACGGTAGAACTCTTTCCAGACTTTTATTATATCTCGTACGAATATATCTGAGACCGCGTTTATTATAAGATCGCAGCTCTCGTCTTCAAACACAGATAAATCTGACATGTCTCCCTTTATTGTCTGAAGTTTGAGTTTGTCCCGGCTCGCTACAAAAAGGTCTTTGTTTAACTGCTCCTGAGAGATGTCGTAGCTTATAACGTTAGCCCCGGCTGCTGCCAGGATTGGCGCCTGCTGTCCGCCACCTGAGCCGACGCAGAGCACGTCCTTACCCTTTATGTTTTCAATCCAGGAAGATGGCACAAATTTATTGGGCGTGAGCTTAAGCTCTATTTCTCCATTTCGAGCTTTCTCTATAACTTCGCTTTCCACGGGCGTGCACCACTGACTCTCCTCAATGGACTCCTCGTCCCATGCCATAGCGTTGTGTTCTGATAAATCGAATTTCTTCATAGTTATCCTCGGAACACTATTATACAGAATATAAGAGGTTAGTGGTTTTATGATTAGATAAAGAAAGATTTCTCGCGGAGCCTGCCCTGACAAAAGAGAGTAATTGCCTCAACCGATATTGCCGCGGGGCTGACCAAGAGAAATTAGAGAGGTTTGAGACGGGAACAATTGAGGTCTTCTGTGACGGCGAGGTTTGGACTGAGCTGCCTGAGTAAAGTTTATAGAAGATATACATTAAGCAGAATAGGCATTAAACTCCCGGGTGGTAAATATTCTGATAATAAACCTAAAATTAACCTTGACACTGCACCAGAATGATATATATTGATTTTGATAACGATTTTCATTTACTGCACGCCCGGGAATTGTTTATTGTTAAGAATTACTCGTGATATGAAGCTTTTCCGGGCTTAATAACAGCTCCACAAATGCGAATTGAGAGAGGTAATCAGAGCGAAATGACCATACGCGACTTAAATCACAACTCGGAAGCAGTTTTTATAGGCACAAGGGACTACCGACATGTCTGTCTTCAGAAACTCCGCTCGATGGGACTCCAGAAGGGATCGAAGATCAGGATAAAAAGTATTCAGGGCAGAAATATTATTCTCCACGTAATGGAGTTGGGTGTGGAGCTGGTTATCGATAAGGACCTTGCGGGTGAGATGGAGGTCTGTTAACTCTGATTACTGTAGGGCTTGCGGGTAACCCCAATGTAGGCAAAACCACAATACTAAACAGGATCGCCGGCAAGAACCTCAAAGTGGGTAACTGGGCCGGGGTCACCGTAGAAAAATCCGAAGTATACTTCACCTATAAAAATCACGAATTCCATATTGTTGATCTACCGGGCATATACGATCTCAAAGCGGGTACGGACGCCGAGAAGGCGGCGGTAAATTTCCTCAAGGGCGATGAGCTGGACGTGATCGTCAATGTTGTAGACCTTTCCAATTTAAAGAGAAACATTTTACTTACGCTCGAGCTTTTAGATATCGGCAAACCGGTTGTCCTGGCGCTCAACATGGCCGATGAGGCAGAGCGTAGCGGCATAGAAGTGGATTTACCCGGAGTCGAGAACCTGCTCGGCGCGCGGGCATGCTTTACCGTTGGAAAGACGGGCGAAGGCATCGATACTCTGCTGAATTATATGCTCGAGTCCCAACAGGGAGGGGTTACGTCCGGGGAGACGGATCGGACTTCTGCAGACAAAGATGCGCTTAGGCTGCCGAGCGGCGAATCCGACGAGACCGAGGAAGAAAGATGGAGGCTCGCCGACAGGGTCGTAAAAGANGTGACCAGCTTTGAAAGCAGAAAGAAGAGCAGGGTGACGGACAGGCTCGATAAAATACTNCTCCATCCCTATCTCGGCATAGTTCTTTATATGCTGGCCTTCTATCTGATGTTCAANATATCGTTTGATTTCTCGGCTCCGTACATGGACTGGNTAGACGGCTTCATGAATAACTTCCTGTCCGCGGGTTTCTCGGATCTGGGCGCGAAAATCGGCCTTCCGGCTCTGATGATTAAATTCGTGAACGAGGCAATTATAGGCGGGGTAGGGTTCGTGCTCATCTTTGTGCCGCTTATCGCCATACTCTATTTCTTCATAACGTTTTTCGAGATGACGGGCTATCTGCCAAGAATCGTGTTCCTCATGGACAGGTTCATGCACCGTATCGGCCTTCACGGGAATATGATGACGCCACTTCTTCTGGCTTTCGGGTGCAACGTGCCCGCGATTATGGCCACGAAGAACCTAGAGAGCAGAACTGACAAGATACTCGTCACGATGATGATCCCTTTTATGAGCTGCCCGGCGAGGCTGGTCGTTTTCGCCTTTTTCTCTTTCATATTCTTCGAGCATCCTGCCGTTGTTATTTTCTCGCTTTATATTGTAGGAGTGGTGGTCGCGCTCCTTACGGCGCTCGTGCTCAGGCGCTCGTACCTCAAGGGGAAAAATTCGAGCTTCATCCTGGAGATGCCCCCATACCGGCTCCCCTCATTCCGCATTGTATCGTCTATCGTCTGGGCGCATGTGAAGGGGTTTCTTTACAGGGCGGGCACGGTGATATTCATAGTCTCGATAATCGTGTGGGGCCTCCTCAACCTGCCGCCCGGTATCAAAGGCCCTGACGAGAGCATCGCCGCCTCCATAGGGAAAGCCGTAACCCCGGTATTTAAACCCATCGGGCTTGAAGACTGGAGGGCCACGACCTCGCTTATACCGGCCTTTATGGCAAGAGAAGTTGTGCTGAGCTCTATGGCGGTGATATACAAGACTTCCAAAACGCAAGACGCAACCAAAGGGAGGAGCCTGCCGGAGCTTTTGAGGGAGCAGGGAAAGGGGCTTCTAGAGAGCGTGAAGGAATCTTTTCTCTCCGTAGCCACTTTTGGGATATCCACACTCGAAGTGGATACTACGGACGATTCGGATTCTCTGAGACAGTCCATACGGAAGGCGTTCACACCTGCCTCGGCATATTCGTTCATGATACTACTTCTGCTTTATAATTCCTGCGTCGCCACGGTTACCGTTATGATCCGCGAGATAGGCCGCAAATATGCGCTCACCTTTCTCGCCGGGAGCTTCGCCGTAGCGTGGGTGCTGGCGTTTATTATCTACCATCTATCGAAAGTGGTGTGAATGAGCGTAGGCGTGAGTGTATGTCCGCAGTTTTTATTTACAGATTGACCCTCCCTCTATTATAAGGTTATATAAATTGTTCTTATGAGACCTACCTGGGCAGAGATAAACTTAGACGCGGTAAAGCATAATTTTATGCTTACAAAAGAGCTTGTAGGCGAGCGTGTATCTGTGCTCTCCGTAGTAAAGGCAGACGCGTACGGTCACGGAGCGGTTGAGGTAAGTAAAGTGCTCGTAGAGTCGGGCACCGACATGCTGGGCGTGGCTACTGTTGAAGAGGCAATGGAGCTAAGGGATTACGGTATTGAGGTCCCGATACTTCTTCTCGGAGGAATAAGGCCCGCTGAAGCCGAGGTTGTAATTGAGAACGACTTGATCCCCTGTCTGTTTTCTATAGAAGTAGCCAAGGCGCTTAACAAAGCATCCGAGAAGACCGGCAAGCGTGGTAAATATCATCTTAAAATTGATACGGGGATGACAAGGCTGGGGGTAAGAGCGGAGGAGTTGTCTTCATTCCTAAACGAGCTTACCGGTTTTGACAATATAGATATGAAAGGGGCTATGACGCACCTTCCTTCCATTCATACAGAGCATGGGGACGATTCACTAAACCAGATTGATAGATTCCACAATTTAGTAGCAACTATAAGAGAAGCAGGGCTGGATCCCCGCTATCTCCATTCCTCAAAAAGCGCTTCCATTCAAAACTGTCCACCCTCACATATGAATCTGGTGCGCCCGGGGATAATGCTCTATGGCTCCGGGAATTACAGCGGGCTTGACTTGCGGGCTGTGATGAAGCTCAAATCAGAGATTATACAAATAAGGAAAGTGCCCGAGGGAACCCGGATTAGCTACGGCGGCACTTTTGTTACCAAGCGTCCGTCAACAATAGCGACTCTTCCTATAGGATACGCCGACGGCTATATGAGGAGCCTTTCCAACAAAGCCTTTGTCTCGGTAAACGGACATAAGGTGCCGGTCGTCGGAACAGTGTGTATGGACCTGATAATGATTGATGTTACCGATGTTCCAAATGTCGCGGTAGGGGGGCAAGTAGTGCTCTTTGGTGATGATCTCGTATCTGTAGACGATGTAGCCTCTGTTGCCGGGACAATCTCTTATGAATTACTCTCAAATATCGGAAAACGCGTTCCCCGGATGTATGTCTAGACTCTTATTTGCGGAAATTAAAATTTTTCATAGATATTACAGTTATTTAAGTTAAATTTAAGGGCATGAAGTCGCCGAAATTCCCCTTGTCTGCTCCGTTCTTCTTATTATTGTTCATAATTTTCCCCCTCTTTAGCGCCTCGGGAACGGAAACAATTAATCTCGGTCCACTTTTCTTTATGGAAAAAGATGAGGAAACCGGGGAGAAAAAGATAGACGCCCTGGGTCCTTTTATCTCTTATAAAAAACAAGCACATGAGACCGGGTACGGGTTGCGGCCGATATTCTACAACTATAAAAACTCAGAAAAAGATAGAACAGCATTTGATTTTCTATATCCGCTATCAACTTACCGCACATTTGAAGGAGACACCAAGTTTCAGGCTTTGATGTACATATTTTATTATAAAACGGATCTTAGGGAGAGCGGATTCAGAGAGCGTGAGTATACGCTGTTTCCTTTTGTTTTTGCCAGACACGCAGAGGATCCTGAAAGAAGTTTTTTCGCAGTATTTCCTGTTTACGGAAACATGAAACATAAATACGGAAAGGACAATATAAAGTTCTTTTTGTTTCCATTGTTTCTCCAAACAGAAAATTACGGTGTTACTAATACAAATTTGCTATGGCCGTTTATAGGTTATTACTCAGGCAACGGTGTTACAGGGGGAAGGCTTTGGCCAATTTATGGACAAAAAACAGCCGGTGACGCACTTAATGACAGATTTGCCCTATGGCCTTTATATATGGAAAGAGATAAAGATTTTTACGGCGAAAGAATAAGATCGCTCGCAATACTTCCTTTTTATTATGGGCTTGATATGCCGGGCAGAAAGCAAAGGACTTACGGTTGGCCTTTCTTTACATATATTGAAAATACCAATAAGAATTTTAGAAGATGGGATATGCCCTGGCCGATCATTTCTTTCTCTAGAGGGGATGTAACGACCAATAGAGTTTTCCCTCTTTTTTCCATAAAGAGAGAAGAGGACTATGAAGCGGGGTTCGCTCTCTGGCCACTTTACAGATGGAGCACGCTTACGCTTGATGATTACGTAAGGACCAGAAAGACATTCGTGTTCTTCCTATATAAAGATGTAAAGGATGTACCAATAGTAGAAGGCGGGAGAGAAAGCAGGGCTATAAACCTCTGGCCTCTATTTACCTACAGGAGAACCCCTGAGGGTAAAGCCTATTTTAATTTCATATCTCCGCTTGAAACTTTCCTGCAGGACAATCATCCGAGGGAGAGGAACTGGGTGCCGCTCTGGACTATCTTTAGATGGGACAAGGATGAGCAAGGCAATCATGTGTCCTCTTTTCTCTGGAATACATTTAGGACCGAGAGTACTAAAAAGGGTGTAAAGGTAGAGCTAAGACCTATTATTCCGGTGCTGTCATATGAGAATACTGACAAACGTGACAAGTTTCATATTCTGGGTGGATTGTTCGGCTACAGTAAAGATAAAGAAAATAACAAGAAAACACTAAAATTTCTTTTTATACCTGTTAATATTTCTTAATGGGTCAAATCTTGATATTCAAAGAGGAGTCTAATCCTTGAGAAGTGTGATGGTTTTTTTCAAAATTACGGGCGGATTACTCGGCCTGCTCATGGAGACGCTCTATTGGTGTAAAGCATCTTTTAAAAATAGTGAGAAAGTATTTGCACAGCTTTATATAATTGGAAACCAGACCTTCCCGTAGGGGCTCTGATCGCTCTTTTCTCAGGCGGCGTTCTTGCGCTTCAGGCGGGTCCCACTCTGGCGCAGTTTGGACTGGAAGAAAACGTAGGGGGTCTTGTAGGCCTCTCTCTCGTAAAAGAGATCGGACCCATTATGGCCTCCATTCTGATTGCCGGAAGAGTCGGGTCGGCTATGACCGCGGAGCTTGCGTCAATGAGTGTGTATGAGGAGATAGACGCCCTTAAGACCATGGATATAAATCCTGTGCGCTACCTTGTAATGCCGAGGTTTATAGCCACGGTTATAGCGCTGCCGGTTCTGGTTATATACATGGACGTAATAGGCTGGTTCGGAGGAGCAATTGTGTCTGTGGTGAACCCGGAGGTTCATCTCTCCTTAGATGTTTATTATCGGAATCTGTCTGAGCTTGTAGATTTCACAGCGGTGATGAACGGGCTAATTAAAGCAATGTTTTTCGGTGTTATAATTTCGATTGTATGCTGCTATGTGGGGCTTAAAACAAAGGGCGGGCCAAGGGAGATAGGGTACTCGGTTACCAAGGCGGTCGTTATGTCCTTTGTGCTGGTTTTGGTGTCGGATTATTATATAACGAGGATTTTGTTATTCCTCAATTTAGATTAAAATTAAAACGATATGGAACAAAAACTTCAGGAACAAAATACTGTTAACGGTGATTCGCCGGGCCAGATAAACTCAAAAGAAGGCAATGGCTCCGGAAGAATTCTGCTCGATTATTTAAAGTGCGCGGCAGTGGGCGTAAAGATAGATGATTTAAAGCGTTCGTTTGGTGATAATTATGTCTTAAGGGGAGTGACGCTTGATATAGAGCCGAGGGAGACGGTTGTAATACTGGGAAAAAGCGGCTCGGGCAAAAGCGTTCTTTTGCGCCATATTATAGGGCTTGAATGCCCGGACTCAGGACACATATACGTAGCCGGTGAGGATATTAACGACCCTGATTTTAAGAAGAACCACGTGCTTGCGATGGTGTTCCAGTCCTCTGCTCTATTTAATTCTCTTACCGTCTCAGAGAACGTAGCTCTTTATCTAAGAGAGCATAAGATATTCGCCGATGAATCCAGGATAGGTGAGATTGTCTCAAGCGCTTTGGAAATTGTCGGGCTCCAGGGCAAGGAAGATGTTCTGCCTTCGGAGATTTCAGGCGGAATGAAAAGGAGGGTCGCCGCGGCAAGAGCGCTTGTTATGAACCCTGATATAATCCTTTTTGATGAGCCGACCGCCGGGCTTGACCCCATGATGACCCGTACAATGGGGGATCTTATTCGCGATCTGAATGACAAGGTGGAGATTACGCAGATAGTTGTAACGCACGATATAGACCTTGCGTTCTACGTTGCCGATAGAATAGCGATACTAAGCGAGGGCCGTATTTTAGAAGTAGGCACACCACAGGAGATCCGCAGCTCTACTAATTCGGCGGTAATTGACTTTATTAAACCTCAGTTCGAAT
>JGI24023J19991_10001393_pt1 | contig 18522 bp, 21 predicted proteins | sample Cruoilmetagenom1_FD_19991 | JGI IMG/M metagenome (IMG submission 19991) | reverse complement strand
ATGGGCATGTTGTCTATGGGACTAAAGCTTTCTACTTTACCCGTAGTACCGTTTACATACCCCTCTTCAAGGTTATTTTTGATGAAGATAACTACTGCACCCTTTTTAAGTGCCAACTCTTCTAAAACCAAAGAAGATTTAAATATCTTCTCTATGTTCTTTTCACTCCCTTTTGTCTCACACACAAAAAGTTTAGGCTCACCTTCTAGTTTATTTAGTTCATCTAAGTTGATACGGTCTACATCGACATTATGCGTATAGAGTTTAGTAGGAGTGGTGATACTTAGTTCTTTTTCATGTCTACTTGCCAGTAGTTCTTCTGAAGATGCCGATATCTCACCTGAGCGTATGTCATCGAGTATTTGAATGAGTCTCTCATCATCCTGTCTAAACTTCTCTTGTAGATAACAAGTCTGTAGATCTAGTGCTTTCCATGCCGAAGACTGCCATGCAAAACGTTTCTCTTTAGGGACTTTTGAGATGGGAGGTAACTGAAAGAAGTCACCTGAGATAACTACTTGCACCCCACCAAAAGGAGCATCTGTTCCTTTAAAACCACGTAGTATGAGATCCATAGAAGAAAATAGTTCTGGAGATATCATAGAGACTTCATCGATGATAAGCAGTTTGAGTTTAGAAAAACGTGTCTTTAAGTACTTTTTGTCCAGTAAAAAGTCCACATAGCTCTCATCTATACTCTCACGTATACCCAAAGAAAAGAATGAATGTATCGTCTGTCCACCCAAGTGTGACGCTGCAATGCCCGTAGGTGCAACTATGGTCGGGTAAATCCTACGCTCTTTTAGGTATTGTGTATAGAGGTTAAGTAAATAAGTCTTTCCTGTACCTGCTGACCCGGTTATAAATACATTTTTGCCTGATTTGAGTATGTCTAATGCTGTGTTTTGTTTCATAGCCGTATTATAGCTTATGGGATTAATATATAAGAGGTATGTAGAGTATGTTAAGAAGATTGTTTTATTTGGTACGAGGGAGGATAAAAGAAAGTAACTCTCAGAGGAGTTACTTTCATGCTACTAGATATCTTTAGAGATAGTCTTTGTAGAATCATTTACGTTATCTGAAATACTTTTAACAGAAGCTGCCGAATCAGTTGAAACAGTTTTCACCGTTTCAGATGCATTATCGTTTACAGATTTTACAGATGCTGCTGAGTCATTAGAAGCAGTTTTAACTGAATCATTAACATTTGTTGCTACTGTAGATACAGAATCTTTAGAATCAGCTGATACAGTCTTAACAGATGCTGCTGAATCATTAGAAGCAGTCTTAACAGATGCTGCAGAGTCATTAGAAACTGTGTTTACAGTTGCATTCATATCAGCAGATATTGTTTTAACAGATGCAACAGAGTCGTTAGAAACTATTTTAACAGATGATGTAGCATCTTTAGAAACAGCTACAGTTGAGTCTTTTAGGTCTTTAGATACTACAGTTGAAGAATCTTTAAGATCTTTAGTTGTGTTAGTCAATGCATCTTTAGAATCAGTTGAAACAGCTACTACTGTATCTCTAGTATCTTTAGAATTTGCAACTTCTACAGTTTTCATGTCATCAGAAACTTTTATCGTTGAATCTTTAGTATCTGCACTAACAGCAGTTACTGTTCTTTCAGCACTTTTTGTAGTTTCAACTGCGCCATCTTTCATAGCTGTCATTGAATCTTTAGCATCTTTACTCATGCTGATCATTGCGTCTTTCATATCTTTAACCATAGAGTTGATATCAAAATCAGATGATGATTTTTCAACTGCTTTAGCTGCGACATTCGTGTTTACCTGTGGCGCTGTCTCAGCGTTTACGCTTGTTAATAATGCAGCTACTGCTACTGAAGTTGTGATTAATTTTTTCATTTTATATTCCTAATTTTTATTTTTAATGCGGAATAATACTCAAACTTATGTTAATTATAACTTAAATTTATTATTAACATAAGTAAGATTGATTTACTTATGTTGGAATCTTTTAATCTAAAACGAATGTCACGTATCAACTACTTTCTAGAACTTAGCATCTGGTACTTCATAGTTATCAACCACAAAATCAATATCTTTATCTCCACGGCCACTTAGATTGATCAAAATTGTTTTATCTGAAGGAAGTGTTTTTGCTAACTTCATCGCATATGCTACTGCATGAGCAGACTCTAATGCGGGGATGATCCCTTCTAGTTGTGAAAGTTTATAAAAAGCATCTACTGAATCTTCATCGTTACACAGTCCTACTTTTGTACGACCAATGCTACTTAAGTAAGCATGTTCAGGACCTACTGATGGATAATCTATCCCAGACCCTATAGAATAAACAGGTGCCGGTTCTCCCTCTTCATCTTTTAACATGATAGAGTTAAATCCATGCATTACACCTTCTTCTCCATAGGTGAGACTTGCTGCATGTTCTCCCAATTTGTCACCTTTACCCATAGGCTCTACACCTATAAGCTCTACATCATCATCTATAAAACCTGAAAATATTCCCATAGCATTACTTCCTCCACCAACACATGCTATCACATGATCGGGTAGTTTGCCCTCGTGTTCAAAAAATTGTTCTTTTGACTCATGACCTACAATCGACTGAAAGTCTCTTACCATCATAGGAAAGGGATGTGGTCCTACAACAGACCCTATACAGAAAAGTGATTCTTCATACGTTTCCATATATACTCCAAAAGCACTGTCTACTGCTTCTTTAAGTGTTTTTAAACCATGTGTAGCAGGAACAACCTTCGCACCTAAGATCTTCATACGTACAACATTTGGATGTTCTTTTGCTATGTCTACCTCTCCCATATGTATCTCACACTCCAAACCAAAGTAAGCAGCAGCTGTTGCCAATGCCACACCATGTTGTCCTGCACCTGTCTCAGCGACAACCTTTTTCTTCCCTAAATGTTTTGCCAACATGACTTCTGCCATACAGTGATTTAATTTATGTGCACCAGAGTGATTCAGGTCTTCTCTCTTCAAATATATCTTAGCCCCACCACAATGCTCTGTAAGGTTCTTAGCAAATGATATAGGTGTAGGACGACCCTGATAATGTTTACGAACATATTTTAATTCTTCTATAAACTCTGGATCATTTTTAAGCCTTTTATACTCTTGTTGTATCTGTGCAAATGGTTCTTCCAACATAGGTGGGAGAAAAGCACCTCCAAACTTTCCAAAATATCCATTTTCATCAGGTTGTGTTTCCAGGTAAGGTTTTTGCATTATTATTCCTTTTTTATGCTGTCACTCAGCATTTATTATAACCATCAATGGTTGAAAAAAAACTGTTGTTGATCAAGATATGAATCTAAGAAAAAATAGATATCATAAATATAAAAAGTAACCCATGAAAAATATCACTAGAAACATACAAATATCCTTACTACTTGTTGCTACACTTGGCATTATGTCAGGTATCACTGTTGTTTCCTCCTTACCTCTCATAAGCAAAACATTCTCAGATATACCTCACATTGAGTTCCTTTCAAAACTCATGCTTACTATTCCCTCCATTATCATCGCTCTTTTTGCACCTTTTGCAGGACATATAGTAGATAGATGGGGACGACTTAAGCCTTTATATCTCGGTATAGTGCTGTTTATAATAGGTGGAAGTTCTGGATTTTACCTGCAAGATTTTTATGCTATTTTACTGGGACGTGCCGTGCTTGGATTTTCGGTAGCACTCATTATGACATCTTCTACTGTACTCATAGGAGATTATTTTGATGAAGAGGCCAGGCATAAGTTTATGTCTAAACAGGGCTTGGCTATAGGTATAGGCGGTATACTCTTTATCACCAGTGGTGGATTACTGGCACAGATACACTGGTCCTACCCTTTTGCTATCTATTTCATACCACTTCTGTTCTTACCGTTGTTGCTAAGTTCACTTTATGAGCCAAAAAAACATACACATAGTGATGATCCGGAGCTTGAACCTAAACTTTTACCTGTATACCTCACGGCTTTTTTTGTGATGGTACTTTTTTACATGCTCCCAACACAACTACCCTACCTCATCGTGAATACTTTAGGAGGAAAGCCACAGACCATAGGTTTCGTTATCGCTACGGCCATGCTCTTTAATGCACTGACAGCCATGCAATACGCCAAGATAAAAGCAAGACTCTCTTATATGCAGATCTATGCAACAACATTTACTCTCTTTGCCTTAGGACTCTTTCTCATCTCTCAAGCAACTGCTATTAGCCAGCTTTTCTACTCTACTGCATTCATAGGTATGGCATTTGGACTTCTCTTTGTCAACACCAACGCATGGTTTCTCTCACAGGTTCCTGCAAGTAAAAGAGGAAAGGCATCTGGTTTACTGACTTCAAGCTTTTTCTTAGGACAGTTCTCTTCACCGCTTCTTTTTGAGCCTATCGTAAGCATGTATGGTATACAAGGATTGTTTTTTATGGTTTCTTGTCTTTCTGTTTTTGTAGCACTTGTCTTATTTGTCAAAACAAGACGGTAACGTACTATAGGTCCCTTTACTCGGGTATCTTAGGTGCTGCTACCCTAGTGCCTAAAAAAGCGTAACTTCTTCCTATGCGCGCTACGGGGTCAAAGTCAATACTCATCTGTTCTTTGTCTGTGATGACAGCATCATCTACATAGATCTGTTGCACATTCAAAATCAAAGGTATGGTAGAGGAAGATCCATCACCAAGGTCTATCTCTTGATTAAGATCACAACAGTATGCAGTAGGTACACCTTTTATCATGGGTGGGTAACCTTCACATAATGGTTCTACTTCTATATTAAAAAGTTCTGCTTCACTTAGATCTTTGTCTAAAGACTTAGAAGAAAAATGCATCTTCTCCAAACTCTTTTCATCTACCATACAAATAGTACATTTTTTATGTTCTCTGATGTTCGCCAAAGTGTCTTTAGGTGTACCGTTAGACTTATGTCCTACCGATACCAACACACTTGCAGGTTTAGAAGACAAACCTATAAAGTAACTAAATGGTGCAACATTGATGACACCGTTATGTTCAGTTACCACCCACGCTATGGGTCTGGGTATGATAGTCTGAGACATCAGTTTATAGACGTCACTTCCCGTACTTTTCTCTATGTCGATTATCATAGTATCAGATCTCTACTTCGTACGTTGATAGTATGAAACCATACTTGCTTTTTGCAGTACATGCTGGTTTATCATGTATCCAACCAATGCACTGTCACTTTTATCGGTCACTTCCAACTTCTCAACATCCAAAGCATACACAGTAAATATATAGGTGTGAGCCTTATCTCCCTCTGGAGGACAGGCACCACCAAAAGAAGCAGACCCATAATCTGTTACAGTTTCAATTGCTCCTTTAGGTAAAGTACCTTGAGCAGAAGCATTGTTGGCTACTGATGTTGTTGTTTTAGGGATATTGACAACCAACCAATGCCACCATCCTGAACCTGTCGGTGCATCAGGATCATACACTGTAATCGCAAAACTCTTTGTCCCTTTAGGTGCATTGGTCCAATGTAGTTCCGGAGATTTGTTTTCACCCGTACATCCAAAGCTATTAAATTCCTGAGATTTACTTAACTGTCCTTCCAGATCATTACTCTGTAAGGTAAAACCATTTGCCAGTAAACTTGATGCCATCAATGCACTTAAAATAATATGTTTCATCTTTATCCTTTTAATTTTCCATATAATAACAAAAATATCATCACTTATGATACAACAACAAAATAACTATCGGCTATCAACTCCACTTCACCATCCATATCAGCATGTTTGAGCATCGCTTCATAGTATTGACCTTTTACACGTTCATAGTCCTCAGGACTTAACTCCATAAGCATACCTTTGTATCCGGTGTTGTTGAGCAGTTCCCACCACTCATCTACACTCATACCATAACGTATCTCTTCAGCTTCTATCTGTACATTTGTAACACCCGCCAAGTTGCAGAGACGCTCTATGTCTTCAACACTCTTTAAATTCTCCCATTTATCCATATCATATTCTTTTGCTGAAGGTGAATCATACGATCTAAGGAAAGGAAGGAGTATCTCATTTGATGGGGAAAATGTATTTTTTAAAAAAGAAGTAAAGATGACGATGCCATCTTCCTTCAAAAGCGATACAAGTGATTTAAGTACGNTATGGGCATCTGGAAGGAAAAAAAGAGCATATGAACAGGTAATGACATCATATTTCTTCTCTAAAGTAAGTTTTGTGATGTCTTGTAGATGGAATGCTATATTTGTAAGGTTTCTCTTTAGGGCATTATCCTTGGCTTTAGCCAACATCCCATCAGAGATGTCTATAGCATCAAAATGTGCCCTTGATATACAAGAAGCACACTCTAACACTACATTACCTGTACCACATGCCACATCAAGTATTTCTAATGTGTCATCGTCTTTATGGGTATTTATTATCTCTGCTACATATCTGGCAGAAATTTTAAAAAAGGGAATTTCATCATATTTGTTTGCTACATCTCCAAAAGATGCTTTAGCATACGCTTGCTCTTTATCTTGCATAAAATTGATTACTTTTTGTAGGTATGTGGTATCAGACTATTGTCTTGTCCCATGTGTTCCCTATATTCTAATTCTTTTGGGTCTCTTCGCATAATGTGAAAAAAGAAAAACATATAACCTCCAACCACGATCGTCAAAAGTACAAGACAAAATATTATAATTTTCCAAAGTTCCATATTTGTTCCTTATATATCTTTATTTTACCCTAATCTCTCTCTAAATACAAATCAATCTTGGTTTGGTGGACAAATAAAATAACGCATATTTACCTCTTGAAGTGTTTGACTCCAGCCTATTGCCACTGTCTCTTCATCATTAGCTATAACCTCATAATTATCTCCAAAATAATGCTGCATGAGCTTTAATATAGCTACATTTTTAGCTACTTTCACTACCCATACATAAGGTAAAACTTTTAAAGAGGGAACTTCTTTAGAACTACGCATGAGTTCTCTTAACTCAAATTCTATCTTGCATATATCTTCGCCATTGTTATACTGTGAATACTCAATAACAGCTTCAAAGTTACCCGGGTCTACGATCTTCTTCCAGTAATCCCCTGGACGTTTCTCTTGAAATGTGTATTTCTCTTCTACTTTACTTGAACAACAGATCAAACTTACTTTCTTTACATATGCTTCTGCACAGGACGCAAAGGTTTTGAGCATTTGTTCATCAAAGTTATTTGGAGTATACCCGTCTGCATCCAAGTACCCTTCATTTTTCAAACATTCTGCTACCCCTTCATCTTTCAAACGTTTTTGATGATGTACCACAGCCACAGGATACGCTTCTCTAAAGTAATAAGAACCTTCAGAGCGCATATTATGCATAAATGTATCAGACTGTGTAAGTGCTTTTTTAAGTGTTTCTATAAGTGTTTGCATTACTTTCCTTCTTTTTTAAATAGAGAAACCACATCATAAGGTGCAATGGGTCTGTTTATTTTCTTTTCTTTGTTATAGCATTCTGTCAATCCATGATCTTTAAATCTTTCCAATTCTCTTCTATAGAGTGGCCAAGGTGGACCTCCATACTTTTCATGGTCATCTTGCACATTGGTATGTACTAGCAGTTCACCATCTTCTTTTAACAGGTTTGCCATGATCATGAGCAAGTCATCTCTATGCATTGGGTCTAAAGATTGGATCGTACGACTCTCAAACACAAGATCATAATGTCCTTTCATAAATGCTGGTAGTTCAAAAATGTCTTCTATCCTAAAGTCTATAGCCGAAGTTTGAAAACGTTCTTTTGCCATAGATATAGCTGTCTCAGAAATGTCAATCGCATCAACATCATACCCGGCTTCTGCCAGTGCCTCAGCATCATCACCTAAGCCACAGCCTATGACCAAAGCTTTCTTTCCCTTAATATTAACAGTATCAAGATACTCCACCAAATGCATATTTGGGCTCAATGTAGCCCATGGAATAGCATCCAAATTATCTTTGTCTACATTTTTATAGACACTTTCAAAAAAATTATCTTTTTTCATTAGTTACCTTTTACCCACGCTGAAGAGTGCTGAGTGAATCCTACTTTAGGATAATATCCTACGGCATCAGGAGCTGATAATAAAATGATCTTACAACTTTCTTTTAGTTGTTCTTTCACTTTCTCTATTAGTTTTTCTCCAATACCTTTATGTTGATATGCTAGATCTACAGCCAGATCAGACAAATAACACGCATAATTAAAATCACTTATAGCCCGTGCCACACCAACTATCTTCTCATTATCCATAGCCACGACCAATATATCTGCATGGTCTAACATCCCTTGTATACACTTAGGAGCATCAACAGGTCTGCGTTCTCCAAGTGTTGAACGATTTAAAATATCTATAAATTCTTTTGATGTGATTTTTTTATTACATATATAGTTTTCATTCATAAAAACTCCACTTTATTCAAATTAAGTGTCTGTATTTTACCAAGTATTTATAAAGTGTTAGAAAAAGGGGAATAAAGTAATAGAGGGAAATAGAAGATTGCACCTCAAAAGAGGTGCAAAGTGTGTAGTAAAAGTAAGATTAGATAGTTGCGTGTAATCTTCCACAATCTCTAAGTACATCACCTTTATTTTTAAAATCTGCTGAGGTACCCATAGTTTTGTGTGCTTTTTTTATAGAAGCAATACAACGTTCTTTTAGTTTCTCAGTTGAGTTATCAACCACACCAAATAAAGTAAACTCTGGTGCTTTTTTTGCAACCAACGTCCCACAGTTGTGTACAATATTCACTTTATGTGCACTTGCAATCAAAGGTGTTTTGTTTACTCTTTCATCATATGATTTAGCCATTGTTATTGCTGTTTTACAGCTATTAACACTTGCCGTATTCTTTTTGTAAAGTCCTTTTGCAAAAGTCTCAACCTTATAAGGTTTTTTTGAAACTATTCCTCCACAGTTTGCAACAACATTTGCTTTAGCAAATGCTAGTTTTTGTTCATATAGTTTATCTGACTTCATAGTTGATTGAAAGCTCTTTGCTTCATTGATATATGTTTTACATGCTTCGATATTTGTTCTATCTTTTGCCTGTGTATTTGTTAGAGCTAAAACTGATAATAGTAGTGTAATTAATATTTTTTTCATTTGTTATCCTTATATTTAATATCCGTTAAGATAATACAAGTATAACACACAAAACTTAAATAGATATTAAATACTTATGATAGTTATTAGTATAACTTATTGTATATCTATCAACTAATGTATCTTAATATTTATGTATAATCTTTTTATGCACACCCTACCTATACATCATGTCCTAGCAGAAGTAAAAGAAAAACTCCAAAGCTATACTAGACTCGTACTTCAAGCACCTCCAGGAGCCGGGAAGACGACTGCTCTCCCTCTTGCCCTGCTGGATGAACCATGGTTAAAAGGTAAGAAGATCATCATGCTTGAGCCTCGTCGTTTAGCTGTACGTTCATCTGCAGCTCGTATGGCTGAAATGTTGGGAGAGACAGTAGGAGAACGTATAGGGTATCAAGTAAAGATGGACTCAGTACAAAGTCAACAAACGAAGATACTCATTGTCACAGAAGGTATACTCACACGCAAACTCCAAAATGACCCAAGCCTGGAAGATATAGCACTGGTCATCTTTGATGAATTTCATGAGCGTTCTTTGCATGCAGACCTGTCATTGGCATTGTCTCTGGAATCACAGTCTGTTTTACGTGAAGAGCTCAAGATACTTGTGATGTCAGCCACACTGAATACCACTGCTATTTCAAACCTTTTAGATGCGCCCATTATCCAAAGTGAAGGACGTTCTTATCCTGTAGAAAGTATCTATCTGCCTACAGATACAAAAACACCTACTAAAAAAGAACTCCCCTCTTTCATAAGCAGGATGCTAATAAATATTATAAAATATGAAGAAGGGAACATCCTTGTCTTCCTCCCAGGTACTGGGGAGATACGACGATTGGAGACTTTACTAAAAGAGATGAACTTTAAAGATATCTATATCTCAACTCTTTATGGAAACCTGAGTAAAGAAGCCCAGGATAGAGCCATCAAAGCACCACCTAAAGGTACTAGGAAAATAGTACTAAGTACCAACATTGCTCAAACATCTCTTACTATAGAAGGCATCAAGATAGTCATAGATTCAGGACTTCATAATGTCTCTGTCTTTAGTCCATTTTCGGGAATGAACAGACTGGAAAGTACCATTATCTCTCATGACTCGGCCACACAAAGAGCAGGACGTGCAGGACGTTTATCATCAGGAAAAGCCTATCATCTTTGGCATAAGGCTAAGATACTCATCAAACATGACATTCCAGAGATTCTTTCTGCAGACCTTTCACCATTACTTTTAGAACTTGCTGTATGGGGCAATGATGACATTTCTTCCCTTTCCTGGATGGATATACCTCCTATCACATCTGTAAACCATGCTAAGGAACTTTTACAAGACCTTGGTGCCATAGATAATAATGGAACTATATCTCCTCATGGACAAGCTATGAGTCTTTACCCTATGCATCCAAGACTTGCTCATATGATGCTAAAGTCAAGAGCACTTGACCTCTCTTATGAAGCATCACTCTTAGCTGTACTTATCTCAGAAAAAGACATCTATAGAAATGCTTTTGGATCTTCTGATCTACGTGAACGTGTCTCCGTACTGCATGATGTACGAGTACAGAACAATGTCAACACTCAGTATATCAATCTAAATCAATGTCACTACCTACTTAAAAATGCAAAACGTATAGAAAAAGTACAAAAAGAACATATACATTTAGAACTGCTTGGTGTGCTTCTAGCCTTTGCTTACCCAGACCGCATTGCAAAGCTTAGAAATGACAAGAGCGCTACTTATCTTCTCTCAAATGGAAAAGGTGCTGTACTCCACCCACAAGATGAACTTTTCAAGTCTGGATTTTTAGTCATTTCAGATGTAGATGCTAAAAATACCAATGCAAACATCTATAAAGCCATCACCATTACCCATGCACAGATAGAAGAGTATCTAGAAGATCAACTTGAAGTCTATGAAGATGTAACATGGAACGAAGATCATGAACGTGTTGAAGCACGTAAAGTGACTAAGCTTGGAGCCATTACTCTCAAAAGTTTAGCCATCAAAAGCCCATCTACTGAGAAAGTAGCTGAAGTACTTATAGAAGAACTTGAAGAGCTAGGCTTAGATGCACTTCAATGGAGTAAAGAAGCGTTAGCTTTAAAACAACGTGTCAACTTTGCTAAACACCACGGCTTGGACTTCCCTAATTTTTCAGATGCCTATCTACTGGAAAACATTGATGAATGGTTGGCACCTTACCTTATAAACATAAACTCACTAAAGGCTTGTAAAGGCTTAAACCTGTACAGCATACTACTAGGCTTACTAAGCTTTGAACAAACCCAACTCCTGGACACACAAGCACCAGCCAAACTCAAAGTAGCCTCAGGCTCAAACATAGCAATAGACTACAACAATCCCGAGCAACCCATCCTCGCAGTACACCTACAAGAGATGTTCGGTACACAAAACACACCCACACTACTAAACGGCAAAATAAAACTCATGATACATCTACTCTCCCCAGCCCATAAACCCATGCAGATTACGCAAGACCTCGAAAGTTTCTGGATAAATACCTATGCGGATGTAAGGAAAGATTTACGAGGAAAGTATAAAAAGCATTACTGGCCGGATGATCCCTTGGAGGCTCAGGCTACTTCTAAGACTAAGAAGTGGATGTAGAATTATTTTGATATACTGCTAAAGTAATTCATATAAAAGGATAAACATGAAATCGTTCAAAATTTTGTTGGCTTCACTCTTTGTAGTGCTATTTAGTACCACTCTCTCTGCAAAAACTGCATCAGAAATTGATGAAGAGACCAATCTGGCTATTCAACAGTTCAATGAAGAGATTGAGGGTGCTGCCACTTTTCTGGAATCTGCAAAAGGTATACTTATCTTTCCTAAAGTCGTTAAAGCTGGTCTCGTTGTTGGTGGAGAATATGGAGAGGGAGTTCTCAGAGTCAATGGTAAAAATGTGCAATACTACAGCACAGCATCAGCATCAGTTGGACTGCAACTAGGTGTACAGAAGAAGTCTGTTTTAATCGTTTTCCTAACGGATGATGCATTGAATAAATTCAAAGAAAAAGATGGATGGGAAATTGGAGTAGATGGTTCAGTAGTTCTTGTTGATATGGGTACTGGTAAAGATATCAACAGTGCAACTTTGAACAAACCAATAGTTGGTTTTGTCTATGGGAGTAAAGGTCTCATGTATAACCTGACACTAGAAGGAAGCAAGTTTACGAAGCTCGTACGCTAATCTCTTAGTATACTTTCTGGGGGTCCCCTCCAACTTTGGTGGGGTACTCCATACTTTCAATTATAATAAAAATTTACTACTCAAAAATATTGACTTAAAAGTAATGACTATACAGCCGACTTAGCGATAAACCTAAGCCAAAAGTACCCAAAGAGTCCTGCAAAGAGTGACGCTGCCAAGATCCCTACTTTAGCTTGAAAAATAAGCTCTGCGTTACCCATAAATGCCAAGTCAGCAACAAAGATAGACATCGTAAACCCGATACCACCTAAAAATGCTACACCAAAGATCTGGTTCATCGTACTTCCCTGTGGAAGCGTTGCTACTTTTAACTTGATAGCCAACCATGCTACACCAAAGATACCTAACACTTTACCAAGTATGAGCCCTGCTATGATCCCTAAAGAAACAGGTGTCATGATCGTAGTACCTATAGAACCAAAATCTATGGCTATCCCCGCATTTGCCAGTGCAAAAAGAGGGATAACGATAAGTGCTACAGGTAAATGTAAGTCACTTTCCAATCGTGCAGCTGGTGTACCTATATCATCTATATTAGATTGCAGCTTCAAAAGGATGGCTTTTTGTCTTTCACTCATACCGTCCTTATCATTTATAGGATAGCTGTCATACTCATCGAGTAAAACTTTTGCATCCGCCCTAAAACTACCTGGTGCACGTTTAGGCTTGGAAGGTATAGCTAGCGCTGCGATAACTCCTGCGATAGTAGCATGTACTCCCGACTCAAGCATGAAAAACCACATAAAAAGCCCTATTATAAAGTAAGGTAATATCATATGAATACCAAAACGATTAAATACGACCATGATCAAAAAAGATCCACCAGCCAAAGCTAATGGCAACATATGTATCTGCTCTGTATAAAAAAGTGCTATGACTATAACAGCTCCCAAGTCATCCACGATAGCAAGTGCAACTAAAAATGTAACTAATGCCGGTGGAACACGCTTACCTAAGAGCACCAAAGCAGAAATAGCAAAAGCGATATCTGTAGCCATAGGTATACCCCAACCAATAGCTCCTGGAGTACCTGTAGTAATACTAAGATAGATCAATGCAGGAATTAACATCCCACCAATAGCTGCTAATATCGGTAAAATAGCCACTTTGATATTTGAAAGTTCCCCTACTAAAATCTCTCTTTTAATCTCTAAACCGATAATAAAGAAAAAGATAGCCATCAGTCCATCATTGATCCAATGATGAATCGAATGTGAAAGTTTCCATGAACCCACATCAAAATCTACTTTCGTATGAAAAAAATGTGCGTATGCTTCTGTTAGTGGAGAGTTTGCAAGTATCAGTGCAAGTATTGTCATAAACATCAAGACCATACCCGTAGTCGTTTGTGCATGTAAAAAATGTTCAAATGGTGTTGAAACTTTCTTAAAAGCTTTTTCCCATGGTGCGTGTAATTTCATTTATTTCTCTTTTTTATTTTATAATTATGAGATAAGTCTATCTGCGTACTCGTACTATTAAGTTCGTTAAACTATAGCGTTATCGTACAAACCTTAATCATCAGCTAAAGCTTCAAACTCTGCTTTTCTCTCTTCAAACCATGTACCCATCGTACGAGGATCCTGCATGATCTCTTTCATATTAGCTATGGCCTTCATATGTGCTTCATCATTTTGTTGCATCATTTCCATACCATGCTGCATACTCAATTCTGCCATTTCTCCAAAAGTCTCAGCTTGAAACTTTATATCACAAGCTCCGCCTAGCTGTTTGCATGTCATTGTTTTCATCATCATCCTTTTAACTACATATGCGAAAGAGTATAGCTAAATTGTGACGAATTAGAAAATATCTTAAAAGGTGCGATGTATGGTGTTAAAGTATATAGAGTAAAACAATAAATTTCATTTGTTTTACTCTTTTAAATTGATAGTATTATTTATCCTACGGTAATGTCATCAGATGCTTTTTTAAAGTACTCTTGTCCGGCTTTACATAATGGACAGGCTTGTGGTGCTTTTTTACCTCTATGTACGTGTCCACATACTTCACAGATATACTCTTCATTATCTTCACTGTCAAAGAAACCTTCTGCTTCAAGTGCTGCTTTAAGTTCCAAGTACTCTCTCTCATGTTCCACTTCCACTTTACCTATGGCTCTAAAAAGTCTAGCTATATCTGCCAATCCTTCTTCTTTGGCAATAGCGGCAAAATTCGGATACATCTCTTCATGTTCATAACGTTCACCATCAGCTGCATAAGTAAGATTTTTCTGTGTAGTATCTAACTCTATGTCCTTAACCAGTTTATTATATGCTTTATATTCTGCCATGGCATGATACTTTTCATTATTTGCAGCTTCTTGGAAGTGTCTTGCTATTCTATGTAGTCCCTCTTCAAATGCAACATCTGCAAAAAACTCATACTTGTTACGTGCTTGAGACTCACCTGCAAAAGCTTTCATAAGGTTTACTGCAGTTAAATTTGTAGTTATACACTCCATCTCATCACCACAACAGACAAGTGTTCCACCACCGACTTCTTGAACCTCTATTTCATTACCACATTTATTACATTTGTATGCTTCATACTGTCTCATTNTTTATACCTTTTATTTAATTAAGGATAAAAATTATCCTTTAGTATTGTACCTATCCTAAACTTAAANGATAATAATTATTGTTAAATCTCAGAATGCTTAATAATCCTTATACTCCTAATGTATCTATGCTACCTTATACCCAGTAGCAATTTTAACAAGTTTCCCCTCTTTTATCAGCTTGGCAATATTACGTGAAAAAGTCTCAGCTGTCATGCCAAGGATTGATGCTATCTCATATTGCTTCAAGTCTAAACTAAGCGTAGAGTTTTTCATATAAAAATGTAGTATCTTTTCTTTAGAAGATGAGGCTGTGTTAAAGTGAATATTTTGCTGTAACAGGTCAATCTTTTGTAACAAAGACTGGATGATCTCATATGAGATGTTCGGATGTGTAATAAATAGTTTTTCAAATGCCTCTAAGTCTATCTTAATGACCGCACCTGAAGTTTGAAAGCGTGCAGAAGAAGGTAAAGCTGTATGACGCAAGGTCGCTGCTTCAGCCAGTAGTGTATAGCGGTTAAAGTATCCTATGACTATCTCATTACCTTTAGAGTCATGTTTGAAAACACTTACGACACCCTCTGTCAAAAGCATAAGTGATTGGCTTATATCGCCCTCCATAAAGAGAGAACTACCTTCTTCATATTTATAAATATAAGATATTTTCTCTAAGGCTTTTAACTCATTTTCTTCTAAAGAAGAAAACATATTAACCTCTTTTAGTATATTATAGATAGATGTGTTTTCCATACTAAACTATAGCATAAATAAGTAGATAAAACCTATTTATTCAACAAGCGTAAAAAACCATCACGGTTATTATATCCTGCAAATTGATGCGCGATACTCTCATCTTTAGAATTAACCACATAAAGTATTGGGGTAAAACGTGTTTTGACAAACTGCTTAGGGAATGTATCTGTATCTAAGTTCAAAGTGAGAGGTATATACTTCTCTTTGATCTTGGCATCTATATCATTTTGAGAAAGTATACGGTTTTCCAATTTTCTACACCAAGGACAATAAGATGTTGTCATAAACAACATGATATCCTTCCCCTCTTTTTTTGCTTTAGAAAGTGCTATTTTATAATCCGTTTCATAGCCCATTTCAGCTGCAAAGGTTTCATGTGTAACTGATCTTTTATCTTTAGAAAGTTTTTTATTGTCCTCTTGGTGCTGGAGTTTAAAACTCTCTAGCATCTCTTCTACTGCATCAGCCAGTTGGTCATCCACATCTTCTTCATCTTTAAAGTCTGGAGCAATAAGTCTTGTCTCCATGTAAGTCACACCAAAGACAGGTTGAGTCGATCCCTCTCTAAGTACATACTCACCCAGCACAAGCTCTACCTTTAAACCTATAGTATCTCCTAAAGAAGTATCGCTAATAATAAAAAACAAACCACGAGAAGGATGCCCCTCTATATTTACACCAATCTCTTTAGACATACTTTGCATAAGTGATTTTATATCTGCACTGTATTTAGCAGTTTTGGGAGACATATTTACAACAACAGCATCATAAGTGTCTACCTCGGAGAGAACATAAAAGCTTTGTGCCCAAAGCATTGTAAATGTCAATAAGTTCATTAGTAGAAGTTTCATTTGATTCCTTTGATTTTATCTATCTTAAATGGTTGCATTGCTAGATTAGTATATGCTATGAATTCTTGTATACCTTTTTCATCAAGACATTGTCCCAATGTATACATATGAGAAGTATAAAACTGCCATGCCATGAGCAGTGAATCTGTCAAATGCTCCAAAGTTTCTTCATTTGGTACTTTCATTTCACCATTATCTATGAGGTTTTCCATCACTTTTTTGATGCGTCCACGGTGAGCAATGTTGTCTTCTACGTACTGTTTTTGTAGTATTTCATCACGTGAAAACAGAAATAAAAGCTCTCTAAAGAAAAAACGGTATTTCCACTGTACTGCAATGAGAACCTTATGATGCTCATTTAATACATCTATACTTTTCGGTAGTTCTTCTACTTCTAAAATAGACTCATCTTTAAGTTGTGTGTACAATACTCTGATAATCTCTTCACGGTTACTATAGTGGTAATGTAGATTCCCTGGACTTATGCCCATAGCTTTTGCTATATGGTTGGTAGTGACTGCTTGGGTATTACTCTTATTAAAAAGTATACGTGCAGTCTCTAATATCTCTAATTTTCGTGACATTGTTACTCCTGAAGTAAGAAATTATAGTGTATTTACTCTAGATTGTCAAATTGGTAACATGCTATACTACTCGTACAGACATTGTTTACATGATATTTTAAAATAAAATATCAAAATTAGAGTAATTACTCTTGACTTTTACTTTAGGTTGTGGCTATACTTATAGAGTAATTACTCTATAATATTAAAAATAAAGGACACATCATGCAAATACTACATAAAAACGATCTACCGCTTGGTGGGTTCGCTGGTCTTAAAGAACATCGCTTAGTTGTTGACAAACTCGTAGGCGGAAGAGATGACACGTGGGATGGCATAGGAAACTTTGTTTACCTTGCTGACGCATACTTCAACCCTCATGGGGAGACTAGGATGCACCCACATCGTGAGTTGGATGTTATCTCAGTCATGATAGATGGTATGATCGATCATGAAGGCTCACTAGAACATGGCTCATCCATAACGGCGGGTCAAGTGCAAGTTCAACGTGCTGGAGGTCAAGGTTTTAAACATAATGAAATAAATCCAAACGATACAAAAAACCGTATGATTCAGCTCTGGGTACTTCCTGAAAACCATGGAGAACCCGCAGGCTATAAGCTCTACGACATAGTGCAAAACAAGCTCACTAAAATCTATGGTGGAACTAAAGAGCAAAATGACATCTTTGATAGTCATACAGTACTAGAGACTGGACGGTTTTCTAAAGATGAACACTTAAACAAAAGTGGAGACTTCCTAGCCTATATCACTGAAGGTGAAGCACTAGTCAATGGCACAAAAGTAAAAGACGGAGACCTTTTAAGGGGTACTGACTTAGACTTCCAAGCAATAAGTGAGCATGCACAGGTCATACTCATCACACAAAACCTAAAGGATTCAAAATGAATGTAAAACAAGAACAAATAATTTACTACATAAGCACTGGACTTCTCACTTTACTTATGCTTATGTCTGCAGGTATGTATATCTTTAACCATGAAATGGTAGTTGAGACGTTCACGAAGCTGGGTTACCCCTCTTATATCATCTACCCTTTAGCAGCTGCTAAAATACTGGGGCTTATAGCCATATGGTCAAACATATCCACTAGTCTTAAAGAATGGGCCTATGCAGGGTTTTGTTTTGACTTTATACTTGCACTTTTTGCACATGTAGCTGTGGCTGATGGAGAACATATACCTGCCATCGTTGCACTGGTTTTACTGTCAATCTCTTATCACTATAGTAAAAAAATATAAGTTTTGAAACAAAAGAAAGTACTATTATGCATATACCTAATAATCAAACTTTTGTTGGAATCTGCAAGTGGCTCTATTTTATAAGGTTTTAGTTATATATATAAATCATTATACTTTTGATATAATCATGCCTTATTTTCTGATAGAATTTAACATATCTTAATTTT
>JGI24023J19991_10001392_pt1 | contig 18583 bp, 17 predicted proteins | sample Cruoilmetagenom1_FD_19991 | JGI IMG/M metagenome (IMG submission 19991) | reverse complement strand
ACTACCACCAACAAAGTATATAACTAATCAATAGCAGAGTTTCCGCGAGGAAATTCACACACATTAATTATCTTTGGTCACAGCAGAAATTGACTCACGTCTTTTCACGCAACTAACATACACAAACCGTTGTAACCAATTTGATAAACCTAAAAAATGAGAAAAGTAATTTTTCTAAGTTTAACTGCAGTTTCAATTATTAGTTATGTTCTTGCTGGACTATTACTCGGAATTTATTTTACACAAGAAAGCCCTGGAATGATCATGGTCTTTTTAGTACCATTGCTGATTTCGGGTATATTATTTGCTGTCATCGCAGTTTTATTTAAAAAAGTAAAAAAATTTGAATTGGGTCCATTTTCAGTTTGGATTCATTATCTAAATTTGATTCTATTTGTTTTTGGTCTAATTGCGCTCATTTATACTTTTTCTGAATAAATTTTTAGCTCAAGAATTTTCAATTTATTGAATAGAATCAAATTTTTGAAATATTAGGATGAGATTAATTGCATCTGATTTAAAACTGGCCACAGCAAAGTGTATAGTTCATTGCTTGAGTTTGTGTTACTCTTATAATCCTACGGATTTTCCTAAGGTTTGGTTTCCTTTTGCTATTTTAGTTGCGCGAGACACGCAACTAATTATACACAAACATGTTGGCATTTATTGTGACCTCAATGAAAATTAATAACCAAGAGGTAATTAAAAGATTAAAAATGTATCTGTAAAAACCATCTTAACGAAATTAAAATATTATGAAACACATACTTATTCTGACAACAATAATGCTATTTGGTTCTGTTAGATCGCCTCTGTTTGCTCAACAGGATAATTTTATTAAGGACTATTTGGAGCGATTGGAAAATTCTCGTAAATATTTAATTCTTGTGGCAGAAACAATGCCAGAAGACAAATATGACTTTAGAGCATCACCTGAATCAATGACCTTTGCTGAAAATTTTATGCATATAGGATTTGCCATAGATTGGCATAGTCAGTCATTACTAGGTGGACGGGAATCCAGGGATTGGAACACTGACATTACCTTTAAGGTTGCCAATAAATCTAAAGAAGAAATGATTGCAACAATTGACAAAACATTTGATGAAACCATAAAGTTAATTGAACAATTTGATACAACTCAATTTGATGACAAGCTAGACTATTTTGGATTGAATAGAACAAAGCGACAAATTTTCTTATTGCTAGCAGACCACGTAACGCACCACAGAGGCCAAATACTTGTTTATATGAGACTAAACGGACTTGTTCCTCCTAGATACGTTCTGTTTCAATAACCCAATAAATTGAATTTAAAAAAGAGGAATCAGGATTTTTGAAAAATGTTTGACCTCTTGAAAACAACCAAATGGCAACTATGTAAAAAATAATAATTTACTTTTGTGTATAAGCTCAATGGTAATTGTTTACTTAGTAATGGATTTTCGTAGCGGAAAATCAGCCGCACGTATAACCAATTGCTAATCTTATACAAACTAAACTGTTGGCATTAATTTGAATCATCAATTAAATTGCTTAATTTATTATTAAAAGGTCAGGAATGAAAAGAATGATTTTATTTACGGTGCTATTTTTTGTTCTTTTGACTGGATATGGTCAAAAGTTAATTATAAATGATTCTATATACAGAAAAGGTATTTATAAGACTTTTGAGGAATTTAAGTATAATAAACCTTCGATTGAATTTAACTACGATATTATAATAAAAAATCGCGGATATGGTTTATTGAATACAGCTGGACAATTAGCTATTTATAAGATATTAATAAATAAAAAGGTAGGAAAATCAATTGGTAATATTTTTGGCTTTTGTGATGGTAAAAATGTATACATCAATGATAATTCACCGAGATTAAGTCCAAAGACTGAATTTTCGAAAATTGAATATTTTGGTAAATATTGTTATTACAAAGAGATTTATAATCAAAAAGTTAGTACCCCAAAATCCAGAGCTGAAATAAATATCAAAAGTACAAGAAATATCAGCATTTCAAACAATGTAAGAAGGATCAAGAATAGAAGTGAAACTAGCACTGAAGGTCGTTTAGTCGAAAAAATAATAAACATTGATTCTGGAAAGGTAATTAAATTAAGTATAAAAACTTTGCGAGATATAATTACAAATGATAAAGAACTACTAGATGAGTTTAACAAGGAATCTCAACAGAGTAAAAAACTAAGGGAATACTTAATAAGATTTATAGACAACCAATAAGAATAAAAAACTATGGCCAACCTAGTATAAAATTAATAATTTACTTTTGTGTATAAGCTCAATGGTAATTGTTTATATAGCAACGGATTTTTTCTGCTGAGAATCAGCCGCTTGTATAACCACTAATCTTATACTATGCGTTACGTTCTCTTAGGCTACATCATATTAGGCTTTCCAATACCCGTCTCTAAATAGTTTTTCAGACTATCAACTAGGTAGAAATCCCAAGCGGTAGCACAGGCGTCATAACAAACTCCTGAAGGTTTTAATCCATTATGTTGAAATATTACAATACAACCTTCTTCTCTCTTCGACAAGTTCCAAATGATCGTTGAATTCAACCATTCTTCGTCCATACCTTTTATGTTATGATCTTGATTTGATTCAATGCATTTCCAGACTACACTTTCATTTTCTACTAGATCAATAATTTTAAATTTCCAGTATGATTCACCACTAAATTTAATTTTAAATATATTATGTATGTCAGATGCGTTACCGTCATTTGTTCCCCACCATTCATTTATTTCTTTTGTAATTGCTATATAAACTAAGGCTATATCAGTGTCAATTGTAACCGTCTTTTTATAATCTTTTTCTGTATTCATGTTTTCTAATTTTTAAGATTTCTAGTATTTAATAACTGATTGTAAAATGCAACTAGTTGCAAATTTATAAAACTAATTGTATTTTGCAAGTGATTATGAATAAAAAAACAACAGCGCATAAATCTAATTGTCCAATTAACCTATCCTTAGAAATTATTGGTGATAAATGGACACTCATTATTATCAGGGATATAATGATGGTTGGAAAACGTAGTTTTAGAGAACTTCTTAAATCTGACGAAAGAATAGCAACAAATATATTAAGTAATAGATTGTCCATGCTTGAAGAAAAAGGTATAATCACAAAAAAGAATGATATATCACACAAACAAAAGAAAATTTACAGCTTAACCAAAATGGGAGCGGACCTTTTCCCAATACTTATGGAAATTGGAGTGTGGGCTTTAGATCACCTACCAGTAGACAAAAAATCTACAGTACATCTTCAAATGCTATTAGATGGTGGTGAAAAAAAGCAAAAGGAATTTTTAGAGGAATTAAAAAAAAATCACGCTATAGATTAATTAATTCAGACAATAATAAAATACTATTGTAATAACAATTAAACATTAAGAATTATTAGTCCCATAATCATTCAACAAAATTTACATTTTCATCCTTGCCTTAGCGGTTACAGAAACGTCTTCAAATTGCTGCTCTAAATATTTATAATAGCCTACTATCCCTATCATAGCAGCATTGTCAGTAGTATATTCAAATTTAGGGATATAGGTCTTCCATCCAAATTCATTTTCTGCTGCTATCAAAGCACTTCGTATCCCAGTATTTGCAGAGACACCACCGGCTATCGCGACATGCTTTATACTAGTTTGTTTCGAAGCTTCTTTAAGTTTTGCCATCAAAATAGCAGTGATAGTATATTGAATAGAGGCACAAATATCATTCAGGTTTTCTTTAATGAAATTTTTATTTTCTCTCACATTCTTTTGAATAAAACGAAGTATACCTGTTTTCAATCCGCTAAAACTAAAATCTAATTTATTTTTTGTTTTGGGATGGGTAAATTGAAATGCTTTTGGATTTCCTAGCTGCGCATATCTATCAATAAAAGGTCCACCAGGATAAGGTAAACTCAATATTTTAGCCGATTTATCAAAAGCTTCACCTACAGCATCATCTAAAGTTTCACCAATTATTTCCATTGAAAAGTAATCGTTTACTTTCACAATTTGAGTGTGTCCACCACTAATAGTTAGACATAAAAACGGAAAAGTAGGTTTGCGCTGTTTTTCATCATCTATAAAATGAGCCAATATATGTGCTTGCATATGATTTACTGAAATCAACGGAATACCTAAGGCTAATGCCATAGATTTAGCAAATGAGGTACCTACTAACAAAGACCCCATTAACCCGGGACCCATTGTAAAAGCAATAGCATCTAGTTGTTTTTTGTCAATATTTGCCTTTAAAAGTGCTTGATGTACAACTGGTACAATATTTTGTTGATGCGCTCTGGAAGCAAGTTCGGGTACCACACCACCATATTGCGAATGTACCTCTTGATTGGCTACAACATTAGAAAGTACTTTATCGTTCTGTAACACTGCAACACTAGTATCATCGCAAGACGATTCAATAGCTAAAATGTATGTTGATTTTTTATTTGACATTTAATTAGTTAGGCATAAAATTTGTACACCTAAATTATGTAATTTTAGACTTGCAAATTTAAAACAATAAAAACTATCAAACGAGTAAAAAAAATAATCCTAAGATCATTGGTAATTCTTTTGCTTTTATCATTATTATTGATTGCTCTTTTTTCACTTCCGATAGTACAAACCGGTCTTGCCAAAATAATAACAAATAAAGTCAATAAAAAGTACGATACTAATATAGTTGTAAAAAAGGTAGACCTTTCTTTTTTAGGAAATATCAAGCTAAAAAAAATTCAAATAAATGATCATCATAATGACTCATTAATTTATATTGATAAGCTAACTACCTCTGTATTCAGTTATAAAACATTATTAGATAATAATTTTGAGTTCGGTGAGATGGATCTGGAAGGCGTTTACTTTTATATGAAAACCTATAAAGGTGAGAAGGATGATAATCTTACCGTTTTTGTAGATAAGCTTGATAGTAATAGCTCACCAAGCGACAGTACTCCTTTTTTATTGACTACTACTAATATAAATCTTAAAAACGTTAATTATTATTTATACGATAAAAATAAACAAGAGAATACCATAGCCTTTTATGAAAATATAAACGGAGATGTTGAAGATTTTAAAATAGAAGGACCAAATGTTTATGCTAATATTCGATCGCTATCTTTAATTGAAAATCACGGTATTGCTATTATCAACTTGTCAACAGATTTTATTTATACCAAAAGTAAAATGACATTTAATGATACAAAGTTGGAGACAGTAAACTCTTCAATTGATGCTCAAATTACTTTTGATTATAAAAGAGAAGATTTGAGAGATTTTAATAATAAAGTGAACATTGAAGCTGACTTTACCAAGGCGAGTGTTTCTTTGATAGACTTGCATAAATTTTATGATGAATTAGGAGAAAATGATAAAGTGAATTTCACCACCAAGGTAAAAGGTACTTTGAATAGTTTTACACTGAATGATCTAAAGTTAGTTTCTAACAGAAATTCTGTTATTAACGGAACGTTTTATTTTAAAAATGCTGTAAACACAGAAAATGGTTTTTCTTTAAATGCTCATATTTATAATCTTGCTTCTAATTATCAGAATTTAAAGCAGCTCTTACCAAATATATTAGGTAAAACATTGCCTAGTACATTTGAAAAACTTGGTAGATTTAATATCAACGGGCAATCTTATATAACTAATGAGTTGGTTGATGCAAAATTAACGGTAGTTAGTGATATTGGTAAAACGATATCCAGTTTAAAACTAACCAATATCGATGATATAGATAATGCCAAATATACTGGTAATGTTGAATTTATTGATTTAGAATTTGGTAAGATGGTCAATGATAGTTTGGTTGGTAAAATGTCTTTAATAGCTGATGTTGATGGTTCGGGCTTTACGTTGGAAAATGTAAATACATCTTTAAAAGGGAATATTTCAAAACATCAGTATAAAGGATATACATATAACGATATTGATATTAACGGTGTTTTTAAAAATCAACTTTTTGATGGTAGTTTAATTGCACGAGATAAAAATTTAATAATGAATTTTAAAGGGTTGGCAGATCTGTCATCTGATGTTTATAAATTTGATTTTGTTGCAGACGTTGGCTTTTCTAATTTTAATAAGCTAAACCTATTTAAAAGAGATGAAATTGCTATTTTAAAAGGTAAAATAGATATTAAAGTGAAGGGGAATACGCTTGATAATTTAGTAGGAGAAATTGATTTTTCTAATGCGTCCTACACCAATCAAAATGACAATTATTATTTTAAAGATTTTAATGTAACTTCTGTATTTCAAGACAGTACACGAACTATCACGATCAACTCAACAGACATAGTTGATGGCAGAGTTAAAGGTAATTTTAAGTTTAATGAGTTAGGTAAGCTTGCAGTTAATTCATTAGGAAGTATCTATACCAATTATAACCCTACATCTGTTACCGATGGTCAATTTCTAGACTTTAATTTTAAAATTTATAATAAGATTGTCGATGTTTTTTTTCCGGAGGTAAAGCTCGGTTCAAACACATCAATAAAAGGGAAAATTAATTCTGATAAACAAAAATTTGAACTCACGGTTAAATCCCCTAAAGTTGAGGCCTATCAAAATATTGTAGAAAATATTAGATTACAGATTGATAATAAAAACCCGTTATACAATACCTTGTTGAGTGTTGATAAGGTTAACACTAAGCATTATAATATTGCCGATTTGAATTTGGTTAATGTCACTTTAAATGATACGCTATTTTTTAGAACGGACTTTGTGGGTGGTAAAAGTTTAAAAGAAAAGTTTGATCTTAGTTTTTATCATACCATTAATGAAAATAATATGTCGGTTATAGGTTTAAAAAAATCAAATATTAATTTTAAAGATAATATTTGGCTTATTAACCCTGACAATAATAAACAAAACAAAGTAGTTTTTGACAAGGCACTCCATACTTTTGCTTTTGATAAGGTGAAAGTTTTCTCAAAAGATCAGGCAATTGATTTTGCAGGAGTCATTAGTGGGAAAAATAATAAAGATGTAACATTAAATTTTAAAGATGTTAAACTGGAAGGTATTACCCCTCTAATAGATAAATTTAGCCTAAAAGGATTGGTAAACGGAAATATTAATTATAAGCAAAATAACGGCGAAGTATTTCCTTTAGCCAATTTAACAATTAATAATTTTTATGCCAATGACTTTGAACAGGGCGATTTAAAGATTACTGCAAAAGGGTTTAATTCTATAAATCAGTATGCCATTGAGGCAAGCTTGGAAAATAAAAACAGACATGGGTTTTTAATTAATGGAGAACTTGATTTTGCAAATAATAAAACGACTATTCTCGCAAATTATGCATTTAACAAATTTAATCTTAACGTATTAAATCCACTTGGAGAAGATGTGATTAACCACATTAGGGGAGAAGTTTCTGGAGATGGAATTATATCGGGCTTGCTAGAGAACCCTGATATCAATGGTCATTTATATTTGGAAAAAACAGGTTTTTCGATCCCGTATTTAAATGTTAACTATGATTTAATTGGAAAGCCCAAAGTCGCTCTTAATAATCAGACATTCAAGTTTTTACCTACAACTACTTTGTTAGATGTTGTGCATGATACTGAAGCAACGCTGTCAGGAAGTATTACGCATAATAAATTTGAAAAATGGTGGTTAGATCTTACCGTTAATACTGATAATTTACTCGTTCTAAATACTGAAGAGCAAGAAGATATGGAGTATTACGGTACTGCCTATATGGATGGGAATGCCACGATAAAAGGCCGGACAGATGAGTTGGTAATTGAAGTAGAAGGTAAAACCAAAAAAGGGACAGAATTTATAATTCCACTTAATGATGTCTCAACTATTGGAGACTCTAAGCTCATTAACTTTATTACTCAATCAGAGAAAGGAATTGATAATAATCAACAACAAGAGATTATTTTCGATATAGTTAAAGGGCTTACTTTAAATTTTGGGTTGGAAGTTACAGATGAGGCTATTGTCGAGGTTGTAGTTGATAAAAATACAGGAAGTATATTAAGAGGAACGGGTAATGGCTATATGGCAATTGAGATAAATACCAATGGTAAATTTGAAATTCATGGTACTTATATTGTTGCTGATGGTATCTATGAATTTAGAAATATAGTTAATAAAGATTTTAAAGTACAGCCTAATGGTAAAGTAATTTGGAATGGTAACCCATTTGATGCATATCTTGATATTGAAGCTATTTATAGTACAAAAGCAAACCCATCAGTCTTATTAGAAAATGTAAATAATAATAGAAAGATAGATGTTGATTTAATTGCTAAAATTACAGGTCAATTGTTAAATTCTGAAATTGATTTTGATGTAATATTACCAGACCAAAGTTCTGTCATAAACTCTGAATTAGAGTTTAAGTTGAAGGATGAGTATACTAAAATGACACAATTTTTCTCAATTTTAGCAGCAGGTTCATTTGTAAATGTTGACGAAGGTATTTTGGGCATAAATAGTAATGCCGCAATAAATAGTACTATTTCTGAAAAAATTGCCAGTGTGCTTTCGGGAATTATTAAGAGTAAAGGAGATAAATTTGAATTAGGTTTAACATATGATATTGCAAGCAGAGATGATGTCAGGTCGTTTAATTTAAATGATCAATTAGGTATTTCCGTTTCTACTAAGATTGGAGAAAGACTTATAATAAATGGCAAATTTGGTGTGCCAGTTGGAGCGAATACACACTCTAATATTGTTGGAGAACTAGAAGTGGCACTTCCGTTAAACAAAGAAGGAACGTTGAATGCGAAAGCCTATAGCAGACAAAATGATATAGAATATGACGTTACTGATGTAGAAGGCTATACACAAGGTATTGGACTGTCTTGGAGTGTAGATTTTGACAATGCTAAAGAATTGAAAGAAAAAATATTTAAAAGAAAGAAGAAAAATCCCAAAGTAATAAAAAAGAAAGACAGTTTAGAACAAAAAACTAAGCTGATAAATTTTGTTACTAAAAAAAATGATTCTATAAAAAAATAGGAATTGTACTTTCTTTTTAATCAATTACCGCAATAATTTTAACTGCTTGGTTATAAATATACTATATCATTTTTAATAGTTTTACTATTATTAAAAAGCGGGTAGTGATTTTACTATAACGATTTCGTTACAAATTGATTTTAATCATAAAAAAGATAATTATTATAACTAATTTTGATCGATTATTTAAAAGATGAAGAAATTTATTAATAAAATAGCAGTTTTAACATCTGGAGGCGATGCACCAGGCATGAATGCTGCATTACGTGCTGTAATTAGAGCAGCATCATATTATAAAATAGAATGTGTTGGTGTCTATAGAGGATACCAAGGATTGATTGAAGGTGATTTTGTAAAAATGGATGCAAGAAGTGTTCACCATATCATTCAAAAAGGTGGAACTGTTTTAAAATCTGCGCGATCTGAAGATTTTAGAACTACAGAAGGAAGACAAAAAGCACACGAACAATTAATTGAAAACAAGATTGATGCATTGGTTCTTATAGGTGGTGATGGTACATTTACCGGAGGTATGATTTTTCAAAAAGAATTTGATTTTCCTGTAGTGGGAATTCCTGGTACTATAGATAATGATATTTTTGGTACAGACTTCACTATTGGATATGACACAGCCTTGAATACCGCTGTAGAAGTAATTGATAAAATTAGAGATACAGCAAGTTCACACAATCGATTATTTTTTGTTGAAGTTATGGGAAGAGATGCAGGTTTTATTGCATTAAATTGTGGTTTGGGTGCCGGAGCTGAAGAGATTTTAATTCCTGAAGAAGATCTAGGATTGGATAGGTTATTGAACTCTTTAGAACATAGTCGACGGTCAGGAAAAACATCAAGCATTGTAATTGTTGCCGAAGGTGATAAATCGGGTAAAAATGTATACGAACTAGCATCCTATGTTGAAGAAAATCTTCCTGAATATGAAGTAAGAGTTTCTGTTTTAGGACATATGCAACGTGGTGGTTCACCAAGTTGTTTCGATAGGGTTTTAGCGAGTAGAATGGGAGTAAAGGCAGTAGAATTGCTTTTAGACGGGCAATCAAACTTAATGGTTGGTATAAATAATAATAATATGGTTACTGTTAAATTAGAAAAGGCTATAAAAGAACACCACGCTATTAATAAGGAAATTTTAAGAATATCAGAAATATTGACTACATAAAAATTTAAATTATAAAAGATGATTAAAATTGGGATTAACGGATTCGGAAGAATAGGAAGATTAGCATTTAGAATTGCTACTCAAAGAGATAATGTACAGGTTGTTGGAATAAATGATTTGTTAGATGTTGATTATTTGGCATATATGTTAAAATATGATTCAGTTCACGGTCAATTTGATGGTGATGTTGAAGTTAAAAATGGTAAGCTTATTGTAAATGGTAACGAAGTTAGAATTACAGCAGAAAGAGATCCTGAAAATTTAAAATGGGATGAAATAGGTGCTGACTACGTTATTGAAGCAACAGGTATTTTCAAATCAAAAGAACAAGCAGGAAAACATATTACTGCCGGAGCTAAGAAAGTTATAATTTCTGCACCTTCCGCAGATGCACCGATGTTTGTAATGGGTGTGAACCACAAAGAATTGAAGCCAACAGATACTGTATTTTCAAATGCTTCTTGTACAACTAATTGTTTAGCTCCAATTGCTAAAGTTTTACATGATAATTTTGAAATTACTGATGGTTTGATGACAACCATCCATGCAACTACGGCAACTCAAAAGACAGTTGATGGTCCTTCTATGAAAGATTGGAGAGGTGGTAGATCAGCCATTCATAATATTATCCCGTCTTCAACAGGCGCTGCAAAGGCAGTAGGAAAAGTTATTCCATCTTTAAATGGAAAACTAACAGGAATGTCATTCAGAGTTCCAACTATGGATGTTTCTGTTGTTGATTTGACAGTTCGTATTAAGAAAGGCGCTTCTTATGCAGAAGTTTGTAAAGTAATGAAAGAAGCCTCTGAAGGTGAACTAAAAGGAATATTAGGATATACTGAAGATCTTGTAGTTTCACAAGATTTTGTAGGTGAAACTAGAACTTCTGTTTTTGATGCAAAAGCTGGGATTGCTTTAACTGATAATTTTATTAAAGTGGTTTCGTGGTATGATAATGAATATGGATATTCATCAAAGATCGTTGATCTATTAGAATATTCAGTTTCTCTATAATAGTATTAAAAATAATTTTTAAAGAGGCTGTCTATAAGTAATTTAGATAGGCTCTTTTTTTTTGGCATTAACTTATCCTAAAAGTACAATGCTTGAATATGGGTTTATGAAATGTTCCATTTTGAATAAAAGAATGGAAATGTTTAATTTTTTTTAAAAAATAATTAACTTTATAATTAATAGTAATTGATATGGCGCATACAAAAAAAATAAAAGGAATTATTGCAATATTAACTGGCGGTGGAGATGTACCGGGTCTTAATCCGGCAATCAGAGCAATAACCATCAGAGCAAATCGAGAAGGATTTAAAGTGATTGGGTTACGTCGTGGCTGGGCAGGAATATCAGAAATAATAAGAGATAAAAAAGCTGATAATAGTAATAATTTTCTCGTCTTAACAAATAATATTGTGAATAAGGCTGGCCGGACTGGAGGTACATTTTTACATTCTTCAAGAACTCGACCAAGTCATATGCCGAAAGAAGTTGTTCCGGAGCATTTAAAATCAACATATGATGATGAATTTAATGATCTTACGCCAGAGATTTTAAAAAATTTAGAATGGTTAGGCGTTGATTATTTAATACCTATTGGTGGAGATGATACCTTAAGCTATGGAGTAAGATTGTACAAAGAAGGCGTAAAAGTTGTAGCCATACCAAAAACAATGGATAATGATGTGCCAGGAACGGATTATTGTATCGGGTTTAGTACTTGTGTTACGAGAACAATATCAATGACTAATAATTTAAGAACATCTGCAGGTTCACATGAAAGAATATTAGTTATGGAAGTATTTGGTAGGTATGCTGGGTTTACAGCTATGTTACCAACCATGGCAGGTGCTGCAAATAGATGTGTAATTCCTGAACACCAATTTCATATTGAACACCTCACTGAATTACTGACTCAAGATAGACAGAATAATCCAAGTAAATATTCTGTGGTACTTGCTTCAGAAGGCTCGATGTTCAAAGGTGGAGAAATGGTATTTCAGAATGCAGAAAAAGACATGTTTGGTCATGCTAAGTTAGGTGGTATTGGCGATTTGATTTCGTCTGAAATTAAAAGTCATTCGGCAAAATTTAACAATGGAAAAACAATCAATGTCATTAATCAAAAGCTTGGCTATTTAGTTAGAGGAGGTAGTCCGGACGCGGTTGATTCTATTGTACCAATGGCATTTGGTAATCTAGCACTCGACCTAATTCTTGGTGGATTTTATGGTAGATTGGTTGTTCTTAAAAATGGTAGATATGATGATGTTCCTTTAGAAGTAGTAACAAGTACCAAAAAAATTGTAAATGTCGAAAAGTATTACAATATAAAACGTTTAAGACCTCATTACCATAGGTTTGAAATGAAACCTCTTTTCTTAATGGCTGCTGATAGTTAGTACGTAATTTTAATTTGAGAATTGTATTTTGTTTTCATTTAGATAATCGTCTAATTTGTATCTTTGAATCTTAATGAATAAGATTAAGATCATAGAATGTCCACGAGATGCAATGCAAGGAATAAAACAGTTTATTCCAACCAAAGTAAAAGTTGACTATATCAATTCATTATTACAAGTGGGGTTTGACACGATAGATTTTGGAAGTTTTGTTTCCCCAAAAGCCATTCCGCAAATGCGTGATACTGCTGAGGTGCTAGCAAAATTAAATATACAAGCTACCCAAAGTAAATTACTTGCTATTGTTGCCAATATTCGTGGTGCAAATGACGCATCACAATTTGAAGAGATTGATTATTTAGGATACCCTTTTTCTATTTCTGAGAACTTTCAAATGCGTAATACAAGTAAAACCATTTCACAATCAATTGAAATTCTAAAAGAGATTTTAAATATTGCTTCAAAATCAAATAAAGAAGTAGTGGCTTATTTATCTATGGGTTTTGGTAACCCTTATGGAGATCCATGGAACATAAATATTGTAGCAGATTGGACAGAGAAGTTGGCGGATATGGGTGTAAGAATATTATCACTTTCAGATACTGTTGGTAGTTCTACCCCTGAAATTATAACACATTTGTTTTCTAGTTTAATACCAAAGTATCCTGCTATAGAGTTCGGGGCGCATTTACATACTACGCCCACTGCATGGTATGAAAAAGTAGATGCCGCATACTCAGCAGGTTGTTTTCGTTTTGATGGTGCAATTAAAGGATATGGTGGTTGCCCAATGGCTAAAGATGAACTTACCGGAAATATGCCAACCGAAAAATTGTTAAGATATTTTAATGAACAAAAGGTCGATTTACAGTTAGATCAAGATAGATTTGAAAGTGCTTATAAGCAAGCTGCTAACGTTTTTTAATTCGAATATTTAATTGGGCTAAAAATCCTTTTTTAAAGAAGATATATGGTGTAAAAAAGACTAAAATCAACTACTTACATCGTTAAAATAATCTTTTAGAATTCCCAATAAATATTTATTTAAAAATATGATAAAAATCATTTTTTTAATATTGTTTTGATTGTTACATTTGTCACATAATATAGTTATTTATAATAAGTCTAAATAAAAACAATGAAACAAATTATCTTATTAGCTAGTGTTCTAGCTTTTTTTTCGGGGTTTTCACAAACACTAAAAGATACTACAAATACAAGGGTTCAAACCAATGCAGCACAAAATATTCTAACAAATAATATAAAGAAAGGAGTAACAGTGGGAGGTTACGGCGAAATTACCTATAATCAACCCGAAGGACAAAATGGCGAATTAGACGTACAGCGTTTAGTGTTGCTGTTTGGTTATAAATTTGACGATAGAACACAATTTATAACCGAAGTTGAATTCGAACACGTGCAAGAGGTTTTTGTAGAACAAGCATTTTTAAATTATCGTTTGAATGACAATATAAACCTGCGAGGAGGATTGATGCTTGTGCCAATGGGTATTATTAACGAGTATCATGAGCCTACTACTTTTAATGGTGTTGAAAGACCTAGTATTGATGGTGCTATCGTACCAACTACCTGGCGTGAAATTGGTATTGGAGTTTCGGGTAAAATAGATAATGCTTCTTTACGCTACCAAGCTTATGTTTTTAACGGGTTCAAATCGGCGGAAGCAGATGGTGATGGCGGTGTTACAGGATTTTTAGGAGGTAGTAAAGGACTGCGAGGTGGTAGACAAAAAGGAATTCAATCGACCGTTAATAATCCAACATTTTCTGCAAAGTTAGACCATTATGGTATTCCTGGTTTGCGCTTGGGGTTATCAGGGTATTTTGGTCGTACGCAAGCATCGGATGATGTTGATAAAATTGATGGAGCTGATGTTGGTATTGTTATGGTAGGTCTTGATGCCCGATATACCAATAAACGTTTTACAGCTAGAGGGCAATTTATCAATGCTGATATTTCTGATACACAATCTTATAATGAATTAACAGGAAAAGATCTAGGTAGTGGCTTACAAGGATGGTATTTAGAAGCCGCATACAATTTATTGTCACAAGAAAAGAAACAACAATTATTTGTTTTTATCAGATATGAAGATTACGATACACATAATGCTGTAGACGGAAATCTTACTAAAAATTTATCTTATGATAAAGATGAATTGACTTTCGGTATAAGTTATAAACTTACCCGAGGTGCAGTAGTGAAAGCAGATTATCAAATAAAAAATAATGCAGTGCCTGCTACAGATGCATCTAATCAATTAAATTTTGGATTAGGAGTCTGGTTTTAATTTTAAAAGAATATGCTCCAAAGTATAACTTCGGGGGTTTTCAACTAATTATAATTCCTGCTAAAACGGGAGTCTGTTTAAATTTTATATTTTTACCTTATGAGTTTTAAAATGAAATATTTTTCTTTCTTATTTATTATATCAATTGGTTTACTCTCTTTTCAATTACCTAAAAACATCCAGAAAAAGGTTGATAAAGAAATAAAATTGCAATTTAATATTGATAAATTTTTATTAGAATCGGTTGCCATTTCTGATGATATAAATTCGCGGTTAGAAACCAAAATGGCAACAGATAATCTTTTTAAAATTTATAATAATGACAAAATATTAGGGTATGCTTTTATTGGAAAAGCCCCTAGTAGAGATAATGTATTTGATTATTTGGTAATATTCGATAAAGATCTCATCATTCTTAAGGCAAAAGTTTTAATATATAGAGAAGATTATGGCGGAGAAATAGGTAGTAGACGTTGGCTAAAGCAATTCATTGGCAAAACAAAAGATGATATGATGGTTTATGAAAAGGATATTATGGCCATTTCTGGTGCTACTATTTCGGCAAATGCTATGACAATAGCGGTAAATAATTTATTAAAATCTATTTCAGTACTTCATCAAAATAAGATTATTTAATGCAACTAAACGGATTCATTTATTCAGTACCTAAAGAAATTAAACTGCTATTAGGCGTTTTTGTAATAGTATTGAGCATAGGTTTTTATACAGGATTACTATTTGTGAATGAAACTTCTTCAGTATCTCCAGAAGGTATTGAAGAGAATTATTTGGGGAATGAAAATGACGAAGACGCACAGGTTATGAAATTTAAAAAACCGGATAAAGAAATGCTTTCAATTGTACATTCTCATATTCTATCAATGTCATTGATCTTCTTTTTATTGGGTCTTATTCTGTCAATAACAAACCTTTCCAGGTCTTTGAAATTGTTTTTAATGATCGAACCTTTTTTCTCAGTTGTTTTAACTTTTGGAGGCATTTACCTTCTCTGGAAAGGACAACTGTGGATGAAATACGTTGTAATGTTTTCAGGCACCTTAATGACAGTTTCCTTTACCGTTTCCGTAATTATCATTTTATCGCAATTATTTCGATCCAAGAAATAATAGTTACTAATCAATTGCATTTCAATTAATAATCGTAAATTCGCATGCAATTAATTTAAAAATTGACAACAAAAAATAGTATATATTTTGTTTCATATTAACTTTCATTCCTGTGCAGACAGGAATCCAAATTAGTTGCACCATGAAAGCACACAATACTAAAATTGTAGGAGTAGGTCTAACCTACGACGATGTACTCCTGATACCGGCATTTTCTGAAGTTCTTCCTCGCGAAGTAAATATTCAAAGCAAATTCACAAAAAATATTACCCTGAACGTACCTATTGTTTCGGCTGCTATGGACACAGTAACAGAATCGGCAATGGCCATTGCGATGGCTCAGGAAGGTGGCATAGGTGTGCTTCATAAAAATATGAGCATTGAACAACAAGCGAAGGAAGTGCGCAAAGTAAAGAGAGCGGAGTCTGGTATGATCATAGATCCGGTTACGTTACCTATTAGTGCCAAAGTAGCTGATGCTCAAAATTCTATGAGAGAACATAGTATTGGTGGAATTCCGATTGTGGATGAGCACGGCAAGTTATTAGGCATAGTTACCAATAGAGATTTACGTTTTGAGAAGAACTTAGAGCGTTCTATTGATGAGGTCATGACAAGTGAAAATTTAGTAACAGTAAGTGAAGGTACATCTCTTGGTGAAGCAGAAGGAATTTTACAAGAATATAAAATAGAAAAACTACCTGTTGTTGATGCTGATTATAAATTGGTAGGTTTGATAACATTTAGAGACATTGCTAAATTAACGCAAAAACCTATCGCTAATAAAGATAGATATGGTCGATTACGTGTAGCGGCAGCCATTGGTGTAACACCAGATGCCGTTGATAGGGCAGAGGCATTGGCCAATGCAGAGATAGATGCAGTAATTATTGACACGGCCCATGGCCATACCAAAGGTGTAGTGACGGTTTTAAAAAGTATTAAGAAAAAATTTCCAGACCTAGATGTGATCGTTGGAAATATTGCCACAGGTGAAGCTGCTAAATTTTTAATAGATGCAGGTGCAGACGCTGTAAAAGTAGGAATTGGTCCTGGATCAATTTGTACAACAAGAGTTGTGGCTGGTGTTGGCTTTCCTCAATTTTCTGCCGTTTTAGAAGTTGCCGCTGCAATAAAAGGAAGTGGTGTTCCGGTTATTGCAGATGGAGGTATCCGCTATACGGGCGATATTCCTAAAGCATTGGCAGCTGGNGCAGATACAGTAATGTTGGGTTCTTTACTGGCAGGGACAAAAGAATCTCCTGGCGAAACAATTATCTACGAAGGCCGTAAATTTAAATCATACCGTGGTATGGGTTCTATTGAGGCAATGAAGCAAGGAAGTAAAGACCGTTATTTTCAAGATGTAGAAGACGATATTAAAAAGCTGGTACCTGAAGGAATAGTTGGTAGAGTACCTTATAAAGGTGAATTATACGAAAGTATCCATCAGTTTGTTGGTGGCCTTCGCGCAGGTATGGGTTATTGCGGAACAAAAGATATTGCTACATTAAAAGAGTCGGGTAAATTTGTAAAAGTAACAGCATCGGGTATCAATGAAAGTCACCCACATGATGTAATGATTACTAAAGAATCACCTAATTACTCGATGCGATAATTCGGTTAGGATATATATGTTATAGTCCCAATTGATTGGGATAGGATCGTAATATTTATAAATCTCTAAGGCAATATCGAGGGATATCATTTTCATTTAAGCTTTAGTAACTGCTATTTTAGCATTATCCGTTTTTAACGGTTAAAAACGGCTATTTATTTTCTGATCATTGCTTAGAGTCTTATGTTATTTGTATTCTTCACATTATTATAGGGTTTGTGAAAATATTAATAACTTGCAGTTATAAAGGATATATAGTTACTAGTAACTATATCCCTACGTTGTGTAACATTTGAGAAACTCTTGGAAAAAAATCATAAATTCACTCATTCTATAATTAACTCAATGAAAACTTTTCTCAAAGGAGAAGTTAGTTTTGTTGAAAATTATCAGAATTGGGTTCTTAATGTTTCTGTTAAATGGAATCGAAGAATAATAACAATAAACTTAAATTCTAGAAAAACGGATTTGGAAACTGATTTTTTAAATTGTTCACTTACCAAAGCTCAGTTCTTTACTTTTCTTAGCAGATCTGAAACCTATAATTTTTCTGGAAAAAAAAGTGACTTCTCTGAATTATTACTCGAATGTGTGGAAACACAATGTTTAATGGATAGTAAAAACCCAACAATTAAATTAGACGGAAAATCTTTAATTTTTAAAGGAGGAATACGGAAAAAGGATTTCCCTAGCTTATCTAATGTTTTTAAATTGTTTGAAGTATTAATGGACGAAATAGATTATCTATACAATGAAAACGTTACACAACACAGGCTATAATCCATTGCTTGGTTTGGTATTTAATTCAAAAGTTTATGTATTTTTACTCGGCTTGCTTCCTACTTCGGAAAATTCCTACCACGCTAAGGCGTGGCGGGTGGAATTTTACTCGCAACGGAATCATAGCCTAAAC
>JGI24023J19991_10001391_pt1 | contig 18599 bp, 21 predicted proteins | sample Cruoilmetagenom1_FD_19991 | JGI IMG/M metagenome (IMG submission 19991) | reverse complement strand
GAGGCTGATTGCATGTTGGTGAATGGACTAGCGAGGCGCCCAGTGCCGGAGGGAGTGGTGCCGCATGGGTGACTCGAACACCCGACCCCATCATTACGAATGATTTTCCGAGAACCTATCAGACAGTTAGACGGATTTGGACTCAGCCGAACGGCCTTGCCGAATCCATTGAGGCGACAAGAGAAATCCGAGCGGTCAAGTTTGACGGCGTTGGACGGAGCTGCACGGCGCTTGCTCCCTATTCCCTACTAATACCCTACTAACTTTCCAAACGTGTGCACCCTGGGTCGGAACTGACACCCCACCCTAGTGACGGGCCTGGACGAGCGGGCCGGGGGTGGAGGCTCGGGGATGGAGTTGTCTCTTGGACTAGCCGAATGTCTGCTTTACGCCCCATAGCGGACTCGAACGAAACCTGTCTATGACGTCCGCTAAGTGCCAGAAGCGGACACGTTACGATCAGAAAACCAAGACATGGTCTGCAACCGATCCAAGAATCAGGTTTTCTGTTCGCGAACTTTATCAAGTGCGCTTACGAAAATATTTTTAAAGCCAATGCCGATTCATGGATCAGATCGAAGCCGAGCAACATCGTCACGCTCCCAATACCCGCCTGGAGCGTCCGGTTAACCCAGGTTAGCCGGTGCGCCGTGTAGCTGAGAGGAATAGCGATGACCATGCTCAGTAGTGCCATTCCCGCAATCGATCCGAGACCGAACAAAAAAATATAAGCCAGACCCCAAAGGGGCGATTCCATCGCAACAGCCGTCAAGACGATAAGCGCCGCGGATCCGGCCATGCCATGCATCAGTCCAATAAAGAGCGTGCGCCAGGGCAACCCCTCGGGATGCTCATGCGCGTGCGCGCTGATTTTGTGGGGATCTTGATCTTCCCGGTGGCTATGGGCATGGAAATGCAGTTTGCCGCCGCGATGGTTATGCGCATGGAAATGAACCCTGGTGCGCCACATCCGCCAGAGTACATTGGCGCCGAGGCCAACCAACATAAGACCGACGCAGAGCTCCAGCGCCGACGACCAGCGCTCGGTGACAACCCAGCTGAGACAAATGGCGCTTCCGGCCACAAGGAACAGGGTCAACGCATGCCCTATCCCCCAGAAAGCACCATGGCGGGTCATGCCTCGCAAACCCGTCTGCCGGCTGGCAATGCTAGAAACCGCAGCCATATGGTCTGCCTCCAGCGCATGCTGCATACCAATCAGAAAGCCCAGCCCGAAGATCGATGAAATCATTGCCATGCCGCTTAAGCGAAAGCGCTTTCTTTCACTGATCGGCGGGCGTCGGCAACCCATTGATACCAGGCGTCCAATCCTTCGCCGGTGCGCGCGGATAGCTGGAAAACAGTGATGCTTGGATTGACCGCTTTCGCATTCTCGATGCATTTTTCAACGTCGAAATCGACATGTTCGAGAAGATCGATTTTGTTGAGAATCATGATTTCCGCGCTCTGGAACATATGCGGATATTTGACCGGCTTGTCATCGCCTTCAGTTACCGAGAGGATCACGACTTTGGCCTGCTCGCCAAGGTCGAAGAGCGCGGGGCAAACCAGATTTCCGACATTCTCGATCATGACGACCGAACCAATGCCGGGCTTGAGTTCCTGCAAACCCCGGGCGACCATATCGGCTTCCAGATGACACCCTGTACCGGTGTTGACTTGCACGACGGGGGCGCCGGCGGCCTTGATGCGTTCGCCATCGTTGGCGGTCGCCTGATCCCCTTCGACGACAAAGAAACTCTCGGCGTCCTTGCGGTCGACGATAGTACGCTCCAGCAGTGTCGTCTTGCCGGCGCCAGGTGAACTGACAAGATTGAGGGCGAGAATTTCACGCCCCGCAAACCAGGCCCGATTGCGCGCCGCCAGCTCGTCATTCTTTTGCAGCACCGCTTGTTCCAGGGTGAGAGTTCCCCCACCCGCATGCACATGATCATGGCTGTGGTCATGAGAGTGATCATGGTCATGACTATGGTCATGCCCGTGATCATGATGATTGTGGTCCTGATGGGCTTCGATGTCGCTCTTCTTGCCCGTCTCCAGGTTGATCACCGTCGCCTTCGCTCCGTCAGAACACCCGCAGGTCGTACACATGGCTTCCTCCCCAAATCCTGTTTTTTTGCCGCGCGTTAGACTGCTGCGGTTTGTTGTATTGTCTCGGCAAACTCGAATTCCTTGACATTCAGCTCCTCGCCGGAGAGCCGCTCAAAATTTCGCGCGCCGCATGGGCATGGCTGATAAAGCGTCTGTTGTGTGAATTCGACGCCGCAATCCGAACAGCGAGCGCGCGCCGGCACCTCCCGGATTTCAAGTGTCGCTCCTTCGACGACTGTGCCCTTGGCGACAACATCGAAGCAGAACCGGATGGCATCACTCATGACACCGGCCAGTTGCCCAATCTCCAGCGTCACGCGGGACACAGGTTTACCGAGGGCATGATCGGCGACAATGGCGACGATGTTCTGGGTAATCCCGAGTTCATGCATGTCAGCAAATCCTCGGCAGTTGCTCGCCGACCAGCATGTCGACGATCCGCCGCCCTCCGAAAACCGTCTCCATAACGACCCGGCCGGGCCGCTCGGCGACGGCACGCCCGATCGCGACCGATCCACGTCCATGTTTATGGGCGTTCATGGCCGCCAGCGCCTTGTCGGCATCTTCCTCGGCCACCGCGCAGACCAATTTGCCCTCATTGGCGAGATAAAGCGGGTCAAGCCCAAGAATTTCACAGAAGCCTTTGACCTCGTCGCGGATCGGCGTCTTGTCTTCCTGAATCTGGATTCCAACCTCCGACGCCTCAGCAACTTCATTCAACACCGTCGCCAGACCGCCCCGCGTCGCGTCGCGCACGAAACGGACAGACGAGCACGCATCGAGCAAGCTGTGGATCAGGTCATGCAACGCCGCGCAATCACTCTCGATCGGTGTCGAGAGCGCCATATCGCCGCGCGCATTCAGGATCGCCGCGCCATGATCCCCAAGTACGCCGTTGACCAGGAAAACGTCTCCGGACTCTACATTCGAAGCAGCCAGGTCGATGCCCGTCCGGATAACGCCAACCCCGGTGGTATTGAGGAAAAGTTTGTCGCAGGCGCCCCTGTCGACCACTTTCGTATCGCCGGTTACAATCTGAACCCCGGCGTCATTGGCCGCATCGGCCATGGACCGGGCAATCTTTCTCAGCGTATCGACCTCGACGCCTTCTTCGATGATTGCACCGCAGCTGAGGTAGAGCGGCACAGCACCGCCAACGGCAAGATCATTGATCGTCCCGCACACGGCAAGCTTGCCTATGTCGCCACCAGGGAAAAACAGCGGCGACACGACATAGGAATCGGTCGTAAAGGCGAGCCGGTCGCCGTGACCCGCGAGATCGGCGAGATAGAAGCGGGCCTGATCCTCCAGAGGGGCCAGCGACGGATTGTCAAAGGCGCTGACAAAGACATCGTCGATTAGATCGCGCATGGCCTTGCCGCCACCGCCATGAGCCAACGTTACGGTCGGCACATTGATCCTGTCGCGCCGACGTCGCCGCGTGGTCCCGTTTTCCGCTGTCTCCAGATTGGTCATGCCGCGTCCGTCGTCTCGTGAATCTTCTCGATATCGCCATACTGATAGTAGGCGGCGCAGGCGCCTTCCGATGAGACCATTAGAGCGCCGAGAGGCGTTTCAGGCTTGCAGGCTCTGCCAAAGACCTTGCAGTCCCAAGGCTTGATTACGCCTTTGAGGACTTCGCCACACTGGCAAGATTTGGGGTCCGCGATCTTGATTGCCGGCACGCTGAATTTTTTCTCTGCGTCATAGGCGGCATAGGCGTCGCGAACACGCACGCCGGAATGGTCGATCGAGCCCAGCCCTCGCCACTCGAAGAACTCTCGGAGCTGAAAGACCTTGGAAACTGACTCGAGCGCGACATTGTTGCCGTCGTCGGGAACAATGCGGTTGTACTGATTTTCAATCTCGGCACGGCCTTCCGCGATCTGCTTCAGCACCATCCAGACGGAATGGAGAACGTCCAGAGGTTCAAAGCCGGCAACGACCAGGGGCCGCTTATAGTGCTCGGAAATGAAGCGGTAAGGGTCCGTTCCGATCACCATGCTCACATGGCCGGGGCCCAAAAAGCCGTCGAGCTGGAGATCGGGCGAGTCCAATATCGCCTTGATGGTCGGGATGATGGTGATGTGGTTGCAGAAGAGCGAAAAATTGCTGATGCCGTCAGCTTCACCCTGAAGGATCGTCAGTGCGGTTGAAGGCATCGTCGTCTCGAAGCCGAGACCGAAAAAGACCACTTCCTTTTCCGGGTTTTGCCGGGCCAGTTCCAGGGCGTCGAGCGGCGAATACACCATCCGCACATCCGCGCCTTCTGCTCTCGCCTGCATCAGGCTTTTGCGCGAACCGGGAACTCGCATCGCATCACCAAAGGTGGTGAAAATCATGTTGGGCATTTCCGCGAGCGCAACGCAATCGTCAACCCGGCCCATCGGCAATACGCAGACCGGACAGCCCGGACCATGGATCAGTTCGATGGCGTCGGGGAGGATGGTCTCTATGCCGTATTTGAAAATCGAGTGGGTGTGTCCGCCGCACACCTCCATGATCGAGATTGGCCGATCCCGTTCCGATGCGATCGCCGCAACGATCTTATCGATTTCGCGCAAAAGAAATTTGGCCTTCTCAGGATCGCGAAACTCATCGACATATTTCATGGATTTCCTCCTTGCGTCTCCGTACCCGGAACACTCAAATTGCCGCGGTCATCGGCAAGCAACGTGTGAACCAGATCCCAGAGGATGTGATAGATGGTGACGTGGCATTCCTGGATGCGATGGATGCTGTCGGTATCGACAACAAGGCAATGATCAAGACCGATCTTGGCCATTTCCCCACCGCTCCCGCCGGCAAGACCGACGGTCACCAGACCCATCTCTTTTGCCTTTCGGAATGCCCTTACGAGATTGTCGGAGTTCCCGGATGTCGAGAGGCCGATCAGCCCGTCACCCTTCCGCCCTTGAGCGACAATCTGGCGAACGAACACATGCTCAAATCCGATATCATTCGCGACCGCCGTCATCATGGTCCGGTCGCAAGTCAGATCGATAGCCGTCAAGGCTGGACGCCCCGCCGTTACCGGGTGCAAAAATTCCACTGCAATATGCGATGCGTCACAACTTGAACCGCCATTGCCCATGGCGAAAAGGCGGCTATTGGCTCGATAAACATCAGCGATGCCGCCTGCCGCGTCGACAACAGCCTGGCCATGCTCTTCGAAAAATTGACCGAGCATCTGCAAATGGTGTTCGGCTTTTTGACGGACAGACTCCACCAGCGCCTCATTCATGGTCGAAGCGTCCTGCTTCTTGCCATGAAGGAAGGGATAGAGGTCCTTGAGTTTATCGTCCGTCATCAAGTTTTCCTGAGCTAAGACGCTTTGCCTAACGCTTCAGCGGAGGCGCGCATGGCCGCGAGTTCGTCCTGAACCTCGCCCAGCTGTTCCAGAATTTTCAACGTTTCAGCGGCTTCCGCCTCATCGATACGGCTCATGGCGAAGCCCACATGCACCAGCACCCAATCGCCGACACAGTCCGCGACCGGATGTTCTTCATTGACGATGCATGCGAGATTGACCTCGCGCTTGACGCCACTCACATCGACAAGACCGAGCTTTCGCGTCTTGTCTGTAATCTCAACTATCTGGCCGGGTATCCCGAGACACATGGCGTCCTCCAATTCATTCTTTTTCGCCGGGCTCGCTGCCCGTTTTTTCAGATTTGATAGCTTGAGCTGCTGCAATAGCTGCCTGCCCCAAGGCAATTCCGCCGTCATTTGCAGGGACATGCGCATGCAGTAGAGGTCTAACTCCCTGCTCCTCGAGGCGTTCGACAACGGCTTCCGTCAAAATTCTGTTCTGGAAACAGCCGCCCGACAGGACCACCGTTGCTACAGGCGTCTCACGTTCCATGCTGGCACCGGCCAGATTTGAAACCATCTGGCAGATTGCTTTTGCCAGCCCCTTGTGGAACCGGGCGGCCATGACAGATTTGGGCGTATTTAAAATGAGATCGCCAAGCACCGCCTGCCACATGGCATGAGGTTCGATATAGGGCATGCCCGTGCCGTCGAGCTTGGGAACCGCAAATGGATAGGCTGACTCTTCGTTCTTGCTCGCGAGGGTATCGGGGCAGGTAATTGCCTCAAGTTCCATGGCGCCCTGCCCTTCAAACAGCGCCGTGTCACGGGCCAGCCCAATCGCCGCCGCGAAAGCGTCAAATAACCGGCCACAAGAGCTGGCGAGCGGGGCATTGACGCCCTGGGAAAGCATGCGGTCGAGGGTCGCGCGCGGCTTGGCGGACAGGTAGGCGAATAGCTCCAGCGCGGAGAAATTCATGGCAAAACGGTCCCAGCCCATTTCCGCCATCAGGTGGGCATAAATATTGCGCCAGGGTTCGCGCACCGCCTGCGCACCGCCGAGCATCGCTACCGGCTTGAAAGTCCCCAAACGCTCATAGCCGGTATAGTCGGCCAACAGGAACTCACCGCCCCAGATCGTGCCGTCGTCGCTATAACCAACGCCGTCAAGGGCAACACCGAGGACCGGCGCGGCATCGAGAGGCACGTTATTCTCCGCAAGAGAGCTCGCGATATGCGCATGGTGGTGCTGGGTCAGGACGAGCGGAATTTGATCGCGCTCAGCCGTTTCCTTCGCAAGCTTCGTTGAGAGATATTCCGGATGCTTGTCCGCCGCCAGAAGCTTTGGGCGATGATCGAACATCCGCGCGAAAAGGTTCAAATTCTTCTGATAATCATCAAAGGTCCGTACATCTTCCAAATCTCCTTGATGCTGGGAAAGTATGGCGCTGCCATCCTTGATCAGACAGAAGGTGGACTTGAGCTCGCCACCATAGGCGACCAGGTCGGGAGCGTCCTCAAATCCCCTTGGAAGAGCGATGGCACCGGGCGCATATCCGCGCGCGCGGCGAAGGAGCCTCGGGCGCCCGGCCATAACCTGAACGAGCGAGTCATCGACCCTGTTTGCGATCTCACGGTTATGAAACAGCGCATAACCGGCGACATCCGCCAATCTCTCCCGGACCTCGTCGTCATTTATTAGTTGAGGCTGATCGGAGAGGTTGCCGCTGGTCATGACAATGGGGCGATTCATTCGCCTCATGATGAGAACATGGAGGGGCGCATAAGGCAGCATAAAGCCCAATGTGCCGAGCCGCGGGGCAACTGTTTCAGGAAGCTGTTCAGCTCCGTTCTGGCGCAGCAGGACGATTGGCGCTTCCGGGCATTGAAGCAATGCCGTTTCCTCGTCGCTGACAGCGCAAAAGCGTTTGACTACATCGAGATCGCGCGCCATCAATGCAAAGGGTTTTCCATACCGCTGCTTGCCCTTGCGCAACCGGGCCACGGCGTCGCCATTTGTTGCGTCGCAGGCGAGGTGAAATCCACCAAGCCCCTTGATCGCGACGATCTCGCCCTTCTGAATAAGGCCCATGATTGCGTCGACATCGTCGAGCATGGAATGCTGATCGAAGGAGACAGCCCGCCCATCCAGACGCTCCAGCGTGGCCTTGGGTCCGCAGATATGACAGGCTATCGGCTGGGCGTGGAAGCGCCGGTCCGATGGGTTTTCATATTCACCCCTGCACTCTTCGCATAGTGCAAAAGAGGACATCGTCGTCTGGGCGCGGTCATAGGGAACACCCTCGATAATCGACAAGCGCGGACCACAATGGGTGCAATTGGTGAAGGGGTAGCGAAATCTGCGCTCAAAGGGCGACAGGGTTTCTTCGCGGCAGGCGTCGCAAAGCGCCGCGTCGGGCGCAATGTGGGTGTTCGCGCCACCACCTGCACTGTCGACAATTGCAAATCTCTCTTCGGGTACGCACCCATCGAATTGACTACACTCGATGCTGTCTATGCGCGACAGAGGCGGCGTTTCTGTTTCCAGCCGATGACGGAAAGTCTCCAGTGCTTCGGCGCTGCCAGCAGCCTCGATCAAAACGCCGGACGCATCGTTGCGCACGGTGCCGCTTAGACCGCAATCATGGGCAATACGCCACACCGTGGGCCGGAAACCGACACCCTGAACGGTACCGCGCACGCGGATCGCGACGGTTTCGCGTTTGTCTTCTATTGGTGCCGCGCTCAGGCTCATGCAGCCTTCTCCCACAGCATCACCCGGTTATTGCCGGAATCGGAGATGATGATTGCGTTGCCAGCAACGGTTAGCCCATAGGGCCAGCACAAGCTGTCACGAACCGGCAGTTGCCAGCGATTGTCGCCCTTGCTCCCGAAATCATGCTGCCCGGCCAGACCGGTCGCGGGCGCGCCTTGGGAAATGTCGCCTGGCCCCCAACCAACCAAACGCGAGTTGGCGGTGTCTGCCGCCACCAGAGTATCGCCAGCGCTGGCAATCGAATAAGGCATATTGAGAGCCGCTGCGTCGGGGAGATAGCTGGCGCGGTTATGCTCAGATGAGACCAGATCATTTTGGCCGAGCACAAAATTGCACGGCGTGCCCGGGCCATCAGGGATTTGATCCCAAACCATGACCCGGTTGTTGCCGGCGTCGGAGACGAACAGCATGCCCTGAAGCAATGCGATGCCATGGGGCCAACGCATGCCAAGTCCGGTAACGCCTTCGCCTGCATTTTCATCGCGGCAGTCGAAGGTTCGCTGCCCCAGAACATGGTCTGCCGGCGCGCCGTTCCGCTCGGGCAGCGTGTCCCATAGGAGGACACGGCGGTTTCCCGTATCGGCGACAGCCAATCGGCCATCGATGAAAGCTACGCCGTAGCACCAGTTGAGGGTCGCCGCGCTTGGTTCCCCTCCCCTGTTCGCCAGGACTGAAGAAAAGTTTTCGTGTCCCAGGACGATGTCCGCGGGCTGGTTAGAAGATTCCGGGATAGAGAGCCATATCAGAACCCTGTGGTTCCAGGCGTCGGCTACCGCCAGAACGCCATCATGAGTGGCCACGCCCGTGGGAACGTTGAGTGTCGCGGGTCCAGGCTCGCCTTTTGCATTGCGCCCTTCACGCCCATAATCCGGCTGGCCGATGACGAAGTCGGCCTCGGCGAAGTCCTGCTCAGGCCGCCGGCTCCAAAGAAGCAGGCGATGATGACCGGTATCGGCGATAACCAGAGGCCCGTTCGCCGAAGCCATCGCCGCTCCGCGCGCGCCAAAGAGAGTGGAAGGCGATGGCACGATTGGTTCAGCCAGGCCATCGAGTCCCGGCCGGCTGCCGATAATGACCGCCGGGCCTTCTGGCGCCAGTAAACTGGATTTCGGGACCGTTCGGGCGGCACCTGGCAAAGGATCCGGCTTGGATGGGTTGGAGAGAGAGACGCGCATGACTATGAGGCGAGCCTCACTTCGACACGATGCCCGATGACCCGCACCGCATGCGCCTGCAGCTGCACTTCAGGCGCTGTCAGGCACTCACCTGAGCGCAGGTCATACTGGAAGCCATGATGGGGACACGTGATGATTCCCTCACTAACCTCGCCCGCGTCGATCGGCATGCCGAGATGCGCGCAAGCGTTCTGAAAGCAGCTGACGACCGATCCGTTCTTCGACAGGATCACATCCTCGCCTTCGATTTCGACCTGGACCGCACCGCCTTCGGGCACCTTGGCCAAATCAATCACATGCTCCCAGTCGCCTTTCTGATTGAGGGCGAAGGGGCTGACGAAATTGACGCCTTCTGCGCTGCCATTCAACAATCCCTTGACCTGCTTGATGTTGGTGATTTGCGGGCACTGTTCTTCGATTGCTTTTTTCACGCCGGCGGCGAAGGTAAGCATCGAGGCGGGACAGCCGTCGCACGCCCCCAGAAACTTGACCTCAACTGTATCGGGAGGCGTTACCGAAATAAGCTCTACATCTCCGCCATGGGAGGCGAGCATCGGGCGCACTGAATCGAGCGCCTTCTCCACTTGTTCGTGCAGGCTGGGCTTGATGAGCTCGAAATACCGCAGGACCGTATAGACGACATCATCGCCAACGGCCGCCTTCATGGATTTCAGCGCCTCGGGGCTTGCCCTGAAGCTCTGAATCATGCGCAGCAGTGCCGTGCGATGAAGAGCATCAACCGCATCGCGGTAGCCGTCGACGGCAGCGCGCTGATTGTCGTCCCAGCTGGCGAATACGTCCTCGAAGCGTTCAATGTCCTTGAGCAGGTCATCGAGCTTCGCCGTCTCGTCCGGTTCTGGTTGACGTTGCTGGGTTGCGGTCACCGATGCCCCCGATCAACGGTATTTAAGATCTTTGAAAAGATAGGGCTGGAGCATTCCGCCGAGCAGCCCCGCGACAATTGAAGCACCCCAAACAGGCGCGCCCGCGGCCGCTATGGCGACCAGCACAGCAGCAGTAACGGCGATACCCAGCATCATCTGCCGGATGACCATACCCGTGTCCTGGAAAAGCTTACCTTGCAGGAAGAGGGTGATCGAATTTTTTGCCATGTCCCACATTGCCTAGCTCCCCGCGCCAAGCACAAAGACGGCAATGGACAAGCCGATCACGACACCGCCCACACCAGCTGTTGGGCCGTAGAAACCGCCCATCATCCCTGCAAGTTCATTGCCGAAATGTTTGCCGCCGACGATAATTCCACCAATTGCTCCGCCTATAACCGAGGCTACGACCCCGAGAACTAAGGCCAAAATCAAGGTTGTCATTGGAAGTTCTAAGCTCCTGTTCTGTAATGGGCGATATCAGGGGTTTAGGCCCCGGCCGGGATACCTGCGCCATTTTGCTGTGAGGCCGGAATTTGTTCCAGTTCGGACGCGATCTGCTGGAGGGCATCGTCAACCAGCGAGGCTTTTTCCGCATCTCCGTTACTGGCAAAAATATCTTGCGCTTCGCGATAATAGGCACGGACCTGGAGAAGATTGTCGCGGTTGCCGTCTGCAGGCTGCTCCGGGTCGTCCGGCAGGTTCCACAGGCAGTTCGCCTTGTTGGAGATCGTGTTGGCGTACTCCAGAGGAGTCGTCTCCGCGGTTCTGACCTTCAGCGCTTCGTCATAAGCCTCAAGTGCCCGCAAATTATTCTCCACCGCATGCGACGACGACGCATACTGAAGCGCGTTGCCCAGGTTGTTCTGAAGCATGGCATATTCACTGGGATGATCGATCAGCGTGACCACATTCAACCCTTCCTCAAACGCCTGTACCGCCAAGGCCTCACGCATCTTTGAGCGTTCATCACTAAAGGGTATCGAGAGAAAGGCCGTCGCCAGATTATTCTGCAAGACAGCAAATTCTTTTGGGTGGGCGTCTTTGTTGAAGGTTCTCAAAGAACGCTGATAAGCGGCAATGGCGTCGGTAATCTTTGCGCGGCCCATTCCCGCCAGACTCTGCGCCACTAGCCCCAGATTCATTTCCAACTCGGCGAGTTCTTCATCGTTCCCGTGGTCGCGCAAAACCGCGCGCGCGGCCTCATACTCGTCACGGGCACGCTCCAGATGTTCAGTCGTTTCTCCCGGGATAGCCTGAAGCGCTGTACCCAACCGGGCAGCTACACGGGCGCGCAGCAAATAGTGGTCCGGCGGGCATATTAACAGCGCTCTCTCGTACAGCTCGACCGCGGCCTCAATGTCTTCCGGCGCCTTGGGACGCGTTTGTAGCCCCATGGCCATTTCCATGAGCATTTCGACTTTTTCGGAAATGCTGGCTTGTTCGCTCTCAACGGCAGCAAGAGCAGCACGAACAGCCTCTTCAGCTTGGCCCGATAACACGTTTAATCCTCCCCAACAGCGGATAACCGCACATGGGCGGGCCGCTTCTTGTTGGAGAAGATACTATCGATGCCAACAAAATTTGTCTAGTCTATTTGCGATATGCAAACTTAGTTTGCAGACTTGAACACAGATCGAGCTCGTAACGCCGCTGAGTTGCTGTCCCAGCCGACTTCGACACTCTGCCGATCCATATTATCTATTTCATTGAACCGAAAGAATTCCATGGCATTGACGACCCGGTCTCCGGCGGAATTTTTCAGCTTCAGCAAATAACCGCCAGCCGCCGCATGCTTGACCGGCAAAATCAGCAGGTCATCCTCACGGCGCAGCAGGATCACGGTTTCCAGACCCGCGAAATATCGGTCATAGACCGCACCGGACAGATAAAGGCTGCCCTGATGAAGCGTCACGCAAAGAGAATGGGTGTCGGTCATCATGGCACCTAGCCGCTCTTGTAATCCGCGATGCGCGCTTCGATTTTGCTGACCACTTCGCTGACTGCCGATTGGACGGCGGGCGAGAGCTCCAACCCCAGATCAAAGGACTGGCCCTCAATCAGATAAACCGAAACCTGCTTTGGAAAGTCGTCCTTGAAGATTTGCCGACCCGCGTAGAGGGCATGGTCCCAACGAAAGTCATGAAGGTTGAAACTGTCGGGTGGCTTGCCTTCCAGCTCAACGCCCGGGACCTCGAAGATTGCTCCTGCTTCCGATCCGCTGTTTGACGCGTCTATGATGATAAGGCTTTCGCATCCGCGCGCCTGGAACATCACGCCCATACCGTCGGTTCCGGCATCGAAAATACAAACATCCTCGCGGGGCGACGCAAGATTTCGTTGCATGAGCTCCTGGGCGACGATGACGCCCACGCCATCGTCTGACCGGTTCAGGTTTCCACATCCAATAACTGTCAACAAGCAGCAACCATCCCGGCTTCAAATCCGCCAAAGCCTGCAAGACCATTCTGGTTCCACCGGCACATCCAGCTCCGGAAGCTCACAATATTTCCTGTGTACGAGGTAATACATACAGGTTTCGCAGGGCTGTTCGATACCGCCATGCTCGATTGTATTCAGTGTGAACCCGGCGATCGCCAGCTTTTCAATGAGTGATGCGCCGGATTTTTGCAGCCTGTTCACAATCTTATTGACGTCTTCGCTGGTGTCCGCGCGCGGATAAATTTCCGTCTCTAGCCCGCCCTCAAGCAGCTCCTGGATTTCAGTGCGAATGTTAGTATCACCCAATTTCAGCTCTCCCAATAGCTCCGGGCCCGTCTGAAGGCTGCTCTAGATCCGCCAGAGCCGGCACCACCAATCGGGCTCGCATGGCAATGACACTTCGGGAATGTCACACCATTTGCGATGAACGAGATAGTAGATGCACTCCTGGCAGCGTTGCTGATCTGGACCGTAGGGGCGTTTATAAAAGCCGGAAATAATCAACCTCCCCTTGATATCTTCCGGTTCAAGCACTCGCAATTCATCCAGGATTTGCGCGAACTCTTTCTCGGTCTCGGGGAACGGCTCTGTCTGTGTTTTCAGCCCCTCCTCCAGCAATGTGGTTATATCACTGAGCAGTTCATCGGCGTCCTTGCCGCGTTTCCTGCCCATCTGGCTACGCCTTTCATAATTGAGTGCCGTTGCGGTGTGGGATGCCGCTTCGCGAAAATACGCGGCATCCCACACCGTCAGTTTAGTCGGATTTTCGCCCGAAAGAGACTAGGCAGTCCGGAACCGCGCGAGCTCCTTGCCGGTCTTGGCATCATGCGCATGCACCGTGCACACAAGACAGGAATCGTAAGACCGGCATACATGACCAACCTCAACCGGATCGGAAGCGTCGGCGATGGGTGTGCCAATGAGCGCTTCTTCAATCGGACCGCGCTCTCCGTCATTTGAACGCGGACCGACATTCCAGGTTGTCGGTGCGATGATCTGATAGTTTTTGATCTTGCCACCTTCAACCTCAATCCAGTGACAAAGCGCGCCACGGATGGCTTCGGTTGCACCCCAACCCTGACCGTCGGTCTCGGTGGGCTTCACATACCATGGGGCATCGAGCCGGAACTCACGCAAGATGCGCTCGGCTTCCCTGTAAAGCTTCACGCCTTCATGCATCCGTGCGAAATGCCGGAGATGAACGCTTGCACCACCCATCTTCTTATACATGTCGAGAACGAGCGGATCGGTGTGCTGCCAGTCCTCGCCGTGAGACCCCCCGGCGATCACCTGGCGCGCAAGCGGCCCGGCTTCCAGCCGTCCATTGTCGTCATGACGCACGGCGGTCGACCATGAATATTGGCCGTCCGGGTCGAGGTCGTTTTTCCCGACCGGGTTGGTAACACGCTCGAAGGGATGCAGCCCGCCCGGCTCGTCATACCAGGCATGCTGAACGTCTTCGCGGGTGGCAATTTGATCCATCAGCTTGTGCGTGTCGCTCGCGCCATCATAGACACCGCTTTTCATGATGACGGAAGCATTGCGGCTCTCGATGGTCGGGTTGTTGTATTTGTCCTCATGCGGGAGATAGCCCCAACTGATGAACTTGCCGTGGCCCACGCCATATTTATCGAGACCAATGTCCAGTCCCATCCGCCAGTACAGACCAAGGTCCGAATTTGCATGCTCCGGCTTCTCGTCGAGCCAAGCCATGAAGTCGTCATAAGATTTGATTTCCTCATAACGCTCCAGGGTGCAGCCGAGCCACATCGACTCGATCCAGTTTTTCTTGAAATGCTCAAGAATTGACCATGCGCGGGTCACGTCAGTGAGCGTGGGAGCACACATAACGCCACCAGGAACCATGTAACTTGAATGCGGCCATTGACCGCCGAGCAAGGCGTAGATTTCCACCGGACGGCCCGAAATTGTCACACCATGCTCATAATGGGTTCCGGTAAAGGGCGCCCAGCGTTTCACGGCCTCTTCATAGAACTCGCTCTTGCGGTAGTTCTTGTTCGTCATGTCGATCATGAAAAGACCGTAATGGTGGCGCGGCAGGCTCTGTAGACTCTCGGCTATTTGACCGAGGTTACGGGCCAGGATTGCATTGCGCGGGACTTCTGTGCCCCAAGCTGTATCCAACGCCCACGCCGCGCATGTTAGATGCGACGCGCCGCAAATACCGCAAGCACGCGGCGTCACAACCAATCCCGCCTGCGGGTCCTTGTCACGCAGGATAATTTCAAATCCACGGAACAATTCCGCGCTGGTCCAGGCGTTCGTAACAACGCCGTCTTCGATATCAACCCGGACATCCAGGTCGCCTTCGACACGCCCAACAGGCGATATGTCGAGGGTTTGCACTGCTGCATTAGCCATTGTCTATTCCTCCCTGAGGGAAATCTGTTAGCGGTCTGATCCGGCGTTGCGGCTAGACCACGAAAATGTCTTCTTCTGCCCAAGCCGGCGCCGCGGCCTTTGCCGCACCGGTCAGCTTCACGTAGCCGGTCTTGTCGACGCCCGTCGGCAAATCCTTCGGTACGCCCATAACCGTCTGCGTCTTGAACAAAGTTCCCGGCTCCAGATCGAAGAAGGGGAATTCCGGCTCGGTGCACCCCAGACAAGGCATGCCCGCGCGCGTTTTCGACGATTGCCGGTTCCACAGAATGCGGTTGCATGGGCTGTGGGTCATCGGGCCCCGGCAGCCAAGGTCATAAAACAGGCAACCCTTGCGCTGGCCGAACTCCGTCGCCGATACCTTGTAGGCAAAATGCATGTTTCTCGTGCAACCGGTCTGCGTGAAGCTCGAGAAAAACGTTTTCGGCCGCTGAAATTCGTCGAGACCGATTTCTCCGCCGCGTCCCGATGCAACCGCGACCAGGATTTGCGTGACCCAGTCCGGATGGCAGGGGCAGCCGGGAATGTTGATGACCGGGAGCCCGGCCTTCGATGCGAAATCAGTTCCGAGGAAGCCGCCATGTTCTCGTTTGAGAAACTGCATACCGGTTGATTCAGAAGGGTTGGGAGCAGTTGCCGGAATTCCGCCATAAGTCGCGCAATCGCCAATCGCAACGACGTACTGCGCCGCATCGCACAGTTCCGTAACCCAATCCTTCATCGCACGGCCCGCAAACCTGTTCCACTCACCGGTGCCGTCCGGGGCCTGCACGACAGTGCCTTCAAAGACAAAAATGTCGAGCGGCGTTTCGCCGGAAATACAGCTCTTCAAAAGCTTTTGAAGGTTGTCGCCAAGCTCCATACCAAGTGACGGGTGCCAGAGAATATTGATGCCGAAATCGGTCACCAGATCGCAGGCGCTCGGTTCCTCCGCGTTAAGGAACGACATCGTGTTTCCCGAACAAGCCCCGCCTTGGAGCCACAATAGGTTGGCCATTTATCCCTCCCAATTATTTGCCGCAACAGCGTGCCGCCGATGCATTGGGAATAGTTAATGCAACCCTTATGCCAATTTTGAAATTTGTATTTTCTGTATATTATTCAATGTAGTAGAGAACCACCCCCTGCCGGCCAGCGCCAAATTGCCGCAGCCTGCAAATTAAGTTTCATTGTCGCATGCAAACATAGTTTTCAACTTCCCGGGACGATTGACGCGCGCAAATCCGCCGCTACCGCAGCACTTGATGGGTGGTCGACCGCCATCAGCAAACCAGCCGCAAGATCAGCCGTCGCGGTTGCCGCAGGCGGGACATTCAACCTCTAGAAGATACCCGAACCAAATCCCCTTGCAGCGACTGCACCAATGTCCGGTCCCCTGCTCTTTCGGCGTGCCATATTTGGCGGTCATACCGCTGTCGCCGAGGTCTTTGTAAGGCGTGACGCCACTGGGAGGCCGCACGCGCGATTGTGGGAACCGGACAACATTCCGGTCTTCATCGCGGTCACTATTATCTGCATTGCCCATAAGCAGCCTGGTTCATGCTGCCGGGTCGATCTCATAGCGCTTGATCTTATTGGCAAGCCCAACCCGCGACAAGCCCAACTCCCTCGCGGCTTCGCTCTGGTTCCAACGATGCCGTCGCAGAGCGCCGTTGACAAGCTGTTTTTCGAGGGCTTCGACTTTTTCTTTCAATGTATCCCCCGCCAGATCGAATGTTGGGTCAACAGTCTCGGAGGGCAGCGGAGCGGCGGACGCGATTTCCGGCGACACATATTTCATTGTCAGATATCCGCCCTCACTTGCCATTGCGACCATGCGTCGGATCTCGTTTTCAAGTTCGCGTATATTTCCGGGGAACGGATAGTGGGTTAACTGCTCCAGAACGTCGCTGGCTATGCCGAGGATACGCCCGCCCATAGCATCGCCGTATTTCTTGGCAAAAAATTCTGCCAGCACCGGGATGTCGGCCTTGCGCGATCGCAACGGCGGAACTGTCAGCTCAAAGCCCTTCAGGCGAAAATAGAGATCTTGCCGAAACTCTCCCGTTTCGACGAGCTTCGCTAGAGGCCTGTTTGACGCGGCGATAATCCTCACATCGCAATTTATTATCTCGTCGGAACCAAGCGGCTTGACCTCACCTTCTTGCAAAAAACGGAGCAGGCTCACTTGAAAGGACGCCGACACTTCGGAAATCTCATCAAGGAATACGGTCCCCTCGTCCGCGGCCCGAAATAAGCCCAGCCTGTCGCAGATAGCGCCGGTAAATGCTCCGCGCTTGTGTCCGAAAAGCTCCGATTGCAACAGATCATCGGGCATGCCGCCGCAGTTTTGAACAAGCAGCGGCCTTTGGTTACGGGAGCTGTTGAAGTGAACGGCTCGGGCAAGTAACTCCTTGCCTGTGCCTGTCTCTCCCTCGATCAAAATGGGCAGTTCGGTCTTGGCGGACTGCCGCGCCAAATCGCAAAGGGCCGCCAACTCTTCGCTCGCATATACGAGCTTCTCAAAATTGTTGTATTTTGGTGCCGGAACGTCGACCTGATCGCCCATAAGAAAGGGTGAGTCTTCCTGGAACTTAAGCTCACGGCTCAGCAGACGATGGCGGCGGGCGAGCTCGCGGGTTTCCAATGCACGCTTGACAACCAGCCCCGTTTGCTCGGGATCAAGCGGCATGCGGATATATTGATAGATAGCCGCCTCATCGATCGCCCTTTCCTGATGGGTGCCGGGATCCCGCGCTTTGACAAAAAGCCGGATAACGTATGGATGAGAAATGCGGAATTGCCGAAGCAGATCGATTCCGCTCATTTCGCCGACCCTAGGCTCACTAATGACCAGATCGACGTTAGCCGAGCTGCCAAGTGAAATAGCCTCAGCGCCCGACTGGGCCCGAAGAACACGATAGCCATATTCATCGGTCAATTCGCTGATCGAATCTGACCAAATATCTTTGTTATTGATCGCCAAAAGTACGGTGCTGGTCTCCGACATCGCGCAACCTTGTTATCATTATGCAAAGTTACTTATCACATTCGCATTAGGCTCGCAATTGCGTCGAAACAAATAGAAGGGAATTTGTCTGCTTTGGGTCATTAGCGGACATAAAACCACTCAGCTAGGAATGTCCGCTTTGCCCCCGAAAGCAGACATGTTGGCGAGGATCGAATCGCCAAAAGCCGTCAATTCGGGATTGCTATGTGCTTGTCGGAGAGTGCGTTTACGTGGAGCTGGCGTGCTAAGTACTTGAAAAATGGTGCCGCATGGGTGACTCGAACACCCGACCCCCGTCATTACGAATGCTGTGCTCTACCAGCTGAGCTAATGCGGCTTACCAGTCATTTTCAGACCCTACTATAGCCCTACTAACTTGAACTCCGTCTCACGAACTCATTGGTCTCAAAGGGCATTCGCGATTAGACCCGCTAATTACGAATGATGTGCTCTACCAGCTGAGCTAATGCGGCGCCATGCGCCCGGCCAAATCCATAACAACCAGCGGT
>JGI24023J19991_10001390_pt1 | contig 18607 bp, 23 predicted proteins | sample Cruoilmetagenom1_FD_19991 | JGI IMG/M metagenome (IMG submission 19991) | reverse complement strand
TAGTTGTTTTTTGCAACTGGTCAAAAATACATTAAAAATTAATAAAATACAAAAGGATGAAAAAAGGATACATTATCGAAAATTATTCGATTACGGACAATCAGAATTATATTCCGCCAGTAAAAACGATTAACGAAGCATTAAAAAAATACAATGGGAAATTTTTGGTTGCCACACCAAAAGCAGAAACCTTGTTTGGAATACCACGGCAGGTGACTATTGTAATTGAATTTGATTCGGTAGGAAAAGCCAAAAATTTTTATAAATCCGAAGACTATGAGGAATTTAAGAATCTATACAAAAAAACAACGGAAGGTTGGATTAATCTTGCAGAAGAATACGAAAATAAATGAATTATGAACAATCAAAAAGAGAATTACGGCCAAACGATTAATGTAAAAGCAACGACAACCAAAGCGTTTAAGGCTTTAACCGAACATATTGATTTATGGTGGGGTAAAACCAATCAATCCATAACTAAAATTGGAGACGAATTTACCATATACTTTGGTGATGCTAATTGGTCATTTCGGGTAATAGAATATGTGCCGAACACCAAACTCGCGTGGGAATGCATTGGCGGAAATCCCGATTTTAATGCTGAATGGATTGGCGACATACTTTATTGGAATATTGAAAAAAAGGACGATAAAGTAAAAATTAGTCTCCTGCAAAACGGACTCACGCCCGATATGAATTGCTTTGAAATATGTAACAGAGGTTGGAATCATTATATCACACAGAGCTTACAAACATATTTAGAAACAGGCACTGGGATTTTGGAGTTTGATGGATAAAACCTCTTAATAAAATTAAATTTATAAGAATAAATAAGATATATAATTCACTTTATTAATTAGTAGAGTGAATTATATTTTCTACAATGCTTTACAACGTAGGGATATAGTTACTTGTAATTTATCATTTATTTGAACTTTGGGATGCAGGTTAAAAATAAACACTAGCAGTTCCTTAAAACGTTCGTTTTACGAAACTTTTGAAAATAGAAGTCTTGATTATGAATAATTCTAGATTTTAACTAGGTTCTTTGTTGTGTGCAGTTTTTTATAAATCTAATAAGCCTTTTCTATTTGCGATTTAATTATATTCTTAATATCATCTGTTGTGAATGAATGTTTAATTGCCTCTAGATTACATTTTTTAAAATGATGATTATTCCAACTAAAAATTTGCTGCATAAGATTGTATTCTTTTGCTAGCGTTACATTTGAAATTGTTCGCGTATCTGTATTAATACTCATTGAAACACCAAAATTATAGATTTTATCAGCAGTATGATTTTCAATCTTGTCAAATACGTCTACTTGGATATTACTAGTTGGGCAAACTTCTAAATGTATTTTATTTTCTTTTAAAAATAAAAGTAATTTTTCGTCTTCTGTGCTTCTAACTCCATGCCCAATTCTTGCTGGATGAAAGTTCTCTAGTGTTTCCCAAACACTTTCAGGCCCTTTTGCTTCTCCTGCATGTGCAGTACAATTAATATTATTCTCTTTGGCAAACTGAAAGGCTTTGATGTGACTATCAATAGGAAAACCTGCTTCATCCGCTGCTATGTCAAACCCAACGATATTTGTTCCTTTATAATTATTCACAAGACTTACTGTATTCATACTTTGCTCTTCATTATAATGTCTTAAAGTGCAAAGTATAATTCCTGCATAAATACCATGTTTTTCAATACTTTCACTAACTGCTTCGTTAACAATTTGCACAACTTGTTCAGGAGAAAGACCTTCTAAAGTATGTTGTAATGGTGCAAATCGAATTTCAGCGTAAATTACATTGTCTGCTTTTAATTGTTTAAATAAGTCAAAGGTTACTAATCTTAATTGTTCTTTAGTTTGCATTAGTTCAAAACCTTTTATTGCTCGCTTAATATAGTCTGCCAAATCTGTACATTTTGCAGGAGCAATAAATGACTCTTGATATTCCTCTAATGTAACAGAAGGTTTTAGTTGTTTAACTACGTCAAAACTTAAAGAACAATCCAAGTGTAAATGAAGTTCTATTTTTGGTTGATTTTCGTAATTCATTTATTTTCTAGTTTTTAAAGGTTGCCAACGGTTTCTTTACTTAGCACTATTAAAATAGTACTTATTAATTAGCATCGGTGTTAGCAGTAGCTTATTGTTATTTAGTCGTTACTATATTCCGTATTTTATAATCATTTTTTCTATTTGAAGTCTATGTCTTAAAATATGAACTATTGAATGTTCAATTAGTGCTTCTAAGTCATAAGTTGTCCAAGAAGTTTTAATTATTGTATTCAATAACTCTTCATCAGTCAGCAACCATTTGTCTTGAAAAGTTTCAACGGTATATTCAAACATTTCATTAAGTTTAAATACTCCTTGTTCAGTTGAATTAACTTCTAATTCAGGAATGATATAATCATCTTCAAACCTTTTTCTGATGTGATTTGCATAAACATATCCTGAACTAATAATATGTAAAATTATATTTCTAATAGATTGAAAATCTTGTGCTGATGCTTTTTCATTTATTCTTTTAAACTTATCGTCAGAAATTTTCAACAATATAACTTTCAGTTCATCAAGTGCTTTTTCATATTCGTCAGTTAACGCTCCAATTGCACCTTTTCTGTATGTTTTTTTTATTTTTTGTAAGGTCAAGGTTTGGTATTTTAATTTATTGAGTTTTTCTTTCAGTAATCCATTCCGCTACAATTGGCCAAAGTTCCTTTTTTGAGTTTTGAGATTTTAAAATTCGACTGTGATCATAATCCTCTAAATTTCCATTTTCTTTTGATAGGAAAAGTAGTTTGTTAGCATCATTGTTAAACGCTTTGATAAATTCTTCACAACCTTTTTTTGGTGCTATAAAATTATCTCCTTTTGCACATATTGATAGTATTGGCACATTAACCTCATTCATTCTAATCATATAGTCAAAATCATTTTCTCCAATGAAATTTTTGTTCAAATTCCAATCAAACCATTGTTTCATAGTGTAATAGCTTTCGCTATGTTCAGTTGAGCCAGCGGTTTTTGAAGGAACTTTTCCTAATAATGCGGTTAGGTATTTGCTTGATAATATTTTCATTCGACTACTGAATTCCCCTCCAGCTCCGAATGCTTGCACTCCAAATAAAGTAATACTGTTAATTTTTGTATTATAGCTTGGATTGTTTATTAAAAACATTGTCAAAACAATTCCGCCACCACTATGAGTTAAACAATCTATATTTTTCAAATTCTGATTATCAAATAGGAAATCAAATGTTGATTTGAGGTCATACTTTGCAATAGTCTCAAAATTAAATTTCTGTTCACTCTTTGAGCTTTTTCCGTGATTTCTCCATTCCATTATCCAACATGTAAATCCCTTTTTGGTTAAGTATGATGCAATTCCATCACATATTTTTCTGTTGGAAAATGTTCCGTGTGTTAGAAATATATTCTTTTCAGAAATATCTTTAGAACTGAGTTTCCAGAGTGCAATTAACTCTCCATCTTTTGTTTCTATATTTAAAAGTTCTTCTTTCATGCTGGGTTTAGAGAGAGGAAAGATAACAAATTTGAAGGCAATGAGATAGCTATAGCCCAATGGGTTCTAACGAATTATAATAAGTTACCAGTTGCAATACTTGTTTAGATTTCTTTTTTAACGCACAACTATGCTATAAAAGTAATAGAATATATGACGATTGTAAATTTAGCAAGAAAAGATTAGAACTATCAAAATCATTGTTAAATTTGCCTTTTTAAAAACTAAACCCTATTATTTTAAATTATATTTTATGAAGAATTTATTACTACTTTCTACTACTTTACTATTTGTTTTGTTAACAAGCGTTTCTTGTAATAATAATGATGAAGAAATAAAAAATCATAGACAGAAGGTTGAAGCCTTCAGAAAACAAAAGGATAAAGACTACATGGTTCCTGAAAAAACAATGCTTACTGCTGAATTGATGAAAGATTTTGAGGGTCTGAATTATTTTCCAATAGATTATAAATACAATGTAAAAGCACAATTAACCAGGCTCGAGGACCTTCCAAAAATTGAAATCAAGACTTCAACGGGTAACGTTTCGGATTATGTAATATATGGTAAATTGTCATTTAAAATTGATAGAAAATCATATGAATTGAGTGTTTATCAAAGCGCACGGCTAGTAGGAACAGATAGGACGAAAGGAGCTCTTTTTGTTCCGTTTACCGATAAAACATCTGGAGAGGAAACTTATGGTGGTGGAAGATATTTAGTAATGGACATTTCGGAAGGTAATCAACTAAATATTGATTTTAATATGGCTTATAACCCTTTTTGTGTGTATAATCCTGAACATTCGTGTCCTATTCCTCCAGCCGAGAATGATCTACCTATCAAAATTCCTGTCGGAGAAGTAATGTATGAATAGATCTCTTGACAGAGTTATAAAGTCAAATTACAATGCTGACTCGTTCGATCCTGTAAATACTTTTATTCTGAAGAAGTATTTAAGAAACTAATAATTAGATTAGTAAGTTCACTACTATAATCAGCTTTGAACATATGTTGTGCATGGGATGACCCTGGATACACTTTTAATTCTTTAGGCTGATTAGATTCATTGTATATCTTATTAACTCGTGGAAATAACCTTTCATCTTTTGATACGATAAACATTTTCTTAACTGATTCATTCGTAACACCGGCACCACCGGCCGGAGAAAGTAGCACTACTCTATCAATAACAGTATCGGTTTTCGTATCTAACGCATTTAATACGGCAGCAGCACCCATACTTCCTCCAACAATTGAAATTTTATTAAATCCTTTTTCCTTTAAATAATCAACTGCCCCCAATATATCGAACGATCTTTTATCAGTGGCTCCCTTTTTACTGTTACCATAACCCCGAAAATCCAAAGAAAGGGAAGATATGCCCTCTTTTTGTAATCTTTCTGCCATAAAATACCAGCTTTCTTTATTAAAAATTGCTCCATGTGCAAAGATCACAACAAGATCTTGATTTCCTTGAAAAAAAGATGCTTCAATTACTCCACCATCTTCTGTTGTATAAGTAATCAACTCATAATCATAAGTGGTAGCCATAATAGAATGTATATTAATAACCATCAAAATAAGACTTAAAAATATGGGATATAAATATTTGTTTGTCATTTTTATAAAATATTTTTGTTAGTTTTTATTATACTCATTTCCTTCATCATTTCTATAAAAAGCTCTGACTACTCCTTTGTTTATAAAAGCAAATTTTGAAGAATATTCTCCCTCAATTGCAAAATAATCATTTTTTTTAAGATACCTTTCTGATAATAGAGATACAAATAGTTCCATTTCACTTTCTGTAAAATGCACTATTTTGTTTAAATATTCTTTGAGTTCATTCATCTTGTTTTTTTTATGCCACATCGTTTAGTATAAAAGCAGTAACAGATTAGAATACGCTACTGTTCAGATAGCAATTTACGACATTATGCGAAATGCATTTTGATATTTTTTTATCATAACTGCTATTGCTTTTATACGGCCTGTTATACAAAACTGAAAAATCCGCAACTTACTTAATTCTATGCAAGAGAAATAAAGTAGATAAAGAACAACCCAAGAGACGTTGGAATATATAAAATATATTATTAAAGACTTATAAATTATAAAGAAGACGGTCTCCAATTATAACATTAAAATAACTTCTGATACTCTGAAAACACAAAGCCATTACTTTTAGCAATATTATGGCAAGCTACACAGCTTTGAGTCCCATTGTTCCAGCTTTTATACTCGTCATTTTCTTTTACAAATCTAGCATAACCCCAATTGCCAGGATTATCTTTAAATTGTTTTGAGTCTTTAATCATATATTCTACACGCTGTAATGTGTCTGACTCTAAAGCTACAGGAAAATTAGACATTTCCTTAACTTCCCATCCAATCTTAACTATTTTACTACCTTCTGGTAGTTCTTCATTATTGACAAATTGTTTAAAAGCAATTTCATTTACTAAAACGTATCGCAATTCTTTTTTGTCTTTTCTAAAATGAGTTGCTACAATTTTATAATTTTTGTAATCTTCGATTTCCTTGAATTTTAATCCATTATTAGGCATGGTTAAATCAGGTACTTTTGATATAATATGATAATCAGATTGTTTAGAGCATGATGCTATCACAAGTATTCCTAAAAGAAAAATTACTTTTACTTTTATTCTTAACATTATTATTACATTTTTTTGATTACTATCTTACCATATAGATTTAAAAAGCTCTGGAAATATTAAATCCGAAATGAATATCTCCTTTAAAGAAATTTCCAGTAGTTTCGGCAATAAACCCTTTTTCAATCATAGATCTGGAATTACTAAAAATTAATTGAAAAATGTGACCGCCAGTTTCTATATCAATTCCTAAAGCTAGACTATTTTCAACATCATGTGATTTAAAGGGATTAATATCATAAAAGTACTCTGCATTTAAAGATATACGTTTGCTAAGTTTCATTCTAGAACCCAAACCGATTGCATAGATATTATTATCATCTTCTGTTGTTCTAACAGTATTAAAATGAATATATGTGGGTGTTATTTGAAATGAAAAATTTGGACTGAATTTTTTAGCAATTAAAAGCTGGTTTGTATAAGTTAAACGATTCGCAAAAGTTGGTTTATCACCTGGATCATAATCCTTTATAGTCTTTTCGGTAGCACTTCCAAAATAAGCTAGGCTAAAAGGAAATGGTTTTTTACCAATTTTTTGGTTGATTAATTTATATTTAACATAAGCATCGTATGTTTTTTCAAAAGAACTTCTGCCAACAGCAACAGATAATTCATCGGTTAAGGCATATTCAAATCCAAAGCGAATATTAGAGTCATCTAAGCCAAATAATTCATCAACACCAGAATTTATTCTACCAAACCGATGAGATATTAAAAACTCTAAATTACTTTTCTTACGAGTTTCAACTGAATGCCCATTTAATATCCTAGTTCCTTTAAATGTGGCAGAAACTTTAATATTGCTTTCTTGCGTTTCATCATTTAAAATTGATTCTAAATCTTCTTGTCCAAAACAAGTTAAGTTAAGAATCATGACTGAGAAAAATAATATTTTTTTCATACTGTTCTATTTGTAAGGTTTGTGACTTAATTCAAATGAAATTTTTATCGTTTTAGCTATGTTTTTTGAAACAATTGAGGGTATTTTAATATCAAAATCAGCAACTTCGACATTAAAATTTCCAGATAATTTTATCTCATTTTCTTTAATATATATTGTAGCTCTAGTTGTTATTTCTTTTTCTTTTCCATGGATTTTCAATGTTCCTGTTATCTCTGTTTCGGTTATTTCATCATCTAAATCTTCATAATTATTTATAATTCCTGAGAAAGCTGCTTTGGGATATTTATGTGACTCAATATAATTTTCATTAAAATGCTCTTGCATTAATGCTTTTTTAAACATAAAAGAGCGCATTAATATATTAATTGCTATTTTGCCAGTCTTTGTATCAATGATACTTAAGCTTTGGTTGTTATCAGCTTTGATATCTTCAACTAATGAATGTGAATAGAATGACACATATCCTGTTTTAGTAAAAAATTTATCTTGTGCTTTTGCTTGGTTTACAGCAAGCAAAACAAAAATTATAGTGTAGATTATTTTCATGTTTTTCATTCGACAAACACGCATTTTACCATATTAATATCAAGTAAATAACCCTTACAAATACCCTTAATGGCAGTGAATTGACCTTTTTTAAATTTTAATATTTTATTGTTCTCTTCAGGTAATAAATAACAAATTATACTTGACTCTAAATCGTGAAATTTTAAAGTAACTACGCCATTACCTTTAAGAGTAGATATGTTGTAAATTTCACCTTTAACTTGAATAACTTTCTCGGCATATTTTTTATCTGCAGAAATTTCATCTTGGAGATATTCACTGATAAAATTTTGTGTAGTAAAAACAAAATCAGCTTTAGTTTTTTTCGTATCTAGATGAGGTTTGTTATAAAGTTTTATTACAAAAATTAAAGCAATACTTACTAATAAAAACAAACCAATACTAAATTTAGAAATTTTACTCCTCATATAATAATATTTTAATTATTTAAAGCACCACTGTCAATCCAACAAGCTATTGCTTCAATTTGAGTTGTTGTTAAACTACCACCTAAAGGCATACGCCTAGTTTGAGTTTCTTCTTTTATTTTATTAGCGTTTATTCTTATCGACTCATAATTTCTCAAATCAGGGAACTGACTTCCATTATGACATTGAAGACAGTTATTATTAATAATAGGTTTTATTATTTCATTAAAAGAAATGTTAGTATCACAGTCATTTATTTCTTGTAAATCTTCTTCAACATTATTTTCGCAAGACGTAAATATTATAATTGATACTAGTATTGTTAAAAATCTATTTTTCATGATTTAAAAAACTTTTAATAAAGATTACAGTTAATATTAACCGCAATCTTTATTACATCTTATTATAAGAAAATGAATTTATTTTATGGAGCTATTGTAGTATCAACATTAGCAATAGGCCAAACTCCTGCTGCAGGAAAACTGATTCCTTTGTTATCACCACGTATAGAATCCTGTCCGAAGTAATATAAAGGCCAACCCTTATAAGTTAATTGTATTCTACCAAACACATCAATTGTTCCGAAATCACTATTATTTAGAATACTTGGTATTTTATCTAATGTAATTTCTGCAATAGGCCAAACTCCATTATTTGAGAAGTCAGAGTTCGTAAAGTTATTGGTATTGTTAGTGTCATTCATAAAAGTATATAAGGTTCTTCCATCAATATCTGTGATGTAAAATGTGTTTCCATCACCTTCAGTATAATCACTTGTATAATTTAATCCATCGTGACCTACTAATTGAGAAGTAACATACATTAATGAATAATCTGGTTTTGCAACATACCATATATCATTTACTTCATCACCATTGGTATCACCTACATTGTTGTCATTGGCAAAATAGTATAAAGGCCATCCTTTATAAGTAGTTTGCAGGTCTCCATCAGTTCGTGTTATAGTTGCAAAATCAACAAGGTCTAATCCTGCATCAGCAGTTAAATTTTCCACATAAAATACAGGCCATATATCTCTACACCCATCAATGCATTCAGAGTTATCTTTAGTATCTTTAGAGAAAAAATAAAGAGACCTACCATCTGAATCAGTTAAAATTTCACCAAACGTACTATTGTTAGATAATTTTACTGCATTTTCAGCGGGTTGGGGTTGCGGACTGTCATCATCATTACTACAACTTTGAAAAAATGTTATAGATAATACTAGTAATAAAAGAATTGATTTTTTCATAATTTATATTATTTTAATTAATTTTGATGCGAATAACTTTCTATATCCTTTTTAAATAAAATTAATTGAGGTCAAAGGGAAAAAATCGTACTTTAAGAAGAAAAATTCAACTTGAAAATTTGATTAATTTTGAAAAAGGATAATTTATATCTGTTTACGCTACTTGCTCTCTCAGGTATTGTATTTGTTATTGGGTATTTTAGTATGGCCTATTTAGTTAAGGCAAATACTAATCAATTCTTAGAAATTCAAATACAATCTAGCAAACGTGAAGCACGTGAATTTGCTAAATTAGTCTCTTTTCAATTAGAAAACGGTGTCTCTCGTGATATAATAGTAAACAATGTTCAGAAGAGTATTGAAGGGACCAATATAGAATCTGGTTTTGTGTGTATGTTTGATTGGTCTGGAGTAGAAGTTTGCCATCCTGATCCTCAAAAAATAGGTAAACAAACCAATCGTAGTGAATCATACGTACGCCCAATAAATGAAGAGATTAATTCACAAGATTTTTATGATCTATTAAAACAAAAAAAACAGCAAGGAGGCATAAGAAATTTTTCTGATAATAATCGTGATTCTGAAATCATTTATTTATACCCTGTAAAAAATTCTGATTGGATAATTGCTGCACATGCGAATATTAACGAAATAGAAAAACAAGTTCAAAAACTTAAAGTTAATTTTTCTCTTGTATATATACTTACTGGGGTTATTATTATTTTTTTATCATTAAGTGCAGTTAGGTTTTTAGGTAATTATTATGAAAAAGAACTCGAATTAAAAAATGCCAAGTTATCTGAAGAGAACACTATTCTTTCAAAGTTAAATTCAAATTTGATTAATTATAAAGATAAAATTAATAAGAAAATTGAGAAAGATAACAATGATTTAAAAGATAAGGGTGAAGCTTCTAAGACTAAAAAAAGAATTTTGACATATTCAAAAGATAAGCTTATTTCTATAAAAGTTGAAGAAATTGCGTTTGTTAATACTGAACATTCTATTACCGCAATTTTTTGTTTGGATGGTAAAAAATATACTAGTAATTCTAGTTTAGATGAACTTTATGATAGTTTGGACAAAACTTTATTTTTTAGAGCCAATAGACAGTTTATTCTTTCGGTCAAAGCGATTGATGAAATTTTAAGATATGGTAATAACCAATTAAAAATAAAAACATCTCCACCTTCTGATGATTCTATAATTATCAGCAAAAATAGGGCTTCTGAATTTAAAAAATGGCTTAATATGTAAACGATTAATACTTTTTCTTTACAATTACGGAGAGTCCCTCCCGACAGGAAATTACTAGTGTTTCATATCATAAAAACATCTCTGTCTAAAGTGTGTTTACAAAACTAAGGAGGAATAGCAAGAACTAATCTATAATTTACTCAAAAACAACATTTTATAGTTGGTTTAAAAATACCGGTTATCCCATTTTTACAGCAAAAAATATTGTAACCCCTATAAACAGGCAATTTTTTATAGTAAAATTGTAACAATTCATAATATTTATTGGTTATTATATCAAATTAAAAGGGGTGGAAAACTACCGCATCCACTTTGGCGGATTTGGTTCATTTTTAAAGTAACGGATTCTCCTAGCCTATATAAGATTTAGTATAAAAACCATCTATGATAGCAGCCTCTGAATCCATCATTTTAAAAACGGTTTTTATTTATATAAACAGGATCGATTTAGACAAATTTAATAATAGATTGAAAATCTTATTCTGATGCTTTTTCATATTCGTCAGTTAACGCTCCAATTGCACCTTTTCTGTATTTTTTTTCATTTTTTTGTAAGTTCAAGGTTTGGTATTTTAATTTATTGAGTTTTCATTACGAATATTTGGGTACAATTCTTATTAGATATACCTTTCTTTGATAATGTTTATATGGTGCATTTCGTGTCCAATAATAGATTTAAGAAAATTCTCAAGTGTTACCTCATAGTGTTGAGCCATCCCTTTTATTCTTAATTGACTTTCAGACAATGCCTCAACAAAACTAATAGATGCTTTCCTTACATTTAAAAAGTCAGTTCTTAATTGTTGTAAGGTCAATTCTTCAAAACGACTATTGTCTACTAAGAAGTTTTGGTTGTAACCCCATAGTTGCACTAATTCATTCCTACTCATTAAAAATGCACGAGATATCTTTATTCTTTCGTGATCTGTAATGTGTCCAACAATTTGCTTAATATTCCATTTGTTGGGTGCATAGCGATAAGTCGATTTTTCCTCATTGATTGAATTTAGGAACGTAAAAGTTGATAGTGAAGAAAAAAGTGGTTTACAATCTATATTCTTCACAAGGTTATAATAATAAGGAAAACCATCTTCGGTTGTATATTTCATATTTTACATTGATAATTTTGGTTCTTACTTACTTATTAACCAATAATTTATGGATCTTGTTGTATGTCGTTATTGTTTTAATTGGTCAACTTTGGTTATTTTGTATCTAAACCCAAATTTAATTGTATTCTGAGTATCTTTATTTATTTCAGAGACTGTTTCCCAATTTGTAAAAGGAATAACTTTTGGTTTATAAGGAATTTCTAAATTATATTCAATTTTTTCATATCCATCCGATTTGATATAAAGCATTCTTTTGTTCTCATAAAAAATAAATTTTTCATTTTCATAAACATAAAAGCTATTTTCTGTTTTTTTGCTATTCAATTTACCATGTGAATCTCCAAGAGAAGTGCTGAGTGAAAAAGTTGGATTTTTTAATCTTTCTTTTATTCGAATTTCAAATTTTAGTCTGTAAACTTTTTCTGCACTTGGTTTTTTGGGTCTTCCTATTTCCAAAAACGTAATTATAAAAATTAGGAACGGTAATAATATAGGAACGAAAAAAAGAAATTTAATCCAAGTAATGGAAATGTCTTTGAAAAAAAAAGCATTTACAATCGTTAAAACAACTGCGATTAAAAATAATGCCCCAAGACCATAAAAAAAGGTTAACCCTTTTGCCATTCCATTTCCTGCAGCATCATTACCAGTAAATTGTCGATTTGAGAATACGATGTACATAATAACCAGTATGATGACGTACAATGCTACACTGATAAGAATAATTTTATTTGCTGTCATTAAATGTTTTTATGTCTTTAAAAGGTGTTACTGTTACATTATGATTTTTTTTAATGGCACATGGTTTTATACACATTTATTAGGCATCTGCTTATTTACTTAGCTTTAAATGACACATCCAATTTTTGCACCATTGGTATTTTTTCTGGAGTAAGCGTAAAGAATATTATGATTTCACCATTTTCACATTGTATTTTAAAACCTCCTCGTAATTGATTTCTAGGTGAAAGTTTTTGAATATTTTTAATAGCTCCCGCCTTATCTAAAACTTCCTGAATTTCTCTTATGCGTCTTTCTTTAGATTTATCTAAGAAAAAATTTTCTGCAAAAATTTCCTTGTCTAAATTGACCTCTCTGGTTTTAATGAGACTGGCAATCTCTTCTTTTCTTTGTTCTAAAATATCAGATGCAGGAAGTCGGCGAGGTTTTAAATTTAATGTTTCAAATAGGATTTTTTCTACCTTATCATAAGGAATAGGTGTAGTATAAGTTAAGTTTCCAAATGCCATAATTCCGATACCATACTCAGGAAAAAAAGCATAGTTACTCCCAAAACCAGGTAAAGCCCCACCATGAGAAATTCGCGTTATTCGTTTACAATCCATAGAAATACCAAGCCCATATCCATAACCAATCATACTGGCACAAGACTCATTATTCCAGTCTCTATTCCATGTATTCAAAAAATTGAACTGAGGAGTATGCATTTCTCTAATAGTGCTACGTTTTATGGGGCCTTTATCTTCATCATTGCTTGCCGGCCAAGCAGATAAATGAAAACTCACATATTTACTAAAATCCTCAATTGATGTTATTAATCCGCCCATAGCACCATATATGCCATCATGAAGCATTGGTTCTTCTTTCCATTTCTCATCTTCCCATTTATAACCACTTGCCAATTGTTCATTTGGGACATTTGAGTATTCCCAATAGGTATTATTCATTCCTAAAGGAACTAAAATGTGTTTCTTAATATATTCTTGATATGACATCTCTGAAACTAATGTAATAATATGGCCAAGCATAGCATAACCAGTATTGCTATATTCATATTGAGACGAAGGAACTTTAGACATTGACAACCCATCAGAGATAAGATTTATAAAAGCTTCATTTGATAGTGAGAGCTGACGATCTCCCCAAGGATTATCTTCTGGAAATCCAGCTGTCATAGTTAGCAGATTTTCAATATCTATTATTGGTGAGTCTTTCGTCAGGTATTCTAGTTTTTCTATTTCTGGAATGTATTTACTAACAGGGTCACTTAAAGATAGGAGTCCTTCATCTCTTAGTTTCATAATAGCCATAGCCGTAAAACTTTTTGTCATCGAAGCTATTCTGAAAGATGTATTAATAGAAGCAGAAACATTATTTTCTATTTGAGATAATCCCGTTGCTGAAGCTATCAATAAAGAATCATCTACAACAATACCATAGGCAATTCCTGGTATTCTTTTACTTTTTGAATGTTCGTCAAATATTTGCTTTAATTCAGGTTTAATTCCTTCTATTTTTTTTAACCTTTCATCATTTAAGAACTTAGGTTCTTTATAGGTACTAGAGACTAACTTTTTTACAAAATCTTTATCATTATTATATGGAGTTTTACTATTACAAGACATTAGAAGTGTAATGCCGAAAATCAATGGAAATATCAACGTGTTTTTCATTTATTTATTTTAAAATTATATACTAAGAATTTTATAATTGTTACGCTTTTTCTAATTGTGTATAACGTCTTGATAAAAAACGTAGGTCAAATAAAGCACCTTGCTTTCCTTGATCTACTTGCCAAGACCGATTTCTAAATTTAAACTATACTTGGCGGACTTTCCAGAATCCGATGAACTTTTGAATTGCAGATAAGCCCTATGGCTTTTATCTTTTGTTAGCATTAGTTATTTTTTAACACTTAATGCTTATTTAATTTTTAAAGCTGTTCTTGATCTTGAAGGATTAGCACGTAGTTGTCTAAAGAAACTAATTACTTTACCTTTTTCATTTCTATTAAAATGAAAATCAAAATGTTTTCCTAAAAATGCAAATTCAGATTTGTTGATTGCTTGAATTTTCACACCCTTTGGGTCTCTCTCATAAATTAAGGTCAATTCGCCATCTCTAATTACGATCTCATAAATGTAATCCCTATATTTATATGACCCACAATATTCTCTTAATTCTTCTTCGGGCAACATGACAGTTGGTCGCCTATTAATAAATCTCATGCCTTGATTAATGGCCACTGCCTCGCCTCCTAAATGCCCCATGTTTTCAACCATTCGGAAATCTAAAGTCATATTACCATAATCGTGTCCTTTTATCTGCTCAACCATTTTAGTGACGCCTGGCATATCATCGAACTCACCGCTAAAAAGTATTACTTTGGCATTTAAGCTTTTATTGTTTTGGTAAAACTCTTCTTCAAGTTTATATGAATAACCATCATCATACCTGAAAGTAGGATTGTTAATTATGTAATTGTTAAATAAAGAAGGCTGTGTGAAAAGAGCGTAATGAGTGAACATCCCTGCATGTGATGTGCCTGCCAGTGTTCGGTTTGTTTTGTCCGATCTGTAAAGACGGTCTATTAGTGGGATTATTTCATCACTTAATACTTTTAAAAATTTTGACGCACCACCTGATGTACTTAACCTCTCTATAGCTGTAGGTGTTAAGTCTCTTGTTCTGTGCAATGTTGGGTTTGTTGCCTTTGTACCACTATTATTAATTCCAATAATAATCATTTCAGGAGCGAAACCATCGAACCTAAGGCCTTCGTAAATACGCGCTGTAATATCAAATATGCGGTAGCCATCCAGTGCGTAAAATACTGGATACGTTTTCGTTGAATCGTTATCGTAGCCCTCTGGAAGGTTAACGTATAATTTGTACTCACTATTGTTAATCCCAGATTGAAAGTTGATTGATTCACTACCAACAATGAACAAGTCTTCGGGTTCTTTTGAAATGACTTGAGCATCTCCCAATAAAGGAATCAAAAATAGTAAAAAGGTTAATGCATAAAATAAACTGATGTGATTTTTGATAGTCTTCATTTTTTTAATTAGTATCAAGTTAGTATAAAAATTATATCTGCTAAATTTATTGTTACTTCTTAAAATAAGCCATTTTTAACTTATTGATAATTTCTGTGCTCACCCAATAAAAGTTTGATAATCCACCTTCTTCGTTATATCTACCAAAAAATAAATATTTACCATCTGGAGTGATACTAGGGCATGTTTCAGCAAAATTAGAATTGACTGTATTTCCAAGGTTAATTGGTTTTGTCCATGTTCCATCTTTCCCTTTAAAATAGACATAAATATCGCTTTTTCTTTGATCATCTTCTTTGTTTCGAGCATTTACTACTAAATAATCTTGAGATGGAGAGATAAAACCGTGAAAACCAAATTCAATTCCAACTTCTTGTGCTTGGGGGAATTTGCCATTTTTATTAGGTGCATAATACATTTTTCGTTTTGATATATTTGTATAAAAAAGATCTCCGTTTTTCGCTTGATTAGGATAAAAAACGAAATCTTCATTTACAGGGGAATCAAGTTGTATTGCGTTACTCCAGGAATTCTCAAGACGGTTTACATACCAAGTTTTAACTGATTCTTTATGGTGAGGCAATGTAAATGCGTCATGAGCTGCAAAATAAATCTTATCACCATTAGGATTCACAAACGGATGCATTTCTCCAACTTTTTTGCCTTTTGTGAAATTTGCTTTTTTAGGATTTGTCCATTTTTTGCCTTCTAGTTTTGAAAAATATATACTTGGGTCTTCGTCTTTTTTATTAGCTGAAAAATATACTTCATCTAAATCAGGAGAAAACGAAATAGCATGTTCATATCTTCCATTTAATGAAATAATACCAGGAGCAAAAACTTCTGGAATTAAGCCTGGAGGTTTTTGTCCAAAATAGGCGTCTTCTGTAATTGGCAAATCACTATCTTTTGACTTCTGATTTTTAGTATTGCAGGCATTTAAAAACAGAGTCAATACAAGTGTCAAAATAAAATATGTTTTTTTCATGGTTTAAGTTTTTAAAATGTTTGGTAACCTAGGATATAGCTAATATTTATGTGCTCAAAAATTCTATAGTAGATAACCTATAATTACCGCCGATAGGAATCTCTATGCTATCAATTTCAATATCATTTTTAGTGTATGCTGTTATTTTATTACTGTTTACAATATAGGAACGATGTATTCTTAGAAATCTGTCGTCAAGAATTTTCTCAAANGATTGCAGNCTCTGTTTTGTTAAGTGACTATCGTTTTTAACTACNATCTTTATGTANTCTTTGNCACTTTCAATATACAATATGTCATCAAAAAAAACTTTGACCTGTTTTCTTTCNTTCCGGACAAAGACGTAATCATTTTTTGTTTTATCAATAGCTGTTATCAGAATTTCNGAAGATTTTTTAAGNTCTAAAAATTTTTCTACAGCNTTNAAAAANCGCCCNAAGGTNATAGGTTTTAAGAGATAATCAACGGCATTTANTTCAAAACCGTCCAGTGCAAAATCTCGATAAGCTGTCGTAAAAATTACTTTTGGCTTGTGCATAAGGTTTCTAAAAAAATCAGTACCGCTTAACACTGGCATTTCAATATCTAAAAAAAGTAAATCTACCTGTTGGGTTTTTAGGATTTTACTCGCTTCAATTGCACTTTCACAAGAAGCGACCAACTCAAAATTGTCTAATTGAGTCAAATGGTTTTTAATGAGTCCTCTGGCAAGGCTTCATCATCGATAATTACACATTTATACTTCATTCTTGTTGCAGTCTTAACTTCACTTCGTAACAATCCCTTTCATTTCTTATTATTACTTCATGCTTATTCGGATATAATAATTCCAATTGCTGTTTTACATTCTTAAGTCCCAAAGGATCTTCCTTTTTTAAATTATTCCCATAAGTGCTGCTTGGTTTTGAATTGTAAATTGAAAATAAAATGTCTGTATTATTTATTATCAAGGAGATTTTAATTTCAGCCTTTTTCAATTCTTGTGATACACCGTGCTTAAAAGCATTTTCTACAAAAGTTAACAGCAAAAGGGGAGCTATTTTAACTTCTGCCCCAACTGGGTAAGTGAAATTCACTTCAACACGATTCCCGTAGCGTATTTTTTCCAAAGATAGATAGTTCTCTATTAGTCCTATTTCTTTTTGAATCGATACATAGTTCTCTTTGCAGCGGTAAAGAATATAATCCAAAATATCTGAAAGACGTTCAATTACTTCCGGTGTCTTATCCGATTTGTCCACCGCCAATGCGTAAAGGTTATTTAAAGTGTTAAATAAAAAATGCGGATTCAATTGATTTTTCAAGGCGGTAAGTTCAGCGATTTTCTTTTGCTCATTCAGTTTTGAAAACTTTTGTTGATTCTTGTAAAATTGAGCCATCAATAATAAAGCGGTAGGGGTAAGATATAAAATACATTTGCTCAAAAAAACAGAAAAATAGGTCAGGCGATCCCAAAACGACACCATGGCAAGATTCCGTTGGGCTTCGTTGTAGAAACTATAATACTCCACATCAAAATAATATACCCTAAGAACTTGGTAGAATGTATATATCGTGAACAATAAGAAAAACATCCAAAAGATGAACAAGCCTGTTTTTTTACGATTTAAAAATTTAGGAATCAATACGTAAATACAAGTGTAAGCAGTAATAATTTGTGCCAATACAATGAGTCCATAAAATTCTAATATATGTCCATAACCAGCAAACGTACTAGTATCGTTTACTGACAATACAAAATATACATATACGGCTAACCAAAATAGTATGTGCCTTAAAATCGGATTCTCAAAATATGTAATTAGTCTATTCATGCCCTGTTTTACGGTATAAAAATAACTTTTATTTTCTTTCTCGAAGCTCATCGTCTACCGAATAGTATATACGGACGATGAATACTCTAAAACAAGCAACAAAGTACTTACAACCCTTCTGTAGACGAAAATAAACTCTTGGTCTACTTTAAAAAAAATCGATTCTTATTAGAATTAGTTTTGAGAAAAATAGAAACAAAAAAATGAATAAAACCTTAAAAGTTCTAGTAGTAATTATTGTCATAAGTTTTCAAAATATATCGAACGCACAGAGAATAACTTCGATTAAGGGTA
>JGI24023J19991_10001389_pt1 | contig 18624 bp, 23 predicted proteins | sample Cruoilmetagenom1_FD_19991 | JGI IMG/M metagenome (IMG submission 19991) | reverse complement strand
ACTTCTTATATCTTTTTTTTCAGAAGGCTGTCTTGCAATGGCATCAAGAGCCTTTGCTCCAATCAAACCAATTCCAATAGCACCTCCTGCAATACCCAGCCCTGCTCCAATAACCGCAATCGCCCGTGCCAACAATGAAATATCCATAAAATCTCCTTACAAATCCAATTTATAATCTATTCTCCCTCAGGAGTACTCGACATCATAATAAAAATACAGCTTAACAAGGTAAATACAAAGGCCTGTAAGAGTGCTACAAGAACCTCTAATGTGTATGTAAAAACAGCAAATGGTACTGCTACAAAACCAAAAAAAGGATTAATAACAAAAATTAATACAAGAAAAGAAAGAATTGCCAGATGCCCTGCAAACATATTTGCAAAAAGACGTAAACTTAAAACTATTGCTTTTGTAAAAATACCAACAAATTCCAATAACCCTACAAAAATCCCAAGTGGCCAACTTACACCTTCTGGATAAAAATTCTTAAAGAATTTAAAAAAACCAAGATTCTTTATTCCTATTCCAAACATTAAAATAAAAACTATTAACGCCATTGCACTTGTAACATTAATATTTCCCATTGCAGACTTAAATGCAGGGATTAGGCCTATAAGATTAACTACAGATAAAAAAATAAACTGAGTCGAAAAAAAAGTAAGCCAGACTTCTCCTCTTTTCTCTCCCATAACAGGATATACAATATCATCCCTTACAAAAAGAACTATGATTTCGAGAAAAACAAGCATACCCTTTGGTTTTAAAACTCCCTTTTTAACCGAAATAAGGAACAAGACAGCTATAAGGATTACAGAAAGAAAAAGCATAAACAAATGCATGCTCATGCCAAAAGGAAGTGTTACAGCAGGTGCAGTTGGGAATAGAGTTATCTCGTTACCATTTAGAACATGGTGAAACAGAGTTCCGGAAACATCATCTTCAGCATCAGCTGCGAAAACAGGCAATACTGATAAAAAAAGAATAATAAATAACAATAATAATTTAGATCGCAGCTTCACTGATTTTACCTCAAACCATATTCAAGGTAGTGAGCTAAGTAAAAAGTGTCAAGTACAATATTTACCCTTTACAATTTATACTGTTTTATAATGTACTAAATAAAAAATCGTGCAATTTTGCCAATCCATGGACTTTTAAGTTTTCCCATCATCCAATCTTCTGCAACCATTTTATTTAACATTGCAATTGTTGGAAATGAATGCTGCATCATCATAATATCAAACATTGTCAAACCCTTCTGAATTGCAAGAATCCACTCATGAATAATTTCACTTGCAGTTTCCCCAACAATCGTTACTCCCAGAATTTTTCCTCTTTTTGTTGTAATAACTTTAATAAATCCTTCAGGATGTCCATCTGCAACAGTTCTCCCATAAGAAGCAAAGTCTCTTTTAATTACTTCTATTTTTAATCCTTTTTCTCTTGCCTCCAGTTCTTTCATACCCACCTGAGCAACTTCAGGTTTTGTAAAAACTGACCATGGAACATAATATTTGTTTCTTTTTAACTTAAAAGGTGTTGGATTAATTGCATTCATTAAAGCAAGCATACCCTGATGCATAGCTGCATGAGAAAGTAAAGCCAGCCCGTTACAATCACCAATAGCATAAATATGCCTTTTATTGGTACGTAAATTTCTATCTACAATAATGCCTTGTTTATTATAAGCTATCCCTGCATTATCCAGCTTCAGCTTTTCAAGAAATGGTTTTCGGCCAGTGGCAACCAGAAGTTTTTCTCCGGTAAATGTCCCTTTATCAGTGTAAGTATATATAAGACCATCTTTTTCCTCAATTTTTTCTATTTTTGTGCTGTTATAAACTTTTATCCCTTCTTTTTCAAACATTTCTTTAAGAACAGCACCTGCATCCCCATCACCTGCAGGTAATAAATGATCTCCCATCTGAACTATTGTGACTTTACTGCCAAGTCTGGAAAAGGCCTGAGCCATCTCGGTGCCTATTGCTCCTCCACCCATAACAGTCATTTCTCCTGGAATTTTTTCCAGATTAAAAATATTTAAATTTGTTAAAATTTGATCATCATTTAGTTTTTCTATTCCCGGAATTGGAGGAATTACAGGTTCAGTGCCTGTAGCAATAAATATTTTTTTTGCTTTATAGTTTTTACCATTTATCTTTATTGTATGTTTATCAACAAACTCTGCAGGTCCTTCATTTAGAAGAAGTTCCACCTTTTCAAAGGTTTTCATAAGCTTTTTATTATTAATTTTGCCTACTTTTTCTCTGACAACCTCTAAAGATTGACTGGTGTCTGTGTTCATATTACATTGGCTGTCTATTCCAAACTGCCCCATATCATGGGCCGTAAAATTGACTTCACTTGCTTTCAACAGGGCCTTACTTGGAATACATCCAACATTAAGACATTCCCCTCCAACCTTACGTTCCTCTACAGCAAGAATATCCAAACCCATGGCAGATCCCATAGCTGACACAGCCATTCCTGCTGGACCCATACCAATAACGATTGCATCATACTTTTTCATACATCTCTCCAGATTTACTTTGAATACCTAATGTAAGGATGCCTACACTAAAAGTCAATTATTATTACAGTTTTTGTAATAAATATAGAGCTCCTATGCTATCATCCCAAAAATCCATCTTGATTGTTAATAATTCTGTCCGTATACTTGCTAAGGTTTCTGAAACAGAAGGAGGCACAACTGTGGTAAAACAGAAAATAATTTTTATTTGTATTCATAACTCTGCAAGGAGCCAAATGGCTGAGGCTTATTTGGAGCATTTAGCAGGTGATAAATTTGATGTATACAGTGCAGGTCTTGAACCTGGGAATCTTAATCCCACAGTAGTGGAAGCCATGAAGCTGGAAAATATCGATATATCCGGAAATAGAACTAACTCCGTAAAGGAGTTTATTGATGGGCACATTGCTTTCGACTTTGTTATTACAGTATGTGACGAAACAGCTGCAGAACGTTGCCCATATTTCCCTGGACAGGGAAAGCGATTCCACTGGGGTTTTAAAGATCCTTCAGCCTTAGGAGGTAATTCCAGGGATAAACTAAAGCAAACTATTGCCATAAGAGATGAAATAAAAGATCGAATCAAGCAGTTTGTGGAGGAATTATAATTATGCTTTTTGCGATGGATCATATAGTTCAGTACATTTTATATCTTGCAATAGGATTATTCTCCGGGTTTATGAGCGGTATGCTTGGAATTGGAGGTGGATCCCTACGGGTCCCACTTTTAAATCTTGCCGGACTGCCCCTAATTTCAGCTTTTGGTGTAAATCTATTTGTTATTCCATTCTCATCAGCAGTAGGAGCATTTACCCATCGGAAAAATATTCAAAAGGGGATAGCTTTGTATCTGATTATTGGTGGAATGGCAGGTTCTGTGGGAGGGGCATATCTGGCAGGTTATTTTTCAAAGTTTGCCTTGGCAATTATATTTGTAGCAATCTCTGTTTTGACAGTTGCAGGTATCTATCTTTATAAACTTGCACCATCCGTATCATCCAGGTTAAAACCTAATTTTTGGAATGTTTCTCTGGGAGCAGCTATTCTAAATCTGATTACCGGGATGAGAGGTGGAAGTGGTGGATCNTTATTCCCTCCATTTATAAAAGCTTTAGGTTTGGATATTCATAAAGCAATAGCTACTTCCTTGCTTGTAACAATATTCACCGCAGGATCAGGACTTATAGTTTATCTGGGTAGAGGTGATATTTCAGTAATCCCTGCTATTGCTGTAGCCCTTGGTTCTATAGTTGGAGCAAGACTGGGAGGGAAACTGTCATTAAGAACAAAGTCAAGCTGGCTTGAGATAAGTCTGTCTGTATTGGTTATTATGTTTTCTTTGGTCGTAGTTTATAAAGCTCTTTAATAGTAATCCGGATAATTTTTTAATTAGGAAATTCTAAATTTATTTCTGTTCCATTCCCCCGTTCAATTCGTATAGTACCACCTATCTGCTTAGTCAACATACTAACCAGCATCAATCCAAAACCCTTCGAGTTTTCAAAACTAATAGATTCAGGTATACCTTTCCCATTGTCTTTTATTATTATTGATACTTTTTTTTCTAAAATAGATGCAGATACCGTAATTATACCATTAGCTCTATCTGTAAATGCATATTTCATAATATTTGTTAATAGCTCATTTACAATAATTCCCAAAGGCTGCAGTATACTAACATCCAATATAAAATCTTCAATATATTTCTCTATTTCAACAGAATTACTATTTGGAAAATTATCAATAATCTCACCTACAAGAGGGGAAAGATATTCTTTAACAGATAAATAATCATAACCTGATGACCGGTATAACTTATCGTATAATTTCATCATACTTTGTACACGACCAGCTGCATCTTCAAGGACTTCTACAGATGATACATCTTCTATTAATCCAGCCTGAATTATAAGAAGGCTTCTTATAGTATTCATATTATTTTTAATACGATGATGAACTTCTTTAAGTAAAGTATTTTTTTCAGTCAAAAGTCCATTAATTTTTTCTTTGGCAACTTTTCGTTCACTTATATCTCTTATTAGTTCTACAGCACGCCAGGATCCATGAATCTTTACAGCTGAAAGGCCAATCTCTACAGGTATCTCAACCCCATTTCTATTGATAACTTCAGATTCATACATAGTACCAATACGAATTCCTTCACCGTTTTTCAAAAATTTATCCAGGGCTTTACGAAATTTTCCCCGGTATCGTTCAGGTGCTATAAGATTCTCAATATTATTTTTTCCCAAAACTTCTTCTGCAGTATAACCCAATAACCGTTCAGCAGCCGGATTCCAAAAATAGACCCTGCCCTCCCTTCCAATCATTATAAGTGCACTTTGCATAGTATTGGCAATAGAATTCAGAATAGCATTATTATCACGTAACAAGTTTTCATTCTTTTTACTTTCACTTATATCACTAGCTACTGCAATAACAGCCTTTGTCCCAAAGTAATCTCCGGAAGTTAAGCTTACAGTTTTTGGAAAGATTGTCCCGTCTTTTTTTCTCCCCCAAAACTCAAAAGATTCAGGAACTCCACTGTAAGCTTTTTTAACATATTCAGAAACTTTATCAAGATCATTTTTTCCGGGAGCCGTAATAAAAGAAGGATCTTTTCCAACAAAATATTCCCTTTTATAACCATATATTTTTTCAACAGCATGGTTAACATTCAAAAATTTTCCATCCTTATCCTGTATAAATACAGCTTCGGAAAGACTATCAATTATGCCGCTATAGGTTTCCTCTGATAAAAAAAGTTTATCCTCCATTTTTTTATTTTCAGTTATATCCCGGGCACTCCCCACAACACCTATTAGAATGCCGTCACTGTTATACAATGGCGCTTTATGAACATCGAGATAAAGGAACTTCCCACAAACATTTCCATACTCATAAAACTGCATTGCTTTTCCTGCTTTTAAAGTTTCCTCGTCGGAATCTATACATAATTCCCCAAAGGTATGCCAATCAGGGTTATCGGGGTACTCATTTCTTAAACGGTTAACAAAAAACATATCACCTTTGCCAATAGGCTCACTAGCATCTTTACTATAAAGAAGTTTATCGCAGGTAGCTTTATTGGCAAATAAATAATTTTTATCCAGGTCTTTAGCCCAGATCAAATCGCTCATTGTATTTGCCATTACCTTAAATAAATTATTGATATTATGATACTTCTCTTCCTTTTCCTTTAGAGAACTTTCAGTAAATTTACGATCAGTAATATCTCTGGTAAGATATATAAAACGGGGTTTTTCTTTAGATCTGGCAATAGGAGCAACTGAAATTTCAAAGGAGCGTGTTCCTGCAGGTACCATAAGTTCATACTGCTTCCCCGCAGAATAGCCCTTTTCATAAGCTTCCTCTATTGCGGACATTATAACGTCAGCAGCTTGTAAAGGAATAAAATCCCGGATTCTTTTTCCCATCATTTCCTCAGGTGGTTTGAATAGTAACTCGGTGTGCTGAGTATGAATATCATAACAATAACCATCAAGGCCAACCTCAAAAAGCATATCCGGAAGTGTATTAAGCGTAGCTTCCAGCTTATTCATAGTAGTTTTTATCTTATAATTAGCTGAAAATAGCTTAAAAGCCATTTTTATTGATGCATTAAGAACAGTAATACTGGAATTTTTAACTACATAACCATAAGAAGTAATCATCTCTGTTTTTTCAACTATTTCGGGTTCTGTATGACTGGATAAGAAAATTAGAGGAAGATCACAAATTTCCAGAATTAAGGAAGCAGCTTGAGTACCATCCATTCCTCTTCCAAGATCAATATCCATAAGAATTAAATCAATAGGGGATAAACCTTTTATAATTTCAATTGCTTTCTCGCCAGTAGTTACAGTTAGTACTGTATAACCATATTTTTCAAGAGCAACTTTTTTACCAAGAGCTATAAGAGCTTCATCTTCCACAAGGAGAATTGTTTTTTTGTTTTCAGAACTCATTTCTCATTCCTTATGTTACCCAATGCTTTTATTACAATATTATTATTTATCTCCAAGTCTCATTAATTCCTGTCTGTACTTATAACGAATAGCTTCCTGTTTCTTTTCCAGTTCTGTTTTACCATAAAGCCAGTCTAAAAAATAAGAAGTAATAAGAATCCCTGCTGTTGCATAAATAATATTGCGATCAGACTCACTGGAATAAAATTTAAATACACCATCTTCATGATACCTGTATAACTCATAAGCGCTTCCAATATATCCAATAGACCTAAGAATAATTGATATATATGCGACTTTATTTTCCTGTGCCTTAAATGATATATATCCAGGAAAAGCAATTGCTGCAGCCATATCCATAAGTTTTATATCTCTGGAGAGTATTTGGAATTCACCCAATGTTATATCTTTCGGTAATTCAGGCATAATAAGCCTATCATCCATAGAACGATGATACAGTTCCAGATCCTGCGAAAAAACCGACCCCAGACTTAATAAAAAAATTATTAAAACAATTATATATTTCATAAAGCCAGTATAGTTATTCTTGTATTTATCTTCAATATCGAAATAAAAATAATAATTTCCATTGGACAAGTAACCGAAAAATATACTATGAAAGAAATAAACTTATTGGAGGAGCAAAGATCTCAAATTTCCAGTGAACCACTATTTAATGCGATAAGAGATCTGTTTTTTTCTTATTTTGACCACCCATGGTTAATAAATATAATTGATGAACTTCCGGAAAATATGGGTAATATGGGATCGATACGTACTTTCCTTGCACTCTCTTCAACACATCCCCTGGAAGAAAGTATAATATTAAATGGAATAACCGGACTCAAAGCTATGATAAGAATTATTAATATCTGGTTGATTCCTGAAAGTACTGATATTTTTGGAGTTTCACCTTTTACAAAAAAAAGAGCTTTATCTAATCGTACATTTAGAAAATGTCTGGCCTATACCCTACCTTCAAATACAATGAACCTGTCTTTACTTATTGAAGAGTTTGAAAAAGAGATAATTAGAGAAAGTTTAATAATTAATTAATTTAACATTGCCAGAATTTGAGATTCTCCTATAGCTCCAGCCATGAACTCTTTTATTACTCCACCTTCTACCAGTACTATTGAAGGTGTCCCCAAAATACCAAGCTGCCTGGCTGTATCCATATCCTTAGTAATATTTATACTAAATACATTCTTATGCTTCTTTGATAAAGTTCTTACAATAGGTGTAATACTCTTACAGGCACGACAATTAGGGCTGTAAAAATACATCATAACCTTGGAACCAGCTTTAACCATTCTACCATGCGCCCCACCAAGGACAGGAACAGTTTTTCCTTTCTTCATCTTCATTCGTAAAGCCATACTTAATTGTAGAAGTATAAAACCACCAACTAAAACGGCTAAAATAATGCCAACCACTACCATCAATTACTCCTCCTCACTTAAATTGAAACTTTTACATATGACTTTTCTTGAAAAAAAGAAACTGCTTAAAATAAGTATACTTGTTAAAATAAATATCACTTTATAACCAAAATACTGAATCACTATTCCTGCAAACACCGGATAGAGAATAACTCCAATGCTTCCCAATCCTGATAATCCTGTGTAAATTGCCCGATTCTCATCTGTGGAAATCTCTAAAAGAATACCTGGCAGAGAAATTTGTCTGGAAGCCAGAACAATACCGGAAAGAAAAAAAAGTGAAAAATACAAAACTTTACTTCCATGAAAAACAAGGGCCAGGACAGGAAGAAGTGCTCCGGAGACAATAAATATAGTTAAAATACCCTTATAACGCTGTCCCTTCGAGGTAAATCGATAGATTAAGGTGGATACAATCATACCTGAAACCTGAAGCAGAAGAAAGTTACCAGTATCAGCACTTGTCAGCCCAAAATTGGTCTTTGCAAAAGCTATAAGAAAAGGAATAATGGCAAAGCCAATACTTACCATATTCATAAGATACAGATAATTCCTTAAATTTTTATCTTCCACAAAGGCATCTTTCAACAATTTTATTCTTTTACCCCATGATAACTGTTCTCTTACCTCTATAGGATTTTCTTTTATAACCAGAAAACCTAGTGTAGCCGTTAACAGCAGTCCTCCGGCTATAAGAAAAAGAACACTATAATTCCTGGGATATGACAGTAGTTGAAGTGCCCTGCGTGCAAGTAAGGCAGAAGCAAGAATACCAACACTGGCCAGTGTCTGCTTCACAATAAAAAAGTTTTTCCTTGATCCTTTATCAATTGCTCTGCCAAGAATATCATTGTATGCTATTCCTGCAAAAGCGCCGGAAAATGAAAAAATTGTCATAAGTATAAGAATAGAAGCAATAATAACAGATCCTGCCAGCATCCCGGCATATGCAAGAACAACTCCCATAGAGAGAAGTGCACCAACTCTTAAATAAATTCCGGTAAGGAGATATTTCTTTTTACGTTCTCTATGGGTTTGGAAGGAAGCGAAAAAGATACCCATAAATCCATTTCCACCTACCATTATGGCAGTTAAAATCCCCAGGTGAACAGGAGTTCCTCCAGACTGAATCAGCATAGTAGGAATTACCGTATTAATATCCATAAATTTCTGAGCAAGGGAAAGAAAAATTGCATGCCATATAAAAGCCTTAAAATTTCTTTTTGCGTATTCTGTATTGTTCATAAGTAATGGGACTCTACTATACTTTTAGAAAAATGAATAGTAATGTAAAAGAAAAATTACATATCAAAGGGAAAAGTAATTGCACAACTAAAACCATCTTCAAATTTAAACACTATTTCACCATTAAGTTGATCTTCAGCAATTCCAATAATAGTTCTTATACCAAGAGAATCAGATCCCCTAATATCAATATTGTCCTGAATACCAATGCCATTATCTTCAATTTTAAGAAATACTTCATTCGAACCAAGAAGTTTTATTTGTATTATTATCTTACCATCCATATTATCAGGAAAAGCATACTTAAAAGAATTTGATAACAATTCATTAACTATTATTCCGCAGGTTACAGCTGTATCAATAGAAACATAAATTTCATCAAGTTCCAAATTAAACTCTATATTACCAACATAAGAGTTATAACTTGATTTAATTAAATCCAAAAGATCTTTTATATATTCTTTTAACTCAACAGTTGTTAAATCACTGGATTTATATAGTTTTTTATGCACAAGAGCCATAGATTCAATTTTATTTCCAATTTCCAGCAGTATCCTGGAAAAATCAGCATTTTCGGTATAGTTTGAATGTAAAGACAGCATGCTGCTAATTACCATCATATTATTTTTGGTTCTATGGTAAAGTTCTTTAATCAGAAGCTCCCTGTCATCCAACAGTTTTTGTAAATTTTTATTTGCAATCTGAAGTTTATTTGTTTGTAATTCTACTTCATCTTGAAGTATCTCATTCATTTTATACAAACGAAGATGTGTTTTAATCCTTGCAAGCAAACCATTAAACTCTATTGGTTTTGTTACATAATCTACTGCACCCAATTGGAAAGCTTTTCCAATTGACTCAGAATCAGTCAAGGCTGTAAGAAAAATAATTGGGATGTGTTTTGTTTCATTTTTTTCTTTGAGAATAAGGCAAGTTTCAAATCCGTCTAAATCAGGCATAAGAATGTCCAATAATATCAAATCCGGCTTAAATTCACCGGCCATCCTTATACCTGAATAACCATCAGTTGCTTTAATTACTTTATATTCATTATCAAGAAGGTATGCGGAAATAATTTTAATATTAAGAGGATCATCATCTATAATAAGGATTGTATTGCTCATTCTAAAAGATTTTTCCTTTAACACATGTTCTTAAATTATACTATCATTAGTTATCAAAAAAAGAAACTCCTTTTCGAAAACCAGCTGCTCCAAAATATTCAGAAATTGAAGCTGCTACATCAGAAAACTGATTTCTGATTCCTAAATCAAGAGATTCAACTCCCTTCCTGTATACTAATAGAGGTATATGTTCTCTTGTATGATCTGTTCCCTTAAAAGTGGGGTCACAACCATGATCTGCAGTAACTATTAAAAGATCATCTTCTCCTAATATATTCAGTAAACGGCCAAGGTGATCATCAATCTCTTCTACTGCTTTACAATAACCAAGAGGATCTCTTCTATGGCCAAAATTCATATCAGTATCTACATAATTTACAAAAATAAATTCATTTCCTTTTGAAGGCTGACTAAGAAGTTCTTCTGTTCGTTTAATGCATGCGGTATTACCCTTATCATGATAAGAATCGTTTATACCTCTTTCTACAAAGATATCTCCAATTTTCCCTACGCCTACAGTATTTACACCATTTTTCTTAAGGTAATCAAAAAGACTTTCTCCATCATATTTAATAGAATAATCCTTTCGTCCCTTTGTTCTGGTAAAATTCCCGGGTTCCCCAACAAAAGGTCTGGCTATTACCCTGCCAAGAGTATAAGGATCACATAGAACTCTTGCTTTTGCACAGATATTGTAAAGTTCATCCAGGGGGACAATATCCTCATGGGCAGCAATCTGAAGAACTGAATCTCCGGAGGTATAAACAATAAGCTTGCCTGTTTCTATATGTTCTGCTCCAAGCTCATCGATTATCGCAGTTCCGGAAGCAGCTTTATTTCCTATTACACCCCTGCCCGATTCACGAACAAGATCTTCTAATAATTTCTCTGGAAAAGATGGATAATCCGGTGGTAAAACTGTAAAAGCTTCAGTAAGTTCCAATCCTGCAAGCTCCCAGTGGCCAGTTGTAGTATCTTTTCCAGGAGATTTTTCCTTCATAACCCCAAAACTTGCGATAGGACTTTCCACAGACTCACAACCATTTAACTGGTTTCCAAGAAGCATTGAAGCATTCCCCAGACCCATTTTTTTTAGAACCGGCCACTTATCACCTTCTACATATTGTGAAATATGAAGAGCTGTATTCGATCCTGTATCCCCATATTTTCCTGCATCCGGAAGTTCACCTATACCAAAACTATCTATTACTATAATGGTTGCTCTCACTTACTTTTCTCCTTCTAACAAACACCGTTCCCTTCGATACATTTTTGCAAGCAAAAACACTCGACAACCGGTGTCAACGCTCCCCGAGTGATTGCAAATTTATATAAAATTACGATCCCAAAAAGATACATAGCAATTGTATCGAGGGAAGCACTATTAATATCCCGACTCGATTTTTTCACCCTTAATAATCTTAACTCCGCCGCTTGTACCAAGTCTGGTTGCTCCGGCGTTTATCATTGCAACAGCATCATCAAAGGTTCTTACACCACCTGCAGCTTTAACACCCATTTTAGGTCCAACAGTTCTTCGCATAAGTGCAATGTGCTGAACAGTAGCACCATTGGTTGAAAAACCAGTTGATGTTTTTACAAAATCCGCCCCTGCCTTTTTTACAATCTCTGATGCAAGAACTATTTCTTCATCAGTGAGGAGGGCTGTCTCTATTATAACTTTTAAAATTACCCGTTGGCCGCAGGCTCTTCTAACCCATTTAATATCATCTTCCACCAGCTTTATATCTCTGGATTTAAGTGCACCAATATTCATAACCATATCTATTTCTGTTGCACCTTCTTCAATTGCATGCCGGGTTTCAAAACCTTTAGCCCGACCACTCATTGCACCTAAAGGGAATCCAACAACAGCACAGACTTTAACACCAGTACCACGAAGATTTTTTGCACATCTGGAAACCCAGGTTGTATTAACACAAACAGAGTAGAATTTATTTTCACCTGCTTCAGTACACAGAGTATCTATTTCCGGAGCTGTTGCCTCTGGTTTCAATAAAGTATGGTCAATATATTTTGCCACATCAGAAGGTATAAGAACAGAATTACTGCTCTCTGGAACAACCGTATTCACTGGAACAGCTACACTGCTGATTCCCTTCTCTCCATTTAATTTCTCAACTATTTCTTTTGTTATTTTATCAATTAATTCTTTTTCATCCATAACTTCACCTCACTCCCCGCTCTACAGCCATCATTTTATTAATTCTTGTCCAATGCCTGCCGCCTTCAAATCTTGTCTGCAGCCATATCTTACTCATTTCACACAGATCCTCAGGACTGTGCAGAGGTCCACCAAGAGTTAAAACATTTGCATTATTATGAAGCCTGCTGTTTTCAATAGTTTTTACATTATAACATAAAGCAGCACGAATACCACGAACCTTATTGCATACCATAGAAGAGCCTATACCTGCACCATCTATCATTATACCACGATCAGATTCACCTTTTGAAACACTCATAGCCACTTTAAGTGCAAAGTCAGGATAATCGACACTATCTTCAGAATAAGTTCCAAGGTCTAAAACCTTATACCCAAGTACTTCAAGATACTTCTTTAAAATCTCTTTTGAAACAAATCCACCATGATCTGAACCAATAGCGACTCTGGAAACATTATCTTCTTTATTATTTTCTTTATAGTTATTTTCAGTGTACATTTTTTCCCTCTTTTACTATATCAACTCTATCCACAATTGCTGCAATTACTGTTCTAATTGGCTGGGAGGACATATCCAGCATTATTCCTGCAGAACCACCTTCATCAATTATAAGAACATTATCTCCAATTCCTGATTGTAAAGAATCTACAGCAACAATTTGTTTGCCTGCCTTTGTTCCATCAGGATTAATTGGTTGAACTATCATCAGTTTTAAACCTTCAAGAGCTTCAATTTTTACGGTTGCAACTACAGTTCCACATACTCTGGCAAGGATCATTTTTCCACCTTATCAAGCTGATCTATTATACCTATAACTGCAGCATCCGCAGGATTGTACCAATTATCCAGGGCAAGAGCAGCTTCTCTTCCACCTTCATAGATAACAAGATCACCTGAACCTGCCTGAACAGTATCACATGCAACAATGGGATTCCCGGTATTCTGCATATTATCATCAAGGGGCTGTACCAGAAGTAATTTTATACCTTCCAGAGATTCAAGTTTCATAGTACTTACNACTGTACCTGTAACCCTTCCTATTTTCACATTTCTATCCTTTTTACACTATTCTAAAATGATCAATAATAGCGCAGCGTCTTTCACGGGTAAATGTTCTTGCTCTGGTAAAACCTTCTCCAGTAGGACTTGCAATTGTAAAGGAAGTATAACCTGCTCCACCAAAACCCATACCATTAAAGTTAGATCCATTTTTAACAAACAATGAGGTGTTTATTACTCGTGCCATTTTTGAAAGTTTTTCAATATTTAATGAATGCATTGAAGCAGAATGACGAAAACCGTGCTCACATTCAACTGCAAAATCTATAGCGTCGTCAACATTATCAACCCTTACTAAAGGAATTACAGGCATAAGCTGTTCAGTCCAGACAAGAGGATGAGATTCATCTACTTCGCATAAAAGTATTTTTGTTTCGGGAGGGACAGTAACACCAGCTGCTTCTGCAATAAAACTGGCATCTTTACCTACATATTTTTTCTGAATAGCACCTTCATCACCTTTCCTTCCCGGTCTGTCTATAACAAGATCTGTTACAGCTTTTATCTGATCACCAGCAAGTTCATAGGCTCCATGCTTTTTCATTTCTGATTTCAATTTATCAGCAACTGATCTTACAACAATAATCTCTTTTTCACAGATACATACAATATTATTATCAAAACCTGTTCCTGCAACAAGATCTTTAGCAGCCTTTTCAATATTGGCAGTTTCATCTACTACAGAAGGAGGGTTTCCCGGCCCAGCTGCAATAACTTTTTTTGTAGACTGCATAGCCTGCCCAACAACTGCCGGACCACCGGTAACTGTTAAAAGATCTATCATAGGATGAGTCATAAGCTCTTTACCTGATTCAATGGTAGGCTCTTTAACAGTAACTACTACATTTGCAGGTCCGCCTGCCTTAAGTATTGCTTCATTAAGTAATTTAATTGCAAAAACAGATACATTCTTTGCTCCCGGATGGGAATTAAAAACAACTGTATTTCCTGCAGATACCATACTTATGGAATTATTAATAATTGTCTCTGTAGGATTTGTACTAGGAGCTATGGCACCTATAACACCATAAGAAGCTCTTTCGGTAATTGTAAGTCCATGATCATCAGAAAAACTTGCCGGCTGAAGATCCTCAACACCTGGTGTCATTCTTCCTGCCAGCTGATTTTTTCTAATCTTATCTTCATAACGGCCCATACCGGTTTCTTCAACAGCAAGTTTAGCAAACTGCTCTGCATTATCCTCAACAACCTGACGCATAGCCTTAATCATGGCTCTTCTAATTTCCAAAGACGTATCTGAAAAAATTTTATGAGCTTTTTTTGCCTCATAAATAGCTTTATTCATATCATCAAAAACTCCAGGTATAATAGCAAGACTATTTGAACCTGTCGGAACACCGCTCGAATTATCTTTAAGAATATTTGTCACTATATCTCTAATAGCATTCTCATTAATTTCCACAAACAAACCCCTTAATATCAATATGCGGCCCAGGTATTATAATATCTCTGTGCAACTGATCTTTACTTTTTAACATATCTACAACGCTGCTCATAGAAGTATTTATATCACCAATAGCACCACTTATTTTTACTAAAGCTTTTCCACCTGTTTCATTTCCTGTCACAATACCGACTATATGAATATCAGCCTCTTTAACAGCAAGATCAGCTGCTTCAACAGCTGCAGCCACAGAGTTGGTTTCTATCAAACCAATTGAATCCCATTCTTCAGGAGGAATACAGCTTTTAATAGAAGGAAGAACCTGTTCATCCAGATTATTCAGAAGAATTTGATCAATAAGACTATTACCGGCAATATTAATTCCAATATCCATTGCTGACTCTACAGAAGCAACATCACCTGTTATTATAATTAAATACTTACCAGGATTTATTGGTTCTGCTTTAACAATAGTTACAGGAGATTCTTTTACAATTGCATCAAGAGTATTATAGCCATCTGCCATACTGGAAAGTTCAAGAATTCCAATTACATTAACACTCATTTTCTAAAAACCACCTTTCCATCCTCTTCAACAATATCAACAATTCCCATAATTACAGCATCTATTGGTTTATCTTTTGTAATTTCTGTCTGCCTGACAGAACTACCCTGAGATACCAGAACAAATTCACCTACTGTAGCTCCAATAAGATCAAGAACCACCATAGCACCTCCTGCAACTTCACCCAAAGGGGTACCTGGAGCAACAATCATATATTTTGAGCCCTCAATTCCATCTACATTCACTGATGCAATAATATTCCCGAGGACTTTTGCCAAAATCACTTTTCTGCTCCTCTGCTTGATCCACTGGCTGATCCACTCTTGGAATAGATTGCTTTACCACTAATATCAAAACTGTCCACAATGGCAATTATAGTAGCATCACTGGGTTTCCCGGTTGTTACTTCAGTCTGCCTGCTGCTGCTGCCTCCAACAAAAAAAACAATCTCACCTTCACCGGCTCCGACAGCGTCCATTGCAACTACAAAATCGTTTTTGCCTTTCAGAGTTTTAACATCTATCTTTTCAAGTAATAGAAATTTTATACCCTCAAGCCGGGGTTCTTTAACAGTTGAGACAACTGATCCCACAACTTTTGCAAGTACCATTTATTTTTTACCCTTTTTTCTACCAAGAGGAAGATTAGCATCAACACTATCATGAGGCCTTGGGATAATATGAACTGATATTACTTCTCCAACCCTTTCAGCTGCTCTGCTTCCTGCATCGAGAGCTGCTTTAACTGCTGCAACATCTCCTCTCACTATAGCGGTAATATACCCGCCGCCAATTTTTTTTGATCCAATAAAATCTATATTTGCCGCTTTTGCCATTGCATCAGAAGCTTCAACCATTGCTGCAAAACCCTTTGTTTCTATCATTCCAAGGGCATTATCTGTATTTGCCATTTATTTCTCCTTTGGGGTCTGAGATCGTTCCTCAGAACTTCGTCCTTCCGGTACGACTCACTGGCGAGCAGCCAACTTGTTGGCGACCAGCCTTATAACGTGATAAATCGAATATCTACGTTTAATAATCTATTCAACAATTCTGATTAAATAGTTCGTCCTGTAATATCTTCCAGTTTTGATTCTACGGTTTCTTTTGCAACCAAAACCTCAGATTCAGTCCCTGCTATATATATTCTTCCAAATTTCCCATATCCGGTAACATTAATAATATTAATATTTGCAGCTTTTTCCGCTTCATTTGCAGCATAAAAAGCATAACCAGCAGGTTCCAGTTCCAATACAAACAAAGTATCACCCCGAAGAACCATATTTCCAAATCTAACCTTATTAATTAACTGAGCATGATAATCACTTATATTTTTTATAAGCTGACTTGTCATGATTTTCGGTTTCATACGATCAGCTTCTGTTAAATCAAGTTCTTTTAAAATCGCCTCACCTGCTTGTCTTGTATCACCCTGATCATCAGAATGAACTTCAAGCAAACCAAAAGATCTCTCTACAATCTGAATACCAGGAACAACACCAGTAGATTTAAGTGCTATATCTGTAAGACGGTTAATTTCTATTCCAGGAGCTATCTCAACTATCGCGCAGGACTGACCGCCTACAGGGAAATATCCCCTTGATATGGTACACATATAGGACGCCATCTGAAGTTGAAGAGAATCGATATAATTAAACGTTCTTAGATCTATCTCACTCATTATTCTACTCCGGATTTATCTAAAGGCAATCCGGCATCAACTGAAGCATCAGGTCGTGGAATAAGATGAACAGAAACTACCTCTCCAACCCTTTCCGCAGCTTTGCTCCCTGCATCCAGCGCAGCTCTGACTGCTGCAACATCACCTCTTATAATGGCTGTAACATAACCACCACCAGTTTCCTCATGCCCTTTTAATTCAACCTTAGCTGCCTTAACCATAGCATCTGCTGCTTCAACCATTGCAGCAAAACCACGTGTTTCTATCATACCTAAGGCACTTCCTTGTTTATCTGCCATATTTCCTCCTATACCATAAAATGTTATAATTTTAACATTATCAATCAATTATACCCTCATAGGAAGAGTTGTCAAGAGGAAAAATTACTTTTATTAGTTCCTTGCAAATTACTAAATTTTGTGTTAATTTTTTAACACTAATACGCTATTTATTTCAGATGTATAAATTAAGGATATGAAATATGCTTTCCAGACAGGAAAAACGACTAAACAGTATTATTAAAATGCTGCGATTGGCAAATCCAACTACAGTAAATAAACTCTCATCTGTTATGGAAGTTTCGCATATGACAATACGAAGAGATCTGGAAATGCTGAAGAATCGTAATTTGGTTGATATTTTTCATGGTGGAGTTGTTCTTAAAGAGACTAAAAAACGTTCAAAACAAAATCCATACTCCCTTTCCTATGCAAATAAGCAGATGAACCAGGAAAAAAAGCATATTGCCATTAAAGCTTCTGCATATATAAAGAGTAACGATATAATTATTATGGACACAGGATCTACAATGGAATATTTTGCCAGAACTCTGCCAGAATGTTTTCCAATTACAATAATCTGCTTTACTTTAAACAGCCTGATTCATGTTTCCAAAATGGAAAAAGCTAATATTATATTCCCCGGGGGATATTTCCACGAAAACACTCTAATGTTTGAAAGCAAGGAAGGAATAGATCTAATTACAAAACATCCTGCAAATATTGCATTCATATCTGCAAGCGGAATTAGTCTGAATAATGGCGTAAGCTGTTCCAATTCATACGAATTATTAACTAAAATTGAAATGATAAAATCCGCAGATAAAAAGATTTTACTTGCAGATTCTTCAAAATTCAATAAAGTCGAAAGTACTTTATTTGCAGAATTAACAGAGTTTGACATAATTATAAGTGATAAAGGAATACCTTCCGAATATGTAGATTATTGTAAATCCCATAAAATTGAACTTATTCTTGTTTAATATGTGCAAAGGCACGACACACCGTGCCTTTACGAAAATTACATAGTACGCCAGAACTTAAAATTTTCTGCTTCAATTTCACTATGACTTGGAATCGGGTAAAACAAACATTCTCCTTTTGCGGCAAATGTGAACCCGTTTCGTAATAATCGATAGAAA
>JGI24023J19991_10001387_pt1 | contig 18656 bp, 18 predicted proteins | sample Cruoilmetagenom1_FD_19991 | JGI IMG/M metagenome (IMG submission 19991) | reverse complement strand
TTTACGTAGAAAGTGTAGCCATTGCATACTAGGCCCGTCAGTCACTTGAGAGCCGATGCGCTAGCGAGGCGACGAGGACGTCCGAGGCAATAATGGCTGTCGCAGAACGGAGTCGATTTTGGGCATGGACGACCAAAATCTATATCGAGTACTGCGACACGCTTGCTGAATTCCCTTGCATCACCAGCCTGCCCCAAGGCACTGGGATTAGCACGTTGCCGTTGAACATCGATGCCTGCATCGACCTGCGGGTACAACGTTGACCCAGCCCGCGCTGCGTGGATTTCCTGCGCCTGCCGCAAGGTCGCTTGAGCCGCGGCCAGTGTCGGGCTCGCCTGCAGGGCCTCGTTGATCAGCGCATTGAGCCTGGGAGATCCGAGCTCACGCCACCATTGCGTACTCACACTCATACCTATGGAAAAGCGCTGCGCCCCACCAAGTGCTATCGGTGTAGATGCAGTTTGTTCGGGTAAGGGAGCTGCGGTATAGCTCGTCACCTCAGGTACCGCAGGTCGAATGAAATCAGGGCCTACGGCATAACCGGTCAGCAATCCGGTAAAAACCAGCATTGTAACTGTACGTATGAATGCTTGACCTGATTTCAGACGTTCAACGTCGAATATTTTCATCGTTTCAATGCTGCCCATAGAAATGCTCCACAAACGGTTTACGGAAACTTTGATGACAAGTTAGGCAGGTGTTTTGCAGGTGGGCGAATGCTGCAATCACCATTTGACCATTTTCCTGCATCGCTGCCTGCACCAGATCTCGTGCTGCCTGGTGCGTCTGCTTGTCATAGTCTCTGAACTTGCCCACATCGCCGCCAATGAAGCTCAGCACTCGAACTCTTTCGGAAAATGATGGCTGTGGATGATCTGCAATCAACGGAGCAGTCTTTATTACCAGCTCCCAATCCTCACGAGAAATACCATCAGTGACAACCTGCATGTTCTTACCAAGGTTCTGCATGATCCCGCGTAGTTCCATTGGATGAGAGCCATTGCTATCTCCGGCCCAAACCTGAAAGACAGTACATGATGCGCTCAATACAAGAATGGCGTTAACAAAAATATTTTTAAGAATCAGTCTGTGTTGCATAGAGACTCTCTTTTCACCCTTGCTCATACTTGTACTCATCGCGTCTCTGCTCGCAATATCTCTGAACAGAGCGTCAGGAACATCCATGCCCTGTCTGGTAATATGATCTTCATCTTGCAGTGCCGCCTTCCTGGGTATTCCGCGCCGTGCCATCTTCTGCCAGCCGATCGAGCAACCCCCACATGGTCTGGTTGATGGCATCGAACCGCTGCAGATCTCCCAGCATGGCCTGGGGTGTCTGTATGTAACGGCCCTCCACTATCTCATCAGCGCAGTGAGTGATGATCTGCCGCGCGCTGGCAGGAGTCGTCTCCAGGTCAAACTGCAATCCAATAACCCGTTGTTCATACACAAAGGTCTGGTGCGCACAGCCCGCGCTGTGGACGACATGCACCGCACCTTGCGGGATGTCAAAGGTATCGCCGTGCCAATGGAACACGTCGAGACGTGCGGGAAATGCGGTGAACAGATTGGACAGATGCGCATGCTCCGTCATTTCAACGGGAAACCAGCCTATCTCCTTGTCGGCGTTGGCATACACCTTTGCGCCGAGCACATCGGCAACAAGCTGGGCACCGAGACAGATCCCGAGTACGCGCTTGCGGGCGGCAATCGCCCGTTCGATAAAACGTTTCTCCTCCGTAAGCCACGAATACTTCGTCTCTTCGTAGATATTCACATGTTCGTATCTGCGAGATCATTAGTAAGGCTACCGGGAAGATTTTGCACCGAGCCGGTATCCGGTGCTGCGTGTGACAGATCAGCCATACCGATCAAAGCCAGGCTGGTCAGAAAAATATTGATATAAAGCGATCTTGCACTCACTGCCTGCCTCCTTCCGGACGGGATGTTTTCATATGCTGCATCCCTCGCCAGGCAACAACCGCAATGACTGTCCATAGGAACGTGCGCAGGCTCATGGCAATTACCGTACGTTGTTCGAAGAGCCCACCTGAGTACACATGTGCGCCGAATGCGACGAAAATGAGCGCAGTCGCCGCGGCAATCGAGATGGCCAGCAACACCGCCCAGCGAGCCCGGGTCCAGATTCCTGCACCGGTAATGACATAGGCGAAGCCCGCCAGATAATTGAACCAGAGCACGAACGGGACATAGTTCCCGGCAGCATCTCGCGCGGCGTCGTTACCGAACAGGATCGCGCCGCCCGACTTGATGGTCAGCAAACCGAAACCAACGGCGATCAGTGAAATCATCCAGACCCAGATGCCGCGTTTTCTGTACGTTGTCATAGTTAATCCTCTCCAGAGAATATTCTGTAGGGCTGAATTTCGGATTTAATCAAAGCCCCTTCCTTCGCCCGCTTCCTCATGTGTCACACCATCGCGGATGTGATAGATACGCTTGAAGGTGGGAATGATTTTCTCGTCGTGGGTGACGACGATGATGGCCGTTTCGTACTTCTTTGCCATGTTATTGAGAATGCGAATGACCGACATTGCGCGTTCGGAATCCAACGGTGCGGTGGGCTCGTCGGCCAGGATCACCGGCGGGCGATTGACCAGGCCGCGCGCGATGGCCACACGTTGTTGTTCGCCACCAGAGAGCTGCGAAGGCATAGCCTGGGCCCGATGTTGGACATCGAGGGCCGTTAGCAGATCGTGTGCACGCTGGCGCGCCTCGCCGTTGGGCAAACCCGCCAGCATCGGTAACAATGCCACGTTGTCGGTGACATCCAGAAAAGGAATCAGATAGGGTGCCTGAAATACGAAACCGATTTTGTCGCGGCGCAGGGCGCGCAAATCAGGCACTTTCCAGCCCCCGTCGTAAATCACTTCATCACCCAGCATCATACGCCCGGCGCTGGGGTCGATCACCGCACCCAGGGATTTAAGCAGCGTGCTCTTGCCCGAACCGGACGGTCCGATCAGCCCAACCACTTCGCCAGGCTCTACCTGCATATCCACTTTCTTCAGTGCATCGACGGCGGTGTCGCCTGTGCCATAGCGCTTTCCCATCCCCTCGATAAAAATACCTTTACTCATCCCGTCAGCCTCCGATCGCTTCTGCCGGATCGACCTTGAGTGCCATGCGAATGGCGATAAGGCTGGCCAGCACACAGATCATGAGTACCGCGAAAAAGCCCGCGACCGTATCGAGCGGCATGAGCAATACGTACTTGGGGAAAAGCGGCGCGGCAAAAGTGGCGGTTATCTTGCCGACAACGAAGCCGATCACGCCCAGGGCGATGGCCTGCTGCATGATCATCGCCGCGATGGTGCGGTTGCGCGTGCCGATGAGCTTCAGAACCGCGATCTCGCGGATCTTGTCCATGGTCAGCGTGTAGATGATGAAGGCGACGATCGCTGCGCTGACGATGGCCAGAATCACCAGAAACATGCCGATCTGCTTGGATGAGGTGGCGATCAGCTTGCCGATCAGGATCTCTTCCATTTGTGAGCGGGTATAGGCGGTCAGCCGCTGCCAGCGCCGGATGGGGCGCGCGATCTCTTCGGCGCTGTAGCCCGGCCTGATACGCACCAGTACGGCGTTGACATAGGGATTGCTGCTCTGCGTGGCGATCACCGCATCGAGCAGGCCGGGCACACCGGGGCGGTTGAGCGAGGGGTTCTCGGCAGTGCGACGCCGCTGTTGCAGGACGGCGTCGTTATCCTTGAGGAACTGCGCCTCCTGGGCGTCCTTCAGCGGGATAAACACCATCGGGTCGCCGCTGGAGGAGACCATACGCCGGGTGAGTCCAACCACGGTGTATTGGTTGCGGCGCACCTGGATGCGGTCTCCGAGTTCGAAGCCGGTGGCGATATCGGCCACCGCTTCGTAGTGGCTACGGGTGATCTGCCGTCCGGCCACGAGATACGGAGGCCACCCCGGCTTTCCGGGCGATCCTGCAACAACTCCGACCACCATAGAGCGCACATCGCGCCTGCCCTGGCGCACCTGCATGGTGAGATAGGTCACGTTGGCGGCCTCTACCANACCGGGCATGGAGAGAATGCTGCGGTAAACATCGTCATTGATGCTGGACGATTCGGCATAGGGGCCCAGGGTGTCTTGCTGTACCACCCACAGATCCGCGCCGCTGTTGTCGAGCAGTGCTTTGCCGTCGTCCACCATGCCCCGGTAGACACCGGCCATGGTCAGAGTCACACCGATCAGCAGTCCAAGACCGATACCGGTGAAAATGAACTTACCCCAGGCGTTGAGAATGTCTCTGCCCGCGAGGCTGATCATTTCGCCGCCCCGGGGATCTGCTCGACTACGTTGAGACGACTCCGTTTGCTCAACGCCTTTTCGCTATAGACCACCACCTGGTCACCGATTGTGAGACCCTCACGAAGTTGTACCTGACCATCGAGATCGCCTGTGCCAAGCTTCACAGCCACGAAACGCAATTCCCCATCCTGGACTTGCCACACGCCCAGCTGGTCATCCACAGTTCGTATGGCGGCGTTAGACACGACCAGCATGGCAGGCAGTTCGGGCAAGGTAACGGTAACCTCGGCCAGTTCCCCGATGGGTGGAAGTGGATCAGGCAGGTCATCAAACACAATCTTGGCAAGTATCTCTTCAGTCACGGCATCGGCCAGCGGTTCCACCCGCAATACCCTACCCTTCAGGCTCTGCCCGTTGCGTGAGCGCAGGGCGATATTTGCTGGCAGCCCCGCAGACAGGCCTGTGGCACTGACCTGATCGAAACGTACATGGACCCACAGGCTCTGAGGATCGATCACCTCCACCACGGATTGCCCCGCAACAACCGTACTGCCGGGGTCTGCGTCGCGCGCCACTACCAATCCATCCACTGGGGAGATCAAACGCATATTGTTCCTTTGGGCAACAACCGCCGCGCCATCGGACCGCACGCGTGCGAGTTCCTCCTTGGCGGCTGCCAGCACGGCATTGGCAATCTTCAAGTCCTGTTTTTTGGTGGCGGCGATCTCTTCGCTTGTCGTATGCACGGCCAGTAGCTGCTCGTAGCGCTTTGCTTGACTCTGCGCGTGGGCCTGACGCGCCTCGGCTTCGTGCAATTCCGCCTGTACACGCTTCAGTGCCGCCTCCTGGGCACGAACCCTGTCATCCAAATCTACGGGGTCCATGTCTCCGAGCAGTTGGCCGGCCTGCACCCGGTCACCGACATGCACGTCCAGTTTTTTTACCCGTCCGGCAAAGGTCGGACCGATTCGATAGGTGAAGCGCGCCTCCACAGTACCGACACCAAACAGGCCTGGACTGATTGACCTGGCCTCCACGGTGGAGACGGTAACCGACACCGGTGCCAGCGGTCCGGAGCGCAGCGCGACGTATACGAACAGAGCCAGCAACGGCAGAACCACACCGATGAGCGCCAAAGTACGGCCCTGGAAAGGAAGCATCTTCATTGCTTACTCCGAATTCCGCGAAGAAAGATCGCAAAGACCCTCGGCGCGTCTTTTCGAACCAGCTCAACGTCACCTGCGAGCATTGACTGCATGACCAGTCCCTGAATCGTGCCAATGAACAAGGTCGCGGCAGCGCCGGTGTCAAGGGAAGCGGACAATTCCCCAGCGGCCTTACCCTCTTCGATGAGGTTATGCAAACGCTCGCCGTAGCGACGAATGAGCGTCTGCGCCAAGCGTTTGGGCGCCGTCAGTTTGGCGTGCTGCAACTCCCCGAACATCATGCGCGGGACTCCCGGGTTCTCAACGACGAACTCGATGTGGGCCATAAAAATCGCTTCGATGGCTGCAACCGGCGTGGGTGCGGCACGTGCGGCCTTGTCTACACGGGAGAGCAGACGGTTCGCCACAAACTCCATAACCGTCTGCAGGATGGCATCCTTGGTCGGAAAGTGTTTGAACAAGGCGCCCTGGGTCACGCCCATGTGCTTGGCGATGGCCGTTGTCGTGATCTCACTCGGATTCTGTTCGGCAGCCAGCTCGACCACGGCATCGACCGTGGCGGCACGGCGCTCGTCGGCTGATAGGTGCTTTGGGTGTTTTTTCATGCTCAATCACAAAGTAAGTAAGTTATTACTATCTTACTCATTTGAGACTAACAGTCAAGACATTACGCAGCCATAGGAGCCCATCACACAGAGGGGATTACGTTAATGATGACCAATATCCAGAGATGCAGACACGGGTCGAAGTCAATATCTCTTTTTATTTCTATAAGTTAGGTGAGATGCTGGCACTCACAGCAAAGAGACTGGGCACCCATATTCAGCCCTCGCTTGGGGAAACGTCAGCCTCTGTTGTTGGAGGCAGACTGACTGGCACGAAGGCAATCAGTTGCGCATACTCCGTTCAATTGTCCTGATACCATGCCAGACTTAATTTTCATCTCATGGTATCGATGAGTTCAGCCTTGCTACACGCAATAAATACCATGAAAAATACCATGCTCAGAAAATCCTTGAAAAAAGTCGCTCTTTCCACAAATTGCCAAGGGTTCGACCAATATCCTCAACTTCCACACCAGCGGCGGTAAGCCGCTATCCATTCCACCCCCTCTGGCAGCGGAGCTGGCATCGGCAGATCAAGCACCGAAATTGCTTGGACTGTGTTTCCTAACATGCAAATAGCGACTATTTGATCGCTTTCAGTGATGTCGACCCCAGTCACGGTCACTACCTGTCCAAGCACGCGGGTCGTGAATGGAACGACAAGATTATCATCGATCAAAGTAAAGAACCCACTGACCTGTTCCGATTCATTGTAGGCATCGGTGGTCGCCGCTTCGATGAGTTTATCCAGGCATTTCGCGGTAAACTTTGCTGCCTTTTTCGGCTTTACTTCCTTCATTGCGCAGACTTCTGCCAGAGACCCGCCTCAACGAGGCGCCGAACTAAGGCACCACGTTTTCCATGCCGGGCCATAAAATTACCCAGCCTGCGGTCGAAGTCAGTTCTAGTCGCACACAGTGCGTAGGCATCCGACAAATCGACGAGGGAACGCTTGACCTCGTCGTAGGCAGAAGCAATGCCACGTTCAGCGCGTTTGTCGGCAGTCCGCCAGCATCGGTTAAAGTCGGCAGCTAGTGTACGCAAGTAGGTTTCTCGTTTGGCCTGCCGTTCGACCTCGGCCTTTTTGCGTTGTATAGCTGCCTGGTTGTTTCTCGCTTCGGCAGCGGATGCCGCCTGCTTCAGCAGATCGGCAACCTTGCGCCGTGGCGTTGCAGTCTTTGCACCCGATGGCTGATCACGCCTCCAGGCCAGGAACCGCAGTTTCAGTTTACGTTCGGCCTGTTGCGCATGCCTGGTCAACAATAATTTAAGCATCGCGTTTTTCTCTGCTACAGGAAGTGCGGCGATCCAGCTATCCAGTTCCGCATCGTCCTCGCTGTCGTGCTTTGAACCAGGCGGGTCAACGAGTCCGGCGGCGAACAGTAGATCCTCATCGACTTCCAGGAAGTCAGCCAGCGATTGCTGGGCAGCGCTCAACCGGGAAAGTCCGGGCGGTGGTTCGGGTTCGGTGCTCTTTTCATTGACTTCACCAGCGCTCACGCCGGCCAGCCAGCCAAGATACAACGGACGCATATCGCCCCGTAGCAATTCATCACGCAATGGCGCCAGTCTACTCATCCAGCCTCGCCCATCTTCCTGTGCAAAGCGTTCGTAGTCGTCACTCTCGTCCAGAATCCATTCAAGCAGCCAATGTGTCCTGGTCTGCTTAACCGAAAAAGTGGTTTCGGTTTTGAAATCGCGGAAGATGCCTGCATCAAAAGCACTTTTAGGCAGGCGCAGACAGAGAACGCAAGTGCACCAGTTTGCTACATAGACGTGGGCATCAAAGTAACGCCGCATCCAGTCAACCGGATCTCCCTTGAGACCGCCCCACTGATAATCATTGATGAAACTGGTCGGCGTAATGTTAGCGCGAGACGAACACGCGCGCAGTTCGGCCATCTGCTTCGGGGTCAGTGGCTCATCAATGGCGATGAACTCGTAGTATTGGTATTCACTCATCGCGATTCACTGTTTGCGAAGCAGAGTCGATCCATCAGCCCACGCAGTGAAATAACGTTAATATCATCACCCACAGGAAACTCATCCTCACCACCATAGAGGATATATTTATACTTTGCGCCAACATCATCACAGGTTTTACTGTAATGTTTTCCGAGTTTGGGAGCGACTCCATACTTGATCTCTATGGCCCAAATTTCAGACGATGGCATCTTGATCACCAGATCGATCTCTGCACCTGCAGTTGTCCGGTAAAAGTAGGTTTCTGCACGACCAGGCAGGATCGAGTGAATATTCTCGATGACAAATCCTTCCCAGCTTTTGCCTAACACCGGATTAGATAGAAGCGCATCATAAGCATTGATCCCCAGCAACCTATGCAAAATGCCGCTATCGCGCACGTAAAAACGGGGAGATTTAACTAACCGTTTCTTTACATTTGCATACCACGGTTCAAGACGCCTGACCAACAAAAGATCCGTCAGAATATCAATGTAGTGAGTTACCGTTTTGGCATCGACTTCCAGGTTTGAGGCAAGCTTGGAATAGTTAACGGTTTCACCCTGAAGATGCGCCAACATCGTCCACAGCCGACGTAACCGTGCTGCGGGAACGCGAAAACCCATTTGCGGGATGTCGCGCTCAAGATAGGTACGAATCAGATTTTCCAGCCAGTCCATGGCCAGATCATCATCCGCAGCAAGATAGCTGTCTGCAAAACCACCCCGCAGCCACAGGGTCTGCCTTTCCTGTTGGTGACCCTCAACTTCAACCAGGTTCAGGCCGCTCATCTCGAGATAGCTAATCCGGCCTGCGAGACTTTCGGAAGACTGGTGCATCAAATCCATTGATGCTGACCCAAGCAGTAAAAACTGACCTGACCTACGACCCTGCTCCCGGTTTTTGTCGATCAGGCCCCGCAGCACAGGAAACAAGCCCGGGATTCTCTGAATTTCATCCAGGATAACCAGTTTATCGGCATGAGCGCTTAAAAAACTGCTGGGGTCACTGAGCTTTAGCAAATCCTCGGGGGCTTCCAAATCGAGGTAAATAGAGTCGATGTTTTTAGCAATGGTTCTTGCTAGCGTCGTCTTGCCAACTTGGCGTGCACCAAGCAGTGCGACCGCAGGCACTTGTGCAATGGTTGCTTGAAGTTTCTCGGTAATTTGACGACCAATCATACCTTGCATTTTAGGAGAACACCTCCTAATTTACAAGATTAAAATAGATGGTCGTTTGATATTCCTGCATTGCTAACACCAGACATTGGCAGATATTGCCCGTTACAAGCGCTCTGATACCATGCCAGACTCAATTTTCCTTTCACGGTATCGATGCTTTCTGCCTTGCGACAGGCAATAAATACCATGCAAAATACCATTGATGATGCGGATTATATTATTAATTGGAAGTGATTTATTATTTTATTTCAATTAGTTACGAATCCTGCCTACTCCCACTCGATAGTGGCAGGTGGTTTACCGGAAATATCGTAGGCGACACGAGAAATCCCTTCGACTTCGTTGATGATACGTCGGGAAACCAGCTCGAGGAACTCATAAGGCAGATGAGCCCATCGGGCCGTCATGAAATCGATGGTTTCAACAGCGCGTAATGCCACTACATAATCGTAGCGTCGGCCATCGCCGGTGACACCCACTGACTTCACTGGCAGGAACACAACAAAGGCCTGGCTGACCTTGTCATATAGATCATGGTTTCTGAGTTCAGAAATAAATATATCGTCGGCTTGCCTGAGGATGTCAGCATACTCTTTCTTGACCTCACCGAGGATACGAACACCCAGGCCCGGCCCAGGGAAAGGGTGACGATAGACCATATCATAGGGCAGCCCTAACTCGACACCCAGCTTACGCACCTCGTCCTTGAACAGTTCACGCAGGGGTTCACACAATTGTAGTTTCATATCTTCCGGCAGGCCACCGACATTATGATGTGATTTGATCAAATGCGCCTTGCCAGTCTTTGCCCCGGCAGACTCAATAACATCCGGATAAATGGTACCCTGCGCCAGCCATTTTACATTCTCCAATTTTTCTGACTCTTCATCAAAGACCTCGATGAACATATTGCCGATGATTTTACGTTTTTTCTCTGGATCCGTCTCGCCTTCAAGTGCCTTGAGGAAACGTTGCTCAGACTCCGCACGTATCACCTTGATACCCATATGCTCGGCAAAGGTCGCCATGACCTGGTCACCTTCATTCAGGCGCAACATGCCATTATCAACAAACACACAAACCAGTTGATCACCTATGGCCTTGTGTAACAAGGCGGCTACAACTGAGGAATCAACACCACCTGACAAACCTAGAAGCACTTGTTCATCACCCACATCTTTACGAATTTGAGCGATACTGTCTTCAATAATATTTGAGGCCGTCCACAATGCGGCACAACCACAAATCTCGTGAACAAAGCGATTGATAATACGCTGACCCTGATGGGTATGGGTCACTTCTGGATGGAATTGCAGCCCATAAAATGAACGCGACTCATCAGCCATACCGGCTAGTGGCGCACTGTCGGTGGAGGCGATGATTTTAAATCCCTCGGGTATGCTGGTCACCCGGTCTCCATGACTCATCCACACATCGAGCAAGCCATAACCTTCTTCACTGGTGTGATCTTCAATATCTTTCAACAGGTTTGAATGACCACGTGCACGTACCTGGGCATAGCCATATTCGTGGCGATCAGAAGACTCGACCTCTCCCCCCAACTGCGCAGCCATGGTTTGCATGCCATAACAGATACCCAGAACAGGCACACCCATTTCAAATACTTTTTGTGGCGCCCGCGGTGTCTCTTCAGCAGTGACGGTCTCTGGTCCGCCAGACAGGATAATCCCGTTCGGTTTAAAATCGACTATTTCATTAACGTCTGCATCGTATGGATATAACTCACAATAAACACCCGACTCACGTACGCGACGTGCTATCAGCTGGGTATACTGGGAACCGAAATCAAGTATCAGGATTCGATCCTGATGAATATTAGCGTGGGTTTCTGTGGTCAATGCAGTGTTCCTGTGAATGATATGAGAGTACTCAGGCGTGATCCGGCAACATGCCGCATCACGCAGGCCGATTAAATGAATTATTCTACGCGGTAGTTTGGTGCTTCCTTGGTGATGGTGACATCGTGAACATGACTTTCACGCATACCGGCACTGGTTACGCGTACAAATCCGGGCTTGGTGCGCATGCAATTGATATCCTCACAACCGACATATCCCATACTGGAGCGGATGCCTCCCAGTAGCTGATGGACGATATTGAGCAATGGCCCCTTGTAAGGCACCCTGCCCTCGATACCTTCCGGTACGAGCTTGTCGACATTACTGGATTCCTGAAAATAGCGGTCACTGGACCCCTCTTTCATGGCTCCCAGCGACCCCATGCCACGATAGGATTTGTAGGAACGGCCCTGATATAACTCGACTTCTCCAGGCGCTTCTTCTGTACCGGCAAACATACTGCCAATCATGACACAGTGAGCACCTGCCACGAGTGCCTTGCTGATATCGCCAGAAAAGCGAATACCACCATCGGCAATCAGAGGTACGCCTTTATCCTTAAGAGCTTCGGCGACATTGGCGACTGCGGAAATTTGTGGTACGCCGACACCTGCGACAATTCGAGTGGTGCAGATAGAGCCAGGGCCTATACCGACCTTGACGGCATCCGCACCGGCATTAGCCAGATCAATCGCGGCCTCGGCCGTGGCGATATTACCACCAATAACCTGCACGTGAGGGTAGGTCTCCTTGACCCAGCGAACACGATCAATAACCCCTTGTGAATGTCCATGTGCAGTATCGACAACAATGACATCGACACCGGCGTTCACCAATGCCTCAACACGTTCTTCTGTATCGCCACCGGTACCGACCGCCGCACCGACACGTAGACTACCCTGCTCATCTTTACAGGCAATAGGGAAATCCTTGGATTTCTGTATGTCCTTGACGGTGATCATGCCGCGCAGTTGAAAGCTATCATTAATGACCAGTACTTTCTCTATACGGTGTTTGTGTAATAAGGCCTTGGCCTCATCGAGGGTGGCATCTTCCTTGACGGTAACCAGTTTGTCTTTGGGTGTCATGATTTCAGACACCGGATTATCCAGCCTGGTTTCGAAACGCAGATCACGACTGGTAACAATACCCACGAGTGCCTCACCTTCAACGACAGGCACACCAGAAATATTATGCGCATGGGTGAGATCCATCACTTCTCGAATACTGGTATCAGGCGTGACTGTGATAGGGTCTTTGATAACACCACTCTCGAATTTCTTCACACGACGCACTTCCAGTGCCTGTAATTCAGGCAACATATTTTTATGTATGATACCCAGGCCACCTTCCTGCGCCAGGGCAATCGCCAGGCGGCTCTCGGTAACGGTGTCCATGGCAGCTGACACCAGTGGAATATTAAGTTCAATCTCCCTGGTCAGGCGTGTCTTCAAGCTGACCTCACGCGGCATGACCGTAGAGTGTGCGGGGACTAGTAAAACGTCATCGAAAGTTAAAGCTTCCTGGATTATTCTCATCTGCGGCAACCATTAGCAATGTGTATTAGAAAACAGTAAATTAACTGGTAATTATAGAATTTGACGCGCCCAAGGTAAACCAGTTATATATAAATAGTACAGATAAAAAACAACAATTCAGTGAAGTTCCGCAATCGAGGTCTGAAATGACCCTTATGATTGAATATTGGACACCTATAAGCTCTACCGACCGGAGGAAACAAATGAAAAGAACCGTATTAGCACTAAGCCTGGCCCTGGCGATGGCTCCCACCACCATCCTAGCCGATACCAGTCAAAAAGAGGCATCAAGTACCATAAACGCCGCCGTCTCTACCAATAATAAAGCGGCTGCGAAAGGCTTTGAATGGCGAGATACCTACAAAAAATTACTGGGCCCGGCGAAACAGGCCTATGCAAAGGGTGATTATGACACTGCTGCAAAACTGGCGAATACGGCGAAAAGTCATGCAGAACTCGGCCTGTCACAGGCAGAAATAGCCAAAACTCCCCATACGCTCTGATTGACAGCACCGTGAGTCATAGAAGGCCGGGCTTACCGGCCTTTTGTTTTTAAGTTACTATCCCCTGATGGACGAAATTGAAGTGAATCAATCCTCATATACCCCACAGAAAGAGGTTTATAGCGTCAGCCGCCTGAATAGCGAGGTACGCAGCTTGCTCGAAGGCAGCTTTCCCCTGCTCTGGGTAGAAGGCGAAATATCTAATTTTGCCAGCCCCTCATCGGGACACTGGTATTTCACCCTAAAGGACCCGGCGGCACAGGTGCGTTGCGCGATGTTCCGCAACCGCAACCAGTTATTACGCTTTCGCCCTGAAAACGGCCAACAAGTCATGATCAGGGCACGCGTGGGCCTGTACGAGGGCCGGGGTGAATTCCAACTGATTGCCGAGCATATGGAAGAAAGCGGCGATGGAGCTTTACGCAGGGCCTTCGAAGCGCTGAAGCAAAAACTCGAGCATGAGGGCCTGTTTGACACCACGACAAAAAAGGCTCTACCCCAGCTGCCCCAATCGATTGGCATCATCACCTCGCCAACGGGCGCTGCGATAAGAGACGTACTTAGCGTACTGAAAAAACGTTTTCCGTCCCTACCGGTTGTCATCTACCCCGTTCCCGTACAAGGGGAAAACGCCGCCCGGGAAATCGCTGACATGATCCATCTGGCTGAGCAACGCCAGGAATGCGATGTCCTGTTACTGACCCGCGGTGGTGGATCACTGGAAGACCTCTGGGCCTTCAACGAAGAAGTCCTGGCCCGGGCGATCCACCAATGCCAGATCCCCATCGTATCCGCCGTTGGACATGAAGTCGATTTTACCATTGCCGACCTGGTCGCCGATTACCGCGCGCCAACACCTTCCGCCGCAGCTGAACACCTGAGCCCCGATCAAACGGAATGGATGCACACCCTGTTACAAAAAACACGCCTGTTACAACGCCTGTGCCAGCATCACCTGCATCGTCAACAGCAACAATTACAGCACTTCAATAGCAGACTGCAGCATCAGCACCCTGGAACACGCCTGAAACAGTGGGCACAACGACTGGATGACCTGGAACTGCGCTACCAACGTGCCCACCAATACTTTCTGGAGAAAAAACAACATAAACTGGAGCAACTCAGCGCCAGGCTATATCGGCAATCCCCTGAAAACCGTCTGCAGCAACTTCAGCAGCGACAACATCAATTGTGGCAACGATTGCAGCGCTCTATCGATATAAAGATCAATGACAGCAAGCAATCCCTTATCCTGTTATCCCGCGCACTGGACACTATCAGTCCACTGGCGACACTGCACCGCGGTTACAGTATTATCCAGAAACAGGACATGAGTATCGTCACCGATCATAAACAGGTTAAAAACAATGAACGACTCACTGCCAGACTGGCAGAGGGTGAACTGACACTGCGCGTCGAGAATAAAGAATGATATGAAACCCATGAACCGAGCAAAACCAATGACAGCCTGGCTACAACTTTCTACACTGATCGTTTTATTATTCAGTACCCACATCAGTCACGCCTTGCCAGAGGCACATACGGTACCAGGAGGCATTGCCGTCCTTCCCCTCGGTATAAGTGAAAAACCACCCGTCGTACGATTTAAAAAACGCAAGGTCATGGTTGTCCAGGAAGATCAGCAATGGTTCGCCATCGTTGGGTTACCGTTGACAACCAAGGTCGGCACGCATTCGCTCAAAGTGAAAATACCTGGCCACGTTGAGCGCAAAATCACCTTTAGTGTCGATAAGAAACAGTACCCTGAACAGCACATCACCATCAAAAATAAACGCATGGTGAATCCCAATCAATACGACATGGAAAAAATAGGCCTCGACCGTACCCGCATCAGACGCGCATTAAAACATTGGCAAGACACACAAGATATCCAGTTTGATTTTATCAAGCCAGTACAGGGGGCCTATAGCAGCGCCTTTGGCCTGCGTCGTTTCTTTAATAAACAGGCAAGAAAACCCCATAGCGGACTGGATATCGCCGCCAGTAAGGGCACCCCTATTCTGGCCCCGTCCACGGGTACCGTGATTGAAGTCGGTGAATATTTTTTTAACGGCAATACGGTTTTTATCGATCATGGGCAGGGACTGATCAGCATGTACTGTCATCTCGATAGCACATTGGTGAAAAAAGGCCAGCTAGTGAAACAAGGCGACACCATCGCAACCGTCGGCAAAACCGGCCGGGTAACGGGGCCCCATCTCCACTGGGCGGTCAGCCTCAACAACACCATGGTAGACCCATCCCTGTTTATGCACCCAAAGGACAGGCCGAACAAACGTTGAGCAACATACTCCGGTAAGAAGCATGACTGTGAATGATGGCGTCCGATTCGTTGACCTGACAGTTACCCAAGGCCGCACAGCTAGTCTAGCTTATCCCACTTTAATCCTGTTTAAGCCACAATAAAATGGCAAAAAACCAGGCTTCGTTCATAATAAAAGGAACCATGATTCCATGACAGGGTCATATCATNAACCTGATACTTTATATGCGTGCAAGCCTATGAACACTCTATTCGCATCCCGATGTCTAACCAGCCTGTTGTTTGTGACTGTCATGGCCAGTTGTACAGGGAACATAAGCACAGCCCAACCATCATCCGCACAGGAACACATCAAGGCCGGGGCAACACTCGTACTCAATGAAACCATTCGCTTCCCGGCTTATTCTGCAACAGTCGAAATTCAAAATGGACAAGTCAGGAGCGGTTTATTCAGCCTGGATAAATACTATCCCAACTGCACACTGGAATTACGCTCCCAATCAGATAGTACGCGCTTGATACAAGCTGATCGTTTCACTATTTATAAAGTCAGCACCAATATAGAACAGGTAATGAACAGACCTGTTGTTGTGGCTGGACCGGGATTTCATATCGCCGATGGTGCAACTGATGATGTGTACATCACTAAAATGCTCCTACGCTCAGAGAAACAGAAGGATGTCGAATTAATGACGTGCCAACACTGGGAAGACCCCACCAGCTTTCCAAGACATTTGACTCTTAAGCAAATTCAACAAACATTGGGTAGCTTGTTTACTATTGAGACAAACTAACAACTGGATAGAACTGAGCCCGCATAAGATCTGACAGACTATACGTAAGCAACACTATCATTGCGATGATATGAGCTGTCATTGCGTATATGGACTCCTCAAGGAATACAAGTACTTTTTAAAATAACCAAGACAGGCTGCAAGCGTATATACGGTTTCTATCTGGAGAAGCTATCTCCTAACCCAAGATGTATGCGCCACCTTCACTCCTCAACGAACGCGTGGTTTCTAAGAACCGTCGCAATGAACAGGTTTTGTGAAGGTCGGTCTTGCCGGTTAAATTTGCAGTACTTCGGATTCCTATACTACTTGGTACAACTTATTAACGACTGTCGCTCAAGCCGCACTTTGGTATTGCTCTCCCGTGCGTAACATAGCCCAAGCAATTCGAACATTCTTATTTGCTAAGGCAACTGCAGCTTGGCCGTAGCCACTTCGCTGGATAATCCCCCACAGCCAGCGTTGCGTCTCTGTTTTAGCGGATTGCTGCGTTTTCAATTTATGCACAACTGATCGTGCGCCTTGTATCAAAACGGATCGCAAGCGCGTGTTAGCGGTTCGACCAATCCCTTTAATAATGACTTTGCCACCCGAGCTATGTTGTTTGGGCGTCACACCAATACAAGCTGCCGTTTCCCGACCATTTTTAAAGGCGTGTGCTGAGCCGATGGTTGCATACAGCAAGTTAGATCCAATCATTCCAACCCCTTCTAACTTTTGTAATCGTTGACAAGGTTCAACTTGTTGGGAGACTTGTTTCACTTGTTTGTCGAATTTTTTACATTCATTCTCCAAGCCAATAAACCTTTCCAGTAATTGAAATAAAACAGGTCGCAATAAATCCGGCAAGATATTGTCACCATCTTCCAGTATCTCCGGAATAGATTTTTTGAGTTGAGCAAATCCTTTGGGGCAAACGATTCCAAATTCAACCAGCATTGCTCGCATTAGATTACTTAAGGCTGTTTTCTCGGTGACTAAGTGATCACGAGCTCTGTCTAATAACTGTATCGCTAATTGCTCCGGGCTTTTAATCGGACAGGGCTTATTCTTGGGGTGTGTACTGGCCATCGCCACTGCGATCGCATCATTTTTATCAGTTTTATGCCCTGCTCGGAACATTGCCGTCGCCTTGGCTGAGATGATTTTAACTTGATGCCCGTGCTTTTGCGCGATCCACGACCAGTAGTGAGCACTGCTGCAAGCTTCGAAGATAACCAGGCTTGGTGCTTGTTGAGCCAGGAACTGACTAAACTTTTTACGACTCAAGGTGTTACTGGATAACAATTTATAGGTAGGTGATAAGCAACAGACATCGATAACACTCTTTGCTAAATCAACACCAATTAGGTTAAACTTTGACATGTGTGGACTCCTTGTTGGTTTGTGCAAAAAATTTAACTTTACTCCCAATTTGGGGGAGGAGTCCATACATTGCGAACGCAGTGAAGCAATCTCCATAACGGAGCGGATGCGATTGAATGTTATTGAGCTGGATACAAAGCGTAGAGATCGCCACGTCGCCAAAAACGCTCCTCGCGATGACGACTTTGAAATGAATGACCCTTTGCCCTCGGCGGTGACGACCTCGAAGCAAGTGCTAAAATCCAACGTTAGTGCTGTAAGATATCGTATAAACCAGGCTCCCACTCTGTCATATCACATCTGGATTACTACATGTAAAGGTATAAGAGTGCCGTGCTGTCGACCACCGTTTACTCTTTAATGAACGGCCCTTTGGACCGCTTTATATTGTTATAAGGAACGGCCCTTTGGACCGCTTTATATTGTTATAAGGAACGGCCCTTTGCCTCACAATGACGAATTTTAATCATTTTTTGCTTAAGATTTAAGTCCCATTCCTGTCAGGCTATATAACCATCCTCGAATATAATCGCCAACTTTTATAGTTCTTAAAAACAAGTGTGCTATTAAGACTTGTCACAATATCTCAATCTCATTGTGATTATTATATCGATTACGTGCGAATTAATTGCTTGACTGGATATATAAAGTCCCATAATCTTGTATGAAAATAAAGGATAATAATAAAAATTATGTCTTGTTTTTATAAGAACAAGGACAGCTATAAAGCAGCGTACCGTTAATAACAATTTGTTAGCACATCTAGGGAAATAGCTTGTGAAAACGCGGGAACCAGTTTTACTCTTTGCCACTATAAGTGCATGGATGTGCCTAATTGCCTATATTACCTTGACACGAAACTACTTCGGGTTCAGCGTCGAAATAGATTACCTCGGCGGTTTTGTTCCTGAGACACAACGACTGTTATCCGGTAAACCTCTGGCAATTGAGTTTCACCCACCTTTATACTCTGTCATATTGTCAATATTCCAGTTCTTTCTAGATGACTGGTTCCTGTCTGGAAGGTTATTATCGCTTTGCTCTTATCTTGTCGCCCTGGTAACCACTTATTTCTTTTTCCTGAACCTGGCAGGAAAAGCAGCTGGCTG
>JGI24023J19991_10001381_pt1 | contig 18699 bp, 15 predicted proteins | sample Cruoilmetagenom1_FD_19991 | JGI IMG/M metagenome (IMG submission 19991) | reverse complement strand
GGCGCCGCCGCGATAGTCTCGGCCAGCGTCTCCTCGTCATCCTCCACTTCGACACCGTCCAGCAAGCCGCTTGAGAGAGGCTGGGACAATTTCGAACCGTCGCGGTAGAGCGCATTGGCTTTCAGGCCGAGACGCCAGGACAGCAGGTAAGCATCCTGACACTCTTCGACCGTCGCGTGATTGGGCATATTGACGGTTTTCGAGATGGCGCCGGAAACGAAAGGCTGCGCCGATGCCATCATGCGGATGTGACTTTCTACCGAAAGATAGCGGCGTCCGGTCCGGCCACAAGGCGTGGCGCAATCGAAGACCGGCAGATGCTCCGGCCGCAGACCCGGCGCGCCTTCCAACGTCATGGCGCCGCAACAATGAATATTGGCCGCCTCGATGTCGGCTCGGCTAAAGCCCAGGGTGGCGAGCATGTCGAACGACACATCGTCCAGCTTCGCCTCGTCGAGGCCCAAGGCATCGACACAGACGTCGCGGCCCAGGGTCCACTTGTTGAAGGCGTAGCGGATGTCGAAGGCGCTGCTCAGGCCGGCCTCGACCGCGTCCAGGGCGGCCTTCGTGAAGCCTTTTTCGATCAGACGGGCGTGATTGACGCCGGGCGCATCCTGCAAGGTGCCGTGACCGACGGCAAAGCCGATGATCTCCTCGATCTCCTGCTCGGTATAGCCGAGGGTCCGCAGCGCGTCCGGCACTGTGCGGTTGATGATCTTGAAGTAACCACCGCCGGCCAGCTTCTTGAATTTGACGATAGCGAAATCCGGCTCGATGCCCGTGGTATCGCAATCCATGACCAAGCCGATGGTNCCGGTCGGGGCGATGACGGTGGCCTGGGCATTGCGATAGCCGTGCGCTTCGCCCTGCTCCAGGGCCTTGTCCCAGGCGCGCTTGGCGGCCTTGACCAAGGTGCGATCCGGACAGGCGTCGGCCTGCAACGGCACCGGCTTGACCGACAGGCCCGCATAACCCTCAGCCTCCCCATGGGCGGCGCGGCGATGATTGCTGACGACCCGCAGCATGGCCTCCCGGTTCTTGGCATAGCCGGGGAAGGGGCCCAACTCTCCGGCCATCTCGGCGGACGTGGCATAGGCGGTGCCGGTCATGATCGCCGTTAGGGCGGCGCCATAGGCGCGGCCGCGATCGGAATCGTAGGGCAAACCCAAGGCCATCAGCAAGCCACCCAGGTTGGCGTAACCCAACCCCAGGGTCCGGAAGTCGTAGGAACCTCGGGCGATTTCGCGCGATGGGAACTGCGCCATCATCACCGAGATTTCGAGGACAATGGTCCACAGCCGCACCACGTGCTCATAGGCGGCAATGTCGAAACCGCCGTCGCCATCGCGGAAGGTTATCAGGTTGAGGGATGCCAAATTGCACGCCGTGTCGTCCAGGAACATGTATTCGGAGCACGGGTTCGAGGCGTTGATGCGGCCCGAGGTCGGGCAGGTGTGCCACTCGTTGATGGTGCTGTCGAATTGCATGCCTGGATCGGCGCACGACCATGCGGCCAGGGCGATCTGTTCCCACAATTCGCGCGCCCGCAGGGTCTTGTGCGGCTTGCCGTCGGTGCGCCGGTTGAGCTGCCAATCGCCATCCGTCAGCACGGCCTCGATAAAGGCGTTGGGCACGCGCACGGAATTGTTGGAATTCTGTCCCGAGGCCGTTCGGTACGCCTCGGAGTCCCAATCGGTATCGTAGGTGCGGAAATCGATTTTGGTGAACCCCTGGCGGGCAAACTGTATCACGCGCTGGATGTAGTTCTCCGACACCTCGGCTTTGCGCGCCGCCCGGATCGCCTGCCGCAGGACGGAGTTCTTCTTAGGATCGAAAGCGTCGTCGCCCTTTACGTCACCACCCTCTGTGTCGCTGGCGTGACAGGCCTGGATGACCGCATTCAAATGCTGCTGGCAGAGGCGCGAGCCGGCCACTAAGGCGGCGACCTTCTGCTCTTCGACCATCTTCCAGTTCACGTACTCCTCGATGTCCGGGTGATCGAGGTCGACCGTGACCATCTTCGCCGCGCGTCGGGTCGTACCGCCGGACTTGATCGCCCCGGCGGCGCGGTCGCCGATTTTCAGGAAGCTCATCAAGCCGGACGACTTGCCGCCGCCCGACAGCGGCTCTTCCTCGCCACGCAACCTGGAGAAATTCGTGCCGGTCCCCGAGCCGTACTTGAACAGGCGCGCCTCACGCACCCACAGGTCCATGATGCCGCCCTCGTTCACCAGATCGTCGCCGACCGACTGAATGAAACAGGCGTGCGGTTGCGGCCGCTCGTAGGCACCCGCGGACCGACTCAGCTTTCCGGTTTGGTGGTCCACGTAGAAGTGGCCCTGGCTGGGCCCGTCGATGCCATAGGCCCAGTGCAGCCCAGTGTTGAACCACTGCGGCGAGTTGGGTGCCGCCATCTGCTTGGCCAGGGTGTAGCGCAGTTCGTCGTAGAACGCGCGCGCGTCCTCCTCGGCGTCGAAATAGCCGCCCTTCCAGCCCCAATAGGTCCAGGTCCCGACCAGCCGGTCGAAAACCTGCCGGGCGCTCGTCTCGCCGCCCGTCGATGTCTCGCCGCTGCCGCCCTTCTTATCGCTTGGTTCGGAGCGCCACAGCCAAGCGGGAACGTCGGCTTCCTTGACCCGGCGCAGCTTGGCGGGGACGCCGCGCTTGCGGAAATATTTTTGTGCCAGGATGTCGCAGGCAACTTGGCTCCAGGCCGCCGGGACTTCGATGTCGGATGCCTGGAAGACGATCGAGCCGTCTGGGTTGCGGATCTCGCTGGACGTCCGGCGAAACTCAATGGCGTCATAGATGTCCTTGCCGGAATCCGTAAAACGGCGTGCGATCCGCATATTCTTGTGGCCCCCTAATTAGCTGCCCGGCCGATACCTGCCGGTCCCACGCGGCCCGCGCCTGGCCACTGCCCCGATATGACGAACTCATCCTCGCCACTACTGTCGGAGCATCCTCTCCGACTTAGCGTTTACGAGGTCTTGTAGATGATGAACAGTAAATCACAAGATGTAGAGGGTGTCACCCCATTATGTTGGGGGACCGAGCAAGAACACCAGAATTTGCGGAGAGGACGAGCCGCCCATGGTCGGCCTCTCAGGCCCGGCGCTCAGGAGCGCGCGGCCAGAGGCAAATTGACCAGCAGGTTCTGTGGTTTGAGACGCAGGATGCTCTGCGCATCGACGGCCATGGCGAGATAGACGGGGCGTCCGGCGATGTCGCTTTGCATCACGGCGGGATCGGCGAAGTCGAGACGGAAGAGGGCCAGCAGCCGGGCCAGACGGCCTTCGTCGACCTCAGCGCCTTCGTACAGGTCGTTGAGCATACGGCTGCCCTCGGCATCCAGCCCGATATGCCAGACCCAGCGTTCGTCGCTGATCTGCTGGACCGGTTGGATGCTGACCTGGACATCGAGGAAATGCCGGATCCACATCTCCAGAACCCGGCACAGCGCATCCAGGCCGCTGCCCGCGAAGTTCAGATTGAGCACGGTGTCGTGGCGCTGGTCGCGGGTCCAGTAGAGATCGGCGTTGTTCTCATCGAGGACGTCCAGTTCCACGGTCCGCAGCGGCGTCTGGGCCTCGACGACAAGCTGGCCTAGGGCGCCGAAACCGCCGCTGGTGGCGAACATGTCGACCGTTTCGGCATCCGCCGCCATCACCGCCCCATCGGCGATGGTCACTTTCTGCTCGCGGAACAACAATTCGGCGGCGCGGACCCGCAGGCCGTCATCGCAGCCGTCCAGGATGGCGCGCAGTATGACGTGCGCCATCTGGTCGATGAACAGCGGCGGTATGGGCGCGGAGCCGTCCTCAGCGGGCCGCAGGAAGGTACGCAGATAGCAGTCCTCGACCGTGCCGGCCTCGATCAGGCGATCGCGGAATCCAAGGACGATGCCATAGGTTTCGCGCGCGTCCGGATCGGCCAGGGCAGCCAAGCGGGATTCCGGCACGGGCAGGCGTGGATCGGCCAGTAGCGCCGCGTGCAGGTCGCGCTCGGCGGCACACGACTCCTCGACCGGACGCACCTCCGGCCGCTGCACATAGGCACGCAGGAAATCGTCGGTGATTTGCAGATGCCCGGCTGCGGTCCGCCCCAGCAGGTGGTATCCCGAGTCGCGCCAGAAGTCAGCCATACCCGGTTCTATATGGCGATGGTTGCCGACTGTCCAGGGCTCTGGACAGCGGCGGCGGCGAGGTGCAATAGTCGCCGCGCCGAGGCAATGGTAGAGGATTCGATGGCGGGCGTATCGCTCGGGACCCGGCTATATACGTGGCTGCGCGGCGAGGAAGTCGGGCACGACCAATTCGGCAATCGCTATTTCCGCGAGAAGGGTGGCGGCCGAGTGCACAAGGATTCGCTGCGTACCGAGCGCCGCTGGGTCTTCTATGATGGAGAGGTAGAGGCCAGCCGGGTGCCGGCCGACTGGCACGCTTGGCTGCATCACACCAGCAACGAAATTCCGCCCCCCGGTGGTCTGCCGAAACGGCCCTGGCAGAAGGAGCACGTGCCGAATATGACCGGCACCGCTGCTGCTTACCGGCCGTCGGGACATACCTTGGCCGGTGGCAATCGCGCCAAGGGAACCGGCGATTATGAGGCCTGGGCGCCAGACTGACGCCGCCGCGTCCGGGCAGGCAAAAGAGGATCCGCATGCATAGAAACGTCATCGAAACCGTGATGGGCGGCGTCGTTTTGCTGGTCGCCGCCGGCTTCGTGTATCTCGTCTTTCAAACCGGCTCCGTGGGCAACGGCTCGGGCTACCTAGTCACGGCCGAGTTCGACAATGCCTCCGGCCTGACGACAGGCGGCGAGGTCCGGATGTCTGGGGTGAAGATTGGGACCGTGGTCAGCCAGCGCCTGGATCCGAACACCTATTTTGCCGTTGTGACCTTTAGCATCGCGGACACCGTCAAGCTGCCGCGCGATACCTCGGCGCGCATCCTGGCGGACGGCCTATTGGGCAGCAATTTCGTGGCGCTGGAACCCGGCGGCGAAGAGGAAACCATCGAGCCTGGCGGCAGGATCAACTTTACCCAGGGCTCCATCAACGTCGTCGACCTGCTCGGTCGCTTTATCTTCAGCGCTGCCGAAACCGCGGGTCAGAATAACAAGTGATCGTTGCTGTTGCGCCGTTCTGCTGCATTGCCTAAGTCTTTGGTTACGTTTCCGCATCTATCATGCTGACGGAGGGTCATTCAATGCCCCCATCGGATCGTGGCGGGTTCGAGCCGCCCACATGGCTGACGCCGCAAGGCCAGCCGGTGTCTTGCCGCGAGAAGATCAAGGTTCTGAACGAGAATCTCGATGAAATCCGGCAAATGTGTCAGGACGCGCTCGAAGATGGAATTCTGATGGACTGTGACGAAGATCAACTGCGCGCGACGCTGCACCAACTGGTGGACCTGCTGGACAACCCCTACGCCGGCCGCAAGGCAGACTGACCCGTTGTCTGCAATCAGGGCATTGGGGCAAAAGGGCGCTTGCCTGGCCATTGCGGCGGTGCTGCTTGGCGGGTCGGCAGCCGCCTGGGCGCAGGGTGATACAGGTGTTCCGACAGAGTCGGCCGAGGCGGCTCCGCCCAGCAGCGAAGAGCCGGCGGGCGAGGTCATGCGGGCGGTATTGCAGGGCTTGGACAAGACAACGGCCCGCGTCTCGACCGTCGAGGCACCCGTCGGGGGCATAGCCCGGTTCGGCACCCTGGAGATCGTTGCCCGTGCCTGTCACAAAAAGCCGCCGACGGAGCCACCGGAAAGCGCCGCCTTTCTAGAGATCACCGATGTGCGGCCGGACTCGCCGGCCGTGCGGGTCTTTGCCGGCTGGATGTTTGCCTCGTCTCCGGCCTTGTCGGCCCTCGAGCACCCAGTCTATGACGTCTGGGTGATCGATTGCCGCAAGGGTCCGCCCATCGAGCCAGCTAGCCAGCCAATCGATGTGGCGCCGGATGCCTCTCCGGAGCCGAGCGATTCTGAGGAGATTCCCGTAGATTCCGAAGCTGCGCCAGCCGATTAGATTTATATGCACGTATAGGTAGAATTTTTTAATTAATCCACCGTAAGTGTTGTGTAAGAAATTGACAATGGTTGAACCTTAAGGTTTCAGCCGCGGGCAATTGAATGGCGATATCCATGGGTGGGCAGAGTAACTCTCGACAAAGCCTTAGTGCGAGCGGCGAGTCGGCGCCGGAGGCCTCTAGCCATGCGCGCACGCTGGCAAAGCTTGTCCGCGGCAAGAATATCCATGAAGAGACCCTGCTGGCCACCGACTACCTGAACCATTTCAACGAAGTGATCATGCTCATCGGGATGATTCCGGATATGCCGGAATGTCTGGAGGACGCGAAGGCCTGGAAGCCGAAGAGCTACGAGGACCATTTTCGCGACAGCGCCTTCGTCGACAAGGATCTCGCGATCCTGGCTTACGAGAATGCGCCGCTTCGTTTCCGCGTCCCCTTCGACAAGACCATTGCGCATATGAACGATCTGGTCGTGGAGGGGATTGTGCGTATCGAGGAGGCCATGGGCGAAGGAAATCCTGACAAGGTAGCGGACATAGTTCTTAACGTCTCACGAAACCTGCAACGCTTCGTGGATGCCGCCAGCGCCATCATCCATGGCGCGGAGCGCGCGATGGACCAGGCCGAAATCGACACTATGCTGCAGTCGTAGGCGACAGCGTCAAATACCAGTTCCCGAAAATTGCAACCCAGCCGCCATGCTTCGAGACGCCGCTTCGCGGCTCCTCAGCATGAGGTCATATGTTGATATGAAACACCCATCCTCATCCTGAGGAGCGTTCGAAGAACGCATCTCGAAGGATCGGCCATGAGTCTCAGTGTTCAAGACAGCGTCTAACCCTGTTTTTTTAGAAAAGCGTCGATCTCTATATCACTGATATTTTTTGGAAAACTGGCGCGGGTCGTCAGCGCTTCGCTGAGCTGCGTCCGGTAGGCATCGCGGGGTATCTCGATCACCCCGAACCGCTCCAGATGGGGCGTGGCGAACTGGGTATCGAGCAGGCGATACCCTCCCTTGCGCAGGCGCATCACCAGGTGCGTGAGCGCGATCTTGCTGGCATCGGTTTCGCGGCTGAACATGCTTTCGCCAAAAAAGGCGGCGCCAAGGGCGACACCATACAGGCCGCCGACCAGATCATCGCCCGCCCAGCATTCCACCGAGTGCGCAAAGCCGGCTTCGTGCAACTCGATGTAGAGTTTTTCAATGGCAGGATTGATCCAGGTATCGGGCCGGTCCGCGTTCGGCTCGGCACATCGTCGGATCACCTCGGCGAAGGCGGTATCGCTGCGGACGTCGAAGTCCTTGCGCCGCACCCGCCGCCGCAACTTGCGCGGCATGTGAAAGCCGTCGAGCGGCAGGATGCCCCGCAGTTCCGGGTCGATCCAATGCAACTCCGGATGATCGCGCCCTTCCGCCATGGGAAAGATCCCGATGGCATAGGCGCGGAGCAACAGATCCGGTGTTAATCGCATGGTGGCTGCCTGGTAGTGCTTAACCTATGACCTTGGCCGGGGAGGCTCCTGTCCGGCCACAAAACGCTCCAGCCAGTGAATATCATACTCGCCGTTGATAAAGTCATTGGCAACGATTAGGCGTTGATGCAGGGGAATCGTGGTCTGGACACCGCCAATGACGAACTCCTCCAGGGCCCGGCGCAGGCGCATGAGGCACTCGTTGCGTGTTTGCCCGTGTACGATCAGCTTGGCGATCAGGCTGTCATAGTAAGGCGGCACGTGGTAGCCCGCATACAGCCCTGAATCCACCCGCACTCCCAGGCCCCCGGGGGCATGGTAGTCGGTGACCAGGCCAGGCGAGGGGAGGAAGGTTTCCGGATCTTCCGCATTGATCCGGCATTCGATCGCATGGCCGGAAAACTGGACGTCCTCTTGCCGCAGGCTCATGGGCAGACCGGCGGCGATGCGGATCTGCTCGCGCACCAAGTCGATCCCCGTGATCGCTTCGGAAATCGGATGCTCGACTTGCAGGCGGGTGTTCATCTCGATGAAGAAGAATTCGCCATTCTCGTACAAAAACTCGATGGTCCCGGCGCTGCGGTAGCCCAGGCGGCGCAGGGCCTCGGTCACCCGTGTGCCGATGGCGGCGCGGGCCTCGGCATTCAGGGCCGGCGAGGGGGCCTCCTCGAGCAGCTTCTGGTGCCGCCGCTGCAGCGAGCAATCGCGCTCGCCTAGATGGATGACGTTCCCCTGGTCGTCGGCGAGGACCTGCACCTCGATATGTCGCGGCCGGTCGAGGTATTTCTCCAGGTAAACCGCATCGTAGCCGAACGAGGCCTTGGCCTCGGTGCGGGCCTGGTTGAGCGCATCGAACAGCTCGCCCTGGACACGCGCCACCTTCATACCACGCCCGCCACCACCGGCAGCCGCCTTGATGAGGATCGGGTAGCCGATGCGGTCCGCCACCTGCGCCGCCTCGTCATTCGCCGTGATGGCTCCGTTGGAGCCCGGAACCACCGGCAGACCCAAGCTGTCCGCCGCCTGTTTGGCCGCTACCTTGTCGCCCATAAGGCCGATGTGTTCGGGCTTTGGTCCGATGAAGACGAGGCCGTGCTCCTCGACCATGGAGGCGAAGTCGGCGTTTTCCGAGAGAAAGCCGACGCCGGGATGAATGGCGTCCACACCGGTGATCGTGGCGGCGGAAAGGATGGCCGAGGCGTTCAGATAGCTATCCTTGCTTGGCGGCGGACCGATGCACACGCTCTCGTCCGCCAGGCGCACGTGCATGGCTTCGGCGTCCGCCGTGGAATGAACAGCGACGGTCTGGATGCCCATCTCGCGGCAGGCACGGTGGATCCTGAGCGCGATCTCGCCCCGATTGGCAATGAGGACCTTTTCGAACATTCTGCCGGCGCCGGAGGATTATTCGATGATCAGCAACGGCTCGCCGAACTCGACCGGCTGACCGTCTGTGATCAGGACCCGTGTGACCTTGCCGGCGCGGGGGCTGGCCAGAGGGTTCATAACCTTCATGGCCTCGATGATCAGCAATGTTTGCCCCTCGCTGACGTCGTCGCCGACCTTGACGAATGGCGGCGCCCCGGGTTCAGAGGAGGTGTAAACGGTGCCGACCATGGGCGACGTAATGGCGTCCGCGGGCACGACCTCTGCGGATGGCGCGGCGCCTGGTGTCGGGGGCGCGGCCGGTTGCGGAGCCGTCGACGCCCAACCAACGACCGGCGCCTCGTGCCGGCCGACGCGAATGCGTTGCCCGTTGGCCTCGTATTCGATCTCGCTCAGCCCTGTTTCTTCGAGCAAGGCCGCCAAGCGGCGAATCAATTCGTCATCCGGCTGAAATTTTCCCATCATTTACCCCGGCGATCGGCCAGCAGCGCCGCCATCGCCTCCAATGCCATGAGGTATCCATGCACGCCGAAGCCGCAGATGACCCCCTCGGCGGCGCGTGACACATACGAATGTTGGCGAAAATCTTCGCGCTTATGCGTGTTCGACAGATGCACCTCGATCACCGGCAGCCCGATGGCAAGAAGTGCGTCCAGGATGGCGACCGAGGTGTGAGTGTAGGCGCCAGGGTTCAAAACGATCCCGGCGACACTGTCGCGCGCTTCCTGGATCCAGCCGACCAACTCACCTTCGGTATTGGACTGGCGGCAGTCCACGGTCAGGCCAAGTGCCTTGGCCCGCTTGCGGCACTGCGCCTCGATATCAGCAAGCGTCGCGGTCCCATAGATTTCGGGTTCCCGCGTGCCAAGCAGGTTAAGGTTAGGACCATTGAGAACTAGGACCTTTGGCGCCTTGGCCACGAGAATGCTTTCCCCCGCCGTCTTTTCCTCGCCGTCACTGGGCGAAAGCGTTAACACAGGCCGGCGCAGCGGCGCAATCGGCGTCTCCGGCCGGACTATGTCCTAGCTCGACCGCGCTCGCTCTTCGGCAATGATCTGCCGCAAGGTTTCGGCGTCGATGGCGCCGGGGACCAGGGTCCTACCGATGATGAAGGCGGGTGTGCCCCGGATGCCGATCGTTTCCGCAAGGGCGATATTGCGGGCCAGGGCGTCCTCGACCTCTTTCGACATCATGTCGCGGCGCATACGCGGCACATCGAGGCCGACCAATCCCGCCACGGTTTCGATGTGGGCATCGCTCATATCGCCGGGCTGGGTCATCAGGGCGAAATGGAAGACCTCGTACTTATCCTGCTTGGCGGCGGCCAGGGCGGCGCGCGCGGCCTGCATGGATTGCGGGCCGAGGATAGGGAATTCCTTCATCACCAGGCGGATGTTGCCATCACTGGCTACTTCATCTTTCACCATCCCGGCCACGGACTTGCAGTAGGGGCACCGGTAGTCGAAGAACTCGACCATCACCACGTCGCCCTCCGGGTTGCCCAGCACCGGCGTTGCCGGATCCTGGGTCAGCTCGCGGTGGCGCTGGCCGATGGCCTGCTGACGCGATTGCTCCTCGGCCAGCTTTTGCCGTTGCTGGTATTCGGTCAGGGCCTCAACCAGCACCTCAGGGTTGGCAAGCAGGTAGTCGCGCACGATACGCTCGATGCCTTGCGCCTGATCCGCCGAGAATCCGCCCGGCAGGCTTTGCTCCTGCGCCCGTGCCGGCGCTGCCAGTAAGCCGAGGACAAGAACTAGACCCAATACAGACGCCGTGCCGGCGCGCCATACCGCCCCCCATCGTGCCAGTCCAGCAAGTTGCATCGAGACCTCCATGATACCAAGGCGTTAGACGCCGGGGCTCAACCGGTTGAGCCGCCTGCGCCCAAGGTTTCAGAGTCGCCCGCTGGCGCGGCGATGTCAATTGCCGCCGGCGTCTCGGGCGCGCCGCCCCCGAACACATTCCGGCGAGTTGCCAAAATTCCTGGGCGTTCGTAGACTGCGCCGCCCCACGATTCCGGCGTCCAGAAACGCAGGAACTCCGCACAAACCGAATTGACAGAGAACCTAGCGTGGTGTTTGGAAAGCGACGACGACACGGCCGCAAACCACGCTTGAGCGAACGGCTATTCCGGCGGTTCGTTTTCAAGTACTTCGCGCAAAATCTGCTCGTCGATTTGCAGCTACAGGCCAAGCGAGCGAGCCTGGACTACATAAACGCGCACATGATGCATTGCATGGTGTTCGATACCCGTTGGGATATCCTGCGGTATTCCCTAGGACAGGCGAAGCCCGAGGGGTCGATTCTGGAATTCGGCGTCTACAAGGGCGATAGCATTCGGGCCATCGCCGACTGGTCACGCCGGCCGGTGCACGGCTTCGATTCGTTCGAGGGTCTGCCCGAGGATTGGGTTGGAACCGGCGAACTTCAGGGCAGGTTCAACGCTCGCGGCCGTCTGCCCAAGGTTCCGGCGAATGTGACCCTCCATGCCGGCTGGTTTGACGACACGCTGCCGCCGTTTCTTGCCGGTAATCCCGACCCGGTCGCTTTTGTGAATATCGACTGCGATCTCTACTCCTCGACCAAGACGATCCTCGAAGCCCTGTCCGAGCGCATACGCCCGGGCACGATCATCAGCTTCGACGACGAGTATTTCAACTACCACGGCTGGCAGCGGCACGAATTCAAAGCTTTCCAGGAATTCGTGCAAGCAAAGGGTGTGCGGTACGAATATCTCGGTTTCACCGCGACCGGCGGAACCATCGCCCTGCGTATCCTGGAAATGGGTGCCAAGCCGGGCCCGGTGCCGCCCGCGTAGATAGAGTTGGGCGCGCGGCGCCTGAGCGCTCTCTCTATTTTTTCTCGTCGGCCAAGCGGCTGGCCACCTGCTCGATGTCGCCGGCGCGCAGCCAACCGGGAGAGCCTTCGGCGAGGATCTTTTGGGCGCGTGTGGCTTGGTCGCGAGCTTCCGGTGCGTGGCCGTACGCCAAGGCGCTTTCGGCGAGCGCGAGGGCGGTCATGCCGATATCGCCCGCGCGCCCATGCACGATGGCGGTCAGGCGCCAGGCGAACGCATTGCTCGGCTCCTGCCGCAGCGTTTTCGCCAAATGCCGGAGTGCTCTCTGGTCGGTCTGCGGATCGTTCAACTCGACCTGGGCCTGGGCGAGTGCCATGGCAATCTGCGGCGAATTGGGCAGGAGCCGCACGGATTCTTCGTACTCCGGAACGGATTCAGCCACACGCCCCGACTCGAACAGGATTTGGGCTTTGAGCTCACGGAAATACGGGTCGTCGGGATGCTCGGCGATCAAAGCGTCCGTTAGCGTGATGCCGTTTTGCATATCGCCGCTACGATAATTGGCGATCGCCCGGGCGTACCGCGCGGGCAGGCTGGTGTCCGTCTCGGGATAATGCCGAAGGACCAGGCCCATTGGTTGCAGGAAGCCGACCAACTTCGCCTGCATACGCTTGTGCAAGGCAACCAGCTCCGGGGCGGCCGGGATCGTCCCAAAGCGCGATTTGCCGACTTGATTTTCCAGGAACTGGATGCGCTCGCGGGTCAGCGGATGACTGCGCAAGTAGGGGTCCTGATTGGAGCTGTAGAGCACCTCCTGACCGCTGACCTTGCGCATGAATTCCAGCAGGCCGCTTGGTGATTGGCTGGTCCCGTTGAGCAACCGGATGGCAATCTGATCGGCAGAGGACTCCTGTGCCCGGCTGTAGCTTAGTATGCCTTTCAGAGCGATATCTTGACCGCCGGAGATAACAGCCTGGGCCAATTCACCCCGGCCCGTCGCGAGCGCGGCCCCGAGACCGATGATATAGGACGCGATGACGCTCTTGGTGCTCTGCCGGATGTTTTCCCCGCGTGTGGCGCCATGGCCGGCGGCAATGTGACCGGTCTCGTGGGCGATGACGCCGATGACCTCTAGCGGGTCGTCAGCTTGCATCAGGGTGCCGGTGTGGATGAACATATTTAGTCCGCCGGCCACAAAAGCGTTGAGCCGGGCGTCGTTTACCAGATAAACGTCGATATCCTTCGGGCTTATCCCTGCCGCCTGGAAAAGTGGCGTGGAGTACAAGCGGATGATATTTTCGATCTCCGCGTCGCGGATCAGGCGGATTTGCTGCGCAGCCACGTGGCCTGGCGTCATTGCGGCCAGGACCAGCATAATAGCGGCAACTAGGGGGGCACTTCGTTTGCGCAAAGGTCAGATCTCGTTCGGTTTCTATACAGGTAGCGGTGGCAAGGCGCGGTTTCAACGTGTCAGGCCGGGTTTTCCAGCCATGGCGCTGGCGGCAGGCCTGATGCTTGCTGCCTGTAGCACCGGGGAGGAAATCGACGGAATCACGCCCATTTCGGGCTTTGCCGGCGTTGTCGCCGCTGACGAGCCCCGTGCCGCTGTGATTGGCCGCGATGTGCTTGGCCTCGGTGGATCGGCGGTGGATGCGGCGGTTGCCATGTACTTTACCATGGCGGTGACCATGCCCTCGCGCGCCAGTTTGGGCGGCGGTGGTGTCTGTGTGGTCTTCGACCGCGCCAAAAAGCAGGGCGAGGCGATTGAGTTCCTGCCGCGGGCGGCGGCCTCCGGCGGCATCGTGCCCACCGGGATGCGTGCCATGGCGGTGCTGCATGCCCGCCACGGCGTCCTGCGCTGGGAGCAATTGCTGACCCCGTCTGAGACGTTAGCGCGATTTGGCCACGCCGTCAGCCGGGCCTTCTCCCAGGACCTGCAGGCCGAGGCCGAGCGTATCGCCGGCAACCCGGAACTCACGCGGCTGTTCATGGCCCGCAGCGGCCGCCTGGCGCGCACCGGAGACAGAATCATCCAGACGGAGCTTTCCGCGGTGCTCAGCGGTATCCGGCAGCGAGGTGCCGGGTATTTGCATAGTGGCCCGTTTGCCCGCCGGCTGGCCGATGCCTCCAGCGCCGTCGGCATGCCCTTGAGCATCGAGGACGTGCGCAATTCACTGCCGAGGATCACCGAGGCTGTCGCCGTGCCCGCCGGCAAGGATGTGGCTTTTTTCGCGCCGCCACGGGCGACAGGTGGCGTTGTCGCGGCGCAGATCTGGGAAGCGCTNGCCAATGTAGAGGGTTTTGGTGGTGCGGATGATGCNCGCCTGCACGCCTTTGCCGAGGCGTCGGCGCGCGCCTTCGCGCAACGTGCCGCCTGGATGGCCCCCGATGGGAGCAGCCGTGATCCCGCGCCGGATCTCGTCGCCCGAGATCGGGTAAAGTCCATGATGGCCGGCTTCAGCGACAGCCGCCACACGCCGGCCGATGCGTTTTCTCCGGCACCACGGGAAATCTCGTCCGGCTCGCCGTCGGCGGGCTTTGTGGCCGGCGACCGATTCGGCAACGCCGTCGCGTGTACCTTCACCATGAACGGGCCATTCGGTGCTGGCCGCGTGGCCGAGGGCACGGGAATTCTTCTGGCGGCACCGCCGCGCTCGCCGAACGATGGGGCCAATGTCCTGACGGCCGTCATTGTCGGCAACGTTCGCACCGGCACCTTGCGATTTGCCGGCGCGGCCGCCGGCGGCGCTCAGGGAGCCACGGCCCTGGCGCGTGTCATGCTGGAAACGTTGGAGCGAGAGCAACCATTGGCGGCGGCGATCGCGGTCCCTCGGGTGCACCACGGCGGTGCGCCGGACGAGCTTCTGCTGGAGGGGGGCATCGATGCGGGTACGCGTGCCGGCTTGCAGAGCCGTGGGCATTCGCTGCGCGAGGTGCCGGAACTCGGTCGCGTCAACGCCTTCTACTGTGCCAAGGGACTTCGCGGCTCGGAGGAAGATTGCGAAGTGACGGCGGATCCGCGCGGCGCCGGCCTTGCCAGCACGGCCCAATAGGCCGGGGGTCCCTCATGCCATTGAAGGTCGCAAAGCGGGGAAACGTCCCGCCATTCATCGTCATGGACGTGATGCGCGCTGCCAACGAGCGCGCCGCCACGGGGGCGACGGTTTTGCATTTGGAGGTCGGGCAGCCGGGTACGCCGGCACCGCGGCCGGTTATCGAGGCGGCGAAGAAGGCGCTTGAATCGGACAACATCGGTTATACCGATGCGTCCGGCCGGCCGTCGCTACGCCGGCGCATTGCGCGGCACTATCGCGATCGCTACGGGGTCGACATCGATCCCGCGCGCATTATGGTAACGTCCGGCTCATCCGGCGGTTTCCTGCTGTCATTCTTGGCCTGTTTCGACGCGGGCGACAGGGTGGCGCTGGCGGCACCGGGATATCCCGCCTATCGAAACATCCTCTCGACCCTGGGCGTCGAGCCGGTGTTGTTGCTGACCGATGCCGAGCACCGCTTTCAACCGACCCTCGAGCTCATCGATCAGGTGATGGGGCAAGGGGATAAGCCGCTCGACGGCCTGATCGTCGCCAGCCCGTCGAACCCGACCGGGACCATGCTCGGGCGCACCGAGCTCTCGCATCTGATTGAAGGCTGCCGGGCGCGCGGCATCCGGGTCATCTCTGACGAAATCTACCATGGCATCACCTATGGCGAGCCGGCGGTCTCGGCGCTCGAGCTGGGCGACGACGCGGTCATCGTCAACAGCTTCTCGAAATATTTCTCGATGACCGGCTGGCGCCTTGGATGGCTGGTGCTGCCGGAAGAGTTGATTCGGCCCGTCGAATGCCTGGGCCAGAACCTGTTCATCTCGGCGCCAACGATCTCGCAGTACGCCGGGGAGGCAGCTTTCGATTGCGTACCCGAGGCGGACGCGTATGTGGCTGCCTATGCGCGCAGCCGCGCCTTGCTGCTCAAGGAGCTGCCGGGTGCCGGCTTTGATCGGCTGGCTCCCGCGGACGGCGCCTTTTACATCTACGCGGACGTGCGCCACCTCAGCAATGACAGCGAGGCTTTCTGTCGCCGCATGCTCGCGGAGACGGGCGTGGCAAGCACACCAGGCACCGATTTCGACCCCGAACGCGGCAACGGCTACGTCCGCTTCTCGTTCGCCGCGGCGGAGGCCGAGATCGCGGAAGCCGTGCGCCGCCTGCGCGCCTGGTCCTGATGCAGCAGCGACCTCCGATTTTGAGCGTCGCTCGGCCGGGTATATTTGTGATCGCTCCAGAACAGATCGTCATGCCCGTGCTTGACACGGGCATCCATCGTGAAGCCGCACCATGGGTTACCGGGTCAAGCCCGGCAACGACCAAAAAAGCACTGTAAGCGGCTCTACCTCTGAAGCTATCGAGCTAGAACCGCGGCCGCCTCAACCCCAGCGTTGCCACCAGCCGCGCCGCCGGCTTTGTTCCGCGGAATCAACGTCGCCATCACTTGGGGCAGGGGTGTCCGCCGGTACCGCGGCAAGAGTCGGCGCGGATTCGTCGGCGGCTGGTGCCGTGGCCGGTTTATCCGTCGTCTTGCGACTGCGCCGGCGCGAGCGCGGCTTGCGCGCCGCGGGTTTCTCCGCGGCCTCGGATTCCTCTGCAACCGCGGCCTCCGCCAGCGGCGCGGCGTCCACGGTTTCGTCCTGATCCGTTGCGACGGCGTCCTCGGATTTAGCTGTGCTACGTCGGCGGCTGCCGCTGGCGCGGCGCGGCCTGCGTTTCTTTTTGCCGGCATCATCCGGCGCCGGCGTGTCCTCCGACGCGGGCTCGGCAATTTCGCTGGTCGCAATCTCCACTTCCGTCGCGGCGATGGCTGCTTCTGCCGTGGACCCGACCGCGGTTGAATCGGCGGCACCGGTGGCATCCGCGCTGGTTGCCACCGCGCTGTCGTCCCGGTCGCGCCGTCCGCGCCTACGACCGCCACGCTTGCCGCGCCGCCGACGCCGCTTGCCAAGCTCATCCGCGCCTTCAGCCTGAGGCTCGGGGCTAGCCGTCGNCNCNGCCNNGNCCNCTGCCTCNTCCTCGGCTCGTTCCTCGACGGGCGTGGCGCTTTCTCGTGTGACGGCGCCGCGGTCTTCGCCACGACGACGACGACGGCCGCCGCGGCTACGCCGGCGCTCGCCATCGCTATCGCTGGTTTCCTCTTTTTGTTCCTCGCGCCGCTCGCCAGCCGTAACTTCGCGTTCCGCCGCCGTTCGGCTGAGCCGCTCGAGGCGGTGGCCGGGCGCGATCAGGTTTGTGTCTGTCTCCACACGGATCGTCAGGCTGTTGCGTTGCTCCAGCTCGACCAGACGGGCCCGCATGTTATTGAGCAGATGCATGGCAACGCCGGCTGGGACAGCCACAACAATTTCCCCACCGCCACGCCGGACCGCGTCCTCCTCAAGAGCTCGTAGGACGTGCAACGCCGAAGACTCGGCGGTGCGTATATGGCCGGTGCCGTCGCACGTCGGGCACAGGCTCGTTGAGGTTTCGACCAGGCTCGGCCGCAGACGCTGGCGCGACATCTCGAGCAGGCCAAAGGGACTGATACGGCCGAGCTGGATCCGTGCCCGATCGCTCCGCAAGGCGTCCTTAAGGCGGCGCTCGACGCTGCGGTCGTGGCGCGATTCCTCCATATCGATGAAGTCGATGACGACCAGCCCGGCCAGGTCCCGCAGCCGCAGCTGTCGGGCAACTTCATCCGCCGCCTCCAGGTTCGTTTTGTAGGCGGTTTCCTCGATATGTCTCTCTCGCGTCGCTTTGCCCGAGTTGACGTCGATGGCGACCAGGGCCTCGGTCGCGTTGATGACAATGTAACCGCCCGCCTTAAGCTGTACGGTGGGCGAGTGCATCGCATCGATCTGTCCCTCCACCTGATGCCGCTGGAAGAGGGAAACCGCTGGGTCCTTGTAGAGCTTTACATTCCTGGCGTGGCTGGGCATCAGCGATTTCATGAACGCTTTTGCCGCCTTGTGACCCTCCTCACCTTCGACCAAAATCTCTTCCATGTCGCTACGATAGAGATCGCGGATCGCGCGCTTGATTTGGTTCGCTTCTTCGTAGATCAGGGCTGGCGCGGTCGAGCCCAGGGTCGTTTCGCGGATCTCGCTCCATAGGCGCAGCAGGTAGTCGTAGTCGCGCCGGATTTCGGGTTTGCTACGCTCGCTGCCGGCGGTGCGTACGATGACGGCGACGCCTTCCGGGATATCCAGCTCTTCGATGACGCTTTTCAGGCGGCGGCGGTCGGCCGAGCCGCTGATCTTGCGGCTGATGCCGCCGCCGCGGGCGGTGTTGGGCATGAGAACGCAGTAGCGTCCGGCCAGGGATAGATAGGTCGTTAGCGCCGCGCCCTTGTTGCCGCGCTCCTCCTTGGTCACCTGCACCAGCAGCACCTGCCGGCGTTTGATGACCTCTTGGATCTTGTACCGGCGCATGAAACGGGCGCGCCGCCGGGCCGCGTCGTCTACATCATCCCCGCCGACGGTATCGACGCCGGTCTCGACGGCGACTTCCTCGACCTTGCCGTTCGTGTCGGCACCGTTTTGACTATCACCATTCTCGGCGTCGCCGTCTGTTTCTTCGCTGGCCTGTTCGGCGGCGGAGTCCGCATCGGCCTCCAGCTCGGCGCCGTCGCCATCTTCAACAGCGTCGACAAGAGCCGCATCCGACGAGTCGTCCTCAACCGAATCGTTCTTGTGACTTGCCTCCTCGGCAAGCAGTGCCTCCCGGTCGGCAATCGGAATCCGGTAATAGTCGGGGTGTATCTCGCTGAAGGGCAGGAAACCGTGTCGGTTGCCTCCGTACTCGACGAATGCCGCCTGTAGAGACGGTTCGACCCGAGTTACTTTCGCGAGATATATGTTGCCCTTAAGTTGTTTTCTTGCCGCGCTTTCGAAATCAAATTCTTCGAGACGGTGTCCGCTGACTACCGCCACCCGTGTCTCTTCCGGATGGCTGGCGTCGATCAACATACGCTTGGCCATAAATGGTAC
>JGI24023J19991_10001380_pt1 | contig 18705 bp, 17 predicted proteins | sample Cruoilmetagenom1_FD_19991 | JGI IMG/M metagenome (IMG submission 19991) | reverse complement strand
TCTTTATCGGCTGGTACACTATCGGCCCGATGCTGTTTGGTGACTTTTTCAAGGGTGTTCTCTATGTCGCGCCGCAGAATGATGTGCTGGCGCAGCTAGGAGAACATTTCCACGGTCCGCTCGCTTTCGTGATGCATGGCGTGCAGGGGTTGCCGTTCATCCTGGCCATGTCGGGTCTGCTGGTCGCATTCATACTTTTCCTGCTGAAACCTAAATGGGCGTTCGACCTGCGTATGCGATTTGACTGGCTGTATACCATTCTCGACAAGAAATACTGGATGGACGAAATCTTCCAAACGATCTTCGCCAAAGGCAGCGTGCTGCTGGGTAAGGTTCTGTGGAAAGGCGGCGATCAGTTTCTCATCGACGGAGTTGTGGTCAACGGCTCGGCGCACAGTGTAGGAGTGCTCGCGAGTGCGATGCGCCGCCTGCAGAACGGACTGATCAACACCTATGCGATAGCGATGATTCTCGGCCTACTGGGCCTGGTCGGCTGGTTTGTATTTAAATAATCTAAGAAAAGGGTAGGGCATGAGTGCTGATTTGCCAATTCTGAGTATCGTTGTATGGCTACCGATCATCGGCGGCCTGCTGGTGCTCGGCAGTGGAGACAAAGCTCCCAATGTGTCACGCTGGCTGGCACTGTTTGTTGCGGCTGCTACTTTTCTGTTGAGTATCCCGCTGTGGTCCGGTTTCGACAGCAGCACTGCGGCGATGCAGTTTGTTGAAAAGGCTGCCTGGATCCCTGCGTATCACATCAACTACCACCTCGGTGTCGACGGCATCTCGATGCCGTTGATTCTGCTGACTACTTTCGTCACAATTCTGGTGGTGATCGCAGGCTGGGAGGTGATCCAGTACAAACCGGCTTCCTACATGGCGTCATTTCTGATTATGGAGGGCGTCATGGTCGGTGTGTTCGCAGCCCTGGATTCGATGCTCTTCTATGTCTTCTGGGAGGCGATGCTGCTGCCGATGTTTCTGATCATCGGCGTGTGGGGCGGGCCCAACCGCGTCTATGCGACCATCAAGTTCTTCCTCTACACCTTTTTCGGCTCGGTGTTTATGCTGGTCGCATTGATCTATCTCTATTTCAAATCAGGCAGCATGGGCATACTCGACTACCATACCCTGAAACTGGGGATGACCGAGCAGATCCTGATATTTGCTGCTTTTTTTGTCGCTTTCGCGGTCAAGGTGCCGATGTTCCCTGTGCACACCTGGCTGCCTGACGCGCATGTCGAGGCGCCGACCGGGGGCTCAGTGATNCTGGCGGCAATCATGCTGAAAATCGGCGGCTACGGCTTCCTGCGATTCAGCATGCCGATCACGCCGGACGCCAGTCATCANCTGGATCTCTTCGTCATCACGCTTTCACTCATCGCAGTGGTCTATATCGGTTATGTGGCGCTGGTGCAGAGTGATATGAAAAAGCTGATCGCCTATTCATCGATCTCGCATATGGGTTTTGTGACCCTGGGCTTTTTTATCGTCTTCATGATCGCCTCCAATGAGAACGCCGAGACAGGCGCTATTCTCGGTATGGAGGGCGGCATGGTGCAGATGATCTCCCACGGCTTTATTTCTGCCGCGATGTTTCTGTGTGTCGGCGTACTCTATGACCGTCTGCACTCGCGTGAAATCAGCGACTATGGCGGCGTCGTCAATGTTATGCCATGGTTTGCCGCGTTCATGGTGTTCTTTGCCATGTCCAATGCCGGCCTGCCGGGAACCTCCGGATTTGTCGGTGAGTTCATGGTGATACTGGCCAGCTTCCGCGCCAATTTCTGGTTCGCATTTCTTGCCGCGATCACGCTGATCATCGGCGCTGCCTATACGTTGTGGATGGTCAAGCGCGTCGTGTTTGGCGATGTGACCAAGGAGAGCGTGGCAGGTCTCACTGATATCAACGCGCGCGAGGCGCTGGTGCTGGGTTCACTGGCAGTAATGGTTCTGGTGCTGGGACTCTGGCCTGCACCGCTGATTGAAGTGATGGATGTCAGCATCAAGAATCTGGTTGAACATCTCGCCGTGACTAAACTGTAAGGCCATGCTGATGGAATTTGACAACTCACAATTGATGACGGTGTTGCCTGAGGTTGTAATGCTGACTGGCGCTTTGCTGGTGCTGCTGGTCGACCTCATGGTGCGTGACAGCAACCGCATGTGGCCCTATGCGCTTACCCTGGGTACGCTGCTGGCAGCATTCGCGGCGGCAATCTCTGTTAGCGGAGGCAGCAGTGAAATCATCCTCGGCGGCAACTACGTGCGTGACGCCATGGGTGACAGCCTCAAGGGCGCTCTGCTGCTGATTGCTATCCCGCTGTTCATCTATGCGCGGGAAGGGCTGCGCAAAATGGGTGAGTGGCGCTCTGAATATTTGACGCTGGGTCTGTTTGCGATTCTCGGCATGATGGTGATGATCTCAGCCAACGGCTTTATTTCGCTCTACCTGGGACTGGAGCTGTTGACACTCTCTCTGTATGCGCTGGTCGCCTACTGCCGTGACTCCTCCAAAGGCGCAGAGGCGGCGATGAAGTACTTTGTGCTTGGGGCATTGGCCTCGGGTCTGCTGCTGTACGGCATATCCATGATCTACGGCGCTACCGGAAAAATTGATTTCCCCGGGATCATGCAGCAGATCGCTGCTGACAATGCCGGCGATAATACGATCTTCGTCTTTGGCCTGGTATTTGTCGTTATCGGCATTGCCTTCAAATTTGGCGCTGTTCCTTTCCACATGTGGATGCCGGATGTCTACCAGGGCTCGTCTACACCGGTGACCCTGCTGATTGGTTCACTACCGAAGATTGCCGCTGTCGCCATTGCGTTGCGTGTGCTGGCCGGTGCGATGGAGGGCCTGCACCAGGATTGGTATATGATGCTGGTGATTCTCGCGATTCTCTCTATGGCGCTGGGGAATATCGTCGCGATTGCACAGCAGAATATCAAACGTATGCTCGCCTATTCGACCATTTCCCACGTTGGCTTCATCTTTCTCGGCATTCTGTCAGGAACTGAAGATGGCTACCGGGCGGCGATGTTCTATGCAGTCGTCTATGCACTCATGGCTGTCGGGGCTTTCGGAATCCTGATTGCGCTGGATCGCAAAGGTGTGGTGGTTGACCAACTGCATCAACTGAAAGGATTGAACGAACGTCACCCCTGGCTGGCAGTCACCATGCTGCTGATCATGTTCTCTATGGCCGGCGTACCGCCGACGGTTGGTTTCTGGGCCAAGCTGTTCGTGCTCGAGGCTGTGGTCTCTATCGATATGTGGTGGCTGGCTGTGATTGCAGTCTTCCTCCATCATTGGTGCTTTCTACTACATTCGCGTCGTCAAGTTCATGTACTTCGACAAACCCATTGATGACGAGCCGGTCATGGTCGGCGGTGCAGCCCAGACGATGTTGGCTGTCAATGGTTTGGCAATTCTGCTACTGGGTCTCTTTCCTGTGCTGGTGTTCGGCCTGATGAAGCTTTAAGGTGATTTTTTACCGCAGATCATAAAAGGTAAATTAAAAAAGGGGTTGGTGACAAATGAGAATTCTTTGTCAGCAACCCCTTTATTACTTCTGGTGAGATGAGTTTTCCTTGAACATCTTTGTAAATTCAGGATAACCGGACTCAGTCAGTCTGTTTTTCGGGATGAATGTTAAAGATGCAGAGTTAATACAATATCTCAGGCCTGCAGGCTTCGGCCCGTCATTAAAAACATGGCCTAAATGAGAATCTGCATGGAATGAACGAACCTCTGTGAATTCGAACCCGGATGACCAATCCGGTTTTTCTTTAACATGATTATCAACCAATGGGCGAGTGAAACTTGGCCAGCCTGTTCCGGATTGATATTTATCTTTAGAGCTGAACAGGGGCTCGCCACTGACTATATCGACATAAATGCCTTCTTCTTTATTGTCCCAATATGCGTTGTGGTACGGTCTCTCTGTTCCTCCATATTGGGTTACCGTATATTGCTCATGGGTTAACTTTTTTCTGATTTCATTCTCTTCGGGCCTGGACCATGTACGTGTGGATTCTGCATATACCTGAAATGATAAAAACACAAAAAACAGAAGTGGCAATCTAAAATACATGGTTTTCTAGAAGCGCTTGACGTAACCATGGCAATAGGGGGTTCCGCCATTATTGCTGTAGTAGTCTTGATGGCGATCCTCAGCCCTCCAAAATGGCATCACTGCTTTTAATTGCGTTGCTATTTCCAATCCCCTGGCCTGCAGCAATTGTATGAGTTTTTCTGCAGTCTCTTTTTCTGCATCATTGCCATAAAAAATAACAGAGGAGTATTGATCCCCTATATCAGGTCCTTGTCCTCCTGTCTGGGAGGGATCATGGATCTCAAAAAATAACCGCGCCAGGGTTTCATAATCAACCTTGCTGGCGTCATATCTCACTTCCACGAGCTGTACATAGTTACTGTGTCTGTAGTTGACCTCTCTATATGTAGGGTACTCTTTTTTACCCCCCATATATCCCGGGATGACCTCGATGACGCCTGTCTCTTTTTCGAAAAAATACTCCATCCCCCAGAAGCATCCACCGGCGAAGTAAGCTTTGGAAATCGAATGANTTGCTTCCATGGCGCCNGCTCCGACCGTAAAAGCGAAAGCCAAACTGAATGAAATAAGTAGAAATCTATTTACGCTCAATTTAACCATCTCTTGAAAAGTGGAGCCTGACCTATATTAAAGCAGAATCTCAAAGAGTCGTTAGCAGAAAATGTCACACCACCCTGCTATACACCTCTCGCAGCTCCTGGTTTGATGAATTCTGTCGGCTTCAAGCTATTTCTATTGAATAACATTATATGCACATTGCTGTTTTATTTGTGGGATGATCAATGAGCCGATCGGGTGCTGCAGTTCACAGCAGTGAGACAGGACTACATAATTGCATTTCTGGGGGAATCTATGGGTGATGTCGCTGGTGATGCTGTGATGAGCAGTGATCATGTTCGCATATTGGTGGCTCCGGATTCATTCAAGGGGAGCATCGACGCTCCGGAATTTTGTAGCATCGCAGAGAAGGCATTCAAAGAGGCTATTCCAGGCTGTGAAGTGGTCGGTTTGCCGATGGCGGACGGCGGCGAAGGCACCGCCGAAGCGCTGGTGCGAGGCGTCGGCGGGAACATGTTGACAGTAGCTGTGCGTGGCCCGATGGGTGACCCGGTGCAGGCAAGCTATGGTTTGCTGGGCGATGGCGCTACTGCGGTGGTCGAGATGGCGCAGGCATCAGGGTTGCCGCTGATTCCTGTTGCGCAACGAAATCCGGTGCATGCAGGCTCCTATGGCACGGGTGAACTGATCCTTGCGGCTCTCGAACAGGGGGCCCGACATATTATCCTCGGCCTCGGTGGGTCGGCTACCAATGATGGCGGCATGGGCGCATTGCAGGCACTCGGCATTCGTTTTTATGGTCGTGACGGCGAGTTGGTAGCCCCGATTGCCGGGTCTTTGAGTGAGATTGCATCGGTCGATGTTAGCGCCGCTGATTCGCGTCTCGCCGGAGTCCGTTTTACCATTGCGTCCGATGTTACCAATCCACTACTGGGTGAATGCGGCGCAACTGCAATCTACGCTCCTCAAAAGGGGGCAAGCAAATCTGGACTCCAGCAATTGGAACAGGGGATGAGTAATTTTGCGGACATTACTGCGTCCGTCACCGGAGAGGATCATCGCCATGATGAAGGCGCCGGTGCGGCCGGCGGAATGGGATTCGGTTTTCTCAGTTATACCGGTGCGAAGTTATGTAGTGGTTTTGAAGTTGTTGCTGAGACCTACCAACTCGAGCAGTGTCTTGCCAGGGGGCCGTGGCATCTGCTGGTTACAGGCGAGGGGCAAGTCGATTCCCAGAGTGTGCAGGGTAAACTTGTTGGCCGTATTGCTGGAATGGCTGCGCGTCACTCCATTCCGGTGTTGGTGGTCGCGGGATCGGTAAGCGGCAAGCTCGATGCACTTTATCAGGCTGGCGTCACCAGCGTCACCAGCATCGTGCCGGGTCCGATGGCGTTGGAAGAAGCAATGCAGGATGCCCCGCGCTTTCTAAGGCAGCGGCTAACCGATATGTGTCGTTTGTGGCATGTGGGAACGAATACCTGAATCACTTCCTGATGTCACGCTATTCAAAACCCGTTTATAGCACTCCTGCTGCAAATTTCAGAATCTCCAGTCTGAACGTCCGATGATGCCGTTCAGCGGTTATTGTGTCTCTGTTGAGTGAAAAATAACATTGATGATCGTATGCTTGAGGAGTTCAGCTGTACAGAAACTCTGACCAGCGGCCCTGTTTCAACAACTCCTTTTTTAAATCACTCCAGGCTTGCTCGGACCCTGCTTTTTCAGCCATTACCTTGTCCGTCGCCTCTGCTGTTTTCTGCAGGCCGGCTAGATAGACGTATGTATCGGGTTGGCCCAACAGTTCCCATGCTTCATCAATATGTGTGCTGATAGACTGTTCCAGCGCATCTTTTTCGTCGGAGAGAGGTCTTTCAGACAATGCATTGAATGCTTTGAATGTCTCTTCATCGAAGTAGTTGGCGAGGTCGCTATTGTGGTCGTTCATATACAGCAGGTCCATGCCGTTGTGCGCCCCGTAGAACAGCCGTACCTGGCCTCGCCAGTCAATACCTTCCTGGTAAATGCGCTGTATAAGGGTGCGGAAAGGAGCAATGCCTGTTCCGGTGCCAATCATCAACAGGTTGGCATCGGTGGAAGCAGGAATCCTGAATATACTTTTATAGGGGCCTGTTAGATGTATCTTCTGACCTGGCTGAGCGTCGCACAAAAAATTTGAAGCGATACCCGGGTAAAGTTCACCGTTGAATTCGTCAATATAGAAGCAACGGCGCACCAGAATCGAGATCTCTACATCTTCCTCCAGTGGCCTGCTGTCTACATTGGTAATGGAGTAGCGGCGGATATGCGGTCGGCTGCCAAAAGCCTTGTCGCCTTCCACGACGATACCAATGGTCTGCCCGGCAATAGCGCGAAAGGCCGGATCGTCAACAACCATGCTGATTTCCCGCACTTCGTCTGTTTCCTGTGAAGTAATCCGCGTGGACTCCACCAGAACTGCTTCTACCACAGCATCTAAATCGTTAAACATTACTCGTACCTATGTCGTCGTACAAAAATAACCTCCCCATTCTGCTTGCCCTGCATGGATGTAGGCCAGAGGCGTGAGAAGGGAGAGAAAGAGCTTTCAGCAAAAGTTGCATAATGCTGCTACATGCTTCCTGGAGTGCCTGGAATGGGAGCAACATTGCTGCGCGATATAGTGAGGTTATTTATGGACAGCCCCTGTATTTCGCAACTGATTGTTTATCAACGCGACCTGAATTAATCAACAAGATTAGAGAGGTTAAACCTCTCAAATAATAAAGTCCACTGCTGAACTACTCAAAGCGAGTGGTATAAGCGCTGTTGGTTGGGATGGATCCCTGGCGGTTGTTGTTGAAGTCACTCCTCTTTTTGCATCAGTCCCGCAATCATAAAAGCCCAGCCAGCAATCAAACTGACTCCTCCTATGGGGGTAATTGCCCCAAACCACCTGGGGGCACCCAGCGCCATGGCATAGAGCGAGCCGCTGAAGATGATGATTCCCAGCAGCATCAGCAGGCCTGAGAGATAGAAACTGTGCCGTTCAAATAGTTGCATCAAAATACCTCCGGCAAGCAGTGCCAATGCATGGAATCCCTGGTAGCGTGCTGCAGTTTCAAACCAGTCGAGTTGCTCCAGTGAAACGCTGCTCTTCAATCCATGTGCCGCAAATGCTGACAGGGCAACGTAGAGGAGTCCATTGACTGCCCCGAGCAGCAGCAGGATGCGGGCATGGTTGTTCATGATTTTAATTCCTCTATGGTTTCGGCAGCGATTTCACGCACTTCGGCAGCATCATCATGCAGCAGCGGTTCGAGAGCAGGGATCACCTCTCTTTCGGCTGTTAGAGATAGATAGTGAGCGGCGTCAGCGCGCACCTGCTGGTGCTCCGAGGTTAACATGGAGAGCAGAGGTTCAGTTGCGGCGCTGATGAGAGGAGTTGCTTCGAACTCTTCGAGTACAGCACCAATGCCGATGCGGACGGCCATTGGAGTTTCGAGATCATTCAGCAGCATCAATAGAGGCGGCAGCAGTTGTGTGTCCTGTTTGATCTGTTCGATGGCTTTTTGCAGGCGGTTGGTTTCAAGCAGGTGGGCAAGATAGTCGCCCTGTTGCTGTTCTCTGGCAACAGCGACCCATTTTTCCAACTCCCTGCTGGTGAGACTGCCGGAGAGTTCAAGTGTGTTGATCTGTGTCCAGGGGACGCTGCGAACCCCTTTCTTCCGGGCGATTTCAGGATGTTCGACAATGTTGATGATCTCAAGTTTTCCTATTTTTCCGGATTTTAACAGCGCAATCAGTCCGGATATGACAGCGGGGCAGAGAGGGCATTGAGGCGTGATGAGGATTTTTGCACTGGGTGATTGCGTCATATTTATGCTGCCTAAAAGTGCGTATCTTATTGAATAATAGAATTATTCATCATGTGTTTTGGGGGGATAAGTTTTATTATCTTAACAAGATAAAGTCTCTTTATCCATGACGCAGAAAGACTGGCTGGCTGATTTGCTCAAAAATCATTATGTTACCCACCCTGCAGCCGGAAATCACCGGCTAACGGCAGATTAAGAATTCGGGTTTACACTGCTTTTTTTATCACAGGAGCGGGCTTGTTAGCTCCTTGGTCCAGAAACAGCAGGTGGTCCCAATAAGCTTCACCATACGGTGGAAATCACTGCAGTGAAATTTTGTCTTTATATAGAGGAGACTGACTATGCCTACATTTGTACGTACTGACAAGTGCGACGGTTGTAAAGGCCAGGATCGTACAGCGTGCATGTATATTTGCCCGCATGATCTTATGAAACTGGATAAGGACGGTTCTGAAACCGGCCATGCCATGAAATCATTTAACCAGGAACCAGATCAGTGCTGGGAGTGCTACTCCTGCGTCAAGATCTGCCCGCAGAATGCGATCGAAGCGCGTCCATATGCTGATATCGTACCTCTGGGAGCATCTGTGCAGCCTCTGCGCGGTACCGATTCCATTATGTGGAGCATCAAGTTCCGCAACGGTACCCAGAAGCGCTTCAGATTCCCTATACGTACAACACCTGAAGGTTCTATCGACCCTTATGGTGGCAAGCCTGATGCAGACATTGCGAAAATCGGTGATACCGGTTTCTTCGTACAAAACAATGGCTACCGTGCTGGCGATCCAAGCGAACTGATTGCCAAATAAGGCAAACTGGTATTCTGGAATAATTTTAGAGGTATATTAAGATGGCCGAATTTGGTAATCCTGAAGTCGTCGAAGAAGAAGTCGACATCCTCATCATCGGCGGCGGAATGGCTGCCTGTGGTACAGGTTACGAGATCATGCCCTGGGCACAAGCTGCTGAAGCCGCCATGGGTCGTGAGATCACAATCAAGCTGGTAGACAAGGCTGCAATGGATCGCTCCGGCGCCGTTGCCCAGGGTCTCTCTGCAATCAACACCTACATTGGTAATGAGCAGGACCCTGCTGACTACGCGCGTATGGTTTCCAACGATCTGATGGGTATCACCCGTGACGATCTTGCCTACGATCTGGGTCGTCACGTTGACGAATCAGTTCACCTGTTCGAAGAGTGGGGCCTCCCAATCTGGAAACTGGACGAGAACGGCGAGCGTTTTGATGGTTCCAAAGGCATGACTCCACTGGCAGACGGCGGTACTCCTGTACGCTCCGGTAAATGGCAGATCATGATCAACGGTGAATCCTACAAGTGGATCGTGGCTGAAGCTGCGAAAAAAGCACTGGGTATCGACCGCATTCAGGAACGTATCTTCATCGTCAAGCTTGTCAACGACAAGAACGACTCCAACCGTATCGCTGGCGCCATTGGCTTCTCGGTTCGTGACGACAAGGTCATGGTTTATAAGTTCAAGGCCTGCCTGCTGGTTGCCGGAGGCTGTGTAAACATCTTCCGTCCACGTTCTGTTGGTGAAGGCCAGGGTCGTGCATGGTATCCCGTATGGAATGCCGGTTCTACCTATGCAATGGCTGCTGAAGCCGGTGCAGAGCTGACCCTGATGGAAAACCGCTTCGTACCGACCCGTTTCAAAGACGGTTACGGTCCTGTAGGTGCATGGTTCCTGCTGTTCAAATCCCAGGCAACCAACGCTTTCGGCGAAGTCTACATGGTGCGCAACAAGGAGATGCTGGACGACTATCCTCCTTATGGCCAGGCTGCTGTTCCCGCCTCCTGCCTGCGTAACCACCTGATGCTCAAAGAGATGAAGGAAGGTCGCGGTCCTATCTGGATGGACACCGTTACCGCCCTCGCGAACCTGCGTGAGACGCTGACTCCTCGTGAAGTCAAGCACCTCGAAGCAGAAGCATGGGAAGACTTCCTTGATATGTGTATCGGTCAGTGCGGTATCTGGGCTGGTGAGAACATCGAACCTGAGAAGAAAAACTCAGAGCTGATGCCTACCGAACCCTACCTGCTGGGTTCACACTCAGGCTGCTGCGGCATCTGGGTCTCCGGTCCTACTGATGTTGGCGCGCCAGCTGATGAGGGTCTGGGCGAAGGTATTCCCGAGCACCTGCCTTCCGGCTGGAACTGGGGCTACCGTGGTATGACCACTGTACAGGGTCTGTTCACAGCTGGTGACGGTGTTGGTGCTTCCGGACATAAATTCTCCTCCGGTTCACACGCTGAAGGCCGTATGTGCGCCAAGTCCATGATTCAGTTTGTCGTCGACAACAAGGATCATGTGCCTGAGCTTGCCGAGAGTGTTGATGATCTGGTTGCTGAAATCATTCAGCCGGTTAAAAATTACCTGGAGCATAAGGACTACAGCACTGCGATCGATGTCAACCCTCACTATATTACTCCACGCATGCTGCAGTTCCGTTTGCAGAAGATCATGGACGAGTATGTAGCTGGCGTCGCCACCTACTACACGACCAATGCCAACATGTTGGAGCAGGCCGAGGAGAAGTTGGCAATGCTGAAAGAGGATTCCCTCAAGATGCGCGCCAAGGATCTCCACGAGCTTCTGCGTGCATGGGAAAACTACCATCGCATTCTGACAGCAGAAGCACACATGAAACACATTCAGTTCCGTGAAGAGTCACGTTATCCAGGTTTTTACTACCGCATGGATAAGAACTTCGTTGACGAAGAGAACTGGAAGTGCTTTGTGAACTCTGTCTATGACAAAGAGAGCAAGCAGTGGACATGCTTCAAGCGTGCACACGTTGATCTTGTAGACAAGTCCAAGCTGTTCAAGTAAGTTAGATCTCTTGAACTGGAAAACCCGGTCACCGTGAGGTGACCGGGTTTTTTATTGCCTGAAAACAAAGTCTGCAGTCATCAGTATGCAGTTTGCAGCAAAAATAAAAAATTGCAGACGGCAAAGAGTCGGTCAGGCAACGCCAACTGCCCACTGCCAACGTATCCGTTCGGTGAATGGAAATGCCGGTTAAATGAGGAGTTTATTGAACTGTTGTTGTATAATCACCTGTTTAGATAACTGATGCCCTGTTTTGGTCGCAGTTTTATCAAGAGCAGGAACGATTATGAGTAAACCATTCGACATCCCCTTTACCAGTGATGTAGTACCAGCCATGTTGAGCGCTGATGCAACCATCAAATTNCGCTGCTACAAGGGAATCTCATGCTTCAATGCTTGCTGCAAGCAGGCGGATATCACCCTCACACCCTACGACATCATCCGTCTTAAAAAGCGTTTTGATATGGATAGCGGTGAATTTCTTAAAAAACATACGGTGCCTTTCGAGATGGATGCGGACAGGGTTCCAGGCGTCAAGATGAAAACTACGGACGAAGGCGCATGTCTCTTTATGAATGAAGAGGGATGCAGTGTGTATGAGGATCGTCCGACATCCTGCCGCTACTATCCATTGGGGCATCTGGCCTTGCACCACAAGGACACTGCCGAAGACGAGGCGCATTATGTGCTGATCGAGGAGCCGCATTGTAAGGGACATCTGGAGGATCGTGAAATCCAGATCAAGGATTATCTGCTCGAGCAGGAAGTCGCGATGTTCAAGGAGATGAACCGTGAGTGGCTGCAGCTCATTCTGAAGAAAAAATCCGGAGGCCCATCGGTGGGAAAGCCGCCGGAGTCGAGCCTGCAGCTCTATTTTATGGCCTGTTACGACATGGATCGCTTTCGCCGTTTTGTCATGAGCGATGCCTTTAAGAAGAGTTATGACCTTCCTGCAACAACCTATGAAGTGCTGCAACAGGACGATATCGCACTGATGAAATTTGGTTTTCAGCTGATGCGCCAGGTGTTATTTGCAGAAAACACCCTTCCACAGCATGAGCAGGCATGGGAGAAGCGTTCACAGGAGCGCGAAGAGGTGTGGAATGCCCGCAAGGAAGTCGAAATGGCGCGCTATAAAAAATCGGAAGACGATAAGTACAAGAACGATGTCTAGGTAGTGAAAACAATGACGATTCAACAACAGATCATCAAGGTCAGCAGCAAGGAGCTACCGCTGTCATGCCCGCGTCCTGCTGACGAGGGGTGGAACATGCATCCCAGGGTATTCCTGCCGCTCAAAGGTGCGGACGAGGTGGTCGTCTGTCCTTACTGCGGCGCCAGTTATCAGCTGAGTGAGAAAGGGTAGCGCAAAATCATGGTGCAATGCGCGGAGTTTACTGCATCCAACACGTCATTGCGAGGAACCACAGCGACGCGGTAACCTGCTTGAAAGTGCTTGGTTCCTTGCAACACAACACAATTTTTTTACTTTTACAGTGCATTTAAATAATGAAAATTACAATTTACGGTAGTGGTTATGTGGGGCTGGTTACTGGCGCATGTCTGGCGGACGTTGGCCATCACGTGCTTTGTGTCGATATCGATGAAGAGAAGATCAGCAACCTGAAGAATGGAGTGATTCCGATCTATGAGCCGGGTCTCGAAGAGATTATCAAGCAGTGTGTTTCGGATGACCATATCGCCTTTACGACAAATATAGAGGAGGCCGTCGCATACGCGGATGTGCAGTTTATTGCAGTCGGTACGCCTCCGGATGAAGATGGTTCCGCTGATTTGCAGTATGTACTTGCCGTTGCCAAATCCATTGCGCAGCATATGGATAGTCCCAAGATTGTTATTGACAAGTCAACCGTTCCTGTCGGCACGGCTGAAAAAGTCACTGCTGAAGTGAATAGAACCCTCAAAGAACGTCACGTGGATATCGATTTTGATGTCTGTTCTAATCCGGAATTTCTCAAGGAGGGGTCTGCGATTGCCGATTTTATGAAGCCTGACCGTATCGTCGTGGGTACATCTAACCCAGAGACCGAAGTGGCCATGCGTGAACTCTATGAACCCTTCAATCGTAATCACGACCGCATGGTCTTCATGGACGTTCCTTCTGCCGAGCTGACCAAGTATGCAGCCAACTCATTGCTGGCGACCAAGATTAGCTTCATGAACGAAATTTCAAATCTTGCAGAGCTGCTGGGCGCCGATATCGAGAACGTACGTCGCGGTATCGGTTCGGACTCGCGTATCGGGTTTCAATTCATCTATCCAGGCTGCGGCTACGGCGGCTCCTGCTTTCCAAAGGATGTGCAGGCACTGGCAAGAACTGCGGACTCGGTGGGTTATGACGCACAACTGCTCAATGCTGTTGAAGATGTCAACAATCGTCAGAAATATATTTTGCCGGGACGCATCAAGCAGCACTTCGGCGAGGATCTCAGTGGCAAGACATTTGCCATTTGGGGACTCTCCTTCAAGCCCGAGACGGACGATATGCGGGAGGCAAGCAGCCGCGTTACGATTGAGGAGTTGCTGCAGGCCGGAGCGAAGGTGCAGGTGTTTGATCCTGTCGCGATGGATGAGTGCAGACGTATCTTCGGAGAGAGGGAGGGAATCACCTATTTCGATGAAAAACATGCCGCTGCCAAGGGTGCCGACGCACTGGTAATTCATACCGAATGGAAAACTTTCCGGGTTCCTGATTTTGAGAGGCTTGCTAATGAGCTCGGCAGCAAGGTGATCTTCGACGGTCGCAATCTCTATGAACCTGAGGCATTGAAAGAGCGGGGCTGGACCTACTATGCGATCGGGCGTGGAGATTCGATCGTCAGCAGGAATGCCTGATGACTGTTCTTGTTACAGGCGCCGCCGGCTTTATCGGATTTCATCTGATCAGGAGGCTGCTGGCGGACGGTGTCGAGGTTGTGGGAATTGATAACCTCACTCCCTACTACGATGTGGCATTGAAACAGGCGCGGCTTGATCAGTTGAACGAGCTTGATGGCTTCCAGTTTAAGCATCTGGATATTGCTGATCGTGAGGGTGTCGCTGAGCTTTTTCAGCGGAATCACTTCTCACATGTCATCAACCTTGCCGCCCAGCCAGGAGTGCGCTACTCACTGGAGCATCCCGCATCATACGTCGATACCAACCTCGTCGGCTTTGCGAATATTCTCGAAGGCTGCCGCCATGGCAAGGTAGGACATCTGGTGTATGCTTCCAGCAGTTCTGTCTACGGCATGAACCAGAAGGCGCCATTCTCGACAGATGACAACGTCGACTATCCGGTGTCACTCTATGCGGCAAGCAAAAAAGCCAATGAGTTGATGGCGCACTCCTATTCGCACCTCTACGAAATTCCGGTGACAGGGCTGAGGTTTTTTACTGTCTATGGTCCCTGGGGCAGACCGGATATGGCCTATTTCAGCTTTGCCAAGGCCATATTGAAGGGCGATTCAATTCCTGTTTTCAACAGGGGCGAGATGCAGCGTGACTTCACCTATATCGATGATATCGTTGAAGGGATTGTCAGGGTGATGGCGAGGGTACCGAAGAAAAAATCTATCCCGGGGACCAACGCAACTTCCAGCTATCAGCTATATAACATTGGGAATAACCAGCCGGAGACACTGCGCGATTTTATTACCGCGATTGAAAATGCCTGCGGAAAGAAAGCGGTACTTGATTTGTTGCCGATGCAACCCGGCGATGTTCCGATTACCTATGCAGATATCGACTCGCTGGTCGCAGATACAGGTTTCTCTCCGAACACCCCGCTGCAGGACGGCATCAACCGTTTTGTCGAGTGGTATCGTGACTACTACAAGGTGTAAGGGATGAGGCATTTATTTATGCACATCCTGGTACTTTAATCTCTACCCCATCCTAAATGCCTGCTAATCCCCGTCACTGCCTGGTCGTCGGCCCATCCTGGGTTGGCGACATGGTGATGGCGCAGAGTCTCTTCATCGACCTCAAACGGCAATATCCCCAACTACTGATCGATGTTCTGGCTCCTGCATGGAGCCTTGATCTGCTGCAGGCGATGCCGCAGGTAAACACGGGCCATGTGCTTGAAACAGGACATGGCGAGATTGGTTTGAAGAAGCGTTACCAGTTGGCACAGCGTCTGAAAAACGAGGGATACGACTGGTCTATCGTACTTCCCAACTCCTTCAAGTCAGCTCTTGTTCCCTGGTGGGCGAAGATAGCAGTGAGAACGGGCTACAGAAGGGAGATGCGCTATGGCCTGATCAATGACATGCGTATTCTTGACAAACAGGCACTGGGCAAAACAGTGGAGCGTTTTGTCGCGCTGGGACGCTCACCGCATCCCCGGCAAGTCACAGACTATCCACTGCCGAAATTGGAAGTGGGTCAGCAGCAGCTGAGCGAAACCTCTTCTAAATTTGCTCTTGATAGTTCTGAAGAGCTTCTCGCTCTGTGTCCCGGCGCCGAATATGGAGCGGCAAAACGCTGGCCCGAAGGACACTATGCGGCTGTTGCGCAGGCAGCCATCAGGCAGGGGTGGAGGGTCGTCATCCTGGGCTCTGCAAAAGATGCAGAAGTGTCGCACAAAATCGTTTCACTGGTACAGAGTGATCACTGCACTGACCTGTGTGGAAAAACCTCCATGAGCGAGGTGGTTGCGTTGCTGAAACTCTCCTCTGCGGCAGTATCGAATGACTCCGGCCTGATGCATATCGCCGCCGCCGTTGATACGCATCTCATTGCGATCTACGGTTCATCTGATCCCGGTTTTACGCCGCCGCTGAATCCGACCGCAGAGATCATCTATCGCGACCTTGAGTGCAGCCCCTGTTTTCAGCGGGTATGTCCCAAAGGGCACCTCGACTGCCTGGTTGGAATTGATCCGAAAGAGGTTGTCAGCAGTCTCAAGCTGTCAAACATATGCAATGAATCGATTCGTGAGCGATAGCTCAAGCAGTAACCAGCAACCCCGTATTGCCTTTCTCGCCCCCGCCCTGGGCGGCGGCATAGGCCGGGTGCTGATTAACCTGAGCAACGCCTTTACACAGCGTGGAGTCCCGGTTGATCTGTTGTTGGGAAAGCCCGAGTCGTCTTATCTGCAGCAGCTCTCGCCGCAGGTGCGGGTGTTGCACCTGCCCACTACCCACTCGCTCAGCGGACTTCCTGCGCTGGTGGGCTATCTGCGCCGTGAGCGTCCGGCGGTTATCAATACCGACAGCATACGGGTCAACGTACTGGCGCTGCGGGCTCGTTCACTGGCTCAAATAACGTCCCGGCAACCGCTGCGGGTATGTGCGACGCTTCATAACACCTACTCCCGAGCGCTCGCCACCCGCTCTTCCGCTAAACGCCGCTCCCAGCTGTCCCGGCTGCGCCGTTATTATCCCCGCAACGATGCCGTCATCGCGGTATCCCGGGGGGTGGCGGATGATTTTCTGGAGCTGGCGCCGCTGTCTCCGTCACGCCTGCATGTGATTCCCAACCCGGTGGTCACTCCCGGGATCGAGCACATGGCGGCACTGGATACCGGGCACCCATGGCTGGAGCCGGGGCAACCACCTCTGCTGCTGGCGGTTGGCCGGCTGCACCCGCAGAAGGACTATCCAACGCTGCTGCGGGCTTGTGCGGCGCTGCCCCGGTCCATTGCATGGCGCCTTCTGATTCTTGGTGAAGGCGAGCAGCGTCACTACCTTGAACAACTCATCGGGGAGTTAGACCTGACGGGACGGGCAGCGCTTGGTGGGCAGGTCGACAACCCCTACGCCTACATGGCGAGAGCACGATTGCTGGTTCTCTCTTCGGCCTGGGAGGGGTTCGGCAACGTGCTGGTAGAGGCGATGGCGGTAGGCACGCCGGTGGTGGCCACCGACTGCCCGCATGGACCCGGGGAGATACTGGACAAGGGGCGTTTGGGGAGGTTGGTTCCGGTGGGCGACGCGGGTGCGCTGGCTGCAGCTATCAGCGATGTACTGGCGCAACCGGCCCCTGCTCCTGAGGTCCTGAGGGCGGCTACCGAGCCTTATCGGGTTGCCAACGTGGCGGAGCAATACGCTCGTCTGTTGCTGCCGCACGAACGCCCGGCGTCATGAAGATGAATGCCATCCACGAAGACGCGCCGCGTATTGCCCTGTTGCTGGATACCCTGGGCAATAACGGCGCCAGCATCATGCTCTGGCGCCTGGCAGTCGGTATAACGCAACGCGGCGCAGGTGTGGACCTGCTTAGCCGTGACGTTGCCGACGCGTACAGGAATAAACCTCCCGGAGCTGATGCTGACGGTCCGCGCTTAATTGGCTTGCGTAGCACCCACGCCCTGTGGAGCGTACCCTCCCTGGCGTCCTACCTGCACAGGGAGCGCCCCGCTGCGGTGCTGGTATCGGACAAACTGCGTACCAACCTGGCCCTGTTGCGTGCGCGGCGCCTGGCCGGGACGCCAACACGCCTGGGATTGCGGGTCAGCATCCAACAGTCGCGGGAACTGCAGCTCTGCAGCTCCGCCAAACGCCGTCGCCGGCTGCAGCGTATGCGCAAAGTCTATCCGGGATTCGATCCGTTGATTGCGGTTTCCCGGGGTGTCGCGGATGACATGGCGGCTATCGCCGGGATTGAACGCGAACGAATTCAGGTTCTTCCCAATCCGGTGATTACCCGCGAGTTTCTGCAACAGGCTGCGGAGCCTCTGTCCGACCCCTGGTTTGCACCAGGTGCTCCGCCGGTGATCCTTGGCGTCGGCCGCCTGGAGCAGCAAAAAGAGTTTTCCACCCTGTTGCGGGCATTTGCACTGCTGCGCCGACAACGCTACTGCCGCTTGTTGATTCTGGGTGAAGGCAGTCGCCGTGGGGAGTTGGAAGCTCTGGCGCAGCGCCTCGGTATCAGTGACGACTGCCGCTTGCCGGGGCATGCGCCGAATCCTTATCCATTCATGGCGCAAGCCAGTGTTTTCGTGGTCTCTTCGGCCTGGGAGGGGATCGTCAATGTGCTCACCGAAGCACTGGCCCTTGGGACTCCGGCGGTGGCCACAGACTGCCCCAGCGGGCCGCGGGAAATACTGCGGAATGGGGAGTTGGGACCACTGGTGCCGGTGGGAGACGACGTAGCCATGGCGGATGCGATCCAGGCTACTCTCGAAGATCCGCCGGATTGTGAACATTTGCGCGCTGGGGTTTCAGGTTATACCCTGGACGCCAGTGTCGATGCCTATATGTGCGCCCTGGGGATTAACATTCGCTGATAAACAATTGGTGAACTCCCCTCAGACGGTTAGTTGAAAAAAGGTTCTGCATGGATCCATTGAGAGGTTGCTTTACTCTTATCTGCTATCTGGCTTCTCCTGGTTTTATCATCTGATCAGGCGTTCTTC
>JGI24023J19991_10001379_pt1 | contig 18711 bp, 16 predicted proteins | sample Cruoilmetagenom1_FD_19991 | JGI IMG/M metagenome (IMG submission 19991) | reverse complement strand
CGGGCTCGAGGCCTACGGGCAACGGCTCGACGCGATTTATCGCGGACTGGTTGAGTTCGGCATGGGTCCCATCGAATCGGCAGCGAACGAGGTGATACTGGATTGGTTTCTTGCTCCCGAGCGTCTGTTTCTGTTGGCGACATCCTGAACCATGAGCGTTGCTGCGAATGAGCACGAGCTGCTGCAAAGAATCGAGTCGCTCTCGCGACCGCTGGCACCGGAGCCTACCGGCGTAAGACCCAAGCGTTGGTCGCCGGTTGTGGGTATCCGAGCGGTGCTGTTCGATGTTTATGGCACACTGTTTATTTCCGGAGTTGGCGACATCAGCATCGGCAATGCCGAAAGCGATGAACAGGTCGCGCGTGACGCGCTGACGGCAGCCGGTTGGCACGGCAACCGGCTGAGCGAGGAGATAAAGGTCACCCGCCTGTTCGAGGAGGCCATTCGGAAGACCCACGACCGACTCCGGTCGGCGGGCATTCAATATCCGGAGGTCGATGTCCTTGCGATCTGGAAAGAGGTACTCGAACAACTGCCCCGGTCCGTCGTCGCCGGCGGTATTACGGAGGCCGGATTGCATACCCTGGCTGTGGATTATGAATTCCATGTCAATCCTGTCTGGCCGATGCCCGGACTGAAACAGACCCTGACAGCTCTGCATCGTCAAGGGCTGGTTCTCGGTCTCGTATCCAACGCTCAGTTTTATACGCCAATGATGTTCCAGGCACTGCTGGGTGAGACGCTGCCGGCGCTCGGTTTCGAGCTCTCCTGCTGCGCGTTCTCCTATCGAATGGGAGAGGCGAAGCCGTCCACTCGGATTTTTCAGCAGGCGCTGGATAAACTGGCCGGAAAAAATGGTATCAAGCCCTCCCAAACGCTCTATGTGGGCAACGATATGCTCAAGGATATCTGGCCAGCCCAGCGGCTCGGCTGCCGAACGGTGTTGTTCGCCGGCGACCGGCGCTCGCTGCGCCTTCGGCAAGACGATGAACGCTGCGCTGGTGCGAAACCGGATTGCGTCATAATGGATTTGCGACGGCTTGAGCAGCTGCTGACGGGTTTGATATAGTGACGGTGAAACTGTTGTCGGCGCGCAAATAAGGAGGCGATCAATCATGCATCTGACCCTGGTACACGTTCACGTCAAACCGGAAAGCCGGGACGCTTTTGTCGAAGCCACCCGGCTGAATCATGAAGGCTCGGTCCAAGAGCCGGGGAACATGCGGTTCGATGTACTACAGGAACCGGACGACTCGAATCACTTCATCCTCTATGAAGCCTACCACGACGCTGAGGCGGCGGCTGCACACAAAACCACACCGCATTATCTCGCCTGGCGGGAGACGGTCGCTGAGATGATGGCCAAGCCGCGCCAGGGTGTCCAATATCCTGCGTTATTCCCGCTATGATGTTCCGGGCCTTCGACATCGCGCGTCTGCCGCAAATCGTCTTCGGCGGCGGGCGCATCGCGGAGCTGCCGGGACATATTGCGACCCAGGGGCGGCGGGCTCTGTTCGTGCTGGGGCGGCATTCATTCCGCAACACTCCCACGTGGGCCAAACTGCAAGAGGATCTGCGCAGCGCCGGCATCGATTGGAAAGAGACCACGGTGGGGGGAGAGCCTTCGCCGGAGTTGGTCGATGCCGAGGTGGCGGCGCACAAAGACGACGACATCGACGTGGTGGTGGGTGCTGGCGGTGGCAGCGTGCTGGATGCGGCGAAAGCGATTGCGGGGCTCCTGCGTCCCGGCAACTCGGTCATGGATCATTTGGAGGGCGTGGGCAGAGGCGTGCCCTATCGCGGCCCCGCAGTGCCTCTGATCGCGGTCCCCACGACTGCTGGGACGGGCAGCGAAGCGACCAAGAATGCGGTACTGAGCAGGCGCGGCGAGGAGGGGTTCAAGAAATCCTTTCGCGACGATCGGCTGGTGGCGCGGGTGGCGCTGGTCGATCCTGAGCTGTTGGTCTCGTGTTCGCCGGAGTTGATTGCTGCGAACGGTATGGATGCTTTTACCCAACTGCTGGAATCCTACGTTTCGACGCGTGCGAATCCGATGACCGACGCGCTGGCACGGTCCGGCATCGAAGCGTTCCGGGACGGTTTCTGGGCGGCATGGGAACAACAAGCCGATGCAGCGGAAGCGCGCGCACGCCTCGCTTACGCTTCGATGATCTCCGGTATCACGCTGGCGCAAACCGGGCTTGGGTCGGTGCATGGCATGGCTTCGCCGCTGGGCGCTTACTTTCCCGCCCCGCACGGAGTCGTATGCGGTACGCTGGTGGCGGAGGCGACGGAGATGAATATTCGGGCGCTGCACGAACGTGAGCCGGACGATATCGCTCTGCAGAAATACGCTGATGTGGGCCGATTGTTGAGCCCCGAGCCGTTGCCCGATGCTGAAGCGGCCCTGGCCGATCTGGTGGAACGGCTGCGGCAGTGGACCGAGCGTTTGCATTTACCCAAACTGAGCAGGTACGGCATGCGTCCGAAGGATCTGGACAGAGTGGCGGCGCACAGCGGCGGCAGCAGCATGAAGACCAACCCGCTGGTATTGACTGCGGATGAACTGAAAGCCGTTTTGCAGCGGCGGCTGTGAGCGAGGTCCAGATGGGGGTTGGGCCAGTAGTTGATAACCGAACCGCCATTACGTTAAAGGAAATCTTTCTGTTGGGTTACGGTGCGCGCATAGGGCGTGAGCAACCCTGACCCGATGGAGCTTTGCGCACCCAACCCAATCTACCCTATCCGACCGGGAGATGGTTGGGGGCAGGCTCAATGCAGCTGAATTAAGATGAAGTACTCCTTCTCCCTTCGGGAGAAGGTTGGGATGAGGGGATCAAAATGGCTGAGTTCCTTTGTTTATCGCCACCTCACCCAGCCCTCTCCCGCTGGAGAAGGCTTAAATCAACAGCATTGGGAGTCAGGCTGCAATCGGTTGAGGCGCGGTTGACAGAATCGGAACGGGAAAAAGCGACCATGGATGCATTTCAAATTTCGGCGGTGTTGTTGACGCTGTCGGCACTGTTCAGCTATATCAACGCGCGCTATGTGAAGCTGCCGACTACGATCGGTCTTATGGTGATCGCTTTGATCGCGTCTTTGGGACTGTTGTTGGCCGGGCTTTTGGTACCCGGCATCAAACCGTGGGCGGTGGATCTGCTGGAACAGATCGACTTCGATCAAACGGTGCTGCACGGCATGCTGAGCTTTCTTCTGTTCGCCGGCGCCTTGTATGTCAATCTCGACGACCTGATGGAACAGAGGTGGGTGATCGGGATTCTGGCGACGGTCGGTGTTTTTATGTCGACCTTTATCATCGGCGGTTTGAGTTATCTGGTGTTTTACCTGCTCGGACTGGAACTGCGGCTGATTGATTGCCTGCTGTTCGGTGCGCTGATTTCGCCGACCGATCCGATTGCGGTGCTGGGGATTCTCAAGACCACGCAGACGCCGAAAAGTCTGGAGACCAAAATCGCCGGTGAATCCCTGTTCAACGACGGTGTCGGCGTGGTGATCTTTCTGGTTCTACTGAAAATCGCAGCGGGTGGAGATAACGTAAGCACCGCCTATGTGCTCGGGCTGTTCGCGCAAGAAGCGTTAGGTGGTGCGACCCTGGGTTTTTGCTCGGGCTGGCTTGCCTATGTCATGCTCAAACGTCTCGACAACTACCAGGTGGAAATTCTGATCACTTTGTCGCTGGTGACCGGCGGCTACGCGCTGGCGGAAGCCCTGCATCTGTCTGCCCCCATTGCAGTGGTTATCGCCGGCCTGTTCATCGGCAACCACGGTCGTCGGTTCGCCATGTCCGACAAAACGCGCGAGCACCTCGACACATTTTGGGAACTGGTGGATGAAATTCTCAACGCGGTACTGTTCGTGCTTATCGGACTGGAGATTCTGGTGCTGACCGTGTATGGAAGAGAGCTGCTCGCTGCTATGCTGCTGATTCCCCTTGTGCTGTTGGCGCGCTTCGTCAGTGTGGGCGGGCCGATCGCTATTTTGCGCCGCTGCCGCACATTTTCTCCCCACGCAGTGAAAATTCTGACCTGGGGCGGCCTGCGCGGCGGCATTTCGGTGGCCTTGGCCCTCTCGCTTCCACCGAGCCCCGCCCGCGAGGTGATATTGACCGTCACCTATGCCGTCGTGGTGTTCTCCATCGTGGTGCAAGGGCTGACGATTGGGCGCCTGGTGGCACGAGCCACAGCGGCGTAGGGAAACAGAAACAGGAAACAGGGATCAGGGATCGGAACGGATGCCTCTATTTTCTGATTCCTGCTCCCCGATCTCTGAGGTCGTGCATTGTGGATTCTTGCCGTTGGCGAGAGCCCTGCGGCGCAATTCCATCGTCTGGGGCAAACGTGCCTTCAAGTCCTGAATGCGGGTTTGATGTGCAGGATGAGTCGAGAGGAACTCGAGCGGCTGCCCGCGGTTGCTGGCCCTGTTCATATTGAGCCAAAGAGCAACGCTTTCACGTGGGTCGAATCCGGCGCGTGCCATAATGTCCAGGCCGAGCAGGTCGGCTTCGCGCTCGTGGGTTCGACTGTAGGGAAGCAGGATACCGTACTGTGCACCGAGCCCCAACAGCCCCAACAACGATTTGCCTGTGGCTGTTTGCGGCGCGGCGATGGCAAGCCCGAGATTGAGGCCTTGCTCCAGTGCTAACTTCTGAGAAATCCGTTCATTGCTGTGGCGCGAAAGAACATGGGCAACTTCATGCGCAATCACCGTTGCGAGCTGATGCTGGTTGGCCGCGACTTTCAGCAGTCCGGTATGGACGCCGATTTTGCCCCCGGGCAGCGCAAAGGCATTCGGTGTTTTGTCTTCGAACACGATCACTTCCCATTGTCCCCCGATGACTGAAATGATGGCGTCGCTCACGCAGCGAACATAGGCATTGATCTGCGGGCTTCGACTGATTGGCGCTTTTCTTTTCATCTGCTGAAAGGCCTGCAGTCCCATCCGTTTCAGTTCATTGTCGGGCATGAGCATCAGCTGCTTTCGTCCCAGCGGTGAGGTGGCACAGCTTGTCGACAACAGCAGCGCGAGCGTGATCGTGAGTGCTCGGTTCATCGCTTTTTCAGAAAACAAAAGGCCTATTCCTCACCAACCGACTGGATGATGGCCTGGCGGAGTCGTTCCCGCAACTGTTGGCAACCCAATGGTTGATCCTGTTGATCGGTGATGTAGAACATGTCCTCCGCCCGAGCCCCTATGGTCGTGATTTTTGCATTGTGGAGACGAATGTGAAGCTGCTTGAATGCTTGGCCGACTTTCGACAAAAGGCCCGGACGGTCGGTCGCAATGAGTTCGAGCACCGTATAGCGGTTCTGTGAACCAAGGTGATAGGTGACCCGAGTTTTGATCGGAAAGTGTATCGCCTGGCGCGCCTCACGCCTCCTGAAAGAGGGCGATGCGATGGAAGGATCGAGGAGGCCGGCCCTGACCTTGGTGCAGATCTGTTGTTCGCGATAGAGGTCCTTGATCGATTCTCCGGATTGCTCCAGAACCAGGTAACTGTTCAGGACATACCCGTCATTCGAGGTAATGATCCGTGCATCCACTATCGTCAACCCCAACTGATCGAGAATCGCCGTGCTATCTGAAAAAAGATGATCCTCGTTCTTTGCGTACAAAAACAGTTCAGCACTTCCACGCTGGTTTTGCGGGCGCAACAGCACCAGCGGCAACTCTTTTGCCTGACTGGAGTCGATAGCGATGGTATGCCAGGCGCACTCATCCGGCGAGTATCGAAGAAAATAATCCTCGCTGAATGTACCCCAGACTGCATCGATCGCTCTGTTGTTCAGCCCCAGCCTGTGCAACAGGGCGCGCCCTTCCCGTTGCGAGGATTCGATTTTATCCTGCTGGTCGAGCGGGTTCTCGAGGCCGCAATGGAGTGCTCTGTGCGTTGCGATATAGAGGTCACGCAACAGCGTATCTTTCCAGTTGTTCCACATGTTGGGGTTGGTCGCGCGAATATCGGCGACGGTCAGCAGATAGAGATAATTGAGGTACTCCAGGCTGCCGACCATGGAAGCGAACTCGTGGACGACTTCCGGGTCGGAAATATCCTTCCGCTGGGCGGTCATCGACATGATCAGATGGTGGCGCACCAGCCATTGGATCAATCGGGTGTCGTGCTCATTGAGACCATGCTGCCGGCAGAAAGCCTCGCTGATTTGTTCGCCGAGAACCGAGTGGTCACCGCCTTTGCCTTTGGCAATGTCATGAAAGAGACCTGCGACATAGAGCAGTTCCGGTTTGGGGATCAATAAAAAGACCGTGTTGCAAAAGGGCAGCTCATCGTTGTGTCGGTGGAGCGCGAAGCGGCGCAGGTTCCGAATCAGAATCAGCGTGTGTTCGTCCACTGTGTAGACGTGAAACAGATCGTATTGCATGCGGCCGACAATATGAGCAAAGGCGGGGAGATAGGCTGCCAGCACGCCGTAACGATTCATCCATCGCAGTTGATGGGTAATCCCACTGCGTTGCCGCAGAATTTCCATAAAGAGGGCGGAAGCTCTTTTATCGCTGCGAAACCGGTCGTCGATCAGATCGAGGCTCTGGCGGATCAAACGGATGGTGGCAGCGCGTATCCCTTTTAACGAGGGAATCTTCTGCAGCAGCAGGAAAATCTCGAGCAGACCCAATGGATGTTCTTTGAATACGTTCTTGTGCGTGACTTCGATAAAGCCGCACATCGATTGGAAGCGGAGGTTGATGGACACCACTTGACAGTCTTCATACTCCCGCAGCATGACTTCCCTGAACAGTTGCATCAGCATGTCATTCAATCGCTGCAGTCCCATAACGGTTCGATAATAGTGCTGCATGAACTGCTCGACGGCACGGGACTGATCGGTATCCTCGAAACCGAACCGACGGGCGACCGCTTCCTGGTGATCGAACAGCAGCCTGTCTTCGCCGCGCCCAGTCAATGCGTGCAATGCGAAGCGGACCTCCCATAAGAATTTCTGTGCCGACATCAGTTCGACATATTCGGGCTCGGTCAGGCACTCCTGCTTGACCAGTTCATAAAGCGTGCGGGCATTGAAGTGTCGCTTGATGACCCAGCCGATCACCTGTATATCACGCAGTCCGCCGGGGCCTTCCTTGAGATTGGGCTCGAGATTGTAGGCGGTATCGTGATACTTGGCGTAGCGTTGCTGCTGCTCCTCCATTTTAGCGACAAAAAACGCAGGCGACGGCCAGATCCGATCAGGACCGGTTCGGGCTTTCATGTCGGCGAAGAGCTGCTGCGACCCATCGACCAGGCGCGAATCCATCAGTGTCGTGGTGACGGTTTGGTCTCCCCGGGCCAGTTCGGCGCATTCGGCAACCGTTTGAACGCTTTGGCCGGGCTTGAGACCGATATCCCACAGGAAGGTGAAAAAATTCACCAGCGCTTCCCGGTAGGGTTCGGGGCCGGCATCGTCCAGTAATACCAGAAGGTCAATATCCGAGTGGGGATGCAGCTCTCTGCGGCCATATCCGCCAGTGGCAACCAACGCCAGGCGCTGGCTGGCCGCACTCAGAAATCTTTTCCAGCAATCGCCGAGCAGCCGATCAATGAAATCGGCACGTTCTGAAATTAGCTCGAGTACCGGCGTCGAGGCGTTGAATCGATCGATCAACGCGCGGTTGTTTTCCTGAATCAGCTGTTTGAAATGCTGGATCGCGCCCGGCGAGGGAAAAAGTGTCGTGTTATCCGGCAATTGTGATTCGCTCTTTGTCGATGGTTTCATCTTCCCGCAATGTCAATATTTCGAACCCATCTTCCGTGACCAGGATCGTGTGTTCCCATTGAGCGGAGAGGCTTTTGTCTTTTGTCACTGCAGTCCATCCATCCGACAGGATTTTAACGTGCCTCTTTCCGAGGTTGATCATCGGCTCGATGGTAAACACAAGCCCCGGTTCGAGCACAAGGCCGGTATCGGGCTTGCCATAATGCAAGACCTGTGGTTCCTCGTGAAAATCCTGCCCGATGCCATGCCCGCAGAATTCGCGAACCACGGAGTAGCGATGCGATTCGGCATGTCTTTGTATGGCGTGGCCGATGTCACCGAGGCGCAGTCCGGGCCTGATCTTGCTGATTCCGACATAAAGCGCTTCCTGGGCCACCTTGACAAGCCGCTTGACTTCAGGCTTTGGCTTTCCCACCAGGAACATCTTGCTGGTGTCGCCATGGTAACCGTCTTTGATGACTGTGATATCGATGTTGACGATGTCGCCGTCTTTCAACTTCTGCTTGCCGGGTATGCCGTGGCAGACCTGTTGGTTGACCGAGGTGCAGATGGATTTTGGGAACCCTTTATAATTCAAGGGAGCCGGGATGGTGTTTTGAACATTGACCATATAGTCATGGCATATCGTATTCAGTTCATCGGTGGTCACGCCCGGAACGACATGAGGCTCGATCATTTTCAGCACTTGTGCCGCCAAACGTCCGGCGACGCGCATCTTCTCTATCTCTTCGGGTCTTTTAAGACGAACGCTCATTCAAATGTACTATCCAAATAATATTCCATAATGATATACTACGCGATTTTACGCTCTTTTGGAAAAAACAGGCGCCTGAAGCATGGCGTGGTTCCGTAGAAGAGACGGTAAATCCGAATATGGGGTGGGCCAGGAACGGCAGCGACTGGAGCCGATGGGCAGCGATGGATGCGTGGCGATTGATCGATCCCACCCCGCCCATGAGTCATTGCATTGATTGGTCCTGTCGCGGGACGGCCGCGCATTGTTGGGTTTACTCTTTTTATGGTATAAAGCACCGCCGCTTTTGGCAATAATTCTCACACAAATCGTCACATCCGGTTGGGTGCCAAGATTAATCTGGTTTCCGGGTGGGGTTTGTGGAGGCGTAACCCTAATGTCGGACTGGCATAGCGCTGGAAAAGTTCGGCACTTTAACTCAGGAGAAAATATTTATGGCAACGGTAACGATGCGCCAGATGCTGGAGGCTGGCGTTCATTTCGGTCATCAAACCCGCTATTGGAATCCAAAAATGGCACCGTACATTTTTGGCTCGCGCAGTCGTATTCATATTATCAATCTGGAAAAAACGCTGCATTTGTTCAACGAGGCGATGACATACATCGAGGAGGTGGCGGCGAACAAAGGGAACGTCATGTTCGTAGGGACGAAAAAACCGGCGCGGAAGGCGGTTGAACAGGAGGCCAGGCGTTGCGGAATGCCTTATGTGAACCACCGCTGGTTGGGCGGCATGCTGACCAACTTCAAAACGATCAAGCAGTCGATCAATCGGTTGAAGGAACTCGAAGCCATGGGTGAAGACGGCAGCATCCATCGCTTCAGCAAAAAAGAGGCGCTGGGGATGGCGCGAGAGCTTGAGAAATTGGAACGCAGCCTGGGCGGCATCAAAGACATGAATGGCCTCCCCGATGTACTGTTCGTGCTCGATGTCGGCTATGAAAAAAGCGCTGTCAAGGAGGCGAAAAAATTGGGGATTCCTGTCGTTGGCGTTGTCGATACCAATCATAATCCCGATGGCATCGATTATATGATCCCCGGCAACGATGATTCGATTCGTGCGCTGCAGCTGTATACCCTAAGCGCTGCTGCTGCCATACTGGAAGGCAAGACGCATGGGTTGGAAGTTTCCGAAGCGGGGGATGAATATATCGAAATGGATTCGGCGGAGAGCCAGGAGGACCCTGCCGGCGAAGAGTAACACCTGTCGTGGCCGTTCACGGTTGTCTGTCGATCGTGGGCGGATACTCAATGCGGATTGAAACTTCCGCGAGCGAACGCCGGAAATCTATTGAGAACTTGTCTCCCGGTTTAACCGCCGGGAGTGGATTGAAACAAACAAACAGACATACTGACAGACGAGGTCAATCGATGAAAATTACAGCAGCGATGGTAAAAGAGCTGCGTGAGCGAACTGGCTCGGGAATGATGGAGTGTAAAAAAGCGCTGGTCGAGGCGGGCGGTGACCTGGAGACCGCGATCGAACAGATGCGTAAATCCGGTCTCGCCAAAGCAGACAAAAAATCGGAGCGCACCGCGGCGGAAGGGTGCATTTGTATCAAGGTCAGCGACGATGGCAAGCGGGCAGCAATGGTCGAAGTGAACAGTGAAACCGATTTTGTTGCAAGAGGGGACGATTTTATGCAGTTCGCCGAGGCGGTCACCGCGCAGTTGCTCGACTCCGGTCCTGATGCTTTGGATGATATTCTGCAGATGCTGCTCCCCGGTGGTCAGTGCGTCGATGTGGTCCGCAGGGCGCTGATCGCAAAACTGGGTGAAAATATCAATGTCAGGCGGGCGCAATGCATGACGAGCGTCGACGGCTTGATCACCGGCTACCTGCATGGCGGGCGGATTGGTGTGCTGGTTGAAATGACCGGTGGAGATGGCGAGGTCGGCAAAGACATCGCCATGCATATCGCTGCTACCAGCCCGATCTGCGTGGAGGAAAAAGAGGTGCCGCAGGATATGCTCGACAAAGAGAGAGCGATCTTTTCCGCCCAGGCTGAGGCGAGCGGCAAGCCTGCAAATATCATCGAAAAAATGATCGAAGGGCGAATGAAGAAGTTTCTGGGCGAGATCACTTTGGTGGGACAATCCTTCATCAAGGACCCCGACATGAAAGTTGCCGGGTTCCTGAAGGATAAAGGCGCCCGAGTCGTTCGATTTACTCGTTTTGAAGTGGGTGAAGGCATCGAAAAAGCAGAAGAGAATTTTGCTGAAGAGGTCATGGCCCAGGTTCACGGAGCCTGACCAGAGGGCATGCTCAGTTCGACAATCAATGCGGCGTCACCGACGCATCCGCTCGGTTGCGAACAAATTAGTTTACAGCCGGCGGTTTTTTCTATTTCGCAGCGTTTTGGATTTCGATATTTGATGTTCGGATTTTAGGTAAATCGTATGGCCGATTTGATTTGTCGAAGAATCCTGCTTAAATTAAGTGGAGAAGCGCTGATCGGACAAAAGAACAGTGGCATCGATCTGCAGATTCTGAATCGGCTGGCTGGCGAGCTCGGCGAGCTGTCCGGGGCCGGGGTTCAGATCGGTCTCGTGATTGGGGGCGGGAATATCCTCCGGGGCGCGGAAAAGGCATCTGAAGGCATGGACCGGGTGACCAGTGATCATATGGGTATGCTTGCCACTGTCATCAATGCGCTTGCTATGCAGGATGCGTTGGAAAATATCGGCCAGGCCGTTCGGGTCATGTCGGCGCTTCAAATCAGGCAGGTCTGTGAAGACTACATTCGCCGCCGGGCCGTTCGGCATCTTGAAAAAGGGCGTATCGTGATTTTTGCCGCAGGAACCGGCAATCCATTTTTTACCACCGATTCTGCAGCAAGTCTTCGAGCGATTGAAATCAACGCCGATTTGTTGATTAAGGCAACGAAGGTCGATGGTGTTTATTCGGCGGATCCACTCAAGGATCCGAATGCGGTGTTCTATTCCCGGCTGACTTATGATCAGGCTCTTGACGAACGGCTCAATGTGATGGATGCAACAGCATTGGTTCTTTGTCGTGACCACAATATACCATTACGAGTCATGAACGTGTTTCAGCCGGGCGCCATTATGCGGTTGATGCGGGGAGAGACGATCGGCTCGCTCATTGAAACGGAGGCAACGAAATGATTGACGATATTCTACAGAATGCGGCTGACAGGATGGGAAAGAGCGTGCGGAAGCTGATGCAGGAATTTTCGAAAATCCGAACCGGGCGCGCACATACCAGCTTATTGGAGCATATTACCGTACCATATTACGGCAACGATACTCCCTTGACGCAGGTTGCCAACGTTTCTGTGGAAGACTCGCGAACGCTGATGATTACGCCTTGGGAAAAAACGATGGTCCCCGCCATCGAAAAAGCGATTATGACATCCGATCTGGGGCTCAATCCTACCACAGCCGGGACGGTTATTCGCGTCCCCCTGCCACCGTTGACCGAGGAGCGGAGACAGGATCTGGTCAAGGTCGTTCGGCATGAAGCCGAACAGGCGCGAGTGGCTATCCGCAATATCCGCCGCGACGCCAACTCCGAAATGAAAGAGGCATTGAAAGAAAAGCTCATTACGGAGGATGAGGAACATCGGGGCGAGGAAAAAATTCAAAAGTTGACCGACCAATATATCAAGGAGATTGAGCAGCAGTTGGAAATCAAGGAAGCGGATCTGCTTTCAGTCTGATCGGATAGACGGTATGTTGCCGGCTGACATAAAAAGCGGGCGAATTTAATGTGGATATTGGATGTGGTAAGGCGCGCGAGCGATTTTTATGCGAGCGACGAGTAATCAGGGTTCCAAAATGGAGAGCACGGGGTTGGAAATAAGGGAGTTGCCGCGTCATGTTGCAATCATTATGGACGGAAACGGACGCTGGGCAAAAAAGCGTTTCCTCCCGCGTACGGCGGGTCATCAGGCCGGAGTGAGCGCTGTGCGGAATACGATCGAATGCTGTGTGGAAAAAGGCATCGGGGTGCTGACGCTTTTTGCTTTCAGCAGCGAAAACTGGCGCCGTCCCCAAAAGGAGGTTTCCGTGTTGATGAAGCTGTTTTTTTCGACGTTGGAGAAAGAAACGGAAAAGATGCTCGAAAACGGCGTCAGGCTGCGCGTGATTGGTGACAGAAATGCCTTCTCCGAAGAACTGCAGCGTCGCATCGCTGAAACAGAGCGGGCGACGTGGGGCAATGACAAGCTGAATCTATTGATTGCTGCAAACTATGGTGGACGGTGGGATATCCTCCAGGCGATGCGGCACATAGCGGCGGATGTCGAAAAAGGCGTCCTGTCAGCCTCGGCTGTCACGGCCGAACTCCTGGAGTCCTACCTGTCGTTTGCCGATCTGCCCGGGCCTGATCTATTTATTCGTACCGGCGGCGAGCAAAGGATCAGCAATTTTACCCTCTGGCAACTTGCTTATACCGAGTTGTATTTTACACCCACGTTGTGGCCCGATTTCGATAAGCACTCTTTCACGGAGGCGCTGAAGGATTTTGCCGGACGTCAGCGTCGGTTCGGGTTGACCGGGGAGCAGATCGAATCGCGCACCGAACGCAGCGTTCTGGCCGGGTCATGAACCACTTGCTGAAGGTCGACAATCCAATCATGCTGAAATCCCGTGTGTTTACTGCGTTGGTGCTTGCACCGCTCATCATGGTGGCTGTGTGGAAGCTGCCGAATCCTGGCTTTGCCACCGCCTGGGGTCTTGTCATTCTCATGGGCGCCTGGGAATGGTCCAATCTCGCCAAGCTATCGACCATGCGTGCGCGCCTTCTATTCGTTGGAGCGGTCTTGATCGGCTTTCTCCCATTTTGGTATTGGACTGATCTGTTCAAGCTGGCGCTCAAGTGGCTGAATTTGAGCGGGCAGGAGGAGTATGTGGGTGTGATCGACTGGCTGGTTGCTCCGAGCGTGTTGTGGTGGCTGGTGACGAGCGTCGTGATGAAACGATCGCCCGATAAGCTGTTGAAATCACGCCCGTCCAGCCAGGTCAAGTGCATTGTGGGGTGGTTCATCCTGGTCACGGCATGGGGCTTTTTGGTGCGGCTGCGCATGTTCTATGGCTGGGAGTCGGTGCTGTATTTGGTGCTCCTGATTTGGCTGGCGGATATCGCCGCCTTTTTCGGGGGCCGGGCCTTTGGTAAAACGAAATTGTCGCCGATCAGCCCCGGCAAGACGGTTGCCGGGATGAACAGTGCCTTGGCAGCGGCTTTGTGCCTGGCTGTGCTCTTTGGTCTTTCCGCATCAAACATCGGTGGTCGGGTGCCGGTGCTCATGAACTTTGTTTTTCTCTCGCTCGCCACGGTGCTGGTTTCGATATACGGCGATCTCTTCGTCAGCCTCCTCAAACGGTGGCGCGGCGTCAAGGACAGCGGAGGCATCTTGCCGGGGCATGGCGGGATTCTGGACCGCATCGACAGCCTGATTGCTGCCATCCCGGTTTTTTACGCGGGAATCCTATTACTCCAGTGGCAACTGATATGAAGTCCATCTGCATCCTCGGCTCGACAGGCTCGATTGGGGTCAGCACGCTGGATGTGGTGGCGAGGCATCCAGACCGTTACAGGATCACCGCCTTGACGGCCAATCGAAATATCGATGCGCTGTTCGATCAATGCATCCAATACAGGCCGGAGTATGCGGTCGTGGTCGATGCCGATCGTGCCGGCGTATTGGAGCAGCGGCTCAAAAACACGGCTGCATCGCATGTTCAGGTGCTTGCAGGCGCGCAGGCGCTGGAGGAAGTTGCCTCATTGCCTGAGATCGATACGGTGATGGCGGCGATCGTGGGAGCAGCCGGCTTGTTGTCGACGTTGGCTGCGGCCCGCTCCGGCAAATCCGTTCTGCTCGCCAATAAAGAGGCGTTGGTGATGTCGGGGCAACTGTTCATGAATGAAATCAGCCGTTCCGGTGCCCGATTGTTGCCAATCGACAGCGAGCACAACGCCATCTTCCAATGCATGCCCGCGCATTATGAGGCAGGCGTCAGCCCCAAAGAGGCCAGGCGCATCCTTTTGACGGCTTCCGGCGGCCCGTTCAGGGAAACGCCGATCGAGCAGCTGGAGCGGGTCACGCCGGAGCAGGCGGTGGCTCATCCAAACTGGGACATGGGCAGGAAAATTTCAGTCGATTCGGCAACCATGATGAACAAAGGGCTGGAGTTGATCGAAGCCAGCGTGTTGTTCGATATGCCTGCGGAGCGGATACATGTGGTGATTCATCCCCAAAGCGTGATCCATTCAATGGTCGACTACATCGATGGGACCGTGCTGGCTCAACTGGGCAATCCGGATATGCGGATACCGATTGCGCACGCACTCGCCTGGCCCGAACGTTTTGAGTCCGGTGCGGAACCTTTGGATATTTTCAGTATCAAACGATTGGATTTCGAGCCGCCCGACGAATCCCGCTTCCCCTGCCTGAAGCTTGCGTATGATGCGGTCGAAGAAGGCGGGATCATGCCGGCCGTGCTGAACGCAGCCAACGAGGTCGCTGTCGATTCATTTTTGTCGGGCCGAATTCCCTATACCGAAATTGCCCCCGTGATCGATCATTGCATGACGCATTGTTCGCAGAACTCCGCCGACAGCTTGGCATCGATTCTCGAGTCGGATCGGGAAGCGAGGGCGATTTCGAACGCTTATATCGACCGAAACTTTTAACCCGAATCTTTCACAAATTATGCTTGATCTAGCTTGTCTCTTGATTCCACAAGAAATATTTCCTCAGTCGGACGTAGTCACTGATACGCCGCTCCTTCGGAAATTTCCTTGTGAAACCAATATACTGCGCGATATCTGCGCAAATTTATGAAATCTTCAGGTTAAGGTGTCGCTTCATGGAATCGCTGCTGAATACGATTGTCTATTTTGTCCTTGCGATAGGGCTGCTGGTTGCGTTTCATGAATTCGGCCATTTTTGGGTGGCGCGCCGATGTGGCGTCAAGGTGCTGCGGTTTTCGATCGGCTTCGGAAAACCACTGTGGCGATACCAGAAGACCCCGAAGAGCACCGAGTTCATCGTGGCTGCCATACCGTTGGGCGGTTATGTCAAGATGGTCGATGAGCGGGAAGGCGAGGTTTCGCCGGAGGATTTGCCTTATGCCTTCAATAGGCAATCACTGCCTGTGCGGACAGCGATTGTTTTGGCCGGCCCAGTTTTCAACCTGTTGCTGGCGGTTCTTATCTATTGGTTTGTCTTTTGGGTCGGTGATACCGGCGTGCGTCCTGTCCTGGGACCGGTCGATCCCGGCAGTTTTGCCGAGCAGGCGGGATTCGAGAAAGGCGATGAAATTCTCGCCGTATCCGGTCAGGAAACGCCCACTTGGGGCCTCACGATGAGCCGACTGTTTGCGTTGATCATGGGTGATGAGCCGATTCGCATCGAGGTCAAATCGGCAGACGGCGTGAAGCGTACACGCGAGCTCGTGATTTCTGAAGCGGCCGCGATGGAGCCGGAGTTGCTGCACAGCCGTCTTGGATTTCACCCTTGGCAGCCGGTGTTGGCTCCGCGGGTCGATGCAGTCGAGGAAAACGGTCCTGCGGCGAAGGCCGGCCTGCGGAAAGGTGATCTGATCGTCAGTGCCGACGGTGTTCCAATCCGTGATTGGAGGCAATGGGTCGACTATGTCCGGGAACGTCCAAATCAGGAGATCAGCGTAACGGTCGACCGCGATGGTGTTCAGGTAGTGTTGTCGCTGCGGCCCATTGCTGTCCGTTCAGCGGAAGGCGAGATCGGTCGAATCGGTACCGGCGTGGCTATTCCGCCCGGCGTGTTGAAAAAGATGCGCGTCGAATATCGGTTGGGCTTCTTTTCAGCTTTTACGACCGCGGTAAAGAAGACCGCCGACTTTTCGTTGCTGACGCTCAGGATGATCGGCCGAATGATCATCGGCAAAGCATCTGTGGAGAATTTGAGCGGGCCGATCAGTATTGCTCAATATGCCGGGCAGTCGGCGAGTCTCGGTCTGATGCAGTTCATGAAGTTTCTTGCCGTTATCAGTATCAGCCTGGGGGTTTTGAACTTATTGCCGGTTCCGGTGCTCGATGGCGGTCATCTTTTGTTTTACCTGATCGAAGCGGTCAAGGGCAGCCCGTTGTCTGAACAGGCTCAGGCGATCGGTCAGCAGATCGGCATCGTCATCCTGATCTCTCTGATGGGCTTGGCTTTCTTTTTGGATATCGAGCGCCTTCTGACCTGATTAAAGGCTGATGCCAGGAGGCGTCACCGAACATCCATCTATCCTTTCCACCCATTCAAACGAGAAGTTGTATGAAAAAAAATCTGTTGACCTCCTTAGGTGCCGTTGTGTTGGCCCTGGCGTCTTTCGGCGTGCTGTCCGAAGCGGTGAACCTGAAACCGGTTCTGGAAAAATCATTGCCGGGCGTGGAGATCGATGCCGTTAATCCATCGGCAATGACCGGGTTGTATGAGGTGGTGATCGGTCCGAGGCTATTCTATGTATCGGCCGATGGCCGCTACATGATCCAGGGTGATCTGATCGACCTGGAAGCAAAAAAGAATCTGACCGAACCGAAACTGGCCAAGGCCCGCGCCGATTCGATCGCAAAGGTCGGCCTGGATAAAATGATCGTTTTCAAACCCGAGAAGCCGAAACACAGCGTCTCCGTGTTCACCGATATCGATTGCGGTTATTGCCGCAAGCTGCACTCGGAAATCGATCAATATATGGCGGAAGACATCGAAATACACTATCTTTTCTATCCCCGTGCAGGGAAAGACTCCGAGTCGTACGACAAAGCCGTTTCGGTGTGGTGCGCGGACGATCGCAATCAAGCACTGACCAACGCCAAGAAGGGGCAAGAGATCGAAGCCAAGAAGTGTGACAATCCGGTTCTCGAGCATATGGCGCTTGGCTCAGACCTCGGGATGAGAGGCACGCCGCTGATCGTTACCGAGAACGGAACCATGCTGCCGGGCTACGTGCCAGCAAAACGGCTGGCCCAAGTGCTGAAAAGGGAAGATGAGCAGGGCGGGAAGTGATCGACTATTGCGGGTGCGGTAGGTCCGGTTCGGCGCGCCGCTGATGGGTTTGAGTCGCGTTCTCAACGTCATGCGCGCCGTAGGCCGACATCTCTAATCCACCAAAGTTTTCAATTTGAACAGCAGATCCAACGCCTGCCGGGGCGTGGTCTGATCCGGCTCGATCTCTTCCAGCAGAGCAACGGCAGGATGTAATTCCGGTGCCGTAAACAGATCCAATTGAACCGGCTCCCCCGTTTTGTCCTGATCCAGCAGCGCCTTGTTTTCGAGCGCTTCCAATTTTCTCCGCGCCTGCTCGATGACCGTGCGTGGGATGCCCGCCAAAGCGGCGACCTGCAGACCATAGCTTTGATTGGCCGGCCCCGCTTTCAGCGCGTGTAAAAAGACGATCGAGTCGCCGTGTTCGATGGCATCGAGATGGACATTGTGGATTTCCGGGTGTTCTTCCGACAGTGTCGTCAATTCGTAATAGTGGGTTGCAAACAGCGTGAAGGCCTTGACTTCCCGCACCAGATATTGAGCGCAGGCCCACGCCAGGGAGAGACCGTCGAATGTGCTGGTGCCGCGTCCGATTTCGTCCATGAGTACCAGGCTGTTTTCTGTTGCATTGTGCAGAATATTGGCGGTTTCCGACATTTCCACCATGAAGGTCGAGCGTCCGCCGGCAAGGTCGTCGGAAGCGCCGATGCGGGTAAAGATCCGGTCGATGGGGCCGATTTCTGCGCTTTTTGCCGGAATGAAACTGCCGAGATGGGCAAGCAGAACGATCAACGCCGCTTGCCGCATATAGGTTGATTTCCCCCCCATGTTGGGTCCTGTGATCAGCAGCGTTCGTCGATTCGTGGACAACTCGAGGTCATTGGGTACAAAAGGGTTGTCCGATACCTGCTCGACGACAAGGTGCCGTCCTTCGGTAATATGAATGCCGGGCTCGGTTTGAAGTCTCGGCGCGGTCATTCGAAGCGTTTCGGCACGTTCGGCGAAGGTGGCCAGCACATCCAGTTCGGCAAGCGCGGATGCGCAGGTCTGCAGTATTTGTATCGAGTCGCCCAACTGATCGAGCAAAGCATCGTATAGGGCTTTTTCATAGGCCAGTGCTTGTTCCCGCGCGCTCAAGACCTTGTCTTCGAACGCTTTGAGTTCGGCGGTGATATAGCGTTCGACGTTTTTCAATGTCTGTTTGCGTGTGTAATGTGCCGGGGTTTTATCGGCTTT